>Ga0257117_1001065_pt1 | contig 17497 bp, 19 predicted proteins | sample SI112_135mmetaG_FD_190157 | JGI IMG/M metagenome (GOLD analysis project Ga0257117, IMG submission 190157) | Marine microbial communities from Saanich Inlet, British Columbia, Canada - SI112_135m | ecosystem: Environmental > Aquatic > Marine > Inlet | place: Canada: British Columbia | collected... | reverse complement strand
ATTTCGAAGAAACTAGAAATGGAAAGAATGGCAGACGCAGCAAGATAATTAGTATACATTTTTTCTATGATTAAAACAAATAATAATTATTTTATCTTCCTCTAGTCTATAAATTACTCTAAATGGCTTAATTCTAATTGATCTATGCCCCTTCAAAGAATATCTTAATGGCTTTCCCAAAGTATGCATTTCGCTTAACTTATTGATCTGTTCAAACAGTCTTAACCTCAGAGATTTATCTTTTATTTTTCTATATTCTTTCAAAAATTTCTTAGAATAAATTATATCCATCTTAACCCATTAAAAGGGCATCAACTTTTTCAAAAGAATCTGAAGATTTAGTTTTAACAACACGTCCAGCTTTAACATCTCTTTCGCCTAATGCTATTTCCTTTATGAGTTTAAGCTCTTCTTTCAAAGATTCTTCATTTAATTGTTTAAGTAAAATATTTCCACCCTCGTTAATTATCAAAAACTTAGTTGATGGTTTTAAACCAGCTTTCTTCCTAATCTCCGAAGGGATTACGATTTGTCCATTTGAAGACATTTTTGTTATATCAATTTCCATTTTATAACCTAAAATACGTAATAGAACTAAAATGCATTTTAGTATTTAAAGATTACTATTTTTTATCCATTTTTTTCTTAGCAATCCAAAGAAGTAATACTAGTTCTATGAATACTACGAAGACTCTCATGAACTTAGACATATCTGAGAAATATCTACCTGTACTGTAAATCAACAATAGTATTCCTCCAAACATAAATCCACTAGCAGCAACTTCAAACGAATAAAATAAACCAATTAAAATCAGTATAATTCCTATTGGAGAAATAATAAAGAACAAGTTTCTATTATACTCTTCTTGAGCATTGGAATATTCCTTACTACAATAATTACAATCTGAATAAACTTGACATCCATTTTCATCATAATCAAATGTAGGATCGCCTTCTTCGGAATTACATTGAGCTATTTCTTCTTCAGAAACAAAATAAACATTTTCACAAGTTTCAGGAGGAACTTCGAATCTATCTTTGAAAGCCCTAGGCCCATCTAAACCACAAAAATCTTCATATTCTGGAGCAGAATACACAGCATCAAAAAATAATCCAATAAATAATGCTGCCATTATAGCGATCGCCAATGACATTAATAACTCTTTCACCTTCATAATTTTTACTTGATTATTATGTTTATATTTGTTTCTCTTAAAAAAAACTTACATAGGATTTAATTTTATTAATTTCCATCCTAAATCTTTAACACGCTTTCTAGCAAATTCTTCCATTCCTTCTTTAATGATTATGATGTCTGTCTTGTGCAAGTTATTATTTATCTTAATTTCAATTCCACTGTAAAGGTCCCACCACGTTTTGGATACATCAAGAGATTTCCAAGTGGAGGGCTTATTGGCCCCATTTAAAAAAACCATCACATCTATATCACTTCCAAGGTGACCATTATAACATTCAGAATATTTCCCAAATTTGCCATTTGCCAAACTTCCAAAAATATAAGCTTCTGAACCTTTTGGCAAATCATCTATAATCCATCTAGATATTTTATCCAAAATTTTAGTTTGTCCAGAATAAATAAACTTCTTAGGTTTTTCCATAGATTCATTAAGATTATCAAAGTTATATGCCTTCCTAACGTCCATTTAGAAAACCTTATAAACAGTTTTCACAAAAAATCCTCATGGCAAAAGACATGGGTGAAACCGTAAAAATATTAATGAGAAAACCTGAACAAATCAGGAATATCGCTATTTGTGCCCATATTGACCATGGTAAAACTACATTCTCAGACAATTTACTTGCAGGAGCAGGAATGCTTTCAGAAGAACACGCAGGTAAACAATTAGCTTTAGATTTTCACGCAGATGAACAAGCTAGAGGAATTACAATTGATTCATCTTCAGTATCTATGGTTCATGAAGTAAATGGCCAAGAACATTTAATCAACTTAATCGATACTCCTGGACACGTTGACTTTGGTGGAGACGTAACAAGAGCAATGAGGGCAGTTGATGGTTGTATCGTTTTAACAGATGCAGTTGAAGGAATTATGCCTCAAACAGAAACAGTTCTTAGACAAGCATTGAGAGAACATGTAAGACCAATTTTATTCATTAACAAAGTTGATAGATTAATTAGAGAAGTTAAATTAACACCTGAAGCAATGCAAGAAAGATTTGTAAAAATCATTGCTGCAGTTAACGCATTCATCGACAAGATTACACCTGAAGAACATAAAGGTAAATGGAATGTAAACGTTCAAGATGGTTCTGTTGCATTTGGTTCAGCATTTCACAATTGGGCATTATCAATAGACTATATGCAGAAAAAAAGTATTTCATTCAAAGATGTAATTGAACATTACTCAGATCCAAATGACGATAACAAATACAAAGAGTTAGCAAAAAAAGCTCCACTACACGAAGTAGTTCTTGGTTCAGTAGTAAAACACTTACCAAATCCAGTTACTGCACAAAAATACAGAATTCCTAATATCTGGCACGGAGACGTTGAGTCCCCTGAAGGAAAAGCAATTCTAAGCTGTGACCCTAACGGAGAACCGGCATTTGTTTGTGTTAAGATTGTTATTGACCCTCATATGGGAGAAGTAGCAGCAGGAAGAATGTTCTCAGGAACAATCAAACAAGGACAAGAAGTATATCTAAATGGTGGAAAGAAAAAGGTAAGAGTTCAACAAGTTAGTATTTACAAAGGTGCACAAAGACTTCAAATGGATGAAGTTGTTGCAGGCAACATTGTAGGAATTTCAGGATTGAGAGGAGTATTCTCAGGTGAAACTGTTTCCTCACAACCAATTGAACCTTTCGAGGCAATTAGTCACATATTCGAACCAGTAGTTACAAAGAGTATTGAAGCTGCAAAATCTGCAGATCTTCCAAAATTAATTGAAGTACTTAGAAAAGTTTCAAAAGAAGATCCTTCTATTAAAATTGAAATTAATGAAGAAACCGGTGAAAACTTATTACATGGTATGGGTGAATTACACTTAGAAGTTGTTGAAAATAGAATTAAAACAGAGAAAAATGTTGATGTTAAAACTTCACCACCAATTGTTATTTTTAGAGAATCAGTTGAAAAAATATCTCCTCAAATGGAAGGTAAATCTCCTAATAAACACAATAAATTTTATGTAATTGTAGAACCTTTAGACGAAAACATTGCAAAGGCAATCAAAGATGGAATACTTCCGGAAGGAAGAGTTAAGAAAAATGATAAAGTTCTATATGGAAAATTAGATGAGATTGGAATCCCAGTTAAAGAAGGGAAAAAAATCAGAGATATTTGTAAAGGTAACTTACTAGTAGATGGTACAAGAGGTATTGTACACATTGGAGAAGTTCAAGAATTAATCAATGAAGGTTTCGAACAAGTTATGAACCAAGGACCTTTGGCAAAAGAACCTGGAATTAACATGAAAGTAACAGTTATGGATACAAAATTACACGAAGATGCAATTCACAGAGGTCCTGCACAAGTACTTCCTGCAGTTAGAATGGCTGTTAAAGAAGCAATGGAGCAAGCAAACCCAGTAATCTTCGAGCCAATGCAAATCGTTCAAATTGACGCCCCTCACGAAAACATGGGAGACATGTCAGGCCTAATTTCAAATAAACGTGGACAATTATTAGAAATGGATCAAGACGGAGATCAAATTGTACTAAAGGCTAAATTACCTGTAGCTGAAATGTTTGGATTAAGCAATGAAATTAGATCTATGACTTCTGGCCGTGGAAACTTCTTTTTAATCGATCAAAGCTATGAGAGATTACCTAGAGAACTTCAAGAGAAGATTATCATCAGCATCAGAGAAAGAAAAGGTTTGAAGGCTGAAGATCTTAAAGAAAAAGTAGACGAGTAAACCTTGCCTAATTCTTAGAATTTAACGCATATAGCCAGTTTTATGCAAAAAGTCTATAATGTATATATAGCATATATTATATATTTCTTAATCTATCCATTTATAAATACCGAAACTAATATATATGCTCTAGTATATAGATAATTTTATGAAATCTATAGGGAGAAGAGGATTCTTGAAACATTTAGTTGCAACAGCAAGTCTTGCATTAGTCCCAACTATGAACTTACTAGGTGCAGAACAAGAACCTAGTTACAATAGGGGTTCAGAATTAAATAACACTCCAACTTATGAAGAAATAATTTCAACAAAAGAAAGTTCATTAGAAGAAAGGTTGCAAGCAGCAACTAATTTTGGTGAAGAAAATCCACAAGCATATTTAACATTTTTAGAAGATTGGTCGGATGAAGAAGGTCTTGACAAAGCAGAATTTCTAGTTGAAGCTGCAATGAGAGAAGATGTGTGCCACATGAGACATCTTAGTTTATATTTTGCGAAACAGCATGATAAGTTAGCAACAACTGAACATTTAGAAACAATTGCTCAAGCAAAAAGTAGAGGATTTTTTCCAAGATTATATGCAACTGAAGGTTTAGGTTTACTTGTAAATGATGGGGCAGTAGACACATTGTTAAAACTAACAGGAGATTCAGATGAATTCATCGGAATTGAAGCATCACTTGCATTAGAAAAAGCATTAACTGTTACAAAAGGTAAACAGAAAAAAGAAGCACAAAAAGTTCTTTATGACAGATTACTTGCAACAGATAATGATCATCTTAGGAACCACTTAAGTTGGACCTTAAGAGATGTTTATGGCGAAAGGGAATTAATTAAACAATTGAAGAAAGAAAAGAAAGAACATAAACAAAGAGCAGGGTTAATTATTGATGAATTAAAACGAAATTATATTCGTATATCCGACGGATTTAGTTACAAATCTGAAGAAATTTGTGAATTTGATGGAAAGAAGAAAGGCCTTAAAAATATTTATTCAATATGGAAAGAAAATGGTGAGAAAACAAATCTTAATCTCAAGGGCAAAAAAGATGCAAGAGTCATATTTTCTAGATATATAGAGCCAGTTAAGGAAGGGGACAAGAAAAATTGGCACTTCATGACTACCTATTCAGACCATTTCTCTTTTGTTTCAGATAGTTATCCTTCTTCATCAGATAAATCTGAAAATGCGAGTGCGGATCCAAATGGGAAGTATGTAAGGTTAACAGATAAATGGATCGAAGGGACAAACAGAATGCAAGTGATCACCTCTAGTGTGCATGAAGTGAGACATATTTATTCTCTTGCATTGGGCGAGCACCCTACACAACATAGGGGAGAAGAAAGGAGTTATCGTGAACCCCATAGCACAAGACAAATTATAGAAACCTCTACAGGACACCCTTATTATTCTGGGAAAAGTGAAGAAAAAAGTTGGAGAAAAAAACAAGAAAGGTTTGTTAAAAGCAAGATTTGGGAATATTAACTAAACCATCCGGACAAAGACTCCCACCAACTTTCAGAAGAACACTCTGGTCCAACACAATTATCTAAACAGGAACAATCAGATTGACAAGTTCCAGAACCGGACGACCCACTACCAGGATCACATTGACTTCCAGGAGGTTCGCAATCTTCCCCAGGATCAACTACATCATTGCCACAATAAGGTGGCCATTCACAACCAATTTCTGAGTCTGGACAACCACATAAGTCATCGCAAATAATAGCGGTCATTGCACAACTACCTGCATCACACCAGCCATCTCCGTCATTGTCCATTGGTAATCCTATCATTGCACATACGGATCCTGCCTTACATGTTCCTGGAGGAGGACATGAAAAGGGCAATCCTCTGTTATCAAATGGTGGAAGATTTGGTCCTGCACCCAAACCGGGAGATTCTAATTTAGGCAACTCATAACAAGAGCAAGTATTTGCCGCACAAAAAAATCCAGGGGGACAAGCCACACCAGCCTCACATTCTTCGCCTAAGTCTATAATGCCGTCCCCACAGTAATTATCTTCAATATTAGATTCATCTCGATCCATTGGGGATGAACAACCGGGATCATTTAATTGAGGATATGGGCCAAAATCTATTAAATTATCTCCATCATTATCTCTTGAATCACTACATTCCGAATTCCAACAACCACTTATATCAAATTTGCAATTGTTTGTACATTCTAAGTCTCCCCACCTTCCCCCAAAATCATTACAAGTTTTGCCATCAAAATCAGGAGGATCACATTCTTCGCTGAATTGGTTGATAATTCCGTCTCCACAATAGGGGTCCGAAGGAGGAGGGTTGCAGTAATCTTCCCTGTTGCCTACAGCTGCTGCATTCAAATTACCCACTGCATTGGGATCATTATCTATTGCAGTTGTGTAAAAACTAATTCCGTCAATCCAACCAGAATAAAAATTATCGTAATCACTATGTTGATACGCACTATTATTATGTCCGCCAGAAATTTGGAAAATAGGTTTTGGATTTAAAGTGGCCAAGTTAATGAAAGAAGAAGGCGTAGTTGTGGTTAGTAAATTAGCATCTAAATAAATTCTATCTTCTCCAGATTCAACATCCCTCACCATAACAAATTGATGCCAAGAACCATCATTAACATTGTTATTATCGAGATAATATAATTCAGTATTTATTCCGTCCTTTAATCTAACTGCAATATATTGTTCGGATAATGCCACATTCTGAGATAAATAAACTATCAATCCTTGATCAAGATCTTGATCATACAATCCAGCAATTAATTGTTGAGGACATTGTCCTGAATCTGAACACCACAGCCCATTGGAATTAAACCAAAACTCAAAACTAAAAGAATTATCTGCAAGCGCATCTGCAAGATAATCTCCTCCCAATGCAGGTTCAACTTCATAGGCATACCCTACCGCAGCACCATTTCCATCCGAAGAGTGTCCTTCATGAATTAACTGTAATCCATATTTCATTTTTCCACCAGCAAGCCATAAAGCTCCACGTTCAAAGGTATCGCTAGAATTAAAACCCAAATCCCTATCAATGACTACACGAAGATCGTAATAAGGTTCATTCACACCAGAGGTATGTTCCACTTCATCATCTGCAATACTCCAATCATTTCTATCAGGGTCAATATAGATATTATTTAATGAATATGATGCAATTTTTTCACAACTAAAACCTGAACAACATTCTCCGCTAACAATATTACATGCATCTCCAAAATCACAATCTAAATCTGAAGTACATGCATCACAACTTCCACCAGTTCCACTAGGATTTATACATGGTTGGTAACAAGATATTCCTGTCGCACCACAATCTAAATTAGTGTCGCAACTTCCGCCACCATTTCCTGGACATAAGATTGGGTCTGCATCACAAACTGAATCTGCACAATCAATACTGCCATCACAATCATTATCATATGTATCATAACACGAATCTCCAACAAGAGGATCTTCTAACGCCTCATCAGGATAAATATTAATATTGTCATCATCACAATCTGGGCCACCACATTGATAACCTTCAACTCCGTCTCCATCTCTATCACAATCTAAACAATTACCTAAACTACAGTATTCTCCATTGTCACAATCATTATCATTTTCACAACCGCCACAAACTTTACCCCCATTACCGTCAGGTAAACAAGTTCCACTTGGACAGTCATCATCAGTAGTACACTCACAGTAACATCCAAAACCTTCAGGGTCAGCAGGTTCTCTACAAGTATTTCCGTTTAAGCAACCACCATTACCATCATAAGTACAATATCCCCATTCTTCGCCAAGAGGAATTTCACAATTAACGCCATTGGAAGAATACTGAGCATCACAATCTTCTATGGTTTTACAAGCTTCACATTGTTCACTTCCAGTAACCAATCCGTCGCCACATTCTTGAAAAACAATTCTTTGATTATCTCCATCATTAACCATTGTAACATAATGTGTTCCAGGTATAAAGAAAAAACCTAATGATCCCCAAACAGGATAACTTAATCCAAATCTATGAACTTCACCAGTATCCATTGTAACTTCCATGGTTTTACAAAGATCATCATAGAACCCACAATCATCTAAAATTGCAGTATCTACACCCTTTGGCGTCCTAATAACAATTGTATCTGCACTTCCATCACCTAAATTACTCAACGATTCAACTGTATTTTCAACACTTCTAACTGTATCAGTCAAATAAATTGAATTAGTATTAGAAGCTTCAGAAGCATAATAAAACACTGCAATAGAAACTAATAAAACAAGTCCTAATAACGCCATGTTATCAAAGGCAGCTTGTGCATTCCTCTTCTTAATCATCCTCTTTTTCCTACGCACACGTATTTAATCCTAATTTAGTTTAAAAAGATTGTTAAATAAACTATAATTTCTTAACAATTTACTCAAATTCCTCACCAAAATCTTTATAAATCACTTTCAGCAAATGCTTACTCATTATAATAACATAATCGGAGAGTACAAATCAAAAATGGCAAGAGAAAAACCGCATTTAAACGCAATTTTCGTAGGTCACGTTGACCACGGAAAATCTACCTCAGTAGGTAGACTTATGTTTGATTCAGGAAACGTAGATGAACAAGCAATGAGAAAACTAAAAGACAAGGCTCAAGAACTAGGAAAAGCAGGTTTCGAGTTCGCTTTTGTTATGGATAACTTAAAAGAAGAGCAAGAAAGAGGGGTTACAATTGATCTTTCTTACAAGAAGTACATGTCAGGTAAATATGAAGCAACAATTATTGATGCACCTGGACACAAGGACTTTGTTAAAAACATGATTACAGGTTCTTCACAAGCTGATGTAGCATTTTTAGTTGTAGCTGCAACTGAAGGAGCTATGGCTCAGACTAAAGAACATTTATGGTTATTGAAAACATTAGGTGTAAACCAACTATGTGTTTTAGTAAACAAAATGGACACTGTGAAGTACGATGAAGCTAAATTCAATGAAGTTAAAGAAGGATTAACAAAATTAATTCAAACTGCAGGATATGTTCCTGACAAAGTTAACTTTATTCCAGCAAGTGCTTTTGAAGGCGATAACATTTTCAATAAAAGTGAAAATATGCCTTGGTACAAAGGACCAACTGTTGCTGAGCAAATCGACTTATTCGATGAGCCAGAAAAACCAGTAGACTTACCATTAAGACTACCTATCCAAGATGTTTACAGCATTTCTGGTATTGGAGTAGTTCCTGTTGGAAGAATTGAAACTGGAGTTCTAAAGATTGGACAAAAAGTTGTTTTCGTACCTGGAAGAGAAGGGAAAGGAGTTCCTGGTGAAGTTAAATCTATCGAGATGCACCATGAACAAGTTCAAGAAGCAATTCCAGGAGATAATGTTGGATTCAACGTGCGTGGTATCGGAAAGAAAGATATTGCACGTGGAGACGTACTAGGTGAGGCAAGCAATCCTCCAGTAGTTGCAAGTGAATTTACAGGAAGGATTATGATTTTGAATCACCCAACTGTTATCACCCAAGGATACACTCCAGTATTCCACATACACACATCACAAGTAGCATGTCAATTCATAGAATTGAAACAACAGCTAGACCCAGCAACTGGTGCAGTTCTTAAAGAAAGCCCAGATATGTTAAAAACCGGGGACGCAGCAGTTGTACTACTAAAACCTACAAAGCCAGTAGTAATTGAGCAATTCAGCGAGATTCCTCAAATGTCTAAGTTCGCAATTAGGGACGCAGGCGCTACAGTAGCAGCAGGTATGTGTATAGACATTACTAAGAAAAAGTAAGGGTAAAACCCTTACCAAGTATTTTTTATAATTTTCTTCAAATAGAAAGATTTATTAATAAGTGTTAAATAAACTTAACACATGTTAAACATAATTAACAATCTAAAACCTTTCTTTGAAGACTGTCATAGAAGGTTCAGCGTAAGGGAGTATGCAAGAACAATAAATGTAAGTCCTCCAACGGCATCCAAAATTCTTTCAAATTTATCTAAAGAAAACCTTCTACATAAACAACAAGACAGACAATACCTTCTTTTTTGGGCAAATAATAGTTCACTATTCAAAAATCTTGCACAAATATATTGGAAACAAAGATTTGAAAAAATAGGAATTCTAAAGTATTTTAACGAAAAACTAATTAATCCTACAATTATTCTCTTCGGCTCACTAGCAAAGGGGGAAAACACTCAAGATTCAGATGTAGATTTTGCAATTATTTCTTCAAAAAAACAAATTAATTTAAATATATTTGAGAAAAAACTTAAAAGAAAAATTCAGGCATTATCTTTCAAGGATTTAGAACATATAAAAAATAAAGAGCTTCGAAATAATATAGTCAATGGTTATAAATTAGAAGGTAGAATAAAGTTATAATGGACTGGGAAGAATGCAATCAAAAAAGAATAGTAAAAAACGTTGATTTTGATGAAGGTCTTATTAGTTCACTCATACAAACAAGTAAGAAAAAAATGAAATCTCAGGAATTTCTACCATTCAATGATACAACTCTTGCTTCTAAAGTTTCATTAGCCTATGACTCTTTGAGAGAATTATTAGAAGCATTAACTCTCAAAAAAGGATTTAAAATATATAATCATGAATGTTACACCTCATTTCTTAAAGAAATTATGAATAAATCTTCACTAGGGGATGATTTTGATGAAATACGGAAGCTGAGAAATGACATTAATTATTATGGAAAAGAACTATCCCTAGGAGAGTGTAAGGACATGATATCTAGGATAAATGAGCTTAAAATGGCAGTAGAGAACATTATGAATAAAACCAAATCTTAAATATCAAAAACCTTATAAATCCAATTTCTAAAATAAAAACTACAAATGGCAAAAGCAAGAATAAATTTAGCGAGTACAAACATCGCAGAACTAAATCAAATCTGTGGAGACATTAAAGACATCGCAAAATCCACAAAAACAAAAATTTCTGGACCAATTCCAATCCCAACTCAAATTCTTAAACATACTACAAGAAAAAGTCCCTGTGGTGATGGAAAAGCTTCTTTCGATAAATTCGAAATGAGAATTCACAAAAGACTTATTGATCTAGCAGATAATGAACGTGCATTAAGAATGGTTATGAGAGTACCAATTCCTAAAGACGTCGATATTGAAATTGAATTAATAGAATAATTATTTATACACCCTTTTTCTGTGATCAAATTTCAATAAAATTATTTCGTTCCTATTTTCTACATAAGAATAAACTATTCTAAATGGTTTCAAATATAACGCTCTTTCTCCCCTTAAATATTTTAGAGGTTTTCCAACTTGAGGATTATGCATTATTTTAAGAATCTGTTTCTTGAGTAATACCTTAAGATTATCATCTAAACGTTTAATTTGTTTAGAAAAAGTTGAAGAAAGTGTTATTTTCCTTTCCACTAAAATCACCAAGATTCCATTTCTTTAATAAACCCATCTTGAGTTGAAGTTTTGCAGTTCCCTTTATCAATTTCATTCCAGATTTTTTGCAATTCTTCTAATTCTTGGATTTCGGTTTTACTCAAACCTTCTATCTTCCTTAAAACAAGAAGATTTTCTTTTTTTATCACTACAAATGCTTCTCCAACTTCCAAGTCACTACGTAATTTTTCAGGGATTACTATCTGCCCCTTTGTACTTAATTTAGTTATTTCCATAAAGTAAGAATATCTTACTTATTTATAAAACTTGGGTTTTAAATTTAGAAACCTTTTCGATAAAAAATTGTCAAACAAAATAAACAAAACTTAGATAGAACTCAATAGAATAAACTAGGACTATTTCCTTACTCATAACCGTAGGCTGTATCTCTCAATGAAACTCCAAAACACTGTAAAGTAACTATCCACATCATATCCATTCTTTCTTAGTTCCCTTAATTCCTTAGCTGCTTCGACAGCGTAAACTTTCTTCCTCTTTTCTCCTACCCTAAGAATTTTAGCTAAGAGCGAATCTCTTTGACTTTCATCCAAAGGCTTCATTGTGAGAGTACAACACTTAAATTTAGGTGTCATATCTATCGAATATAACAAGGTAAAAATCATATTTAAAGATTGTCGATATATTTAGTAAACATTCTATAATGTATATATCAGTTCAAAAAATGGACTAATTAATGAGTTACAACTATCAGTTATAACTTAAAGAAAGTCTTAAAAATTAAAATTAATCCAACAAGATATAGCCTGCCGTGATCGCGTAATCTGGTATCGCACAAGCCTGGAAAGTTTGGCCCTTTGGGCATCCCGGTTCAAATCCGGGTCGCGGCGCTTCTTTAACTATAATAGTTCAACAAATCCTTTGATTCCATTCAAAATAAATTGGGTTCCCAGTGCCAAGATAATAAGTCCCATAATTTTCTCTACTGCCTTTGTCCCACTATCCTTCAAAAATTTCTTGATAGTATTTGCTTTAAGTAATAGAATGTAGGTCAAAAAAGAAATAAGTATCACTGCAGCAATAACAATAACTTCTCCAAATTTTCCACCTTCAACAGAAAGTGTTACCGTTGTTGCAATTGCCGCTGGACCAGAAATAAATGGGATTGCTAAAGGAACTAAAGAAATATCTTCTTTTTCAATTATTTCTTTTTTATGTTCAGGAAGTATTTCTTTTTGTTTGAGTAATGGGTTAACCATTTTAAATCCAATAAAAAGCAAGATTATTCCACTTGAAATTTCTAAAGCGCTAAGGGAGATATTAAAAAAATCAAAAATCAAAAAACCTAGAAATGTGCTTAAAATTAGAATAGTTGCCGCAGAAATACATGCTTTTTTAGCCATACTCTTTTTCCATTCGGCAGTACTATTTTGATTAATAGTTATAAAAATAATTGCAGTTGACAAAGGATTAATGATGGCAAACAAAGACGTAAGAGAAAGTATAAAAAAAGAAAGTTCAGACATATTTAACACCCATTTATCAATTTAAGGATTATAATATCCTTATATATCTTATGTATCCAGATTTCTATTTTTAAAAATCGAGCATTATGCCTAAATCGATCCACAAGGTCAAAATGTAAATGGATCGCAGCATTCTTTTTTACAAGAATGTTAATTAAAGAAAAATTATATAAACTCAGATAGCAAATTATGAAAAATGACTGGATACAAAACAAATATTGAAAAAGAAACATTAGAGAATGATAACTACAGAAAAGTATTGTTTACTGGACAAAAAATTCAACTTGTAGTTATGAGTTTAAAACCTGGAGAAGACATTCCTCTAGAAACCCACACAGGCATAGATCAGTTTATTAGAGTAGAACAAGGCGAAGCTTATGTTAAAATCGATGAAACTGAATACAATCTAAAAGATGACGATGTAGTTGTAATTCCGTCAGGAACTGCCCACTACGTAAAAAATACTTCGGAAGATCGAGATCTTAAATTATATTCTATTTATGCTGATCCTGAACACGAAGAAGGTACAATACATACTACCAAAGAAGAAGCCGATGCTGCAGAGCATCACCATTAATTTTTTCATTAAAATTTAACCATATAGTTACGCACCATAGACATATATCTTTCAACTAAAATATAACTTGAATATTTTTCTGAGCAACGGGAAAACTTTTAAACAGAACTATCTCCTTTAACAGAAGGTTTAGAGTATATATTTAAAATGAAAAAACTAACAATAATTTCAATTATTTTTACAATATTAATCTTCTCGACAACAGTATTGGCAGAAGAAACCTTTGAAGATTTATTAAACAGCATAGAAGAACAAAATTATCACAAAAATGGAATTAACTATATCTCAGACTCCAATGCAGTACATCATTTTCCAAATATAAAGAATATCCAAAGCATTAATTTAGAAATAAAAAACAATAAAAATGAAGAATTTTCTCAAGAAGAAACCTCAGACATTAATAAAATTTTAACAAATTATAACTCTCAATCATTAAACATCCAATCAATCTATGAAAAGAGAGATTATGGATTATTTAACACAAATCAAAGGCCAATCAAACAGGCATATATTCTAACAAACAATTTAAACAAAAAACAAAAAGTTACATTCGCAATAAATCATGAAATAACTGTTAACGAAGTGGAATGGAATGGAGAAATTTATCAAATAAACAAAAAACCTCAATACTTTGAAGCATCGACAGTAAAACACCATTTCAAAGAAGATAGAACTGAATTAATTGGGCATACTATTTATTTCGAAGACGTCTATTACGACTTCAAAGACATTATTAATCTAGATTATGAAGTATACATTCATTCAAAAAACAATAAAAATTATATCACTGTAGAAATCAGCAAAACACTGGGACCTAAAGAAGAATTCTTAATCGATCCAGAAATTGGATGGGTTAAAAACGAAATAGCTTCAGATCCAGTTATTTGGGGACCAATTTATGGGAACATTGCAGATTTAGATAACGACGGAGATGAAGACTTTGCAATGGTTGCATGGAATGGAATGGATGACAGAGTTGTTTGGTTCGAAAATGATGGAAATTTTCCCCTCAATTGGACAGAACATGTAATTACTACAAATATAGATAATCCCAACTCATTAAATTCCGCAGATATAGACGGGGATGGAGACATGGACCTTATTAGTGCAATCTTAAGAGATGAAAGAGTAGAATGGTATGAAAATGATGGAAACACTCCTCCAAACTTCTTTGTAAGATATCTTGCTACAAATTTATATTTTGTTAACTATGCCAATCCTGTGGATATAGACGGGGATGGAGACATAGATATACTTGTATCTGTGGGTGGAGAAGATAGAATCATCCTGTATGAAAATGATGGGAATATAACTCCTTCTTGGACAGAAACTAATATTTCTACAGATGTTTATGGATCCTGGGGAGTTAATTACGCAGACGTTGACAATGATGGAGATTTAGATGTCATTGGGAATGCAAAATTTGATGGAGAACTTGTCTGGTTTGAGAATGATAACCTTGGAAGTTGGAATAGAAATATAATTGTTAGCAATTTAAACAGACCTACATCTATACATGTAAAAGACATAGATCAAGACGGAGATATGGACATCTTAAGTTCAATAGAAGATGATGACAGAATTGCATTATTTTTACATAACGGAAATTTTACATCACCGTCATGGAATGAAATGAATGTTTCTACAAACGTGAATTTGCCTGCATCTGCAAAAACTGCTGACATTGACAACGATGGAGATTTTGATGTTATTAGCACTTCTTGGGACGATAAAAAAATAGCGTGGCATGAGTACAAACAAGGAGTATGGAATGAACATGTAGTTACAAATACCGCAGGATATGGCGGAGGAATTTGGGCAGATGCTGCAGATTTAGACCAAGATAATGATACAGACATCATAGGTTTAACAGGTTACTATACAAGTAGTATGGCTGCATTTTACGAATCCAATGAAACTCAAACAGATTCAGTTTGTGGCCCACTATACGGAGATCTTACGCTAAAGAATGATGTTAACACTACATCAACATGTTTCACTATTAAAAGAAGTGATATAACTCTCGATTGTGACGGATACACTATAAGTGGAGTTGGAACAAATAATGGAATTCACTTCAATGGTAACAGTGGAACAACAATAAAGAACTGTAATATTGAAGACTTTAGGGCAGGAGTTTACCTAAAAAGAACAAGATACATTACAGTAGAAAACAGCACAATAACAAATAACAAGGTAGGTATATTCATAGAAGAATCAGAAAACGCATCCATAACAAATAACCTAATTGAAGATAATAGTTTTGTAGGTATCTACTTTAGACCAAACACCCAATACCATAACATATCAGCAAACAGAGTTTGTAACAACATTAGATATGATATAGCTCAAGCAAACAACAACCCTTCCAACTTTGGCTTCGCTAACACATGTCAATTCCCATTAAGATGGGAAGACGAAGGAATGTCAAATTCATGTAGTTTCGCATGTGTTTAAAGAAAAATAAAGAAATAGTTCTAAAATAAGAAACAAAGACTAAAATAACCTTATTTCTTAACAAAAAGTAAATTCTAACCTAGTTAAAGAGATCTAAAGTAAATTAAACTTAGAAATAAAGGAAACGGCAAGTTTCTTTATAAACAAATTAGATCATGTAAATATCAAGTCACAAAGAAAAGTGGCATAATGATCAAAACCTCGAATGGTTTCGAAAACGGAGAAAAAACAAATGAAAAACACAATGAACAAAATAAGTGCTTTGCTAGTACTTTCCCTTTTTGTTGTTGCAATGGTTCCGGCAGTAATTGCAGGTCCAGCTGACGACGCAAAAACATTAAATGCAAATTTTTTGAAAAGGGCAGAAGTAGCAAAGAACCAAATAGGCAAAACTACTAACCATGTTAAAAATCTAGCACAAGATGTTAGAAAAACATTAGACTTAGTTAGGAAGAGAGACTCAGTTTCTAGAGATGACGCAGTAGAAGTACAAAACAAATTAGTAAAACTACTTGACGGAATCCAAGATGAAATGGAGACTTTAAAGAAAGGCGTAGATAATAGTTGTATTGACAACGATAAAGGTAACGCATACCTTGACGATGTTATCGCTAAAGCTGAAAACTTAAAGGCTGATGTTCAAGCATTAGATCCTCAAACAGCAACAAGAGATGACCTTAATTCAGTATTAAACAAAATTAGAAACTTTTGGAATGATGAATTTAAAGGCGCAATCTATGTTGCAACAGGTAGAGCTGGCGCATGTAAGGCTGAATGGGTACTTGGAAGCGTAGATACACTAATTATTAGAACAACTGAAATCATTGATGAAGTTGACGCTAAAAGTGTAAAGGACGTTTCAGGTGCAAGAGTTTTAATCAGTGAAATGGAAGCTGATCAAGCTAAATTAGAAGCTGAATATGACAGACTACAAAACGGTTGGTCAAACATTCAAAACTACCAAGATGCTTACGCTCTTTCAAAGAACGTAAACGACTTTATTAAAAATAAAGCAATCCCGGAAACAAAAAGAATTCATGCAAGTGCTGTAAACGAATACAGAATACTAACTGCATAAATTTAGAAACTGCGTGATTAAGTTCACGCTTTTTCTTTTTTTACTTCTAATTTTTACAAAAAACAAAAACAATAAGTTTAAATACAGAAGTATATGTTACAAAATAGTAATTACACAATATATTACATATTTTGTAACTGCAATAAACTAAGTTCATATTAATTTATGAACGGAGGAACAAATGAAAAAAACAACAAAAAGAACTGTTCGAAAAGCAGTAAGAAAAGTTGCAAGGAAAACCGCAAGGAAATCTGTTGCAAGAAAGACAACTGCGAGAAAAAGAACAGCAAAGAAAGCTGTAAGAAAGACTGCAAGAAAAGCAGTAAGGAAAACAGCTAAGAGAGCTACAAGAAAAAGAACTGTTAGAAAGGCAGTAAGAAAAGTTGCTAGAAAAACTAAAGCAAGAAAGACAACTGCAAAGAAAACAGCGAAAAAGACTACAAGAAAGAGAGCTGTAAAGAGATCCGCAAGGAAATCTACAAGAAAGACTGTTAGAAAGGCAGTACGAAAGACAGCTAGAAAGGCTACAAAAAGAAGAACTGTTAGAAGAAAATAATCTTCTAGCTAACGGGTCT
>Ga0257117_1001054_pt1 | contig 17632 bp, 11 predicted proteins | sample SI112_135mmetaG_FD_190157 | JGI IMG/M metagenome (GOLD analysis project Ga0257117, IMG submission 190157) | Marine microbial communities from Saanich Inlet, British Columbia, Canada - SI112_135m | ecosystem: Environmental > Aquatic > Marine > Inlet | place: Canada: British Columbia | collected... | reverse complement strand
GTTTCATCATACTTGAAACCCAGACTTTCAATTTTTAAAATGGGTGGTTTAGAAATATCTTTTGGAGCGGTGATAGAGCTCTTTGAATCAGCTTCTACTTTGTCAGTACCCAGACCTCCAGTAGGTGTTGGTGAGAATATCCGGACTCTATTGTTAGCAAGTGTGTACGGTTTAACTTTCTCTTTAGGTATTTGGCCAAAAAATTCCCAAGCAAGTTTGAAGTGGGGATAATGAATATTTGCGATTCCAAAAAAATTGGAAATTTGTCCCAAGAGTTGAACAAATCGCATAAAGAGATAGAGGTAGGAGAGAAATAGAGCATTTTCAATGAGATGATTTTGTTTATGGAAAAGTAAAAAAATCACCACAAGAATAATCCCCAGAGCAGAGGGAAGATTAACTGAGAGAAGTGACAAAACGTTAGCAAAAATATTTCTGGTAGTGTAATTAACCTGTAGCTCTTTGAAGCGTCCACTTTCAGTATTTTCAATTCCTAAAATTTTGATCAAAAACCAATTTTTCACAATTCTGACAACACTAGAGTGCAACTCACTATTAATGCCAGGTAGTGGAGCCACCATTACTTGAATCTTTTTTTGAATGAAAAAGACTACTGTGGCAGCAAATACTAGGTATACCAACCCTATTAGGGTGTAAGTAACGGAAGTGAGGAAAAGAAAAGTAAAAATACAAACCATTTGAATTGTTAACGGCAAGATATGTGCGAAAGAGTGAAAAAACAAAGCTGTTTTTCCAAATGTTTCTGCAAACATAGAATTTGTACTAGCAAGGGAAGTAAAGGATGAATTTGCGTACAAAATATTATTCATACAAAGTAGTTTCAAACGAGAAGCAAAAAGTTCATTTGAAACAACAGCACTAAGGCCCGAAAACAAAAACATAACGGCCCGCAAAACCCCTAGTAGGGCAAGGACAAGTAGTCCTTTTGTTAAATCATTTACCTCAATATTCAAACCAAATGGCATCTGCACAGCTTGATCAGTAAGACCAAGAGCTCTAATGATCACCATAATATAGCCAGAAAAGATGATTTCAATACCTGCCAGAATCAACCCTGAAGACATGCCTATGACAAGCCACTTTAATGACCTAGTACCTGTAAATGTTGAAACCTTTTTTGCGAAGCTCATATAATTTGTTGGGTACCCTTAAGCTGACTATCGTTAACTCTACTATACTTTGTGACCATCACCAATATTGAAAGTACTACCCAAAATCCAGGGGTCTCAAATGTTGCGCCAAATATGCCCATGATACAATTGTAGAAAATAAATAGTAACCACACTAGTGAAATTAAATCTTTTTTATCTCTGAAAGAAATTTCAAACTTTCTAACATAGTAGCCTATTAACAGCCCGATAAAAACAACTCCAATATCTCCAAAATCCCAGTATGGTGATGAAATCATAGTATAAAAAGAATTGTGGGTATAAAACCAATGATGTGTGGGGAGTTTATCACCTGTTACGATCTTATAGCTTTGATAAAACAGGTTTAGGTGAGTTGGCGAAGAGAACATTTTCTCACCCAGTCCTCTGAGAAAAATCGTATAAAGATAATCGAGACCACCAAGTGTCATCCGTCCAAAGCTTGGATCATTTGTGATGAAAAAATTGTCATTTTCCATCATTTTGGAAAATAGAGTGAACCCTACGGTATGGTAATTGAAAACTGCCCTAAAAAAGCTATTATTTCTTGCAAGAGATATAAGATAGAAAGCAGGTACACTGAGTGCACCACCTAACGCAATTCTAACCACATGCTTTTTAGTTAGTTTTAAAAATTCAGGAAAACAAAAGACCAAGTAAAGGCCACAAACACCAAGTGAATATAGTGGACCTCTTGATAATTTGAATGCCGTCTCAATTACGACTAGTAATATCAATAAAACCATTGGAAGCTTCTTTTTGAGAAGTACCAACTGGGCCATGGAAGAAATTAAAAGAAAATGGAAACAAACCCCACTCAATATAAAATAAAGGGCTGAAAATATTTTTGAAGAAAACCAAAGATTACCATTTTTCCCAATTTGGAAAAAACGAATCCTTATGTGCATTAAGTCCACACCTTCGTTCATAAAAATGACAATCGTTTTATAAAGTAAAAATAAGGATACAAGTATAACTGGCACTACCAATGTGTACCCAATAAGATTCAACAATCTTGAGGCATTACCATTTTCAACACTGATACTAGTGCTACTAGCTCCTTTCGATTGAAAACAAAAACTTCCCACAACCATGCTTGCTCCAAATAAAAGTGCTAGGAATTCTACATTCGTGTTGGGAAAGGCCACCGACCCCAAATCTAAGACTGAGATGAAGCTCCATCCAAGCCACCAAACCAGAATCAAGCTCAAGGTATTAAAGAAGCTATTATATATTCTGGCGCTCAAAATAATTAAAAGCAGTGAGCATGAGAGAAATATCAATAGATGCCAAATCATTTAAGAGGACCCATTTTTATCAAAAACTATGGTTACATGCCTTTCAGAGTATAAAACTTAACATATTTCGTCATTTTTTTTGAATTGCCATTGCATTGCAGCTCCCAAGAGCTCTCTTGAAGTCTTAACTCAAATAGGCATAATGAGAATAATGAAAAATAAAAAGCTACTATCCATAATGGTTTTGACCATTTTTTATTTTACAACCTCTGTGGTTTTTTTAAACAGAATAACTCAAAATCTCGAACTAGAGATCCAAACAGATAAAGAGTTGATAGACAGACCTGTGTGGGCAAAACACAAAGTGGTAGAATATCTCCAAACCTATTTCGATGCCCATCCAACCCTAAAATTAAATCGTCTCTTTGTGGCAACGCATGTGGAATTTGGGAATAAAAATTGGCTCATTGCCAATATTAGACTCTCGCTTACAAATAGAAGTTTTTCATCATTTTTTGATAATTCACCTCAAATCTTCTTAGAGTCAGAAAGCGCTATAAAGAAATCTTACCGCAGTATTTTATCAAAAAGAGAAGATGGTTCTAAAAAAGCAATCAACTTCTTATCGAGAAAAAGTAGCTACTACTTTGATAATTTAGCTTGGTCTATTTTAAAACTTATCATTTATTCATTGATATTTTCAATAGTAACCATTTCAATCTTTTCAAAACCCACTGAACTTGAGTTTAATATACTAAAAAAATTAAAATTAATTAGAAACTAACGGCCAATATTTCTCAAACGCCAAATACTTCTTAAGCCTTTAAAAATACCAGGGGGGAGGGACTTATTTAAAAATACTGAAATCTCTGGAATTGAGTAGAAATGATCCCTCTTAAAAATTCTTTGGAATACCTTCTTACGAACTAGAAATTCTGTCTTGAGAAAAAAGTTATCAAATACAGATGATTTTTTGAGCCGAGTTGTAATTTCCCCCGCACTAAAATACTTTCTATTAATAGCAGTAGTTTTACAATCACATAAAAATCTATGCCAAGAAGTTTTGGTTTGGTCGACTGTATAGGCATACTCTAAAATTGTCTCACGTGGAGAAAATTGAAAATCTTTTAGCCTTTCAACCCCGGCTTCAAAATCAGGGCCAAAAATACCAAGACGTACGAGTTTGTCTTCAGGAATATCTTTAAAGATCCCCACCCTATTCATCACAACAGGAAGACCACAAAGCGCTGCTTCTATGGCAGCTAAGCATTGGGTTTCAACAGTTGATCCCAAAATAAAAAAATCAGCACAATTTAAAAGCTCACAAAGTGTCTCTTGATCAACCTTGTTAAACTGAGACACATTTTCGTGAGAATACTTACAATCATATTTGGAAACAATAATCCATTTATGATCACTCAACTTATCTATGACTGCCATTACTGAAGGCCATCCCTTCACGCTATCAAGGGCGCCAACAAAGATTCCTACCTTTGCATCTGAATCAATTTTCCACTTTTGTCTTAACCTATTTTTATCCATTGGCCTAAAAAGTTTGTGATTAACCCCAACAGGAATCACCTCAAATGGATACTCTGGATATGAAGAGGCAGTGCCAATAGAATTGGTTACCCAAGCGTTCGCCATTTTTAAATTCTTTTCTTGAATATAAGATGGGTTACTCATACCTCTCAAATTATCTTGCAAAAATGCGACAGTATATTTTCCGTCCCCCATATAATCGACAAAAGAGGCATTTTGAAGCACAACCTTTACAGCTGGCAAGTTGTCATCAATATATTTTTTGAAATGAGGTCCACTTTCCCCGCCTGCTTTTTCAAAATCTAAACCAAAAGTTCCAGGGAGTGTAAGCAGATGGTCCCAAAGAACTTCCTCGCCCATTTGACCTGTAACGATATCATTACAAATAACAACTTCTGCATCAGCATCCTTCATAGATGAATACTGCTCACTTCTTTTTTCACCTTCTTGAAAGTGGTAGACAATACTATCGAAACTCGTTTGATGGTAAATACCGTGACTACCGAGTTTTTCAATAAAAGCGGTATCTCCAGATATTAAGTCATCTCCTGGATTTGATATCACTGGATTAAAGACATCACTACCCTTTACCACATTGCCTTCGGGATAACCTGAAACAAGGTCAAAGTGATCTTTTCTCATTAGAAGCGGCATGTAAAGGCCACCTTCCATCACTTTATCTTCTTGGAGCTCTCCTGCGTATGCAATAAAATCATTTTCTCTATAGTCAGAGAAATCATCACCAAATCTTTTGGCAATTCCATATCTACCAGGCGTTAGCTTTCCATGTTCTACCAATCTTGATGAAATACAGTTCTTTCCATCATAGGCCTTATAGAGATTTTCGAGCCAACCCGGACTAAATGCCATATCAGAGTTTATTAAAACCACAAAATCGCCTTTAGATTTTTTCACTCCGTGGTTATAACCTCGGTAAACATTATTCATATAATATTCTTCTCTTTGCTCAGGAGTGTGATCGAGGACATAGTGAGGAATAAAGTGAGAGACCAAGTATTGTTTAACATCATCATTTGCGCCATTGGCGACAAAGAAAAATTCGCTCTCTGATAAGTCTGTATTTTTAAAAACGCTTTCATAAACAAACTCAAGCCATCTAACATCCTTGTAAATTAAACAAACAATGGAAAACTTAGGTTTATTTACCTTGGGGCGATTTTCAATACTTCTAGCAATATACTCTTCCATTTTAAGAGGAGTGGGCATAAGCTCTTCAACTTGATAAGCAGTAGGCAAATTCTCATGAGAGATTCTTTCAAACTTAACCTTTGATTCATCAATCATTCGAGTTAGTGCAAAGCCAGTTTGCCCATATTTTTGGTAGGTGATAAATTTTCTAACGATTCTATCAATATTAGAAAATCCAGTATGTAATATTTTAAAAGTAGGATCTTTTATTGTGGCCTTTATATATTCAGGATGAAGCAATTGATGAAGAGTACCTTTGTCATTTGGAAAAGGCTCCTGTCCACTTCTATGCTCCCACAGCTTCACTGGCTGGTATTCATCAAAGAGTGAATCGACTCTCTTCCAAGTTTTACTTCGCCACAAATTAATAAAATCAACTTGAATGCCTTCGTAAACACTTTCCTTTAAAGTTCTACAATGCTTTTGAAGTTGCTCTCTTGTCAAAAGAAGAATCTCATCAGCATCTAAACTCAAAATAAAATCAGGTTTTAACTTATCAGCATATTGAATTAATTGAGTCTTATGATTAACCTCACTCGAGAAGCAATTCTTTGTGCCTCTGATTACATGAGGTGTTTTTTCCTGACAATACTCCCAACTTCCATCAGTACTACCATCGTCGTAAATAACAAAGTCATCTACTAACTTGGATGCATTTTCAAAAAACTCAGGCAAATGAGCTGTATCAAGCTCATTATAAACTTGAACAATGCAAACAATTTTGAAGTTTTCAGATGCCATCTACCAACCAGATTGAGTGAATGAGTAGTATACTGATTTCTCTCCACATTATCCAGAATGCTGCTCGTTAGTCTGCATTTTTATATGCTCTCTAAGCTTGAACATGCCTAGCAGCGCACCTCGAAGGTGCAGCAACACTTTACCAAGGCGGGCAACATTTCAGTGTAAACTATAACGACTGTGTGCAGAGAAACAACAGGAACTAGGGGGCCAATTGCAGACCCTTGTGGCTTTCTTGGATCCCACATAGGTAAATTAACTTAGAAAAGATTTAACTTTGGAAACTTTTTCTTTGTGCTTATTTCTTATAAGTTGCATTTGTAGGGGTATTTTAGAAAAGACACTGTAAAATTGGCGAGAATAATTTTCTCCCTCTAAACAGTTATTACAATTTTTAAACAAAGGTCTTCTGGTCTCATTCATGATGACACCAGAATACAATTTAGATTGAAGTTGATTATCTTTCCAAAGCCCAATAAAGCCACTGTGCTTAATATTTCCCATGGGTTTTCCGTCACAATAAGTTGATATTCGGTAGTCGCCATTACTTTCAATATAGCCACCATAAAGGCCTGCAAAACAAGGCAGCAACTCATTTCTCTCCTGGAAAGTTGAGGCATCAGAGGTAAAGCTTTGTCTTGCATACTCTAGGGTTTTCAATAAATTATTAGAAAGATTCCCCTGAGTAAACCTTTCCTCTATTTCAGATAGAACTTTATTAATATGTCCAAATTCTAATTTTTTTGAGGCAATTTCTTTGTAACCAACATATACAGGTCTAATGGCCACAAATATGTCATTTTTCTCAACGTAATCTAGTACTTCCGAAAACTCAGCATAATTGTCTGTAGTCATCACATAGTTAATTTGGATTTTCTTTTTAACACCAGGAATTTTTGCCAATCGGTCTAAATTTTTCATGATTTTTGGAAGCTGAGTAGCTCCTTTGTAATCATGAATCACCTGATGAGTTACATTATTAAAAGAATTAATACTGATAGTAATTTTATGAAGCTTTGAAAATGTAGAGTCCGGGAGTCTCTCAACGAGTGTACCATTGGTGACGATTAATACTTTCACACCCGCTTGGTGTAAAAAATCTACAATTGGCGTCAGTCTTGGGTCAGCTGTAGGCTCACCATTTCCGGCCAACCTTACTTCTTCAATTTTTAACTTTTTAATATCAGATAAAAGCTTCCACAACATTTCATCTGGCATCTTAAAAGAAGTGTGCTCCACAGGAATTAAATTTGAATGTTCAGCACAAAAATAACATTTATGGGTACACGCTGAAGTAGTAGCTACTTCAAGCATGATGGGACCTTTATTACAGTCCGTATTAAAATTAACGGTCTTCATCAATGAAATACCGCGCTTTATATTTTCCAAGTTTAGATTCAAAACTCGAGCTTCCTTATTTCTGAGAATAATCAAAGAATAATAGTAATTTAATAAGCACAGCATTCCAAGTAAGGACTTGAAATTAAAGAAAATTTTAAGTTGTGCAATATGTAAAATGTTGTAATAAGTTGAATTTATTTAAATAGTCATGTCTTCTAGTACGCCACGCCGGGTTACTAATGTCGCCCCACTTCACCCAATGTCTTTGAGTGAAATATTCCACTACTAAACATTCCCTCTAACATCTGGTGACTTTTTTCAGGTGAAATCCTAAAACCGTAATGCTTGTAGTAGGCCATGATATATTTTCGGTTAAACCAATAGGGGTGTGGTGAGCTAAACCACATTTTTGCATAGCCTTTGCTTTTAGAAATATCTGCACGTAAAAACCGCTTATTAATATCCCCATAATCTGAATATCTAAAATGATAAACATTAAATAAAATAACTAAGGCCAGTGCAATGAATCTTTTTTCTTTCTCTGACTGAAAACGCTCAAATAGATCTTCCAAAATGCAGCATAGTGATAACACAAAAAGCCAATCAGAATAAATAAGGTAGACCATATTATGGCCCCTGATACAAAAGAAAGCTAAATAAGTGATAAAAAAACCATAGACCAAAGATTTTTTTACCAAGTGCTTTCTCCTGGCAAAAAGAAAGAGCAACGTGAAAACCACAAAAACAGACCAATGAGAAAAATATTGCTCAATATAGTAATTCAAAGTAACTAGCATTTCTCCTAAGTCTAAACTTACCTTAACTTTTGTAGTACCTATTGGGTTTAATATTAACGTAGAGAGAAGCTTTTGGTAGTACCAAGCCCTTGCCTTACCAATTAATGGGTAGGTTATTAAATACGGTGTGAAAAAAGACACACAAAATCCAAAGGCCAAGACAGTTGTTGGAACGACACTTTTTAAAACCAATACCTTGCCCTTTAGGTACACACCCAATTTGCCAAATATCTTAATGTAGTTTTCATTGTACTCACTTGAAATCACAATTCTAAATACCTCGAAACCTAGAGGGGCCAAAAAAGGGTAGGCCATAATTTTATTGTAAAGGGCCCAACAATATAAAAACCCTGAAAGAAATAAGCAGATTAAATACCTAAACAGCCGCTCTTTTTTGAGTTGTTGAGTAGCACAGAGAATAAATATCCATGAGATGACACCAAAGCTACATGATAACAACTCTGATCTAATAATTTGCATTTGATCGCAAACACCAATCCCTCCCATAACCATTAAAGAGGCCGATGCAGCAATGGTACGACTTTTAAATAAAAGTCCGAACAAGACAAAAATACACATGATAAAAAATATGGAGCAAATAAGACTATAGTAGCTAGCAAGCTTAATTATGTAGGGCCACTGCATAATAAGATTATTTGAATCAGAAAAATAACTCACATCAAAATGTGGAATGACCCCTACGATATAAGCCATTTTCACAAATCGACCAAATAGAAGTTTCGTAAAAAATGAAGGGTGCACTGAAAGAGCGGGAAATTCACCACTATTTAGTGCTATTGCACCTGAAATTTGTTGGACATCATTGTCAAGTGCTGCCCACCAAGTCCTAGTTTCTAAGAGCCATGTATGTTTTAAAGAAAGTAATAAAGTTACCGTAAGTAGAAGAAATAAAAATAATCTCTTAGATTTAGTCACTAATCACCAATTACTTTTTGGGAGCAATTAACTTCCAACGTTGCCCAACTTTAATTTCTCTGAAAAATAATTTTAAAAAAGACAGGCCTGTTTCAATGCTCGGAGAACCTTCTTGCTCATCGATTCTCTGGCCTTCATAAGTTGGAAATTCTTTAATCTTAAGGCCCAATTTAAATGCTCGAATGCTACTTTGGTACTCTATTGTGTATCCAGGACCATCGAGAGAGATTCTCTCCCAGGCAGATCTAGTGATTGCTCTAAAGCCATTGATTGTATCGTAAACAAAATCCCCTCTATTCCACATGACGTTGGCAATGAGAGTGAAAAAATTATTGGCCCATTTTCTTATTTTTAAAAACTGCCCATCTTCTTCATTATGCCCACCATCTGACATTCTATTTCCAATTACTATGTCATAGCCATCATCAAGATAAGGTTTAAATTTAAATATATCAGCAGCTGTTTCATTTCCATCGGGGCTGTAAAAAATCAAAGCGTCCCCAGTTGCCTTTTCAAAGGCCAAGCGAAATGCCTCTCCCCTACCTTTGACATCTTGTATGTGACAAGTAACTCCATTTTCTTTGAAGAACTCAAGGCTTCCATCAGTAGATCCGCCATCGACTGCAAAGACCTCATCAACTGCGTCCATAGGGATCCCAGAAAATGTTTCTTTTAACCCTACAATCTCGTTGTAAGTAAGTATCACTAGTGTCGTTTTCATTATTTATCCTAAGTCTCTATCTAAAAAATCAAGGTATGCGATTTTAACACCCTCTTCAAGAGTATAATTTGACTTCCACCCCAGGGCCTCTAACTTCGTTACGTCTATATTTTTTCTTAGTATCCCATCCGGTTTAGAGGGGTCATTGCAAATTTTAACTGGATATTCCAAAACTTGACTGACTTTTTGAGCTAACTCCATTACAGAGTGATCGACTCCCGTGCCTACATTAATAGGTTCTAATTCATTGTAGTTTTGGAGTAAAAAAACCAAGGCGTTAGCGCAGTCATCAGCTAACATAAACTCTCTTCTTGGTCTTCCACTTCCCCATATTTCAATTTCTTTTTCACCTTCTTTTTTTGCCTGGTGCACTTTTCTGATTAGTGCTGGAAGAAGGTGCGACTTTATAGGGTCGTAACTATCATTTACTCCATATAGGTTTGTGGGGATGGCCGAAATAAAATTCACACCATATTGTGTCCTATAATATTGACACATTTTTATTCCTGAAACCTTTGCTAGTGCATAAGCTTCATTTGTTGGCTCAAGTGGTCCTGTAAATAGATATTCTTCCTTAATAGGGTTTTCAACTTCCTTGGGGTAGATACATGAGCTTCCTACAAATAAAAGTTTCTTCACTCCTGACTTATATGAATGATGAATTACATTATTTTGAATCTTGATATTGTCATAAAAAAATTCTGCAGGAGAATTGATATTGGCCTGTATTCCACCCACTTTTGCAGCTGTCAAAATTACATACTCAGGGCGCTCACTACTGATAAAATCACTTACAGATTTTTCGTCTCTTAAATCGAGCTCTGCACTAGTTTTACAGATGATATTTGTAAAACCTTTGGCCTTTAACTGTTTAACAATTGCGGAGCCTAATAAACCTCTGTGTCCAGCAACATAAATTTTATCACTGGGCTTCATAAGCCATTTCCTTTTTCCGCTTCTTACTAAGCTCAGGTTTTAAAATATTTTTTAAAATCATTGTGGTAAATTTAATTGCGCTAAGGAATCTATTTTGTTTCTTTCTTCGAATCAGCTCCCTTCTCTCCCGAGTAGGAATCTCTGATACTTTGAGTCCATATTTCACAGATTTGAGAGTCATCTCAAACATAATGCTATAGCCTTTTTCAACTAGACTCATTTTGTGAATAGCGTGTTTTTTAAATCCCCTAAAAATATTATTACAGTCTGTTATATTTCTTCCATATAGAACATTTAAAATACCGGTGAAAAACCTATTCCCAACAGAGTGAAAAGAGTATGGCCTTAAAATATCCCTCTCTCCTCCCATCATAAAACGACTTGCAATCACAAGTTCGGTGCCCTGACGTAATTTAATTAAAATTTTGTCAATATCATCAATTACTTCTGTCCCATCAATTCCCATCACAATAATATTTTCACAATCTGTACTCTCAACTGCTTGGAGAAGAAGCTCTCCTTTTTGGGCCCCAGGACGATGAATGACATTAACACCTAGGTCTTGAAAAAAGTTTTCAACGCGAGCATGAGTTGATGCATCCGCGACAATTACGTCATCAAGGGATCTCCCGCTTAAGCTATCCCATAGACCTGAGAAGATAACACTATCCTCTAATTCATCAAGCTTTGAGAGTATGATAAGGCATGACTTATCAACGCGAATGGATTTCTTACTAAAATAATCACCAAATGTTTCAACAATATATTCTCTTTCAATATCAGATATTCCCTGATGTGATCCAATATAAAATCCACTTTCATTTATCCATTTGGCCACAGGGTAATCATCTTCTTTTATATCTAATAATTCTTTGTAATAGGGTTGGTTTGTGAGAGGGAGCATATCTCTCGTTTCAATTCCATTTTTTTCAAGATACTCAACTAGCTTTTCTTTTGATTCATTTTTCACCACAATAGGAAACATCATAAAAGAGTGTCCACAATCTGGTCGAACCTGGGGAAGCTGAATATAATCACTAAAGCTTTCAAGCTTTTCTATGAAAAATTGTCCATTGTCCCATCTCTTTTTCATCATTTCATCATGGTTTTCAAACTCTGCAAGGCCAACCGCACCTTCCATCTCGGTAACTCTAAAGCTGTGACCCATTTGAACAAAAGAAAATCTTTTCTTGATAATCATTTTCATTTCATCATCAGTTTTATCTTTGTCGTCATCAATACTGATATAAATTGAATCTCGACCATGATTCATCATAGAACGAATCCGAACAGCAAGATCAGTGTCATTGGTTGTATTTAGGCCACCAACACCAGTTGTGAGTATGTGGGCCACATAGGTTGAAAAACATCCTACATCTCCAAGAGACCCAACTGATCTCCCCTTGTATTTTACAAACATCGTCTCACACGAATCTTCTATCACTCTAAGCTTGTTAATCTTTGCAATATCTAAAATAGGATCCATATCACAGGGAGATCCAAATAGATGAACGGGAATCACACACCTGGTCTTTTCAGTAATTTTTTCCTCAATTTTAGTTGGGTCTAATTCATAAAAATGAGGGTCAACATCAACAAAAACTGGAACCATATTGCATTGTAAAACAATATTCGAGGTGGCAATAAAAGTTACAGCTGGGACAATGACTTCATCTCCATCCGACCACCCGTACTTTGTCTTGAGTGCCTGCAACGCCAGAAGTAATGATGAAGTTCCACTATTAGTCATGGTTGCAAATCGGCAGTCATGGGCAAAAGCAAACTTGCTTTCGAATTTCTGGGTAAAAGGCCCATAGGAAAGGCGCCCCGTTTCAATCACCGAGTTCAGATATTTTTTGGTATTTTTTGAAATTTTATAAGTCCCTACACCTATCATTTTTCCGCCAAGAAATCGCAAAGCACTGGTGGCCCAAAGTTAGTGTTGGACACGGATGCGACAATGGTAAATTTATACTGGTCACAAGATACAATGATTGATGACTCAAGTAAATTTTTCGGACGCTGAAGCTACTACGCATCAGTTGTCAGAGTCACCCACAAATATCGCAACGAATCATCTTGGAAGTTATCAGGCCCAGATTAAATTTATTCTTTTTCGGCCATCACTAGCAGGTTTTTTCCAAAGAACTTTTTAAAGATAAAATCGAGATATTTACCAAGAGGGAAGAAGACTTTGTCGTATAAAAATACTGACCAAGAGCTAATTTCGCTTCCACCTGTCAGTTTGTAAATGAGGGCAAACAGGAAGCCCAGGGTATCGGCGAACTCTAACTTTCGAATTGAAAGCTTACTCTCTATGATCTTGGATTCAAGCTCTGTCCAAGTGTAGCGTCTAAAATGGCCTACTTTTTTATCAAATTTCGAATAGAGAATTGGGCCTGCAGGTACATAGAGAAATAGCTGTCCTCCAACTTTTAGTTTTTGGTACATTTTTTGTAAAATTTCACGGTCATTGTCGATATGCTCTAGAACATTAAGGGAATAGATTAGATCAAATGAGTTATCCTCAAAGCAGTCTAGTGATTCAAAGACCTCAAAATTAAATTTAGTCAAAAAAACCTTCAACTCTGGGTCAACTTCCACACATATTGGCTTTTTAAACTTGGCAGCAACCTGCTTTGCAAACACCCCCCGCCCAGCGCCGAAATCTAAGACTTTTTTATCGCTATCAAGAAACTTACAAAGATGCTCAAACACAAAACCATTGTAATTCGTGGCCTTATCAAGGATTTCTAGCTCTTCTTTTCCTGCGTACCTTGTCACTCACACTCCTATATTGATCCTCAGATCATAAAAAATATGATGGGTCTTTGCAAAATAAAAATGCGTGATAGTCGATGGGAAGTTAGTTGAGTAGAATAAGCACAATATTGTTCAAAGCATTATTAAAATGGTCACCCGTGAAAAAAAATAAAATAATTATCTCTATTTCAATTCTCGGAGCTATAGTCGTGCTGATGGCGAGTTCTCAACTCATTTTGATCTCTCTCCAGAAAATATTCGGACCTGGATATATTTCAAAGTCACTTAGCTATCTAGACCCAATACTGACATTAAGCAAACCCTCTACTGACCCCAAACTTATTCAATTTGATATAAAACTACCAGATAAAGAGTGGAATGAAATTTCAGCTCACTATATGAAATTAATGGAGAAAAAAATTAATAATGATGAATATCTTGCAGGTAATATTTGGCACAAGGCCAAACTGGTTTACCGCGGCCACCCTTATAGGATCAAGTTAAGACCTCATGGAAGAGAGCCCTCTGGACACCTCCATCGTGGAATGATGTCCTTAGAGATAAAGATTCGTGATAATCGCAATTTATTTGGTGGACGAAAATTTAACCTCATTATTTACGAAAGGATTAAATACCTATTTGAACCCAAGAAATATCTCTCAGAAAAGCTTGGTATCACGCACATAAAATCCCAAGTTGCCAAAGTAAAAATTGGTAATTTGGGTTACAAAGTCTTTTTCATAGAAAACAAATTTGATAATTCCTACTTTGAGATCAATGGAAACTCATCGCTTAAGGTATTTAAATGGGCCGAATTTAAATCTCCGATATTGAGCACAGTCAGAAGACCTGGTATTAGTGGCAAACAAAAAATAAAAGCTGCTGCCTACGAACAAAATAAAAGCATGCTAGCTAAATTTGGAGAATCGCTCGATTTAGTAAAGACAGATGTAAACCAAAAACAATACTACCTAACTTTTTTCAATAAACTTAATACCTGCATAATAGAAAATGATCTAGATTGTGTAAAAAGTTACTTTGACGTTGAATATATTAGCTCATTTCTGGCGCTAAAAGAGCTACTAGGATTTAAATGGCATGGAGTAATGCCGGATAACTTTTTTGTGGCCTGGAATCAATCAAATGGAAAACTCTACCCTATAATAAATAGAGATTATTATACATCAGTATTCGAAACAAATACGCTCCCCAATTATTTTTATGAGTTTAAAGAGGGGGCATACCATTTTAATCTTATCCTAATTAAAAGACTTAATAGCATTCCTGAAATCAACCATCTAAAAATAAAAAAGATTTTAGCGATCACAGGACAAAAAAAAGAAAAAGAAGAATATATTAAATTTAGAAACCAATCTAGGGATAGACTCACTAAATTAAAATACAATCGCCTTGGACAAGTCATTCAAAATTTCATGCACCACAAAAGGGATCAGATAAGAGGAAATGTTACCCAAAATTGGGATAAGTTGCACAAATACTATAGAAAAAGAAAAAACCCACAACCGAACTTTCAAAGAAAAAATCACCACCCCCTCATTACTGTAAAGGAATTTTTTAGGGTTAAATTAATAGGAAATACCATTCATATACTTCCCGGCAAATATACGATTACAAGAAATATCATCTTCCCAAAAAAATACAGCGTTGAAATTTCTGGACCTACTAAAATAGAAATTTCTCCAAAATCTTCTATTGTGATCCAAGGTAATTTTAAAATTTTCTCACCCAACTCTAATCGAGTTCAAATTAGCTCTACCAGCCTCACTAAGCCATTTGGAGCTTTTGCCATAAATGGAGCCGAAAACTGTAACATAGATGGACTTGATATAAGCGGTGGGAGTCAAGCATGGATAACTGGAAGTTTCTATAGTGGAGGCTTAAATATCTATAACTGCAAAAATGTTTCAGTCAAAAATACAACCGTTTCCAAAAACTATGCAGACGATGGCCTCAATATAAAACTTTGTGACCATTTACAAATAAGAGATTCCAAATTTTTAAATAATTTCGCTGATCAAGTGGATATTGATTACTGCAACGGTGTCGTTGAAAACTCTGTCTTCTCTGATTCTGGAGGTGATGATAACGGAGACGGAATCGATGTAAGCGGCTCAGAGATTATCCTTAGAAACAACCACTTTTCAACATTTCGCGACAAAGCAGTCAGCCTTGGAGAAAAATCAAAGGTCATATTGGCCTCCAATACATTTTTGAAAAACAAGCTCGCCATAGCCGTAAAAGATTTAACGGATGCAATTATCCTCGAAAACAAATTCTCTGGAAATCAAATCGACGTTATTGGATATCAAAAAAAAGAAATCTTTGATGGTGCCAATATCTATATTGACAAAAAAATCAGTGAGAGTATTTCTTATGCCATTGATACCAGATCAAATATCTTTCAAAAGAAATACTCTCAGGACTTGCTAACTCAAACGGCCAAGGCGACTAGATACACAAACCTTTCAAATCTATTTGGAAAGGGATACTATGTTGATACCCGAGACATTAGCCACCTCGCGCGCAGCAGCTGGCTTCCAAACAACTGAGAATTATAATGGAAGATTTTTTTTCAAAAATCCTTGAGATTACCCCTAGCAGTTACTCATTTTCCCTGGCCGATATTGTATTTGTTATATTTCTTTCTTTTATCCTTAGCATGATCATCGCAAAGACATATACCCTTACTCACTCTGGAATTTCTTACTCAAGAACATTTACCATTAATCTCGTCATACTCAGCCTCGTTGTTTCTTGTGTAATGCTAATTGTAGGATCAAATATTGCGAGGGCCTTTACACTCGTTGGAGCGCTTTCAATTGTAAGATTTAGAAATGCTATTAAAGACACTATTGATATTGGATTTATCTTTTTTTCCATGGCCGTGGGCATGGCCTGTGGAACTAGGTTTTATTTAATGGGTGTTACAATGACTCTTTGTATTTCCACCATCATTTTTATTTTAAATAAGACAAATTTTGGAGAAAGAAATGTATCTCAATCTCTTTTAAAAATTATGACAAATGAAAAAGATGGAGCTGACACGATTATTTCTCCCCTTATAAAGAAAGTGGCTTTCGAGCATTCACTTATTAGTATCAATGGAGTGGGCGGAGACAATATTGAATTAAATTACGCTGTAACATTTCACCATAAAAATAAGGAACAGCTACTTGTAAGTACCCTTAGAGATGTTCCAATAGTAAAAGATGTGCAAATTTATCTTGGAGATGCACTTTCTGAAATTTAACAAATTTTTCTATCCATTTTTAGTAGCGTCTACAACCGTCTTAATCGGGATTGGTATTTGGCAAAAATTTTTTACAACCGATGCCTTACCAGTGATTAAAAATCGTAGCAGTATTAAGCTTTCAGAAGTAGCTCTCCCCCCCCCCCACTCACTGTTTATTAACCTACTATGTGATGAATCCATTAATAAGGAATTTAAATCTAGCTGCTCAGTTGATACTCATATCGGGGACACAAAAGAGAATTTTTCCAATGTTTTGATAAAGTTAAAGGGAAAAAAATCAGAGCCTCAAATTGGATACGGTCTATACTTTGAAGATAAGGTGAACTTATTTGATATTGAAAGCTCAAAAACATGGAGACTTACACCGCTATTTCGAGATCTAAGCTTTCTAAGAGAAAAACTATCAAATGACTTATTTCAGCTTTTAAACCCAAAGCTGAAAATTCCAAAACTTAACTTTATAGAAGTATTTATTAACGGCAATTACAACGGACTATATCTTCTCCATAGAAAACTAACTAGAAAAGCACTTGGCATTAAAAAGAAATCCCAGTGGAATAAAAAGGGAATTATTTTTAAGGCCAAAAGTGGTAATCGAGATGAGCTACTGAGCTCTGCTGACAAAGATCTTCTTATGTCCCAATTCCAGCAAGTCTACCCCGACCTATATCGCTACCACTTTGATAGAATGGATTACTTGCTCAGTGTCAGGGAAGGTGTCAAGGCCTTAAGTGAAAATGATCCTGAAAAGATATTGTCTCTTTTTAATTTAGACAATTACTTTAGCTATTATCTATTTTCACTTTTATCGGGAAATAAGTTCAATGCTAGCTTTTACCTTTTCTATGTTCCAAGAGAATCTATCAGCTACATTATTCAAAACAATAATAGCAAATCTTTTGGTATCTCACACCACAGAGAGATGCACTACATTAACGACATTGACGCCCATCCCCTCTACCTAA
>Ga0257117_1001036_pt1 | contig 17891 bp, 16 predicted proteins | sample SI112_135mmetaG_FD_190157 | JGI IMG/M metagenome (GOLD analysis project Ga0257117, IMG submission 190157) | Marine microbial communities from Saanich Inlet, British Columbia, Canada - SI112_135m | ecosystem: Environmental > Aquatic > Marine > Inlet | place: Canada: British Columbia | collected... | reverse complement strand
ATTGCTGCAGTAGATTTATCACTCAAGCCAGCAACCTTCTCTCCAGTGTCAAAGTCAAAACCATTTGCAATGGTATTAAGCACTTCACACATTTCAATTCTATCCATATCTATGTTTTCCTATGTTTCTGTACATTTATAGTAAAAATATAATAATTTGTAGTATATACTATGGATTCATTTAATGTAAATAAATATAAAAATATGTCGGGAATTAACAAAGTAATACTCATCGGAAACCTAGGAACAACGCCAGAGCTTAAGTACGCAGCAGGTGGTAACGCAATCTTAAATTTATCGCTTGCAACAAGCGAAACTTGGACTGATAAAAATACTGGTCAAAAACAAGAAAAAACTGAATGGCATCGAGTGGTTTTATTTGGCAAATTAGCAGAGCTTGTCGCCAAATATTGCAACAAAGGATCTAAGCTTTATATCGAGGGAAAATTACAAACCCGTAAATGGACCAATAAAGAAGGAAAAGACCAGTACACCACTGAAGTCATCGTTAGCGGATTTAACGGCACTGTGCAGATGCTAGATAGCATTAACCAGGGTAATACTGCAACAACTAAGCCTACCGCTACAGAGCAAACTGAAAAAACACTTGAACCAGTAGATATTCATCCATTTGACGAGCCGCCTTTTTAAAACATAGACTACATAAATATGAATGAACCCAATCAGACAATTTGTTGACACCATTTTTTGGGAAAAGATTGTCCAGCACTTTCCAAGAACGTGGAATTGTTATTGCGACTCTATACAAGAAGCTCGGATGACAACATGCATAAAGATATTTACAAAAAATTAAACCTTGAAAATGGTCACAGTTGCTATCCATTTGGTAAGCAAGACGATATAAATAAGGCTAATCAAATTAGTATTTAGCTCATCATGATTTTATACTTTGTCTTCATTTAAAACAAAATCATTAATCAAGCTTCTTTCGGCATCGGATTCATTATTAGTGTTTACAAGTATTTGACCATCATAATAAATGTGCAATATCTTATTTTCGTCTAACTCCCATGAAATAGTTAATTTATCACCCTTATCATGAAATTTATCTAACTCTTTAAATATGCCAGTGATTTCTTTATATTTGTAGGATTTTTCGTTTTCTGAGCCATAATATAAAAATACTTCTAGTCTATTGGAAAGTTTTTCAAATTTATATTCATAAGCACCTTTAGTGTTTGGTGCAGTACGAAAAGAAACTAATTTATCAAATTCTCGCTCCTTTTTTATATAAATATTATCACTCATTAAATCATTTATATTTATTTTTTTTAACCCCTCTTCCGTTTGATTGTAGCTATGTATAGCAGCACCTTTTGATACAGCTGATGTTTCTGTATACTCCAAAATATCAACAGAATTATCAAAATATTTTTGAAGGGTTTCTTTTATAAGATAAAACTTTCCAGAGCCGCCTGTTAGAACTATAAGATCAATATCACTTTGTTTTAATTTAGCATAAGTAAGCACTGACTTAACAGGTGTAACAAGCTTTCCTTCTGACCCAATAAGATTAAATAAAATATTTTGTAGCGCTTCATCCGTCAAAGATAAATCTGTAATATTTAAACCATCCACAACTTCAAAATTAACACTTTGTTTAACCCTCCCCCTTTTTCTTTCATTTGTTAAGTTAGGAGATATTTTTGCATTAAACTCTATTTTTGCCATTTCTGCATGACTAACAATTCTTGATACAATTTGGGCTTGAACATCTTGAGCTCTTGATTCTATAGACGGATTTATCTTTTCAAATTCATGCAAAAAGTATGAAGCGATATATTTATCTATATCATCCCCCCCAAAATCCATACGTGGAGATCTGCCAAGTATATTTACATCAAAATCACCTTCGTTATCAACTACATTAGCAATTGATATATCTAAAGTTCCACCACCTATGTCATATACTAGTATATTTTTAGATTCTGTAAAATCAAGGCTAGATCCCAATTCTTCACTATTTAAGTAGCTTAATAATACTGCTGTAGGCTCATCTAGTATATGGACATTTTTCAAGCCTGCCAAAGTAGCTGCATCAATAGTTGCGTTTCTCTCATCACTATTAAAAGCAGCAGGAATTGTAATTGTTACATCAACAATATCATTTGAAGAAATTTGTTGATCCATAGATACTTTTATTGTTTTAAGTAATAATGCAGATAATTCCGTCATACCAAAACTTTGCATATCTGATGTGTTGTTATTTGCTATTGGTACTTGGATCAATGATTCGGTGCCAATTCTAGTTTTTACAGATCTGATAGTTTGAAGAGGTTTATCTCCTTTAGAATACAAGTCTTTTGCATATTCACCTGTATAAATTCTTTTAGAATTTCTATCAATATAAATGCTTGATTGCAAACCAATTAGATCTTTATCAAAACGATAATCTTTATTAAATTGGTATATGTTTAATGGCTTTAATTTGTCTATAGGGTCTGTTTTCCGCCTTCCTTCAAAAGAGATGCAAGAAATTGTACTTTCTGTGGTGCCTAAATCTATGCCTAAATAATGACTTGCCATATCTACTTACTCTCTTCTACTGTTGCTTTGATTAAAATTTCATTATCAATTAATGTAGCTGGTGTTTTTATTATGTACGTAGTGTCAACCTCTAATTTATCTTTAATTTCTGTTTCTAATTCTTGTAGATTTTCTGAAGTAGTAGTAATTTTTTCATTTTCTTTGTATCTTTCAGACATGATATCTTCAAATATAGACTTAAACTTATTAAAGTCTGTTGGAAAGCTTGTATAGATTTCCTTAGCTATGGCCGCTTTTGATTTATTTTCTCCCTCCTTAAATGCAAGCTCTTTATTTTCGATTATTTCAGAATCTAGGTTAGCTTGTAACTTTTCATTTTTCTCAAATTGTGTTTGTTGTGATACATAATACTTAGCAATATGGTCAAATTGTTTCAGTCCATCCCCTATATACTTAGTTAATTCTTCTATAGCCTGCACATCTTTTGGCACATTATTTTTAGATTTTTTCACCCCTCCAACATTAAGATTAGTTATTACCTCATTTAATGTATCAAATTTATCAGTTAATTTTTTAAACTTAGCAGGCAGTGAATCAAGTTCGACGAGCGTCTCTTGAATTTCCTGATTCTTTTTTGTGATTTGACTTACGTTGTAATCTAAATCTTTTAAATTTTTAACTTTATTTTCAAGATTGGTCAATTTTGTTAAAATTTGAGAATTTTCTTTCTTAATTATATTTATATTTTCAAACATACTCTTCATGATTTTGTCATTCTGAATATTAGACTTTGGTGCATTTTTTTTTGCATTAAGCTGGGATTTTTTATCTTTTGCTTTGGGTAGCTTGGAAGGAGATTCTTTTTTGAGTGATTCTCCTACAATCTTCTTTTTATTCTTACTGCCTACCGCTTCATCTTTTTTGATGTCAGACGGGGTTTCTAGCATTGAAGTTAACACCTTCACTTTTTTATCAAATTTACTATTATCCTTAAATAATTCAATAATTATTCCTAGGATTTTAGTGTTATTTCCCACCTCTTTCTGACCCTGATCAGAATGGAATGAGTTAATTTTTCTTATTATTGCATCTAAGCCCTGTTCTTTCATATTATCGTCTGTTTGGGGCTCTTTAAATTTAGCTAGCTTGCCTTTTAAAAAGTTCTGCAGAGATTGATTATTTTTTTTAGTCATCTTCTATCCTTTTTTATTTTCTATATGTTTTTCTTCTAAGATTGTTTTTTGATCATCATAAAGTTTATATATGATTCTTCCATCATCCATATCTTTACTCAGGGTTAAAAAAATCTTTGAGCTGCTAACATCCACTGTATCAAACTCTACTTGCCCAATATACTCACAATTTTCTATTATTGAGGCATCACCTTCGTAAAAGTTAATCTTAAAATTTGTATCGGTTAAATTATTTATTTTGATCCCAAAAAAATCCGATTCAACTCCATAGTTTGTATTTTTATTTAATATGGAAATAAATTTATTCCCCTGTGCAATACCAACATTCTTGTTTACTTTTTTAATTATGTTGTAATTTAAACTGTCGTCAGACGCTATACCGGCCACTATGCCCGCCCCTCTACCAACTAATTCCCCGAGATTACTCTGAACTATTGGCATCTTGTTGAAATAATTTGCTATAGTTTCATTTATTATCGGAATACTACTAGAACCACCTGCTAATATGATTTTATCTATATCTTCTGGCTCTAGCCCATCTTCTCCTATATCCCAAAGAACCTGATCTAATGCATCTTCTATTTTGCCAATTATATTATTTGACTTGAGCCATTGATTAAACTCCTCAACAGTTAAGTCAATTTCTAACTCTTTAGTGGTGCGATTTAAATCAAAGTTTTCATAAACCTCTGTTTCATCATCAAACGATAAATTTTCTTTCTGCTCAGTAGCAGTTTTATTTAAAACTTCTTGATATTTTTTTAATTCAACATCATTTAATATGTCATCATATTCAACCCCAATAATGGATTTAAATTTAGATATCATTATCTCATCAATATCCTTACCGCCCAATTGCTCGACACCAGATGTATTTAAAACCTCGATTTCTGCATGCGATTGATTTTTTTTTGAAAAATTAAAAACCGTTATATCTAGCGTTCCACCGCCAAAATCAAATACAAGTATTTTTTCATCTTTTGTAGTTGAATTATTATCAAATAATCCAAATGAAACTGCTGCTGCAATAGGCTCTTCTATTATATTGATAACACTTAATCCCGCATTTTGAGCAGACTCTCTCAATCTTCTTCTATATTGATCACCATATGAATAAGGAACAGTTAAAACAACACCGTCAATAGGTCTATTTTCTATTTTTTCAACCTTTATTTTTATCTCTTTAAATATTAGTGTTGCAATATCTTGTGCTGTAAATATTTGATTATCAAGATGAGGAATCTTTTGACTCCAGTTATCACTTGAAATATGCCTTTTAATATCTCTAAAAAAATTCATCGGAGAGGATACGCCTTTTTTATTAGCTAATTTCCCCAAAATAACATTGGAGCCAGATTCTATATAGATGGTGTTCTCAAATATATTCGACCCTCCATAATCCCCCATGTTGGCAACAGCAACAGCATCTTTTTTTGCAAAATCATATTTAGTCACATAATTTGTAGATGTGCCAAAGTCTATGCCCAGTAGAAGCTCATCTTTCATTAGCTTATTCTCCAAACTACTATATTTGCCTCTAAAACTACTATATTATCTTCAAATAAATAAGCAAGACTTTCAACGGATTTTATTTTATTTTGATAATTTTTATCTTTAATTTCACCATCTTGTGATACAGTAGGATTAATGCTGACTAAATCGTCATCAGTGTACATTTCATTAACTTTATACTCTTTCGTATATATGCCAAGGTAACTATAAAAACTATTTAGAATTTCAATAATTTTTTCATAGACACTGCTTTGTTTCAATCCATTTGATATTGATATAGATGTAACTTCTAAAATATCTTTTAGAATGTTTACCAATACATGAGAAAACTCATCCTGTATTTTTGCTATATCCCAAGAATCGTCAGGTTTAAATTTATTAAAAGATGACTCTATCTTCTTTTTTCTATTATCCAATAGCTTGCTAATAATTTCTAAACTTTCTATAGTGTTCTCATTCAGTTCATCTCCCACTTCTTCAAATAAATCGCCATATTCATCAATAAGTTTTTTATAGCTATCTTGAACAGTCTTCTTACACTCTGATAGATCACTTAATGAATTGATTGATGTATAAATTGGTGGGTTTGTCTTTTTAATCTCAAAAAATGAAAAGTTGTTATTATTATTTGAAAGGTTGGTTATATCATTTTCGGGCACTTCCGCTTTTTCTTGTATATATATTCTCCCGAACCATTTTTCAAGACAATTTTTAAGAAGGGTACCAGAAGTTTGTATATGAGATAAATCTGGTTTTTTTATATCCTCATTCATTTTTTTACTCCTGTGAAACTTTCTTTATTTTGACATCATTTGAGTCAATTTCATTATTGTCTTTATCTGTAATTAAAACAGACATGTCCAATGTGTCATCTTTTGTTAATTCAAAAGTAACTTTAATCTTAAATTCACCTACAGTAGATGGTGGTAAATTATAAATAACCAATTCATCAACAAACCCAAAACACTTGTCATGAGTTTTAATAGATTTTTCATAACCTTCCCTTCTTTGAAAAGCTCTAATTAATAATGATTCTTGATTATCTTTCTCTGTTGTATATATCTTTTCAACTCTAAATGGCAATGAACTATGAATAGGTACAAGGACATCAAATGTATGTGATTTCAAGCCAATACCGAAATCAAACAACGCTTTATCGTTATAAAGTATTTGCTCTTGAACTGTATTGGATTCATCCCATAATTGTATTGCTTCTATAACTGCACCTTGTGAAATAACAAGCGCGGTATCTTTATTGATCAAGGGGGATTTACCAAAAGTATTTTCAATACTTGAGTATATACTTGGTATATTGGAAGTACCCCCTGCCATTACAATCATATCAATATCTGTTGCTGTAAATCCGCTAGTAGCTATTAGCTCTTTAACAATGTCAAGAGACTTCTTTCTTATATCAATAATTTCATCATTAAATTGTGCTCTGGTTAATTCCATATTGAAATTTATAGGCTCATTATTTTTATTAATTAAACTTGGTATCTCAATTGTTACATTTTCATATTCACTTAAAGTTAATTTTGCATCTTCAGCCATCTTTTTAATGACATGTTTATTATTTTCAAAAGAGTTTTTATCTAATTCACTTTCCTCAAAGTCATATAGAGAGAGTTCAACGGTATCTTCAAGCTCATCATAAATTAACTCTTCAATGATTCTGGTTATATCCTCTCCTCCAAGCTTTGAATCTCCATGCACTCCAAGTACACTTAATTTATTTGACCCAACTTCTAAAAATGTTGCATCAAACGTGCCACCACCAAAATCATAGACCAATATCTTTTTATTGTCCTCTCGATCTAGTGCATATGCCATGCCTGCTGCAATTGGCTCTTTCATTATTCTAATATTTTCAAAGCCTGCATTTAGTCCGGCGTTTTTTGTTAATTCAACTTGAGATTGATTGAAGTTTGCAGGTACTGTAATAACGGCATTTTTTATATTACTCTTTATAAATATTTCACTTTCTCTTTTAATATGTTCAAGAAATAGCAATGATGCCTCTTGTGGTGTAATTACTAACTGCGAAATATGTGCTTTATCATCACTACCGATATTTTTTGATGTTCTAAAATCTTCTAATGTAAGGCAAACTACCCCAACCATTTTTGCTTTAGAAATTAATCCATTATCATTTGTAATGAGCCTTACATTTTGATTTAAATCCCTTTGCTGAACTTTTAATGCAACACTTAAAATTCTATTGTCATTATCATCATTAGGAGAATTTGCAGTAAAGTCTTCTGGCAACAAGCTTTTTTTACTTTTTTCAAAAAAAATATTCTCTTGACTTGAGATATCCTTTATTTTTTCAAGTGCTATTCCTGCTGCAACTCTAGTTTCATCTTGTTTTTTTCGATGACCTAACTCTGATTGCACGGTGAATGTCAAATGAATTTTGTCAATTAATGAAAAACTATTTAAAATGTCAGGGTCTTGAATAAATATATTTGTATCAATAATATAATGATTGGTTGATTTTTGTTCATCATTTTCAAAATTTAAAGTGTATTTATTATCACTACCCATGTCTCTTTTAAATGCTGTTATTAAATGAGCAGGATCGCTACCTCCTTTTTTCAAAGCAATATCGCCAAACATTACCTTGTCTTTATTTTCGAAATATAAAGCAGAAGGAATAATATTTTTTCTTTTAAATTTGACTTGCTCAATTTTTCCATTTTTAAAAAATGACACTACTGTATTTGATGTGCCAAGATCTATACCTAAATAAGTACCTTCATTGTTTTCTATTGACATAATTACCCTTTGTTTATTTCTATCGTTTGCTTATTGGTAGAATTTGTATTTAAATCTCTTGCTGCAACATGAAGTATTCTATTTTTATCAAATTCAAAAGTAACTTCAATTTGCGGCACTCCTTTTTCTGCAAATTCCAAATCAGATAATTCAAATCCGCCGTATAGTTTGTTGTTATTTATAGAATCGTCTTCACCTTCATAAACAGAAATATTTACTATTTCCTGATAGTCGTCAGTTGTTGTATATGTTTTAGCCAAGGAGACTGGATATTTAGAATTTTTAATTAAGATTGGAGAAAACCTTTCATTTACAATTTCTATACCTAAAGAGTGAGAAATAATATCATTAATTTGTACAGTATTCTCATCAGTAGCCGCTATAGCTGCACCGATTGCAACAAGCTTATCTAGCGGCTTATCGGAATAAGGCGTTGTGTTGAAAATGTCAATAATAAAATCTCTAATTGCTGGAATTCTTGAACTACCTCCAACCAAAACCACTTTATTAATTTCATTCGGATTTAAATTAGCATCTTCAAGAGTGGTATTAATTTCTTTTTTAATTTTATAAAGAATATCGTCAGCGCTTTCTTCAAATTCTAATCTTGTAATGGTAAGCTCTAAATTATAATTATCAAATAAATTTGCAATACTAACTTCAACCTTGTTATGCTCCGATAACTCCACCTTAGCTTCTTCCGCTTTATGTAAAAGCGACTGATACACTTTGGAATAAGTCTCATTATCCAATCCTGATTTAGATAAACTAGACAAATTCACACCTTCATTTTTTCTAACATAATTTAATAATATATTCAGAATTTTTAAATCAAAATCATCGCCGCCAAGATTGTTATAACCACCTATTGATAGCGTATTAAATACTTGATTTTTAACTTCTAATATTGCTGTATCAAAAGTTCCTCCACCAATATCTACTATAAATATTTTTTGATTAATATCATCTTCGAAGCCGTAAGCTATTGCGGCTGATACTGGCTCTGTAATAATTTGTTTTACAATTAAGCCTGCAGCCTCTCCTGCTTTCTTAGTCTCATCTATTTGTGATGAAGTAAAATATGCAGGAACAGTTATCACAACTTCTATTTCTGTTGTATTTGAGATTGTTTTACCAATGGCAGATTTTATTTCAAGTAATATTTCTTTTGCGATATCCGTTGCTGAAAATTCTCTACCTTCAATGTTCCAAGTTTTCGATATATCGCCCATATATGTCTTTGAAGATTTAATGTAATTTTCTGGATATAAATTTGCCTTTTTTTTTGCTTTATCTCCTACAATAAATTTCCCATTTTGGTACATAGCGACCGACTGAATACTCTCTTTATTTCTAAATTTGATATATTCAATTTTTCCATGATTCATATATGATGCAACACTATTTGTTGTTCCCAGGTCAATTCCTACTTGTGCTTTCATCATTATCTCTCCATAAATTTTTCAAGAATATCAAGCCTATTATTTTCGTGTAAAAATTCTCGTGTTGTGTCTGAATTTATACTATATTCCGATATAAAGTAACATATAGTGTCTACATACTCTAGCGGCAAAGGGTTTAATTTTGTCAATAACTTAGAGCGCCCTTTATTCATTTCTCTGGCTACATAATAAGAAAGCGACAATCTGATATTGACAATATCACTATCTTCTTGAAATAAATCACTTAATAAGGCGTTATTAGTATGGGTATATTGATCAGCCATATAATTTAACGTTTGTATTTTATTGAGATTCGTATTTGGTTTATTTATTTCTTTATGTATATCCTCGATAGTATCAAATCCTCGAGATTCTTTTTGCCATGATCTTATCCGATCTACTTCATCATCATATTTTTCAGGTATTGATATATTTTCAAATTCATCCAATAAATTAAATACTAATTCTTGCTGGTCTTTAAATTTTGAAGGTTTAAGCATTTGTAATAATAATAGACGCCTGTAATCATCACCTTTCTCATATAGGTTTACAATTACATTGATATAAGTTTCCAATAAATTAGAATCATCTTTAATTTTCATAATCATTATTGAAAACTTCCTTCTTATAAGATCTTTTGTCATTGCACTTGCGTAACCCACTTCTCTATTAATATAATTACAAGCAGTATAAAAAGCATTCTCTTTTAAGCTATAAAAGGCTTCAGACCATATTTTATCCATTTTCCCTGCAATTTTATTATCAAGCAGCCACTCCGCTACATCATCTTTATCATCAAGAGTAATCATTATGTCGTTTAGATATAGTTGACTCTTGACTGTGTTGTAAAGCTTTTGATTATCATTAAAAAAATCATTAATTTCTCTTATTTTAGAAGAGCCACTTTCAGTTGAATCTATTATGATTTTTTTAAAGCAGATCAACACAACGCTATCTTTCAGAGTCATATTTTTAACTATCTTTTTACATTCGGATAACTTTATTAACGGGTAATATATTTTTTCAATAAACCCCTTGAATTCATTAGTCGAATAAATATTATCATCAATAATATTTCTCAAAAAATATATGTGATTATCCCTAGTAATATTTATTTTTAGAAAACTTGAGAAGTCTCTAGTTCGTAGTAGAGCATCACTAACAAGCCATGGATTTTTCAGTATTACTTGTGTAATAATTGCTGAATCAATTTTAGTTTCCATTGCCTGGATATTCTGCATTTCTCCATTAGATATACTTCTTTTTAGATCTTCCAAATCCTTTTTATCTATAAAAAGTGACCCTTTTTTTTCAAATCTAAGGTTTAATGACTTTTCTATTCTTTTAAAAGTTGAAATTATTTTTTCTCTATCTACCATATAACCCTTTTTTATTGATTTAAATCTATTACATGGTTAATCATTAATCCAAAAATAGAGTTAAATTATAAATTAACACTGTGTTTTTATTCTACACTCAAAGTGATATTTATTGTTTTAAATTGGTCTATTTATTTTTCAATAAAAATAAATAGTGTTGAGTTACTATATGACTTAAAGCTGTCTATATACATTAAAATAATTAATGTCGTTCTTTTATTCTCACACGAGAATACCTTTTGAAAAAGAGTTTAAGAATAATAAAAGCATGCATATTTTTGCATTTTTAAAATTCTAAAAGATTATGCTTTTAGGGTTAAGTTACTAAGTTTTTTACAAAGAACGGCACCTACATTCAATAAGGCACTAATGAGTAATTTAAAAAAAGCAATAAAGAGTGTTTTAACAGACAATAAACATAAAATTAGCTACTCAAAATCTGTTGGAGTTGATGGAATAAATGGCAAAAAATTTCTTTATGGTGGCGATGAGTTAAAAATCATTAGACGAAAAATTGATGGTAAATGTTATAAATTCTCCAACTATAAAGAAAATTTAATTGTAAAGAGGCACAACCACACAAGACAAATATCCATCCCCACTCAAAGGGATAAGCTTGTCTTACAAGGTCTATTAAAAGTTTTGCAAAAAGAATTTCCTATTTGCAATACAGCTGCTATAAGTAAGATTATTGATATAAAAAATAATCGCAATCACTACAATAGCTTCATAAAGATTGATATTGAAAATTTTTTCCCATCAATAAATCATGAAAAGTTACTGCCTCTTATCAAGGCCAAAACAAGTGGTGAGATATACAATCTTGTTAAACTAGCGATCACACAGCCAACTGTATCCATCAAAACACCTAAAAACGAAAGAGATACCAGAATTAGCAACATAGGCATTCCTCAAGGCTTGCCGATATCTAGTTTTTTGTCAGATATTTTTCTAGAAACAATAGATCAAAAATATAAAAAAAATTCAAAAATCAAATACTATAGGTTTGTAGATGACATCCTAATTCTATGCAAGGCCTCTGATGTAGATGCTTTAATTAATAACACCAAGAAAGATTTTTTAGGTCTGGATCTGGTAGTTCATGAACAAAGTGACAATAAGGACAAAAGCTCTCATGGCAATATTGCAGAAGGATTTCAATATCTAGGCTATAGCTTTACAAATAACCTTATAAGTGTACGCCAATCTTCAGTACAAAAACTTTACAACAATATTAATAAATTGTTTATTACCTATAGCTATAAAAAAGCCAATATCAAAAAAGAAAATAATGCAGATAAAGAAGAGTTAATTGAAGATTTATTCTATGACCTTAACGAAAAAATCGCAGGCGCTAAATACAATGATAAAAAATATGGTTGGATTAATTATTTCTCAGAAATTAACGACCAGACATTGTTATTTAAAATAGATAGTCATGTTGCAAACATGATGAAAAAACACCTTACTGAGAGTGATTTAGAATATTTGAAAAATAATAACTTAAGGATTAAAAAGTTTTCTAAAGCCATATTTGAAATCAAAAAAAAAGACAGTAGTTATATCGAACACCCTGAGGCCACTAGCTCAACAAGATGGTTCAAAGGCTTTCTTGTTGCTAAAGATACGGAAGCCAAACAAAACAAAAAGTCGACAAAAAATATAGAAAAATCTAGCGGTCAATCGGACTCTATTCAGCCACCAAAAGAAATATCAAAAAAAATCAATGCAACTGATTTTAGGAACCCTGAAAAAACTATAGCATCTTTAAGGAGTGATGTAGAGCCTTATTAATCAAGTGATCAATAAAACCATCGTTACGTAACGATTGTCAGACATAATTTATATGAGAGACGTCTGAATCATGGTTTCAGAATTATTTTCTGTATATGATTTACCTACGGTTAATAAAAAAGACTCTGGCGTTAAAGAGCTCTCTATCAATTGATTATGCTTAAGAGAGACATATAATGCGGCTGAATATGCCTGGCAATTAATTGATTTTTTAGGGTTAAACTCTATATCTGTAAAACCTTTATAATTTTCAATCATACCTGACAAGTTTTTATTTTGATGCAAAGCATTAATATAAAGCCAATCATAAAAATAAGTTCTTGGTTTTAATGGAAATTTTTTATCAAAAAATAAAAATCCAGACAAGTTTCCAGACTCCCTTAACCTTATATCTTTTTTTGCCTGTCTAGAGGTGCCATTTAATAAATCAATGTAGGGCCCGCCTTTTTCAAAAACCTTGCTACTTTGGAATGCTGTTTCAACAGAAAATGATTTAGATTGCTTGGTTTTAATCATTAGATTAAAGGCGCTTAAATTTACACCAATATTTTCTTCTGATTTACTAGAAATTTCCAATATTGGTAATATTCCTAGTTCATTTGCAGCCTTATGTAGAGATTTTATAGACTTTTGCTTTTGGCTTTTTGACATTCCAGGAGACCATGTGAAATCTACACTCTTTGTGATAACACCAATAGAGTCTAATTTTGGTATATATACAGGCCTAGTTGCCATTATTTATCATCCTATCCACTGAAAAAATCGTTCATTAATTTTAATTTTAATTCCAGTATTTTTTACAAAATTAGTAATCTCTAGTTCGTAATTTTTATTGTCTGGAGAAAGATATATTTCTTTTATTTTATTAATTGGAATATTATTTAGAACTAAAACCTCTGCTTGTATATCGGTGGGCTGGTCTTTTCTTATTGATCCTAGCTCTCTATTAATATGCCCACCCTTAAACATTAATTTAAGCGCACCTATACTCATTAAAATTTCCAATGGCGCTTCAGTAATGTCTGTTGTTGCAGCATTAGTATAGCAAAAGGCACAATCATATTCCCATAAGATGCTTGGATCCAATGTTAATATAATGCAATGCTCATTTTGGCTGTATTTCCACAGCATTTGAGAATTGGGGTATGTGATAGATAAAGATATTGAATTTTCTCGTTTATCTAAACGCATACGATCATTAAAATAATATTTCATATTTAGCTTATCTAAATCACTTCTTGTTTTTAATCCATGTCTAAGAATACTTTCAATGTTCTTGTATTGAGTAAAGTGAACGAGTTTATCTATACCTCTATTTTCAACATACTCTTTAATTTCTTGTTGTTTTTTTGATAATTTTTTTTGGTTAATTTGACGAGATAACTTACCAACCTCTTTCCCTGTTGACTCAAGTTTAATCTCTTTTAATTCAAGCTCTTTAACCCAACCCTCTATTTCTCCCTTTTTAACCTCTATTTCATTATGTCTGGTCTTTATTTTTTCTTGCAGGTTTTTAATTGTTTTAGATTCTCCAAGATTAGTAACCACTAAATAATTTAAATGCTCATTAATTTTGTTAAAAATAAAAGCAATAAAAAAGAAGGAGCCACCAAGGATGGCCAAAAATATCATGAGATAATAAAAAGCGACAAATAAACCAAAAATACCATTTGCAGGTGTGCCGATTTCAATTTCTAATACGTAATATAAGAAATTGATAGGCGCACTGATTAGATCTAGAAATATTGACATATGATTCTTTATTGGGTCACATAAGACATAAGCTTACGCTTGTCGAAATGAGTGGTGATATTTTCAAATGTTTGAGCGTATTGATTAGCCACACTAATGATTTTGCCAGACTCTCCAGTCACGCCTAGGATTAAAAAACGAACAATCAACAGCACAAGAAACATCAGTTAAAGAGCTATATTTATTACACATATCATCACTATTAAATATAATTTTTTCAAAAAACTTAGTTGGTATATTACCTCTAACAAGAACTTCAGCCTGCGGATTTGTTGGATAATTTTTCGGAATACCACGCCTATCCTCCTCACCAACAAACATCTTTATAAAATCCTTATATGAATTGTATTTTTTTGAATGTAAATTGACTCGATTAGATGCGGCATTATCGTTCAAAAATTTACAATCAAACTTATACAAAACTTCTGCTTTAAGTAATATTACAACCCAATTATGAATTACATGTGGTTCACCATTTTGATCAATAAATCCTTTTTGAGTATTTCTTTTAGAAAAAAACATCTTATAATTTGGAAAGCTTATAGATGTGGATAGGCAGTCGTAATGTAAATCTATTCTCTGTTTATCAACAGCTACATACCTCATATCAAAACGCTTATCAGATCTAGTAACAAGACCTTCGTGAAGTATTGAATTTAAAGCATTTTCAGTTGTAAAATGCACCAAATAATTAATCTTCTTATCACTTACAATTTTCTTTATTTTTTTACGATTCTCTTTAGTTATCTCTATTAATTTTTCTAACCTTCTATTTTTTAGAGCCTTCCTCCATTGTAATCTTCTTTTCAAGTAATCAGCCCTACCCTCTAGATATTTTGTAAATTTAACACTCTCCCTATTCTTTATTTCAGTCTTAATTAACACTATAAAGTCATTTAACTTATATCTATACTCTTTGCTGTCATCTTGATTAATCAAATAAACTTCTTGTGTATATTTAGATTCAGAATCAGAGTTATCTTTGATATTTCTAAGATTAAAATAACATTTTGCAAGGTTTGATTTGTGTAATTCGTAATCGTCTGTGCCAATTTTTTCTATATTAGTCTTTAACCAATCATCTTCAAATGCCTGTTGACATTCAATATCATGAATTTTTTTTTTGGTTTTTGTATAATTACTTTCTATATCAACTAAACGCTCTTCTCTTTTTTTATGACGTTGATCAGATCTTTGACGAATACCCAGTAAAACACCCAGCCTTTCCACTTGTTCCAAAGAGTTGTAAAATTCAAATAGTTTAATATTTTCATTTTCTAGATCTTCAAGCAAGCCTTCAAGAATGGTAGCCTCTAAATCGGTTGAATTGACATTCACCATATTATAAATTTTTCACCAATCGCCTAAGTTCTTTAAGAATCTTAACCATGGCATAGGTATCAAGTTTGCAATATTCGAGTAATGCTTTTTTAGTTTTAGTAATCTCATCTACATCTGTCGCCTCACCTAAATGAACAAACATTCTCATAGCGTCTTCACCGTTCTGAACACCATCAAGATCATCATATGCCTTTTTCATTTCAGGCACAGTAGCTGGTAAAGCATACTTTAACCCATAATGATTTTGCATACTTGGCATCCAGTAATCACCATTTTTAAAGGGTATTGCCAGATCAATAAAGTTGTCATGAATATTCATCAGGTGATCTGCATAAACTGGATAGTTGTCAGCTAGCGTGCGAATAATGCTTTTTTCAAAACTAATGTTGAATGCCATCACGCAAGCATCCTTAGGAATATCCTCAACCATGCGCTTGGATATTGCCTCTCTTGGGTCTTGTCCAGGGTTTGCTAAATACTCTTTATGCTCCAACGAGCCATCTTCTTGTTCAATATGTAACGAATACTGAAAAGGATACTTGCCGTAGGGCTTCATGCCTTTAAACTTTGGTATTGCTGGACCCAGTGTTTCAAAATCAAAATGATAAATAGGATAGCTAATCGAATCAATAAAACTCTTAATTGCATCTTTGTTAATCACAGCCTCCTGAGCCTTCCATACGTCGACTTTTGCTTGCTGAATATCTGTTAGCTTCATATCATCTGGAATATCTTCAACAGCCACAATTCCGTCCTTATACAGCTGTACAGACTTTGGGGTTTGATTCATTTGAAAAATATCAAATACAGAGTACTCAGGTATGTCTCTTTGCCTCTTCCAGCAATAATCTATAGCATCACATGGATAAGGCTTCTTACAATGCCTTCCAATATCAATATCTGGCTCGTTTACCCTGTCTGTTAGTGTTTCTCTAAACTTGCCTAAAGTGGCAGGAATATTGCCTTGCAAGGCAAGAACATCATCTGTAACTTTTACATGTATAAATAATTGTTGCACATCCAGCTCATCATCACGAATGTAATCAGTATTAAGAATAGTGATATAAACATCACTCACATCATAGCCTAGACCGTTTAATACATAATATTGAATCGACGCATCGTGCCTGAAAATGTCTTTAGCTTCAGTAGAGCTTTTAACTTCATAAATTTCAAAACTACCATTAGATTTTTTATGCAATACATCGACCATCACAAGCACACCATCGTACTCAAAGGTGGCCTCATAAATATCATTCAAGCCTTCATCAAGCCATTCTTGCGTTAAAGCAATCTTTTGTGAAAATGTTGTGCCTTTGAATGGAATCTCTCGTCCGCCTGGAAACAAATCACAAGCCAAGTCACCCACAACATTGCCCTCCTTGAACCTTGCCATTGTGGCAGCGTCAGGTGGCGTTAAAACGGTTTTATTATATTTCTTAAGCCATAACGCTTTATGACACTGAAGTCCTTTGGTATAGAGTGATTTTGATAGGCTTATTTTCATTTTATTTCTGATTGAATTAACTGGAATTAAAACAGGCTAAAAAAAGAGATCACCTTTATCAAAAGCTGCTTGCTCTTCTTTTGACAACATTTGGTATTCATCATATGGTTCACCGGCTTTCATAGCCTCAATCAATAGATCAATCTGTTTATCGATATCACTCCATAGCAAGCCTATTACATTCGGTTCTACACCAAATCTTTCTATGTGTTTTTTGGTTAGCTTATCTATTGCATTCATTGTTTTTATGCACCTACTTAAACAAATCTTTTTGTCGATCAGAAGTTAGATATTGACTCATAACTATATCAGACTGCTTTTTCAGCATTTTTCTAGAATGAGCATAAGTACTCGTATCCATCCAAATTAGCTCTGATAAATCTAGCTCTTGTTGTACACAACGACAATCTTGATTAGCAAAGTCTTTTGAGAAATCAAACCCTAGCCCTGGTTTTAGCGAAGGACTTTTAGTTCTAAATAATTTAAATATTGACATAGTTATAGTTTGAATAGTTCTTGAATTTTTTTTGAAATTGTATCTTTATGTTTAATATTATCAGTTGAATTACAGACATCTTGATTCCAGTTTAATTCATCCACATCTTTTGAGGCAGCTTTAACAGCCTCATCTTTAACCACCATTGTCCAGCAAACCTTTTGTTTTTCTTGAAACTCATCATCTTTCT
>Ga0257117_1001033_pt1 | contig 17931 bp, 17 predicted proteins | sample SI112_135mmetaG_FD_190157 | JGI IMG/M metagenome (GOLD analysis project Ga0257117, IMG submission 190157) | Marine microbial communities from Saanich Inlet, British Columbia, Canada - SI112_135m | ecosystem: Environmental > Aquatic > Marine > Inlet | place: Canada: British Columbia | collected... | reverse complement strand
TAAAAACTCAAAAATTGTATTTGCATTTCTTATTGTTGCTATAATAAGTTTTGGCTATTACTCAAAAGATTTTAGATTAGATGCTTCATCAGAAACCTTATTAATTGAGGGGGATCCAGACTTAACCTACCTGCAAGAAATTAATGAAAGGTACGGCTCTAAAGATTTTTTAATTCTTACCTATACCCCTAACGAGGGGATGATAACTGACAGTTCTATTAACAATCTATTAAGTTTAAAATACAAAATTCAAAGTTTAAGCTGGGTACACAGCGTTATCACTCTTCTTGATGTTCCGCTATTGAGTAATTCAGAGGCTTCACTTCAAGAACGGTTAGAAAAATTTAAAACATTAAAAGATGAGGATGTTGATAGAAGCAAAGGTTTTAAAGAAATTTTAAACAGTCCTGTTTTTAGAAATTTTGTAATTAGTGAAAATGGTGACACCAGTGGAATAATTGTAAATATCAAAAAAAATAAAAATTTAGATAATATTCAAGATAAATCAAAAGAGGAAATTGAGAAATACAAGGATCAAATTAAGAAACAAAATCACAAAAATATTTTAGAGATAAGACAAGTAATAGAAAGTTATGATGATATTGGTAAAATTTATCTTGGGGGCATCCCAATGATTGCTGATGATATGATGACTTTTATCAAAAATGACATTGTCATCTTTGGCTTAGGTGTTCTTTTGTTTATTATTGCAACTTTATGGTTTGTTTTTAGAAAATTAATCTGGATCATAGTTCCAATTAGCAGCTGTTTGTTTTCTGTTATCATTATGATGGGGTTACTTGGGATTCTTGGTTGGAAAGTAACTGTAATATCTTCAAATTTTATTGCATTAATGTTGATTTTAACAATGGCAATGAATATTCATATGAGTACTCGTTTTCTTCAACTCAAAAAGAATTTTCCAACTAAAAATAGTTTTGAAATTATATCTTTAACAGCAAATAAAATGTTTTGGCCTATACTTTACACGGTCTTAACTACAATATTTGCGTTTTTATCATTAATCTTTAGTGGAATTAAACCTATCATTGATTTTGGATGGATGATGACTTTTGGCTTAATCACCTCTTTTATTATTACATTCACTTTACTTCCTGCTCTTTTAAATTTTACACCAACTAAAAATATTTCTGTGAAAGAAGAACAAGAATCAAAAATTACAACCTTTTTAAGTTTTATCTCATTAAATAATAAAAATATGATATTTGCTGTGACAGGTATTATTGTAATTTTAAGTGTAATTGGAATTAGCAAGCTTGAAGTTGAAAATAGTTTCATAAATTATTTTAATAAAGACACAGAAATTTATAAAGGTATGAAATTAATAGATGAAGAATTGGGTGGAACAACTCCACTGGAGGTTATTTTAAAATTCCCTCAAAAAGAAAAAGAGGAAAAACTTGATGATGATGACGATTTTGATGATTGGGGTGATGAAGAAGACGTAAATGAAAACAGTTACTGGTTTACTAAAGATAAAATAGAAAAAATTACATCAGTTCACAACTATTTAGACGGTCTTCCTCAAATAGGAAAAGTTTTATCTTTTTCATCAATTATAGATATTGCGACACAATTGAATAACGATAAACCACTTGGAACATTGGAAATGGGAGTTCTTTACTCTAAAATTCCCAAAAGTATCAAAACCGAAATAATAGACCCATATATTTCTATAGAAGACAATGAAGCCAGAATAAGTTTAAGAATTATAGATTCTCAAGAAAATTTGAGACGAAATGATTTAATTAACAAAATTAATTTTGATCTTAAAAATAAGCTTGGATTAGATGAAAGTGAATTCAAACTTGCTGGAGTTTTAATTTTATTCAATAATTTGTTACAGAGTTTATTCAAATCTCAAATTTTAACTTTAGGGCTTGTGATGGCTGGAATATTTTCAATGTTTATAGTTTTGTTCAAAAATATTAGATTGTCTTTAATTGGAGTTATTCCTAATTTTATTGCTGCATTCTTTATATTAGGAATAATTGGTCTTCTTGGGATCCCACTAGATATGATGACAATTACTATTGCTGCAATTACTATTGGGATTGCAGTAGATAACAGCATTCACTACATCTATAGATTTAAAGAAGAGTTTAACAAGATAAAAGACTACAACAAAACACTTAAGATTTGTCACGCAACAGTTGGTGTTGCCATACTAAATACTTCTCTAACAATTGTATTTGGTTTTTCTATTTTAGTTTTATCCAAATTTATTCCAACCATTTATTTTGGAATGTTTACTGGACTTGCAATGTTATTAGCAATGATATCTGTTTTAACATTACTTCCTTCATTAATTTTAGTTGTTAAACCTTTTGGTAAATAATTTTAATGTTTGAAACTTTAAAAGATTTTTATCAAGCAACTTCTATTATTGATCTTCTATATTTATTGATAACTATCTTATCACTTATCAAATGTTATAAAAAAGGCTTTGTCTTAAGCATTCTTTCAATGGCAAAATGGTTAATGGCATATGTAATAACTTTAATTCTTTTTCCACGATTAAAACCTTACTTTAAAAATATAATAGATAATGAGTATGTGCTTGATGTTAGTCTTGGTATTGCTATTTTTGTTATTGTAATATTTTTGATTTTATTAGTTAACAAAGGAATAAGTAAAGCAGTTAACTACACCGGTATTGGTGGTCTAGATAGTGCTTTTGGATTCTTTTTTGGATTTATTAGAGCATATATTATTTCTGTTTGCATATTTTCAGGAATTCATATTGTCTACAATTATGATAAGTGGCCTATAAAAGAGGACAAATCATTCATCTTTCCTTATCTTGAAAAAGGTAGTAATTATCTCATAAAAGAATTTCCTAATGAAAAAACATATCAAGAATCTAAAGAAAAAATTGAAGAACTTTAATCCTAAATTGAAAGAGGAATGTGGTGTATTCGGTGTTAGTAATGCTAAAGACGCTTCTGCACTAACTGCTCTTGGTCTTCATGCGCTTCAACACCGAGGTCAAGAAGGTTGTGGAATAGTTACTTTTGATGGAGAAAAATATTACTCAGAAAAAAGATTTGGTTTAGTTGGAGATAACTTTAATAAAGAGAAAGTTTTAAAGAATCTTAAAGGAAATTTTGCAATTGGTCACAACCGATACAGCACAACTGGCGAAAACACTTTAAGAAATATTCAGCCTTTTTTTGCAGATACAAATGCTGGTGGTATTGGGGTCGCGCACAATGGAAATTTGACTAACTCTATATCTCTTAGAAATAAATTAGTTGAAGATGGAGCTATTTTCTACTCAACTTCAGATACAGAAACTATTGTTCAATTAATAGCAAAATCTAAAAGACCAAAAACTATTGACAAAGTTGTTGATGCTATATTTCAAATTCAAGGAGGATATGCATTGGTAATGTTAACTCAAAATTCTTTAATTGGTGTCAGAGACCCATATGGAATAAGACCTTTAGTCATTGGAAAATTAGGTAATAGCTATGTTTTAGCGTCAGAAACTTGTGCTCTAGATATTATAGGTGCAAAATTTGTAAGAGATGTTGAGAATGGTGAAATAATTTTAATTGAAAATGACAAAATAACTAGTGTTAAACCTTTTCCTGCAAAAAAAGTAAGGCCTTGTGTATTTGAGTATATTTATTTTGCAAGACCAGACAGTATTCTTGATAATAAAACCGCTTATGAACATAGAAAAAATATTGGAGCTGAGCTTGCTAAAGAAAATGATATAGATGCAGATATAGTAGTGCCTGTACCTGACAGTGGAAATGCTGCTGCTCTTGGCTTTGCTCAATATCTAAAAATTAATTATGAACATGGTTTAATTAGGAATCATTATGTAGGAAGAACTTTTATTGAACCTAGCCAGAAAATTAGAAGCTTAGGTGTTAAATTAAAATTAAATGCAAACCAAACAACTATTAAAGATAAAAAAATTATTTTAATAGACGACTCGTTAGTTAGAGGAACCACTTCTCATAAAATTGTTAAGATGCTATATGATGCAGGAGCGAAGGAAGTCCATGTTAAAATAGCGTGTCCAGAAATAAGATATCCAGATTTTTATGGTGTTGACACTCCAACAAAAAAAGAATTGTTAGCGGCTAATAAAACTAATGATGAAATTTGTGAATATATTGGAGCAAAATCTTTGAAATTTTTATCTCTCGAAGGATTATATAAAGCAATTGGTTTTGACAAAAGAAATGAGACCTATCCTCAATTAACTGATCATTATTTTACAGGCGATTATCCAGTTAAGCCAATAGATGAATTAGGAGATAATAAAGTTACTCAATTATCTTTATTAAGTACTGCTTCCAACAATTAGGTATAAAAAGCATAAATTTTATTAATAATTGTCTTTAAATTTAAAATAAAGATATTATTTAAATATTCATGATTAATTCTAAAGAACAAATAATAGAATATTTCAAATCTGGAATAAAAAAGACAAAAGATTTTAAAATTGGAATTGAGCACGAAAAATTTCTTTTTAATAATAAAGATAATAAGCGAGTTAATTATTCAAAAATAAAAGAAATGTTTGCCGCACTAGTAGAGTTTGGCTGGAACCCAATTTTAGAGAAAGAATATGTTATTGGATTAAATAAGGGGGGGAAAAATATTACTCTTGAACCAGGTAATCAAATAGAATTATCAGGAGATAAATTAATCAATATCCATGAAGCTTGTGCAGAATCTCAGGATTATTTGTTTGAATTAAGACAAGTCACTCAAAAATTGGATATTAATATTGTTAGTGCTGGATTTGACCCCATATCAAAATTAAATGAAATTCCAAATAATCCAAAACAACGATATGAGCTAATGACCAAAGATATGCCTTTAGGTGGTGAGCTTAGTTTAGATATGATGTATCGAACTTGTGGAACTCAATTAAATATTGATTACAATTCTGAAGAAGATTTCATCAAAAAATTTAAAATTGTAAATTCGATTGTTCCAATCTCTATTGCTTTATTTGCTAACTCATCAATAGTTGAAAAAAAGAAAAGTAATTATTTATCTTACCGATCAAAAGTTTGGCAAAGCACTTCTAGAGGTGGATTACCAAAATTATTCTTTGAAAATTTAAATTTTGAAAAATATGCTGAGTTTGTAATTAATTTTCCAATTTTATTTATTCAAAATCAAGACACATATATTTCTGGAAAAAAATATACTTTTAAGAACTTTATGGATGGTAAAATTGATGAAATTGGAAACCGATTACCAACTGAAAGTGATTTAACCACACACTTAAGCACAATCTTTACCGAAAATAGATTAAAAAAATATATAGAACTTAGATCTATGGATACTTGTGGTTGGGACTGCCTGTGCTCTGGACCAGCTTTTAACATTGGTATGCTTTACGGTAATCTAGATGAGGTTTATGAAATAATTTCAAATTGGGATAAGGATAAAATTATCAACGCATATCTAGAGGCTCCACAAAAAGGATTTAACACACAGTTAATGGGCAAGGATCTTTTATACTGGGCTGATACTTTGTTAAATTTATCAAAAAAAGGTTTAGAAAATAGAGATATTTTAAATAAACACGGTAAAAATGAAACTGTCTTTCTAAATCACTTACAAAAAGTAATTGAAAATAAAACAACTAACGCAGATCATATGATTAGTAAATTTTCTAAAAATGAAGATTTAAGCGAATTATATGATACATAAAATTGTTGCTGTTCAAGGAAATCATCCCTCTACACTAAACCCTATTTCAGATACTAGTGTTTTTCTTGCAAATGAAATCCAGAATAAAAACTATAAGATATTTTATTACGGTCCTAAAGATTTATCGGTAATTAATTCAAAAGTAATTGCTTCAGGATTTTTTATCAAATTCAATTATTCAAAAAAGAAGTTTTTTAAAATACTTAAGCAGCAAAAATTAGACCTTACAAAATGTAAGTTTATCCTAATTCGTCAAGATCCTCCCTTTAATCTAGAATATATATCAGCAACCTACATGCTAGATACTATAAAAGATAAAGTTAAAATTATTAATAACCCTACTTCAATAAGAAATGTATCTGAAAAACTTTATTCAGTGAGATATCAAAAATATATGCCTAGTACTATTTTTACTCAAAACATGCATGAAATTAAAAATTTTTTTAAAAAACATAAAAAAATAATTATAAAACCTATTCATAGTTATGGTGGAAACGATATTCATCTTTTGAATAAATTTAACTCAAAATTAATTAATCAATTTATTAAAAAACATGATCATATAATGTGTCAAAAATATTTACCTAAAATTAGTGAAGGAGATAAGCGAGTTTTTTTAATTAATGGTAAAGTGTGTGGCGCAATATCAAGAGTTCCTAAAAAAGGATCGTTTCTAAGCAACATGAGTAAAGGTGCTAAACCAATTAATATTAAATTAACAAAAATAGAAAATAAAATATCAAAATTAATTGCTAAAGATTTAAAAAAAGAAAACATCTTTTTTGCAGGAATTGATTTTATTGATCAAAAACTTAATGGAGATATTAATGTTACTTCTCCCACTGGTTTAAAAACTTTATATGATTTATCAGGAATTAATCATGCAAAAACTTTTTGGAGAGAATTAAAAGCATGAAATCATTTTCTGATCAACAAAAAGGGTCTTTATTAGCATTTGTTGCCGTGATGTTTATCACACCTGATAGTTTGTTTATAAGATTATCCAGTGTTGATACTTGGGGTTTAGTTTTTTATCGTGGGGCAATTCCATTTTTTACAGTCTTAATTGGAATGTTAATTATATATAAATTAAATTTTTTTAAGATGCTTTTTACTAGTGGGCGTCATGGATTAATTTATATTATCACCTTCTCTATCACCAATATTACTTTTGTAGTTTCGATCCAAAATACTAATGTTGCAAATACATTGGTTATGATCGCAATGGCCCCTATGCTGTCCGCAATTTTAGGAGCGATTTTTTTAAAAGAAATACCTGATAACAAAACATGGATTGCAATTGCTATTACATTTATGGCGGCTGTGTATATATTTTATGACTCTTTGCAGTTAGGTAGTATTTATGGAGATATTCTAGGCTTTGTCACAGCACTTGGTCTTGCTGTTGGAGCAGTAACGATTAGATCTGCTAAGAAAAAGAATTTAGTTCCAGCTGCTGTAGTTGGCAAACTATTTGTTGCAATATTTGCAATGTTTTTTATTGAATCTTATGTTTTGGCTGACCTAGACTTATTTATTGTGCCTCTAATGTGTGTGATGTGTGTGGCAATTCCTTTTGTAATGGTAACTATTGCTCCAAGATTTATTCCTGCTGAAGAGGTAAATTTATTCTTTTTATTAGAAACCATTATCGGCCCCTTCTGGGTTTGGATGGTTATTAAAGAACAGCCTAGCATTGAAACCATTCAGGGTGGTGCAGTGATCATATTAACAATCGCAATTCATTCATTTTTTAAGCTTAAAAAATCATAAATCCTTAAATACATTTAACTTGATTTGGCCGCAAATCAGAAATAGATGTCGATTCATATGAACAAAATATTAAAAAATTCTTGGGCACTATTTTTGGGTATGGGAGCAATTATGCTCGCCTATGGATTTCAAGGATCATTATTAGGGGTCAGAGCTATTAAAGAAGAATTTAGCTTGACTGCAACTGGTTTCATGATGTCTGGTTATTTTGTTGGTTATTTCATTGGAGCTAAAACTATACCTCAAATTATTTCACGTGTTGGACACATCAGAGTATTTGCTGCATTTGCATCTATTGCATCTTTAGTTGTTTTGGTTCACGCAGTTTTTGTAAATCCTTTTGTGTGGTTTTTATTAAGAATTCTAACAGGAATTAGTATGGTTTCTATTTATACTGTTGCTGAAAGTTGGTTAAACGATAGAGCAAGTAACAAGAATAGAGGAAGTGTTTTATCAATTTATATGGTCATCTTATATGGTGCAATGGGTTTTGGAATGTTTTTTCTTAACTTTAGTAATCCAATAAACTTTGAACCTTTCATTTTGATTTCAGTTATTACTTCAGCTGCTCTAATTCCAATTTTACTTACAAAAAGAAAACCTCCAACATTTAAAAAAATTGAAACAATGTCTTTACAGGAAGCTTATATTTCGTCTCCTTTTGGAATGGTGAGCTCATTTTTTTATGGAACAATTCAATCAGCGTTGTTTACCTTGCTTGCAGTATACGCAACGACAATGAACTTTTCTATTTTTCAAATTTCTTTAGTTACTTTTATGCTTGCAGTATCTGGAGCTATATCGCAGTGGCCTATTGGAAAATTATCTGACATGTTTGATAGAAGAAAGGTTATTATAATTGTAACTTTTGCTGCAGCATTTTTTGCTTTTTGTGCAATTTTATCTTCAAGACAAATGTATTTACCGGGTGATTTAGCAACAAGTAAGTTTTGGTTTTATGTTTTTTTAGTTTTATTTTCTTTTTGTAGTTTGCCAATGTTTTCATTAATTTTAGCTCACACCAATGACTTTATTCCAAAAGAAAAGTTTGTTGCTGCTGGTGCCAGTTTACAGTTTACTTTTGGCATGGGTGCTATGGGTGGCCCTTTTTTATGCTCATTATTTATGGGTTATGTTGGCCCTAATGGTTTCTTTATCTTTTTATTATTCTTTCATATTTTAATTGGAATTTATGGAATTTACAGATCTAGAGTAAGACCTGTTGTTGAAAACCCGGACTCTCAATTTGTTGCCATGCCTCAATCAATTACACCTGCAGGAATTGAACTTAACCCTACAACAGAACCTATAGAAGAACCTGTTAAGCCTACAATAGAAACAGTTGTTGAAGAAAACAAACCTCTTTAAGTATTTAATTTAGTAATGAGGTGGTTTTTTATCATCTTTGATAGCATTTGATCCAATTTCACTCTCTAAATCGTTAATGCTTTTTTTAAAATTCAATATTTCTTTCTTTAATTCTGCAATCTCTTTTTGTTGAGAATAAAGCTCATCACTCATTTGTGAAATTTCATGTTGAAGAAAAGCTACCTGTTCCTCAAGTTTTTTAACTATATTTTCCATACAAAGATCAACTTATAAATATATTATATAATATTATAATAAAGTTTTATGAATAAAGAAAACGCAAGTAAACTGTGGAAAATGATACAGGAAGCTGGTGATTATTTACTAGGTCAGCTGCCCGACCATCCAAATCACCCCAAAGGAAGAAACCCCTATGCTCATGTTGCAATTTGTGTAAAAGATCATTTCGATGCAAGCTACAAAGATATTCCAGATGAGAAATTTGATGAAGTTGTAAAGTATATTGAATTTTTAAAACAAAACCCTAGTTAGAGTTTTTTAAAATTTCTAACAATTGATCTACATCACTATCTTGGGTATTCCAGGCAGCGACTAATCTTGTTGATTTTCCGTCCAACTCATCTTCATTCATTTTATAACCCTCTGAATTTAAATGTTCGATCATGTTTCTAGGAAACTTTGCAAAAACTTCATTAGCTTCTGTTGGATATGAAAGTTTAATATCTGAATGATGAGCCAATCCTTCGCTTAATTTTTTTCCCATTTTATTTGCATGTTTTGCATTTCTTAACCAAACATCATTTGAAATATAGGCATCTAATTGAGCAGAAACAAAACGCATTTTTGATAATAAGTGCCCTGCTCTTTTCATTAAAAATGCAATATTGCCAACTAAGTCTTTCTTAAAGAAAATTATTGCTTCTGCTGCAAGACAGCCATTTTTGGTTGCACCAAATGACAATACATCGATGCCTGATTTCCAAGTCATCTCAGCAGGTGTTACACCAAGAGAAACTAAAGCATTAGCAAACCTTGCTCCATCCATGTGCATATTAAGATTATGTTTGTGAGCGACATCTGAAATCTGTTTAATTTCATCTATTTGATATACCTCTCCAGTTTCACAAACTTGAGTAATACTTACAGATGAGGGTTGGGTATGATGCACTATTCCTTTTCCTCCAATAGACTGATCTAATTCATCAGCTATAATTTTTCCATCAACACCTGGTAAAGCAACTAGTTTTCCTCCTCCAGTATAAAATTCAGGAGCACCACATTCATCTGTATTAATATGAGATAATTTATGACAATAAATATTTCCAAATGAAGGTGTCATTGTAGATAAAGCTAATGCATTAGCAGCAGTACCTGAGGCAGTTGGAAAAACAATTACCTCTTTTTCAAAAATTTCTGAAAACTTGTCTTGTAATTCAGTTGATATTTTATCATTTCCATAAGGGGTACTGTCACCGTCATTTGCTTTTAAAATTGCATCCAATACTTCTGGGCAAGCACCAGCAACATTATCTGAAGCGAATTTTACACGCTCTCTTTTTGTTTTAATTTTAGCCATATTATTGTTTTGGAAAATAATCCTTTAGAGTGCCTTCTCTATAAACATCTGCTGTACAGCAATGTAATCCTCCACCAAAAGCATAAGCATCCCTAAGTTCAACAGGTATAACTTCCATTCCAAGTTTATCTAATTGTTCTGCTTGATAAACTTCACTTTTTTCAACACAAACTGTTTTAGGATCAAGCACCAGTACATTCATCGATAGCCATGTTGAAGAATAACACAGTGGTGGTGGTTCATTATGTGCCGGTTGTGCACTATCAACGATTTCCCAACCATTATCTTCAAATAATTTTCTTTGTTCTTTTGGCAATCTTCTTTGAGGATTGTTAATAATTAAACCCTCTTTAATTGGAGTAAAAGTAGCATCAATATGAATTGGATAAGGATCACCTGGAAAATTAACCGCATGAACTCTGTGATCTTTGTAATGTCTTTTTAACCAATCAATTCCTTTTAAATTTGTTGTAAAACCATGTTGTACAACTAAATCTTTTCCAAATCTTAAAACATCAGCTGCATCAAATAAAGGTTCTTCTTCTGTGGTTACAAAAAATTTATCTTCAGTCCATTCTAATCTTTTTTGAATACCGATTTTATCTGACAAGTAATCTGTTCGATAATCTTTATCTGTTAACCTTGGTTTTGGAGCAGACTCGTGCCTCATGTTGGAATCTTGATTATAATACTCTTGAAGTAAAGGCCGGTAACAAAGGTACTCAAACCATCTACAACGATAACTCATTGTTGCTTCTAAAATTTCATTACCAACAGTAAGCAAAACATCTCTTGGTGGCATACAGCCAAACATAGTTTCTGCTTCCCAATCAGGTGTTGAAGTTTTTTTATTAAAATCAATTGGAGTTGGTCTGTCTACTTTAACTCCTTTTTTAATTAGCATGTTTGAAAAATCGTCTAAGAGTTGTTTAGCTTTATCAACTGCATCTTTGGTTCTTGGGCCAAACTTACCTCTCATATCACTATCTTCAGGAACTTTAGCATCTAGTGCAGGCTCTGGAGCTGGTATACAAGTTCCATCAGCTCTACCTACGATCACATGTTTTAATGGATCCCACTCATTCCAACTATTAACAATAGTTTTATTATCACTCATAACTTTTAATTTTTTATAATATTATGCTCAGGGCCGAAAGGAAATTTTGTGATGTTTTCTGCACCATCTTTACCAATCACTAATATATCGTGTTCTCTATAACCACCTGCTCCTGGATTTCCTTCAGGTATCATTATCATTGGTTCAATTGAGATAACCATGTTTTCTTCAAGTACAGTGTCAATATCTTCTCTAAGTTCCAATCCTGCTTCTCTTCCATAGAAATGTGAAAGAACACCAAAAGAATGTCCATACCCAAAAGTTCGGTAATGCAAGTATCCTAGTTCTGCAAACAATTCATTTAATTCATGACAAATATCAGAGCATTTTACACCAGGTTTAATAAGTTCTAATCCTCTTTTGTGAACTTTAACATTCGCCTCCCATGCTTTTAATGATGCATCATCTACATGATCTAAAAATAATGTTCTCTCTAACGCTGTATAATATCCCGAAATCATTGGGAAAGTATTTAGAGACAAAATATCTCCGTTAATTAGTTTTTTATTTGTTTTTGGATTATGCGCACCATCAGTATTAATACCTGACTGAAACCAAACCCAAGTATCCATATATTCAGCATCTGGATATGATTTTACAATTTCACGTTCCATTCGGTCACGACCTGCAATCGCTATCTCAATTTCTGTATTTCCTTCTTTGATATTTTTAACAATTTCTTCTCCACCTAAATCGGCAATTCTTGCTCCGTTTTTAATAATTTCAATTTCTTCATTAGATTTAATCATTCTTAGTTGCATCAAATCTTTTGAAATGTCACTGAAAACAGAAAATGTAAAAATAGACCCTATTTTTTCTCTCATATCTAGAGTGACATGATCATTTTCAAGTCCAATATTTTTTGGAGGATCATCTCTTCCAATGATAGATACAATAGCTCTTAAAAAATTATCTCTTTTCCAATCTGTATAAATTACATTATCGCAGTGTGATCTTCTCCAAGGTTGGCTTGCGTCAATGTTTGCTGAGATTGTTGAAATTTTATTTTTTGTTATTACACAACCATAAGGTCTACCAAAAGAACAATAAATAAATCCTGTATAATATGCAATGTTGTGCATTGATGTTAAAATAACCATATCAAGATTATTTTTATCCATTACAGTTCTTAAATTGTTTACTCTTCTATCGTATTCGGTATTTGAAAAAGGAAGTTTAACCTTATCTCCATTTTTTAAAGTAAAAAAATCTGGTCTTTCCATAAAATTAATTTAATCCGATATATCTTTTGTTCCATCTCATTACTAAACTATAATACGTAAGAGATATAAAAAGAAAAAAACCACCGATAATAGTGTTGGTCACTGGTATTTCATTAATACCAAATATAGGTAGCCATACCCAAAATATTCCACCTATTACTTCAGTTAAAGATAATAATGTTAATTCAGCTGCAGGTATAGCTTTAGATCCAATTGAATATAAAATTAATCCTAAACAAACTAATGTGCCATGAAGTGAGAATAGTGAACTATTATAACTTGTTGCAAAAAAAACATAATCATTGCTTAAAATTACTATTGAAGCAAATATAAAACAAAAGAAACCAGCAAATGCAGTGGTTGTAAATTTTGGAGTTTCTTTTCGCCATCTTAAGGATACAGAAAAAACTGCAAACCCTATAGAAGATGTCATTCCAAAGACAAATCCAATTAAAGATGCTTCAGAAGTATTGCCAACGGCCATGATCCCAATACCAATTGTTGCAATGATTATTGATATCCAAACATTTAATGAAATTTTTTCTTTTAAAAATAAGAAAGCAAGTAGAGCAGTAAAAAATGGCATTGCTGCCAAACAAAGTAAAGTTATTGCTGCACTAGTGTTTGTTATTGAAAACATAAAAGAAATCATAGCTATTCCAAGACCTGAGCCTCCAATCAAACCTGAGACACCCATTCTAAAATAATTCTTATAAAAGTTTTTTCCTTCTTCAAAAAACAAATATAAATTTAATAAAATAAAAATTGTTAACCCTCTTCCAAAAACGTATTGCCAAGGTATTAAATGTGGGTCATCCATATAACGAACAACTAAAGGTCCAAAAGACCATATAAGACCTGCAAACAAAACAACTGGAACTGCTGTTTTGGGATTTTTAAGCTCAAACATATTCAGATATTTAATTCTAAATAGATTTAACTACAACAAAAATGACGAAGCTTATACTAAGGTTGAATTAGAGTGGTTGGGGAAAAAACAATCAACAATTTCTCCTTTTTTAAATCTAGCCTTACCTGCTGGCAATAACGCCCAAATATTTGATTTTACAAATGATCTAATTCTAAAAGACTCTTGTCCTTTAAGAATTTCGACTACTATTTTTCCATTTTTAGTTGTGTTTAATTTACTTTTTGCAAATCTAGTAAAGTTTTTCTTCTTCAGGAAATCATTTTTCAAAATAGCTTTGAGAGGCTTTTCGTTTCTTAGACCTAATATGTTTTCTATATAAGGGTATACAAAAAATCTAAAACAAGCAGCAGAAGACATTGGATTTCCAGGTAATCCAAAAATTGCTTTTTGTTTACCTTTGATCTTTGCAAACAAAATAGGTTTGCCAGGTCTGATTGCTACATTTTTAAAAAAGTGCTCTAATTTAAAGGACTTTATAACACCAGGAATAAAATCAAACTTTCCAGCAGAAACTGCACCTGAGGTAATAATAATATCTGTTTTAGAGTTAAATGTTTTGGTAATTTTTGATTTAAAAATTTTGTGATGACTGTCTTTTAAAATTCCACCATCAATAAAATTAAACAAAAAATTTTTATTTAAGTTTTTGATGTAATGGCTATTTGAATTCCTAACTTTCCAGTCAGGGATATCATCTTTGTTTGATATTTCATTTCCTGTAGAGAAAAATAATATATTTATTTTTTTTTTAACTTTAATATTTTTAATACCTAATGTTTTAAAAGCTAAAATATGATTGGCTTGAATGATTGTATTTTTTTTTACAACTAATTCATTTTTTTTATAATCAGATCCTTTGAATCTCACGTGATTATATTTATTAATTTTTTGATTAACTAATATATATTTTTGATTATTTTTACTTGGGTAGAAGACAATTTGTTCTATTGGAATGATGGTATCAAAACCTTTTGGAATAATACCTCCTGTCATAATTTCAACTGCATCAAATTTTCGAATTCTTTTTTTAAAAGGTTTCACTCCTGCTGCAATAGATCCTATAATTTTAAATTGTTGTTTAGTTAATTTTTTAATGCTTTTTGTATCATTTGAATTAATTGCAAAGCCATCAAATGCAGCGTTATCTCCTGATGGATAGTTAATGTTTGAATAAATATTAGTTGAGGTAACTCTATTTAAAGAATTAACACTTTTAATTGATTCATTTTGAATTTTTATGATTCCTTTTTTTAAAATCTGCTTTGAATTTTGATAACTAATCATTTAATAAATTTACTTTAGCTTTTTCAAGATCTTCTCTAGTATTTATATTAAAGAATGGATTATTTTTATCAAACCTCATATTAATTATCTTGACGCCAACACTATCTGCCCAAACTTCAACTTTTCTTACTCCCTTTTCTAAATCTTCTTCTAATTTATCTATTAAATCAAGCGACCATAAACCAAATATATTGTGTCTTGTATTATTTGATTTAATAAAAAAAAGCTTACTTTCTTCAGGTTTTATCTTATTAAAAAAATCTTTTAATATCTGAGTTTTAAAAAATGGGGTATCGGTTGGAAAAGTTGAAACCCATTGATATTCTTTATTATTATCTTTTATCCACTTCATTGCTGTAAAAACACCACCAAGTGGTCCCAAATTTTTTTTGAAATCTTCTATCAGTGATATTTTATCTGACTTTTGAAATTTTATTAAGTTATTTGATATAATTAATAATTCTTTGAATTCATCATTAATTTCAGAAAGAATATAATCAATTAATAATTTATCAGCTAATTTCACCTGAGACTTATCCTCACCAAATCTTTGGGACTTTCCGCCTGCTAGAACTACACCTAAAATCTTGCTATGATCCATTTACAAAATATAAAACATTAAGGCTTTAATTAAAGAAATATAATGGATCTTAGAATTTTAGAAATTGCCTCTCATACAGAGAACAATAAAGTTCTTGATAATTTCACTCATAAATCAAAAAACAAAAACCCCTTATGTGGAGATGAAATGGAAATAAGTTTAATTGTAAAAGATGATGTAGTGAAAGATATTGGTTATCAATGTAAATCATGTGTTTATTGTCAGGCATCCGTTAGTTTACTTTCAAGAAAAATAAAAGATAAAAAGATAGAAGAAATAAAGTTTTTTATAGCTTCAGGTGAAAATTTATTTGAAGATGTTAAGACTACTTTAGAAAAACATTGGAAAGATTTTAAAGAAATTTTAGATAAAAAAAATATAGCAAGAAAAGAATGTTTGCTGCTTCCGTTAAGAACTGTTTTAAAAGCATTGAAAATTTAATGATTAAAATTACTAAACCACTATTACAAAAAGCATTAATTGCGGGTTTTTTTTCAGCATTTACTATTGGAGTATTAACTGTTCTAACTTACAAAAGTACATTGGGTTATTTTCTAGCTGGATCATTTGGTTCTTCAATGGTTTTGTTATTTGGATTTCCAGAAAGTCCTTTTGCTCAACCAAAAAATGTTTTCTTTGGTCATCTGTTAACAGCTTTAGTTGGAGTAATTTTTGTAAATTATATTCCTTTACCAATTTATATTAATATCGCTCTTGCAGTAGGAGTTGGAATTTTTTTAATGATTTTATTAAATGTAGTTCATCCTCCTGCAGGTGGAAACCCAATCATAGTCATTATTGGTAGTGTTTCATATGATTATTTAATTAGTCCAATAATTTTTGGATGTATTATAATTCTACTACTAGCTATTTTAATTAATAAATTTATTCTTAAAAAAAATTATCCTTTGAAATAATTTATGAACTCAAAATATAAAGTTTTAAAATTCAGCTCAAAAAAGTTTGAGAATATAGAAGATTTAGTTTCAATTGAAGAACCTTTAGAAATTTCTTTAAAATTTAAAGAACAAGATAAGTGGATTACTCAAAATTTATCAATTACAATGAGAACACCTGGCAATGATGAAGATTTAGTTAGAGGTTTTTTGTTTAATGAGCAAATAGTTCAAAGTATTAAAGATATAGAATCTGTTGAAAGTTATGGTGATAAGGTTGGTCAATATAATATTCAAAATAAGATATTAGCCACACTTAATAATTCTCAAAACGTTAATATTTCTAAAATTAAAAGAGACTTTCTAATTAATTCATCTTGTGGTGTTTGTGGCAAATCATCCTTAGATGCATTAGAGATTATTAAAAAAAATAAAACTAATTCATCAGAGCCAAAAATTACAAAAGAAACTGTCATTCTATCTCCAAAAATTTTACAGGAAAATCAATCTGAGTTTAGTAAAACAGGCGGAATACACGCCAGTGGTTTATTTAGTAGTAATGGAGAGTTGGTTAACTTGAGAGAAGATGTTGGAAGACATAATGCTTTAGATAAACTTATTGGAAATGCCTTAATCAATGATCAATTAAACCCTAAAACACAATTTATAACATGCTCTGGTCGACTTAATTTTGAGCTAGTTCAAAAAGTTTTGATGACAGATATAGGAATAATGATCGGAGTTGGTGCGCCAACTAGCCTAGCCATTGATCTAGCGAATAAATTTGACATAACCCTCATTGGTTTCGTAAAGAGAGATAGTTTTAACATTTATACAAATAACAAAAAAGTTATTGTGGACTAATTGAAAAGAAGGATATTTGTGTCAAAAAATATAAGTAATTTATCAGGTAGAATTGGCTTAAAAGATAATCTATTTAAGCAAATCTCTGAAAACACCCTTAGCGACAGTCCTAAAGATATTAATGAAATTGCCAAAGAGCATAATTTAGGTGTTTCAACAATTCATGGCGCTGAATCATTTTATGAATTTTTAAGACCATCACACCGTGAAAAAAAAGCATTTGTTTGTAACGGTAGCGCCTGTATGTGTGCTGGTACTCAGGATAAATTAAAAGATACTTTAAAAGAAAAACTTGGTGATGATAAAGTTGGAGAAATGTTCTGCTTAGGACATTGCTATGAAAATAATGCCTTCCATTATGATGGAGAAAATTATGCCGGTAAAGATATTGAAAAAATTGATCAGATTTTAAAAGGTGAAGACATTAAGCAAGAAAAATTCTTTTCAAAAAGTTTTGCTACAACAAGTTTTTTAATGGATGATAAGCTTTCATCAACAGATCAATTTAAAGATCAGTTAAATAAATTTTTAAAAACAGATAAACAAAGTATTGTAAAATCATTATTAGATTCTAATCTTACAGGCCGAGGTGGTGCAGGTTTTCCAGCTGGTATGAAATGGGATTTTT
>Ga0257117_1001029_pt1 | contig 17992 bp, 16 predicted proteins | sample SI112_135mmetaG_FD_190157 | JGI IMG/M metagenome (GOLD analysis project Ga0257117, IMG submission 190157) | Marine microbial communities from Saanich Inlet, British Columbia, Canada - SI112_135m | ecosystem: Environmental > Aquatic > Marine > Inlet | place: Canada: British Columbia | collected... | reverse complement strand
GTAAGATGAAATTATTGGGGCATCAAGTCAATGAAACCCCAATGAAATTTATGCTGCTTTTTTTTGGTCATTTTCTTGATTGAAGGTACTGGGAGCATCACCTGATTTTTTTCCTTGCATAAGTTTTAGGTGATTAGCTTTTTTCTGCTCTTTTTTAGTCAGCTTCTTTTGCTTTTCCTTTGAGTTACCTTTCTTTCCCATTTTAGACTCCTTTTTTGAGTGGTCTTCTCTGAGTATGTCTCTCGGTTAATTATACCAAAAGTTGAGCGAAACCGTGAGTCTCTTATAAAAACACCAATTTATAAGCTGATTCAAAAATACTTTTTGTTTATAATAGTGATGAAATCGGAGAGTTGATTGAAGAAGCTTGCCATTATCGCAGATAAGATACTCAACACAGTTTACGACTGGCACTTCGATTTTCGCTATAGTGTTTCTACTAGGAAATTTGTTGATATTGCTAATCTTGAAACAAACTCTGAATCAATTTTAGGCGCGAGAAGATATGAAGGAATTCCGGTAAGACATTTCAAAAATTTTCTTAACTCACTTGATTTTGATTATAAAAAATTTCACTTTATAGACCTGGGAAGTGGTAAGGGGCGAGCAATTATGCTTGCTTCATTTTATCCATTTAAATCAGTCACAGGCGTTGAAATAGCTTCTAACTTGCATCAGGTTGCCATCCACAATATTGAGAACTTACAGAATTCAAAAAAAAATATTTGCAAGAAAATATCTTCTATCAATTCAGACGTTTTAGATTATATTGTTCCAGAAGGAGATAAGATATTTTTTCTTTATAATCCATTTGACTCTAAAATATTGAAAATTTTTTTAGACAAGCTAGAAAATCAAATTAAACCAGATCAGAAAATATTCTTTATTTATTTTAATCCACTTCGCGGATATCTACTTGAGTTAGTCGGTTATAATCTTGTAAAAGTATCAAATCATTCTAATCATAACCGGATTGCTCATCTATATCAGCTATCTTCAAAAAAAACTTATGCAATTCTAGCTAGTTGCTAAGGAAATCGGCAAGAAATTCCGATATTTATATACAAGTCCAAGGTAGGACTTGCAGTTAAGGATGACTTTAGTTCAAGGAAGAGTGCCGTGTCCATGATGCGCGTAAACACAAATGTTGGTTCTATTAAAGCACGTGCTGCTTTAGGAAGAGTCTCGCGCGAAAAAGTAGATAACTCTCTTCGCATGTCTTCTTCTAGTCGTGTCTACCAAGCTTCCTTCGATCCTGCTGGAATGGCAATCTCTACAAAGATGAATTCAAAAATTAGAAGTTCTCAGCAGGCGATTAGAAACACCAATGATAGTATATCTATGATTCAAACTGCAGAAGGTAATATTACGACCATTTCTACTCTTAGCAATAGAATGAGGCAATTAGCAGTTTCAGCTGCCACTGATACAATTTCTGATGATGAAAGAGGAATCATTGATTATGAGTTTCAAACAATGTCCAATGAGATTAAAAGGGTGATTGAGTCAGCAGCTTTTAACGGACAAAAAATTCTCGATTCAAATGAGTTAGATTTTCAAATTGGTATTCACAATACAGTAAATGAGGACCGTATAACCTATGATCCCCAAAAAGTTTTGAAGAGTTTTAAAAACCTTGGCCTTCACCGTCTTTCAATGAAAACAAAAGAGGGATCAAGGCAGGCCTTTGCAGATCTCGATCGTTTCTTACATATCGTGAGTAAAGGGAGAGCTGAGCTTGGCTCACTCAATAGTCGAGTTAATTCTGTTGTATCTCACCTTGAAACCTCTAATGTCTATCAGACTAAAGCAAAATCTATGATTGCTGACACTGATATAGCAAAGGCCAGTGCTGCAAACGCTAGGTTAAATATACTTGAAAGTGCTACGCTTGAAAGTTTGAAGCAAGTAAATGCAGCTCCCAAATTGATCGCGAAGCTAATCGGTTAAAGTCTATTTTTTTTCCAACAGGCAGTTGAATTCTCTAACCAATTTATCGTGTTCACTTTTTAGGCCATCGAGGTTATTTTGATTGCGCTCAAATGCGTGAATGATGGCTTCTTTAAGTGGTTCTGTGTTGATCAAAGGTTTATAAAAAAAATCAAATGCACCAAGCATCGTTGCATTTTTGATATGATCTTCATTGCCAAATCCTGACAGAAAAATAAATGGAGTCTCAAGTTCTTTTTCTCTCACGTATTCTAAAAGTTCAACGCCACTCATCTCAGGCATTTTTATGTCAGATACAATACAGCCAATCGAATGATTTTCTAATATCTCAAGTGCTGCTTGACCATTTTCTGCAGTGTGGACTTCGTCGCAAAATCCACTGCAAAAGTTTTTTAATATTGTTAGAATCTCAGTCTCATCATCAACGAGAAGTATGATCTTTTTTTCCACTGATACCTCTTTGATATTTCATCACCAATATTTTCTTCCTCTTACATCTTTGCGTCAACCAGAGATTTGAAATGGTGCTAGAAACAAAGTGTTTTTCACAGGTAATAGAGAAAAAAGAGCTACTGTCGGATATTAATATGTATGTCTTTTTTTTTATTTATTTTATAATACTTGTAAAATGGTGGGGCATAAGTGAGCGATATATTAGAAATTTCAGAGGGTGATCTTCTTATAAAGCAAGGAGACGAATCGAGTTGTCTCTACTTTCTCCAAAAAGGTGTTCTGGGTGTTTACCTAGACTTGGAAGGTACAGAAAAAGTTGTAGGCCAGATTCAATCAGGAGAAGTCGTAGGAGAGATGTCTTTTCTGGACAGTCAAAAACGCTCTGCCACTATTAAGGCAGTTAGTAGGTGCACACTACAGGTTATTCCATCAGATAGTTTTAATAAATTTTTTAAAAAGCAGCCTAGTTGGCATCAATTAATGATAAAAAATATTGCCAAAAGAATTACAGAAGCTAATGCAAAAGTTTGCAAAGGTTAAAAAGGTAGGTAAGTTGTGGCCAATGAGATTTCATTAGACAAAGAAGATCACCTTTTTAATAAAGGCGAAGACTACAACAATATGATTTATATTTTGCAAGAGGGGACCCTTGAGGTTTTTGATGAAAGAGATGGTAAAAAAATAGTGGTTGGTCACATTCAAGCTGGAGAGGCCGTTGGTGAAATGTCACTACTTGACGGTGGCCCTAGATCCGCGACTGTTATCGCTAAAACTAAGTGCTCTCTTCTTGAAATTCAGGCTAAGGCTTATACCGACTTGGTAGAGTCTTGGCCTAAGTGGTACCAAGTTTTGGTGAAAACACTTTTAGACCGTTTGAGGCAGGCCAACTCACGAGTAAATGTTTAATTTATTAACATGAACTCTATAAATACTCATTAATACAAGCCAATACACCATGTAAACTTTTCATACTTCATTCACCTTTGATGACAGTTTTTCTATAGATATTAGTAGTAATTAATTTTAGGAGAACTTTATGAGGCATCATGGCCTGCTACTTTTAGCTCTTATTTTTTGCCTCAGCAGCAATGTGCATGGGGGAGAGAATAAATCCTCAGTAATTCTTAATATTACTAATTCGGGAGAAGAGACGGTTTACAAATTCAGGGCATTACTGAAAGATGATGGAAGCATTGATGGCTTTGATGTCATTGGAAATCCTAACTGTTATAGATCGATTCCCACTGAAAGTTATTTTAATGGAAGTGGAAAAGTTGTTCTGAACTACCAGAAATTTAAGAAAGTGAAAGATAAGAGTAGCACTGAAGATCAAAAGAAATGTAAGTTCTACGGTAAGGAAATTATCACCTCATATATGCCTGGGGAATACTCATCTCGCAACTTTGAAAGCTCAGCTTATTATCCACTCGAAATTGATTATTTAATAAATGGAGTTAGTGGAACTCGTAGTGAGAAGCTTTCACTGGCCTTACAATATAGCCAATCTCTTGAACGGTGGGTTATGACCCATGGAAATTCAAGTGAAGTAATAAATGGGATTCACTTCATTCTCAATAGGAAGCGAATCATAGGTACAATCGGTATTAAAGAGCATGAATTCAACTAAAACCAAATAGAGAGAACTTTTTGGATGCGGCTTTTTTCATCTGCTGAAAATGGATTGTTGTCTAGAGAAAGGTGAGTTAGAGCTTTTAACTCCGTAAGTACCTCGGGCATCACTGAAAAATTATTTCGATCTAAATCAAGCCAATTAAGAGAGCCTAGCCCCACTATGGACTTAGGGAGTTCAGACAATTGATTTCCGCTAAGGGAGAGCATCTTAATTGCCTTCAGCTTGGCCAAACTAGAAGTCAGCTCGCACAGTCCAGCATTGTTTATAGAGAGTCTTTCCAGGCTGAAATTGTCATTTTTTATATCAGGAAAGGAGCTCAGTGATCCATTTTTAATTGTTAACACTCTCAGCTTTGGAAGGAGAAAAATTTCTGAAGGTATTTCAGTAAGAGACTCAGAATTGATTTTCAGAATTTGAAGATTAGCATGAAGTGCAATTGAGGGAGCGATTTTCTCAAGTTTATCAGAGAAAATTTCTAATGTTTCTAAGTTTTCAAGTTGATGGGTTTCTTCTGGTATTTCAGTAAGGTTTTTTTGCCTGAGCACCAAGGCGCTGGCCTGGTCAGGAGTCTCAAGTGCTTTATTAAGTGATTTAAATACCATTATAACTTCCTCACACCTACTATTGTGAAGTCAGTTGGGGGAGATGATCAAGAGGTCAAATCTCTCCCGTGTGGCATTTCTTCTTATCAGCATTTCTTTCTTTAAAACATTTTCTAGGCAATAATTTATGCCTTGTTTTATTAACCTTGTAGTCTAATCTGTTAATTTTGTAAGTATAGAGCTTTTGGAATGTACTCTTTCTTGTGTTTTGATAAAAGTCTACCTCATCCAGAATAGAACCATCATCATCAGATTCTCTGTATTTAAAGAGTGAAAATCCGAGTGTCTTCTTAAGTCTTTTATATCTGACATTTGTTATAGAGCATGTTGCGGCCGTCTTGACCCAGGTTAAGTCATCACTTTCAAGTTCTGAATCAGTTGACTTGAGCTTTTGATTAAGTGCATGAAGTAAGTCTCTATGCTCGTCATTTATAATATCTCTCTTGTGAAATCCATGAGGACTATGATCTGGAAGTAGGTTGTCACCATATTGGCTTAGATGAAATATATTTTCATGGGCATGTCCCATTATGATCGTTCTTACTTTTTTAGATTTTGCTAATAAACTTACAAAATCAATTCCTGAAAAATTAAGTTCGTCTGCATATGTGGCAGCTCTATGATCACAGCGAAGCTGGCCTTTTACAACGTACTGATCTTTGCAGTCTAGTCCTGGGTCTGGAAGCATCCATTCCTGAAGACCACCTTCAAAGCATTTTCCTTTTTCACGGCACTTTGGTCCAGCAAGAGGAGGAACATATTTGATGTAGCTCCATATATTATTTTTGATGCCACCGAAAATATTTTTATAATAGTAATGACCTTGCCACTCTGACTTTTCTCCGCCTCTTGGATCGTGGTGAGAGATAATAGAGATACTGAAGCCCTGATTTGTGGCAAATTCAACTTCTTTTTTTAGCCACTCCATTTGAGCTGGACCAATCATCCCACCATAGTTTGCAATGTATTGGCCAAAACCAGTTCTTCTGTGTTGCCTTAGATCAAAGCTATTAACGCCTATAAAGTAGTGGTTTCCATACTTAAATGAATAGTTGAGAGGTCCGAAGTTCTTTCTCCAATGGTTAAAGCCATCATAGACCACGACATTTCGATCCTCTTCTTTAAGGAATACATAGCTATCTTCAATGCTGTCGGAGTCGCCTTTTCGCATATACTTTCCAGAAAAAATATCTACTCTATGCCCTGAGTATTTATCTGGGAAAACTCCTTCTAAAAAGCGATGTAGAATATTTCCTTTTTGGCTGTCTAATTCTCTGGCTGCCATTACAAAAGTCCCCATCTTTTTTCTTTTACTTGAAAATTTGGGGGTGTATCCAAAAGACACATGACCATCGTGATTTCCGGGTAACAAAAATGTTGGATAGTTGAGTTTCTTAACAGTTTTAAATACAGCACCTGCTTCATCTGAGTAGTTGAAAAATATTTTCTGAGCACTAAATAGTCCAAATCCTCCACCATTCATCATATCTCCATTTGATAGAATGAATTCGGCTCCTCTAATTTGACTCTCTTTTGTTGAGTTTACAAAATTGGCAAATTCTTGAAATTGACGATCAGATTTTCTTTGGGGAGATATCCTCGTTAGGATGCCCATGTGTTGGCTTACTTGAGTATCAGCAATATTTATGACATCAAAATTATTGGTTGGAGATTTATTGCTGATATGGACAGCATTGTATTGGAACTCACTATAAGGAGTTCCATCATCTAGTTCATATTCTATTCTTAAGTCATATAGACCTGCTTTGACATTTTCTAAGCTTTTCTGGTTGAAAATGAGCCTATAGGTGTGCCTTTCATTAAAAGCATCAGGATAGTCTAATTGGTCATGTACGAAAATTCGGCTTGGTACAATTCTATTAATCCCACCTTTAATTGGAATTATCTTTGCTCCGCTTGTGAATGGTCTCAAGTTTTTTCTAACTAAGTAGACTTTTAGTGAACTGTCATCACTTAACTCTAGGTTTGCACCAGGAGTTTGGTCAAAATCGTTGGCCCAAGTGAGTGACTCCCTAGTGTCTTTAAATAGAGGAGCAACATTTCCGAGATTGGATCTCATCACAATTAAAAGCTCATCTTTAATATCAGATCTTGTATATAGATTTGGGTTTCCAATTGTTGGATAAATTATGTCTTTGATTAGATATTTTCCATCTTCAAGCTCAAGTGGAGAGAGTTGCTCATTTTGGAAGTTCTCTGAGTAGAAGATGTCTGGTAACACCATCTCACCTTGTGAGGTTCTAAGCTCCCACTGAGAGACGTCACTAGACAGGGCGGCTGTAGTAATTAGCGTGCATAAAAGGGCCAATGAAATTTTTTTCATAATAAATATTACTCTCTAAGTGGATCTGTATTCTGTACCTTCATACCTAGAAACCCAATATTTTCCAAGCTTTACATTGAAGGCGTGTAAATTTTTACGGCAGTAGAAATTTACTATGAAAAAATGAAAGCAATTTTAAAAAAATTACAAAGTGGAATTTGAGGTTCCATTAAGGTGGAACACTTTATTCGGTTCGAATGCCTAGAAAATATAAAATTGAGGTCATTGGGCCAAAACTCAAATGTTGTTTGGCCCTTTTCTTAACCAGCTCTTTGGCGTGAAAGGCAATGCCGAGTCCTGCAATTGAAAGCATTGGGAGGTCGTTTGCCCCATCTCCAATGGCCACCACTTGAGAAAGTCCTATGCCTTCTTGTTGAGCTATCAGCTGAACCAATGTGGCCTTTTGATTTGAGTCCACAATAGTTCCAGTGACTTGGCCGGTTAATTTGCCTTCACTGATTTCTAGCTCATTGGCAAAAGCGTAATCTAAGTTAAAGCGATCCTTAAGGGCATTAGCAAAATAGGTAAAGCCACCTGAGATAATCGCTGTTTTGTAGCCATGTTTTTTCACTACTTCCAAAAATTCGGGAATTCCTTCAGTGATAGGAAGCCTTTCAAGGATTTTTTCAAGTTTTTTTACATCCAGGCCTTTTAGAAGTGAAACTCTTTCTTTGAGTGACTCCGCAAAGTCTAGCTCTCCGTTCATGGCCCGCTCAGTAATCTCTGAAACCTTGTCTCTGACATTTAGCTCTTCAGCAATTTCATCTATGACTTCTGTTTGAATAAAAGTTGAATCCATATCAAAAACGATTAATCTTTTATTTCCTCTATAAAGTGATTCTTTAATAAGGGCCGTATCAACTTGGTAGTTGTGTCCGATATCTAAAAGTGATGTTTTTAATCTTGCTACAACTGTATCGGCCACTTCTTCTGTTGTGACTTCAACTGATTTGAAATCGTAACCAGTGACATTATCAATTCTTGAAATGTTAACATTTTTTTCTGCAAGAGCATTGGCCATCTCTGCCATGAAGCCTGCACCAATATTTTCTGGACTGACACAACTGAGGACAAATTTATCACCTTTTTTTCCTTGGGGTCCAAGAGTTGTTTCTATAATTTTAAAATCTAAATTGACTTCGAAATTTTTTGCTTCAAATAGTAAATCTTTTAATACTGGAGAAGAGCCCCCGTCAGAGTTTGCAGGAGAGTGAATCAGAAAACTTAAAGAGAGTAGACCATGTGTAACACTCTGTCCCATATCAGCGATGACATAGTTGTTGCGCGTTAAAATTCTCATCAAGGCGGCAGTGATACCGGGCCTGTCAGTTCCAGTAACTGTGACTAAGATGCATTGCTTCATATCTACTTTTCCTTACTTAAAAACTATTTTTGTTTTGTCCGATCAGAGTAATTTATAAATTGCACAGTGCATAGTATGAATCACAAAATTGTTTCTTGTTAAAGTGCGCCATTTTGACTATATCACTATGACTAAACAAGTCAGAGGGAAGGGAATTTTGCAACGAGTTAAGCATATAAGAAATTGGCATCATTCAGTTTATATAGTGCTCACCGCTCTGTGTTTCTCAAGTTTATACTCAGCGACGACAGACATGCTTGGCGCCGATCCTCGCTCCATGATTTTAGGACAAAGTAATCGTTTTAGTGACCCTGGTGTCGGAGCGGCACAAGGAAATCCCGCCTTCATTGCAAGAGATAAAAAATTAGAAGTTTCACTGGGCCTTAGTTACGCAAGACCTAATTTACATAATGCAGATAGAACCAATGTTGCTCAAACAACTTCTGGGATAAAATCTGATCCCTATCAAGCAGATAAAGCAGCTGATCTAAAATGGACTTCCTTTTCACTCGTGATTCCACTTTCAAGTTGGTTGGGAATTGGTGTTTCTGGATCTCTTCCCATCGGGCACTTGGCACGAATGCATGCCTTCACAGGGCACGAGTCAACTTATCTTCACTATAATGAAAGACAAAGTCGTCCTGAAGTCTTTACTGCTATTTCTTCAAATCTGCCTTGGGGCTTTTCTATGGGAGCTGGTATTTTTCACTCCTTCTTGGCCGAAGGTCAAATGCAACTGGCTGCTTCAGATACAGACGCTGATGCCAGAATGCTAATGGAGTTAAAGCCAAGCTATATTCCCTATGCGGGTCTAGGTTATACCAAGGAAATTGATCAGCAAAAACTTTTTAAAATGGGTGCTTTTTACCGGGCAGCTAGTAAAGAAAAAAGTGAAATCGTTATAGACACTAGTTTTAATATAGCAGGAGTGGGGACTTTCCCTCTTTCAGCGGGATCAGAAATGATTGCCTATTACGATCCTGAAACTTTTGCATTTGGGGCGAGTTATAAAAGCTCTACGTTTGCAATTCATAACTCAGTTATTAGGTCTATGTGGTCTCATTACAAGGCCCCTGTTATTGGGCTCCTGGGAAAGGATCTCTCTGATCTGACGGGTGGGAAAATTGTTCAAGACAGTATTACCCTTGATGATACTTGGAGTTTTCAGCTTGGTGGGGAATTCTTTAATGTTTTTAATCTCTTTGGTGGAAGTGTTCATATGGCCTCAGGCCTTGAGTTTCATGAAAGTGCGCTACCTGATAAACCTACAAGTTTGGCCGTAGTAGACTCAGAAAGATATGTGGTTAACTTAGGCTCAACTCTTCGGTTTGAATCTCTTGGCAGTGCCATTGAGCATCCAGTGGATTTTATTTTTGGTTTTAAATATTCTCAGTATAAAAAAGAAAATCTTAAAGCTTACAACTCAGGTGCACAAACTCAGTCTGGAAAAATAGGTGGTCACTATTTTGCCGCCTTAATGGGAGTTAAGCTTGAACTTTAGAAACTGGTGTCTTTTTCTCTTATTTTTCACATTCATCTCTTGTGGTGAAAAAATGCAGAAGTTTTCCAGTGACATGGGACCAGAGAAATCAATTTCTTCACAAGCTGCTTGTGAAAAAGTTAAATTCCCACAAGATCTCGCTCTTAGTGGTAATTTTCTTTACCACTTTCCAAAGTGTCTTTCTTCAAAAGATGAAAATGGAGAGGAGACATTAAAAAATAGTATAGCACTTGTTGAAAGACTTCAGATTGAAGGACTTGAAAATATATCCGAGGTGATAAAGGGGAGCCCCGATTCAGGTCTTACATATCCTCTTGTGAGGACTTCACTCTCTACTATGCTGAGAAATGGTGAAACTGCAGGCGGCCATGACAATGATCAGTTGATTAAAGATTTTCATCCTAGACCGCTGATTGATTTATCTCTTAAAATTCATGAGACAAATGGGTTTGCGGAATCTCTTGAGCTGACATCAATGCTTTTGCAAGATGGGGTTGATAGAAGTTTTGCATCATTTTTTAGGGGTCTTCTTAATGATAGCAAAAATCGATCAAATTCTATTAAATTGAGTGAGGGACTTCTAGGCTCGGATTCTTTTAAAACATTTTCCAAGCTGCTGACTCTTGAAAAGTCTAAAGTTATCGCAGGCTCCGATAGACAGATACTTCTTGAAGACTGGATTGAACCGAAAGTTCACTCTTTGAAACCGGGACCAGGCATAAAATTAAAAGAGGCACGGGATGCACAGAGTTTTACAAGAAGATATGATAAATTGATTGCAGATAGCTCTCAAAGTGAGATTGATTCACTCGCTAAGGCCTTATCAAATATTGGTCAGGAATTTTTAACCACAACTGAGGCGAGACAACAAAAAATTGTTGATACTGGCATAGATATATTGACTCATTTGACTAAGGTTCAAAAAGATCCAGTTCTATCTAACTTTTCTCTCATTAACTTGATTGAGTCGGCGAAGGTTTCTGAGTTCAAAGAGTTTATTGAAGTCTTAGAAGAGTTTTTAGAAACAGAAAAAGTGCCCAGCCCCTTTCACACTAAGATTGCAGCTGTAGGCATTGCAGGTCTCATTGAGAAATCTTTTAAAAGTGGGTTAATGGGAACAGATAGCTATGAAGGTGTGAGTTTAGAAAGTTGCGTGGCATCTCACAAGATATCTCCTGTAACTGCCGGGGTTGAAAGTAGTGATGATATTAAAACTGTCTACAAAAACCTCTTGGTATTTCTCTCACCCGATAAAAGATGTGCTGGAAGTCTGTCACCTCTGGCCAATCTAGTAATTAGATATATAAAAGTGAAAATAGGGTGTCCTGACATATTAAAAAGGCCAATGGATGGTTCTAAAAACAATTGTCCCTATGATGAGGATATTGAAATTCTTGGAAAAAACCTGATGGGTAATAGTTGGAACAAAATTCTAGCTACCAAGAATATAAACTCAGCAATATATCCAAAGTTTATTGAGCATATCTTGAGCAAGTGGACCGAGAAACTTAAGCGTGATCCATTTTCTTTATACTGGCTTAATCTTGCTTATGACAAAGTAGAGGCCTCTGACTTTGAAGTTTACGCTAAAAAAGTAAAGCTTCTTTCAAAAGATATGGATAGTCTTGCTGAGTTTGACTCTCAGGAACAAAAATTGCCACTTGCCAGCGACTTCATTGAAAAACTGAGCTCTATTGAAGTTCAAGAGATGCAGGCCAAGTCATTAGACTTTCAAGGTATCACTGCAAGTGGAAAAGATCTCAAGTTAATGAGAGTACTGCTCGGTATTTACTTAGATGGTCCTTATGAGCAGATGATGAGAGACAATCTTTATTGGGAGAAAATTCCGGCTTCAATTAGAGATCAGTACAGTGCAGGTGGAACCATGGCCGTCAGAGAAGTTTTGGCCAGATCTAGGATGTCTGGAGCACTTTTTTACAATGATTCACTTAATTTAGAAGATAAAGAAATTGCAGCTAGTTTCTTTGGAGAAAATAGTAAGAAAACTGTTAATTTAAAAATATTTAAAAATGCCAGTGGTGGTAAAGAGAGCTTTATTGGACTTGATAAGAGAACCTCTGTTTTTAGAAGAAAATTAATTTATGAATTTTCTGATCAAGATGGCTACTTTGGTAAAGTCAAAAAATTCTTTTCAGGTTATGGGCTTGGTAAGGATGAAAAAAGTAGTGATAGCGATGAATTAGTCGCCTGGTTTTCAGATGTCTTATTTGATAGGCATCTAGATGATAAGAGTGTGTGGATAAAAAATGAAAGCTATAAATATCTAAAGACTCCCAGTGATTTCTTTGAAACATCTGCTTACAGTGTGGATGAAATAAGAGAAATTCTTAGTTTTTATTCTAAACAATTTCTTCAGGCCCCTGGAATTTTGCCTGAATTTGAAAAAGATTTTTATCTTAATCCAAATAAAAATGTGAAAGGGCAATTATATGGGATTCCTTCACTTCAGGCAGGGTACGCTTTCCAAAATCACCGCTACCATTTTCCTGAGTCTTTGAAGCATGTTTCTGGAGTTGAGGAAATTGCTGAAATTATAAAAAGATCTATCCCAGGCCTAAGTGACAAAGAATACACAGACCTTCTGGCAAGGGGACCGTTTAATTTTGTAGATGATACCGCACTAGGTGTTAAGACAATTACGGGCTTTGGTAAAAACGAGTTGGAGTTTGTTCATCTTTTGGGTCACCTGGGGATGCTTGCACAAAATAAGAATAAAGATCTCATGATCGGTCTTGGGCTTGGACAAAATTGTTGGGCCTGGAATAAAGCTGATTCAAAATTTGATCTATCGTATTGCCCAATTAATTTTGCCGCTTCTCCAACTGACTCGGGGTATCCGCGTCTTACAAAATACTTGAAGAAAATTGCGCTGATTTCATATTGCCCTTATTTTGAGGATGAAGCTGAAGTGCTTGGCATAACCGATTTGGTGGAAGACGCTGCAAAATGGAAAATTGATAGTACTGACCTGGCATTTTGTAAAAAATCAGAAATCAATTTACTCCATGGAGCTTACGGCATTTTTGGGAAAAAGAAAAAAGTTGTGTTTGAAAAAGCTGATAGGTTACCTCTTGGAGTCGTGAAAAAGGTACTAGATGATCTAATGACCATGGGTAAGGATCCAGTCATTAAAGACGAAATAAAGGCCTTCCCACTACATTTAAAGGCCTTTAAATCTATTAAAGATGGAAGTGTCGATGCACTTGGCTTTATCAGTGGGGCCAAAGTCCAACTAAGCTCTAAGGCAGCTGGACGATCTCACTATATATTAAATAGTAGTAATGGCTTCTTTGTGGGACCAAGTCGGTTTGCCAATAATTTTATCGGCTCTCTTGCCTCTAATTATCCAGCAGTTGATAAAGAAGATGAAATGGATCCATATTTTTACCAATTGCTAGATAGAATGGGCTCAGAGGTGGGGAAAGTCGAAAACCCAGATCGTGGTATCGCCTACAAATTGGTTAAAGAGTTGGTGATAAAGACTTTCTATGAGTTGGAAGCTGATGATAAAGATTCGGAGAAAAACCTACTGGATTTTGCCATTATTGTACTAAAAAAGCTTGAAGGGAAACCAAGGTATCAATTGGCCTTGTCAAGACTGCTTTATAGTATTGAAGATAAAGAAACATTAGAGAGTATGAGTAAAACCATCGGTAAGTTTATTCAAAAATTTGATTCAGATTTTTCGTGGAAAAAAAGAACCGATCTCTACATTGTTAAGCAGGTACTACACAGCTCCAATATGAGAGTGTTACATGAAATTATTTCCAAGTTTTCCCAAGACGAAATTTACTCATTTTTGAAAATAGTAGCTCACTCAATGAATGAAATTGAAGTTGAAAAAAGGGCCTCAATTATTTCTAGGCTAGTTCATCTTCTAAATGGGCAACTTTTTATGCAAAATGCTGCTGGAGATATTTTTGGTAAAAGTGTACAAGGTGTTCTACTTGGTACAACAAGGGACGAGAAAATCAAAAGATCTTTGAAACGTTTTCTTGTTCCGGTTCTCCAAAACCTTAGTAGCACTCAAACAGGGTTTGATGGAAAGTCTGCCCCTGGGATTCAGAAATCATTACTGCAGGTAAATAAATTTTTGATAGCAAATGGCGCCAGACCTTTTGAAATATACCAAAGAGCTTTGGTAGGTGAAGAAGATCATCTATTTAAACTTTTAGATTTTTATATGGATATAATAGAAGACCACCAAGATGATGAAGAAAGCTTAAAACAGCTATCACAAATTTTAGAACATCCTGACTTTGTTTCTTTTGACAAAGGTATCCTACCAATTCTTCGAAATTCAACCTATAGAAGTTTTTTGGTGGGCTCAATGGATTTTTTGAAGTTGCTTGATAGAAAGATCATACGAAATTTCTTATTAGAGTCGCAAAAGCTTCTCACAAAAACACACAATATGCTTAAGTTTTTAGTAACCAAAATTGTGTGGGGAGAGGATACTTCGATTGATGTTAGTTACGGGATGAAAGGAATTTTAAGAATTTCTGATCCCAGTGAAGATTACTTAAAGAGAAATGTAGATATTGGAGTTTATTGGGCCGATTCTTGGATATCCAAGGGCGTCGTAAACGACTAATAATTTTATTTTTATAAATTTATGTTTAAAATAAACATTGGGAGGAAAAGTACTATGAAAAGTATCACGAAATTTTATCTTACATTGGTTTTAGCACTAGGAATGATTATTCCAGCTGCATTTGCTGGAAAAGCATTACCTGAAGTACCAGACGATTGTTTTGATTCCAATTCTTTTTGCACTAAAAGAGCTGTACTCAGAAATGCTGCTGGTAAACGGTATATCAATGTTCAGTTTTTTGCGGCCATTAGTGAAGACGATTTTGATACACCAGAAGACATCGTTGACATGTATTTTGATTTTGCAGAATGGGGTGAATACACCAAGGGAACAAACGAAGTAAAAATGAAAGTTACACTTCCTATGGGTACCTACACTAAAGATGGCACAGTGATTACAAGACACTATGCTACTTACAAAACTAAGGCACCTTTTCCAATTGGCAAGGTCCACATAAGAGAAGTAACTGATTACATTCCACTTACTGCATATGACGGGGCAGAACTTAGTTATTACTACACTCTTGCAGACGCTTCTACTCCTATAAAAGTTCCTGGTCATGGAGTTTACAAGAAACCTGAAGGTCTAAAAATGAAAAACGGTCACATCCACGTTGCTTATGATGAAGACAACGGTGAGTATATCCTCTTTTTAAATGCTAATGTGATACCAGGCATTGATCTTTTACCAAAAATTGCAGCTCCTTATATTGAAAGAAGTATCGTAGCAGTTGCTAAAGGAATGCTCGGTTTATAATAATTTAAAAATACACCTTGATTATTTTATAGTGAGAAGACCCTCGAAGAGAGGGTCTTTTTATTGGGTGTCACTTGTGGTCTTACTTGATCTTTTTTGAAGTCTTTTCAATTTTAGTTTTTTTATCAGACCTAGTGAATAAACCACTGCACTGTAGATTGAGATAATACCGGCAATGTAAATGGCAATAGTGCCTATAAAAGGCCAAGGAAAAATCCACCAGCTTTCATTGACCATTAGCATGGGAATGGCGGTCATTTGAAAAGTAGTCTTCCATTTTCCAAGCTGACTAACCGGTACATTAACACCCTCATTAGTGGCCAGTAGCCTCAATGAAGTCATATACATTTCTCTTAAAACTAAAATGATTACTACTACAGTTGGAATTCGGTCAAAATTTCCCAGAAGAATTAAGCATGAGACTACTAAAAATTTATCTGCAATGGGGTCAAGGAAAGTTCCAAATACAGTTTGGATGCCTCTTTTTCTGGCGATATAGCCATCAAAGAAATCTGTGATTGAGGCGGCCACAAAAATCCAACCTGCGGCCCATCCTAGAAATGAGCGGTAGGGGACAAATCTTTCAATGTTACTTTCAGATAAGAGCATTAACCCAATCACTACAGGTATGAGTGCAACTCTTAAAATAGTGAGTCTATTGGGCAGGTTGTCAATTTCCAAATCATCATTTGCCAAGATCTGTGTCCATTGCTGTGTGTTACCCCAACGAAATTTCTAGCAGTTAACTGTGATTTTGCCAAGTCACTGGGTAGAGAATTCAGGGCATTAAATCCTACCAACTCATAGTAGAATGGACAATGTACAGGAGAACAATATGGACCGCGCCTTTAATCTTATAAAAAGTGAATTTTTAACTCATGAAAAGAGACTTCTTCCCAGGTTTCCTTATTGCTACATGACCTTTAAAGCAAAAGGGCCAGAGCATGTTTTTGAAGTGAGTGATATTAGTGTTACTGGCATGCAGCTATCTCTTCGAGATGGAAAGCATGAGCTAGATTTTGGTGATGCTATAAGTGGAACGCTTCATTGGAGCGGTTTGGAACACACAGTGACTGCCAAAGTTAGGTGGCTAACAAATTCCAGGCTGGGAGTTGAGTTTGATTGGGATAATTCAAATGCCGAGATGTCCAAATTTTTGTGTGCTGAAAATATAGCTAAAAACATAAAACCTATTCATCAATTTGCAGGTGATCAGCTTGAAATTGAAATTCCTGGCTCTCTTAAATATTGGCTTAGAGCAGATGGTCCCATGGAAGTCTTTGTTTGGACTCACTCCGACGGAGAGTTTTCAAAGGTTCAAATTATCATGATGCAAAACTTTATTGAATGGGAAGACGGCCAGGGTCTAAGTACTGGACGCACCTTGAGCAAAAGGGATATGGACACCCCTTTGATTCACGAAGATGAATTTGTTTTTAAAATGGACTCAGAAGTAGACACCAATAAAATGGATTTTTCTGGGGAAATTCTCAAACTAATTTCTGAAGATTTCTTACCTGCTGACACTGTTCAATTTATATTACGCAAATTAGAGCATTCCTAGGCCTTGTGCTCTATGCAAACTTGAGCTTTGTGGATACAATCCATGTTAGTTGACTTTAGCAAATAGGAGTATTCGCAATGAACCGAAACCTCGCACTTGAATTCGTAAGAGTGACGGAGATGGCCGCAATCGCCTCAGCAAGACTAATGGGAAGAGGAGATGAAAAAGCTTCTGACCAAGCAGCTGTAGACGCTATGCGAGCTATGTTAGATTCTGTAGAATGTGACGCTACAGTCGTTATTGGAGAAGGTGAGAGAGACGAAGCCCCTATGCTTTATATTGGGGAAAAAGTCGGAACCGGATCTGGTCCAAAACTTGAAATTGCTCTGGACCCTCTTGAAGGAACCACCATTTGTGCAAATGGGGGCTACAACTCTATTTCTGTTATGGCCATTGGTGGTGAAAATTGTTTATTGCACGCACCAGATACCTATATGGACAAAATTGCTGTTGGGCCCGATTGTAAAGGCGCCGTAGATATCACCCTTTCACCAACTGAAAATCTTAAAAGAATCGCCGATGTAAAACGTTGTCGTATTGCTGACTTAACAGCTGTTATTTTAGACCGCGAAAGACATGCTGGTTTGATTGCAGAAGTTAGGTCAACTGGAGCAAGAATTCAGCTTATTGGTGATGGTGATGTGTCAGCAGCTATTGCCACAACTAATCCAAATATGGGCGTAGACGTCTTGTTTGGTATTGGTGGTGCTCCTGAAGGGGTTATTGCAGCAGCGGCCCTACAATGTGTTGGTGGTGATTTTCAAGGAATTTTACGTCCTAGAAATAATGAAGAAATCGAGCGTGCTAAGAAAATGGGCATAAGCGATATCAAAAAAATATTCTCTATCGACGATTTAGCTTCGGGCAATGTTATGTTTGTGGCGACCGGTGTAACGGACGGATCCTACCTAGACGGAGTTTTGTTTAAAGGCGGTGGATGTAGAACCCATTCAATTGTTATGAGAAGTGAGTCTGGAACAGTAAGAGAAATATTTGCTGAACATAAATTTGATACAAAACCTAGGTATTAAGGAAAACAATGGCTACGAATAATACTCTAAGAACTGCTGTGTACGATGTTGAAATAGGCAAGTTCTATAGTGCCATTTTAGATTATGGAAACTATCCTAAATTTATTGAAGGGGTAGATGACATAGAAGTGTTAGAGCAAAGTGAAAGCTCTGCCAGAGTTCGCTATTCACTTAATGTTG
>Ga0257117_1001005_pt1 | contig 18261 bp, 13 predicted proteins | sample SI112_135mmetaG_FD_190157 | JGI IMG/M metagenome (GOLD analysis project Ga0257117, IMG submission 190157) | Marine microbial communities from Saanich Inlet, British Columbia, Canada - SI112_135m | ecosystem: Environmental > Aquatic > Marine > Inlet | place: Canada: British Columbia | collected... | reverse complement strand
ACCACCAGTTGCAGCAGCACCTGCACCAGCCGCGCCTGCACCAGTAGCAGCACCTGAAGTATTAGCACCTGAAGTAGAAGTAGCACCTGAAATGTCAGAATCAATTAAGAAGAAGAAGAAAGGCAGTTACTCAACACTACTAACAGGTAAGGGCGGTTCATTAGGCTCTCCAGACATTGAGCGTAAATCTATCTTAGGAGGTTAGTATGGGCATTATGGGAAAAGCGATAAAGATGGCTGTTGGATTAGGGGTTGTAAAAAAGGCTAGTGATGAAGGTGTATTTCCAGCACCTGAAGCAATATCCCCAGTAGCAGAAAAGATTATTGATGAATCACCTGCTAAAAATATTGCAGAGAAGGTATTAAACAAAAAGAAGAAAGGTCGTTACGGAACACTACTTACAGGCGGTAAGGGTGTAGAAGGCGAGGCAGACTTAGATAAAAAATCATTATTAGGAAGCTAACATGGGAAAGAAATCACCACCAGCACCTATCATTCCACCTGCAAGTAAAGTTGTGGATGCAGTAGATAGAAAAGAATTAGATAAAAGCACAGCAGAAGATATTCAAAGAGCGAAGGTTGCAAAGACTTCTACTGTCAAAGGAAAACCTGCACCACAAGCATCTCTCTTAGCAGAAAGAGCAATGTGGGATGAGAAGGAAAAGAAAGCCAAGTCACTTCTTAAATGATCGAATTAGTACCTAATGCAGGACAAGAGGTAACAGATTGGATCGTAAAAAGAGTAGGTGTAACATCTTTAAGCGATTGTGTTAATTATGGTTTTTATGAAGAAGGTGAATTAGTTGGAGGCGTAGCATTTTATGAATACAGAGTACAAGATATTGTGTTTTCAGGTGTTATGGAGAGAGGAGGCTTTAATAGGACAATGCTAAGAACATTATTCCATTATCCTTTTCATCAACTAAAGTGTCATAGAGTTACAGCCTATACCGAGATAGACAATAGAGAAGCAAATGTATTCTTGAAACGGTTAGGCTTTAAAAAGGAAGGTACTATGAGAGAAATCTCAGAGAATCTTAAAGATATTAATATTTACGGTATGCTCAAAAGAGATTGTACCTGGCTATAGGAGAAAGAAATGGGATCAAAGCAACAACCTTATGCACCACCACCACCAGTTGATTACACTGCTGAGGCTAATCAAAGAGAAAAAGAAACTTTAGAGATGGAACAGGAACTTCAGCAAGAAAAGACTGAATTACTCAATAAGAAAAAGAGCGGTAGATACGCAACACTTCTTACTGGAGGTGAAGGCGACCAAGATGAGGCTGATGTCAAGACTAGATCACTTCTTGGATCAGGCAAAAAACCATAGGAGATTACAATGGTCGAACAAATATTAAAGCGATTAGCCAGTTTAGAGTCTGGAAAACAGACTTGGGAAGTACATTGGCAAGAGATTCTTGATTATGTAATGCCTCGTAAAGCAGAAGTAACGGTTCAGTATGCCAAGGGAGCAAAGCGTACAGAGAAGTTATACGACTCTTCTGCTATTCATGCGAATACATTGTTAGCAGCATCATTACAAGGAACATTAACATCAGCATCATTGCCTTGGTTTCATCTAAGAGTTCGTGATGAGAGTTTAAATGAATCTCGCGAAGTTCAAGTATGGCTAGAGGACTGTCGTAATAGAATGTATAAAGCGTTTAACTCATCTAACTTTAATACTGAAGTACATGAGTTCTATCTTGATATTTGTTCTATTGGTACTGCTTGTATTGAAACAGAAGAAGATGAAAACGGATTCAACTTCAGAACATTGCACATCTCAGAATATTTCATCTCAGAAAATCATAAAGGACAGATTGATACCTTATATAGGAAGTTTCAGTATTCTGCTAGACAGGCTAAACAGAAGTGGGGCGATGCAGTAGGCCCTAAGATTCAAGAGGCTTTTGAGAATAACCCTGACAAGAAGTTCACATTTATTCATTGTGTAATGCCAGCAGAAGAGTATCACGGTAACAAACAATCTAAATTACCTTATATAAGTATTCATATAAGTAAGGAAGACAAGAATATCGTTCAGGAAGGTGGTTATAACGAAATGCCATACCTTGTAACAAGATGGTCTAAAGCTTCTGGCGAAGAATACGGTCGTTCACCTGCTTACAATGCACTACCAGACATCAAAACTCTGAATAAAGCAGTAGAATTAGGCTTAAAAGCATGGGCTAAAGCAATCGATCCACCACTTCTAGTAGAAGATGACGGAGTAATCGGTAGAGTTAAGACGAATCCATCGGGTATTACCGTTGTTCGTAGAGGTGATGCAATTAAACCACTTAATACTGGTGCAAGATTTGATGTATCTGATATGAAAGAGTCTGAATTAAGAGGTTCTATTAAGCAAGCGTTCTTCTCAGACCAGTTAGAACTTCAGCAAGGCCCTCAAATGACAGCAACAGAAGTACAGGTTCGTTATGAATTGATGCAAAGATTACTCGGCCCTACTTTAGGAAGATTCCAGACAGAGTTCTTGAACCCACTAATTGAAAGATGCTTTGCTATTATGCAACGAAACGAAATGTTTGCTCCTGCACCAGGTGCGTTAGATGGTGTTGCTATTGACATTGAATATGTTGGCCCACTTGCTCGTTCACAGAGAATGGAAGAGGCTACTGCTGTAGAAAGATTGTATGAGATGGCTGCTAACCTTGCACAGATTGCACCAGAAGTTATGGATAACATAGATCATGATGCAGCAATTCGTTCTCGTGCTGAATTACTAGGTGTTCCTAAGAATATCATGCGTGACCCTCAAGAGATTCAAGAACAACGTCAGGCACAGCAAGAGCAACAACAAGAGCAAATGGCTATGCAACAAGCACAACAAGGTGCAGACCTTGCAGCTACTGCTGTTCCTACAGCACAACAGATCACACCTGAAAATGTTGAACAAACACAAGCAGGTATGGAAGCAATGATGGGGGCAGTAGAAAATGCCTAGAGCCATTGCCAAGATAAAAAGAGATTATGCTGACTGTTTTGGGTCTATATCTGGGGGTAAAGTCCTAGATGACCTACGCAAGGCATATCAACTACGGGAATCCTATACGAAAGGTGATCCGTATGAAACCGCGAGGAGGGAGGGCGAAAGAGCTGTCTATCTTCGTATTTTAAATATGTGTAATATAAAAGAGGAATAAAATTATGAGTGAAGAAATGGTCACAGAAACAACGGATAATGCTGTAGTAGCACCTGTTGAGAGTGGTAACCAAGATTGGCGTGAAGGGTTATCAGACGAATTACGAGCAGATCCAACGCTTGCAAGTATCAATGATACTGAATCAGCCGCAAAAACACTTATTCATCAGCAGAAAATGATGGGCAGTAGAATACCTATCCCGAAGAATGATGAAGAAATGAGCGAGTTATATACTAAACTTGGTAGACCTGAAACAGCAGAAGGTTATGAAGTTGAAGTTCCAACAGGATATGAACAATACTATCCAGAGGAAATGATGAACTCATTTAAACAAACAGGACATGATTTAGGATTATCACCTAAACAAATGCAAGGCTTAGTTGAGTGGCAAAAAGGTTCAGTAGACTATCAAATGAATCAAGAACAAGTATCAGGTGACGCACAAGGTGTTCAAACTGAAGAGGTTTTAAGAAAAGAGTTTGGTGCTAACTACGATAAGAGCCTTTCTGCTGCACAAAGAGCATTGCGTATCTACGGAACACCTGAACTTCAGCAGAAGTTGGCAGACCCTAGATATGGTAATGATCCAGATCTAATTAGATTACTTGCAAATGCAGGTAAAGATATAACAGAAGACTCTGCACAGGGAACTGCTAACAACTCCTTAGTGATGAGTCCACTAGATGCTAAGATGAGAATCGAGCAAATCAACGGAGATAAATCTAATGCTTATTGGGATGCTACAAGTCCTAAGCATCAAGACGCTCAAGAAGAAATGCGACAATTATTTGATAAAGCATATAATTAGTGGTAAGATAAGAAGCAAGCGAGGTAAAATCCGCTTGTAACCAGACACTGCCCTCACGGATAACAGTAGGTTAAAGGTGGTTCTTAAACTCGCATAGTCAGCGTAATAGACAGGACACCCGAAAGGATAATGCCCACTGGATATATAAAATAATAATAGAAGGAGGACATTATGTCTACTCAAATTACGACTGCTTTTGTCGAGCAGTATAAAAGTAATGTGTTGCACCTTGCACAACAGAAAGGTTCACGATTACGCGACTCGGTTCGTTATGAATCAGTAACAGGTAAGAATCACTTTTTCGAAAGAATTGGTGCAGTTTCAGCTCAAAAGCGTACTTCACGCCACTCAGATACTCCTCGTATGGATAGTCCACATTCAAGACGTAGAGTTTCAATGGATGACTACGACTGGGCTGATTTAATCGATCAGGAAGATAAGGTTCGTATGTTAATCACTCCACAGAGCGAGTATGCAATGGCTGGTGCTAATGCAATGGGTCGCGCTATGGATACTGCAATTATTGAAGCAGCAGTTGGTAATGCCTATGGTGGCGTTGCTGGTGGTACTACTATCGCACTTCCATCTGCTCAAAAGATTGTTCACGCATCAGGTGGTTTAACAGTTGCTAAACTTCTTTCTGCTAAAGAAACACTAGATGGTTCTGATGTAGATGCTGAAGAAGAGCGTTACTGTGTACTTTCTGCGAAGCAAGTAACTGATTTGTTAAATACTACTGAAATTAAATCTTCTGACTACAACACTGTTAAAGCGTTGGCACAAGGTCAATTGGATACTTTCTTAGGCTTTAAGTTTATCCGTTCAGAGCGTTTAGGTACTGATTCAGATGGCAACCGTCAGGTTACTGTGTACTGTAAATCAGGTCTTGGTCTAGCAATGGGTTCAGAGATTCAAACTCGCATTAGTGAGCGTGATGACAAGAACTATGCTACTCAAGTATTTTTATCAATGACAATCGGTGCTACTCGTGTTGAAGACGAGAAAGTAGTAGAGATTGCGTGTACTGAATAATATAGGAGAATAATCATGGCTGTAACTACTCAAAAAAGTACGCAAGTAACTAACTTTGATGCTAGTCCTTCTGTAAGGGAAGAAACATCTGATGTTCATGGTCGTTTACGCATTGCTGCGTTCGATCACACACAATCAGGTGCTGGTGATGCGACATCTTCTGCGGAAGTTGTTCGTTTACCTGCTGGAACTGTTCGTTTGTTAGGCGCGTTAAGTCGCGTTGAGCATAACTGGACTACTGCTAGTGCTACTATGGACATTGGCTGGGATGCTTACACAGACCTAGACGGTGATGCTGTAGCTGCGGATGCTGATGGTATTGACAACGGTGTTTCTGTTGATACTGCTGGTGCAATGGCTGTAGGCTCTGCATTAACTGCGGATACTAAAGTATTCATTTCGCAAGGTGGCGTATCTATTAGATTAACAAGTACGGATACTGCTATCGTTTCTGGCGATACTGCATCTGGCTACTTGGTTTATGTACTAGACTAAAGTTATAAAAAAAATGAGGGTTTCCTGTAACGGGTTATCCTCACCACATTCAGGAGAAGAGATATGGCAACAGCGGTTTCCATTTGTTCAAACGCATTAAGAAAACTTGGTGACGATCCAATCACTTCCCTAACTGACGATACAGAAAGAGCAAGACTCTGTAACGCATTTTACGAACCTACAAGAGATGCTGTATTAAGATCACATCCTTGGAATTTCGCAATAGAAAGACAAGAGCTAAGTAAGTTAGTTGCAGCACCTGCATTTGACTACGCTTATCAATATACTCTTCCAACCAGTCCTTATTGCCTTCGTGTTCTCAAAATGGAATATGATGAGTACATCTTTAAGATTGAAGGAAGAAAGTTATTATCAGATGAAGGAACTGCAAAGATTCTTTACATTGCACAAGTAACAGATACAGCACAATTCGATCCAATCTTCACAGAAGTATTGACAGCTAGATTAGCTGCTGAATTAGCATACTCAATAACAGGAAGCAATAGCCTTTCTAAACAAATGTGGGAGCTATATGAAATCAAAGTCGCAGAAGCTAGATCTATTGATGGATTGGAGGGTTTTATTGATGGTCTAGTATCTGATACATTTACATCATTTAGGGGTTAAATGGCTAGAGTACATCCATTTCAGTCTAACTTCACAGCTGGGGAGTTAAGTCCTCGTCTTGAAGGACAAATAGACTTTAAGAAATATTTTAACGGTTGTAGTGAACTAACCAACATGATTGTATATCCTCATGGTGGCGCTACTAGACGAGGAGGAACTCACTTTGTTTCTGAGGTTAAGGATTCGACTAAAGAAGTAAGGCTTATTCCTTTCGAGTTCAATGTAACTCAATCCTATGTACTAGAGTTTGGTGACACTTATATTCGTTTCTATAAAGACAACGGTCAGATTCAATCTGGCGGTTCTGCTTATGAAATATCAACACCTTATTTAGAGGCTGAACTAACAGAACTACACTTTGCACAATCAGCAGATGTTATGTATATCTGTCATAGTGGCCATGCACCTAGAAAGCTATCTCGTACAGGTCATACATCTTGGACATTAAGTACACCTACATTCACATGGGCTGGTTCAACACCTTGGACAAGTAGTAATGGCTATCCTAGAACAGTATCGTTTTATGAACAGAGATTATTCTTTGCTGGTAGCTCTACCTATCCACAAACAATATGGGGTTCTCAAACAGCTGACTATGAGAACTTTGATCAAGGTACAGGCTTGGCAGATGAGTCAATGGAATATGCTATTGCTACTAATAAAGTCAATGTAATAAGATGGTTACAACCAAGTAGAGATCTCATTGTTGGAACAGCAGGTGGTGAATTTAAAGTAGGCCGCCCACAGGGAGAGCCTTTAACACCATCTAATGTAATGGTTACTCAGCAGACTACTTACGGTAGTTGGACTATCCCACCTATCCAGATTGGTAACGCTATTCTATTTGCACAGAGAGCTAGAAGAAAGATTAGAGAGTTCTCTTATCAATTTCAGAGTGATGCTTATATTGCTCCAGATATGACTTTGTTATCAGAGCATATAACAGCAGGCTACCTTAAAGACATGGACTATCAACAAGAGCCAGATTCAGTTATTTGGGCGTGTACTGCAGATGGCAAGATGTTAAGTCTGACTTATGAAAGACCTGAAGAAGTAATTGCTTGGGCGGAACATGAGATTGGTGGTACTAGCGTTGAAGTTGAGAGTGTTTCAGTAATAACTAATACAACTCAGGATCAATTATGGGTAGCAGTTAAAAGAACTGTCAATGGATCAGTAGTAAGGCATATTGAATATCTAGACCCAGACATAAATGTAGATTCAGGTATCACAGGCACTGTATCAACCGCTACAACCTCTGTAAGTGGACTTTCTCACTTAGAAGGGGAAACGGTCAAGTTAGTTATAAATGACTCTGTATTCCCAGATAAAGTAGTTTCAAGTGGTGCTATATCTATATCAGTACCTACTGGTTGGACTAATGTAGATATTCAAGTAGGATTAGGATATACATCAACTTTAAAGACTATGCGTGTTGAGTCAGGTTCTCAAGCAGGTAAAGCACAAGGATTAAAGAAACGATGGAATGAGGTTAAGGTTAGATTGCTCAATACAACAGGTGTCAAGATTAATGATGACCAACTTCCATTTAGAACATCATCAACTCCTATGAGTTCAGGTATCGGTTTATTCACAGGTGATAAACGAGTTACTAATCTTGGTTGGGATAGAGATGGTATTATTGAAATCAAACAAGAACAACCTTTACCATTAACGGTACTAGGTATTCATGGAACATTAACGGTGAGTGATTAATATGTCAGTAGCAGCAGCAGCAGCAGTAGCAGCAATATCAGTAGCAGGCGGAGTCATTGGCGCAAGAGGTGCTATTGAGTCTGGAAATGCAGCATACAAGATGGGTCAAGTTGAATATGGCGAAACCTTAAACGCTTATCATTATAAAAGAAAGGCAATGCACAGGCAGGCTATTGAAGCTATCCACATGCAGGTTGCACAGTGGGGTGGTAGCGGAGCATCAGCTGGCGTAGGATCAGCTGAACTAAATGTATTAAAATCTATTAATGATTTACAAGAAGATACAAGAGAAAATTTAAGAACATCTAGGTCAGAAGCATGGAAACATTGGATGGCAGGATCACAGCAATTAACAGCATCAAGGTATCAAGCTACAGGTTCTTTACTGTCAGGAATTACTGGTGCAGCCACAAGTTATAAGGCAATGAAATGAGTTTAAAATATGGCAATTAAAATAGCATCAAGAAAGACTATTGGATTAGGCAATACAACACCTGTTTCTGGAAGCACGAAATGGCTTAGTGCTGCAGCAGCCGGTGGTAAAGGCGCACAAGATTTAGGTAATCAACTTGTATCAGCATCACAAAGAATAGCATCTGCATTCTCTGAGAGTCTTGATAAGCAAGAAAAGACTAATCAGTTAAATAGTGCATTAGGAAATTTTCGTACCTTTGAGCAAGGTGGTGCAGAAGATAATGGTAAATATGGAAACAACTCTCCTTATGGAGTAATCAATAGCGCATCATTCGGAACTTACGATCCGGAAACTAACATGATGTCTAATGAGGTTGATACTAAGAATATACATGGATCGGTTGGAGCTATGTATGACCAGTACAAGACTGATTCAATAGACGGAATAGAAGATGATTTTGTAAGATCGAATATGGAAAAGCAGTGGGCTATATCAAGAGCCACCGCTATGAACCATGCTTACAATCAAGGTTTAAAGTATCAACAAGGTATCAATACTACTGCATATTTAGGAGATTTATCTGAAACTTTAAAAAGACTTGGCGGTGGCTCTTCAATACAAATTGAAGAAGCTTACGCAGATGGTAAAGCTATGTTATCTCAGTGGGGTGCTTTCCCAAATCTAAATCCACAAGGGGCAAACCAATTCAAAACACAGTATGATGCTGCCTATACAAAGCAAAGGGCTTTCAGAGCAGTAACCTTTGACAACTTAGGTTTTGATAATCCTGAAATTGGTGTTACAGAAGATGGTATTCCAACTACTACTACAACCGAACAGTACAATACCGCTATATCATTATTAAGCCATGATTGGACAGTTTTAGATAGCCCAAGCTACACAGAAGAAAAGAAGCAACAAATTATTGACGCAGTAATGGCACTAGATGATGGTGATGTTACAAAGATAGATGGTCAAAGAGCAGCATTAATTCAGAAGTTTGAAAGAGATCGTAGCATCCGTAAAGGAGTAATTGATAGCAACAATAATATTATAGTTACAGGTGTTATATCAGAATTGAATGGATTAAGAAACACAGGAACTTTAACTCTAGAGAAGCTACAAGAGATATGGCCTGATCCTAGTGAGAAAGATCAGTCGTTGTATAATGTGTTTGCAAATCAAACTATAGGTAAGACTAAGACTGATTTTACTGGCCCAGAGTTATTGAAGTTTAGAAATCTAAAGCTAGATATTCAACAAGGTAAAAGCGAAGATCCTGTAATACAAGATATTATTGACTTGTTTATGAGTGATCCAGAAAAGGCTAAAGTTGAGTTTATGCGTTATGTATCTAGTAAATTCCCACTTATACCTGACAAGCATTGGAATCCTATCAATTCATTCTTAAAAGATACAAGCAAAGATTGGAAGGTTTCTAAATTAAAAGCTAGGGCACTTAAACGTGCAGAAAACTCATTAATATTACAGATTCTAAACCCTGCTGAACACAGAAAGTTAGTGTTAAATAATGCTAATTCAGAAGAGTTTTTGGCATCTGTTATTGCTAATGGCGATAAAACAAGTATTACTGAAGCTAGAAATCAGGTTCAAAATCTAATGATGAACTTTGAAGAGGTTTTAGAGCAGACTCTAATAGAAAAGAAGAAGCTAGACGGAACTTCATTTGAAGCTATGTTAAATGCTCCACTATATAAGATGGATGAGAATGGCCAAAAGGTAGGCGTTCCGGGATATGAGAACCCTAATTACATAGTTCACAGATTGATTAAGGATCAGCAAGGATCAGTAGGCACATCTGTCCTATCCAAGATTAAACAGAAAATAACACAGCAGCAAGTAGATAAGCAGAACGAGATTGACAATGCTCAAAAAATGGTTGTGTATTCTAGTGAAGAAATAACTAACAAGCTTACAGACTGGTCTATTGATAATGGATGGGATAAATCACTAACTGCTAATCAGCTTAATATTGAGTTTGATGATGGATCTACATTCTCAATGCCCCTACCAGAGGGAATGAGCCAAGAAGAAGGTTCTATGCTTTATTACTCTAAGATTGCACAAATGCAGAAAGGAGATCCTAATCTAGTTGTAAATATTCCGGCAGACTCACCTATTCCGGCAGGTTGGACTTCAAGATTAGAACCTATTGAACATCAGAAGGCTAGACAAGCTGCACTAGCAAATGGAAACTTTGATCAGTATCTACAAGCCGATAATCTAACAGACAAAATGGATCAAGATGTTCTTCATATAGACAGACAGATTCAAAAGCTTTCTGATGAAAAATCAGCAGTAGATAATCATATAGCTGAATCTGGCGATAAGGATGTTAGCATTTGGGAAACATCATCAGCTGAACTAGAAATACAGATTGCCGAGTTGGAAATGAAAAGATATGATGCACAGATAGGTATTGTTAGAAGTGAGATTGAAGCAGAAGAAGCAGGATTAACTGAAATTGAAAAACAGATTGCTGCTAAAGAATCAACTATAAAAGATATTGAAGCTAAGAACGCTGCAGAAGAACAAGCAAGGATTGAAGAAGAAGGTAGATCTATGGTGTTAAAAGCAATAGATGCAACATCTGATGCAATGATAGATTTTGCACAAGGATTAACAAACCTATATGTTGGTAGTTTTGTAGATAGTTCCAATATTAGAAAGTGGATAGAAGAAAAAGTTACTATTGTTGATTATTTGAACAACACATCAAGTATTGATTATTCTACTTATGATGCATGGCATGAAACAGGTATTGCAGAATGGAAAGCCCATCCTAAACCAACAAAAGAACTATATAAAAAGTATAAAGCTGCTCATGATAAAGCAGAGAAAAGAGATGATAGACTATTAAAAATGCTTGAAAATGTATATGAGAGAAGAGGTTTATGAAATCACAATTCTTAATTGATAGGTTATCAGACGGTTACACATCTGAACAAGCAAGAACATCATTTTTAAATAAACGCAATGAACTTCTTGGATTGGGAAGGACTGATGCTGAGATCAATACTGAGCTAGGTGTTTCATTAAATCCTGTAATGTCTTATGGATCTGGATATAGCAGCATTATAAGTCAAGGCGATACAGGCTACAGCAAACCAACAGAAGTATTAGGCGAAGTAGGTGTGTTTAATTGGGATAAAGAGGCTGTTAGAGATGGTAGCACACAATATCCCAAGTTCGCATTTGAAACGGATACTGGTACAAAATATCATCAGATAGCTACAACTGCACAAGGCGGCAGGTGGGAGAACATGCTTAAAGCTGAAGATAATTACAATAAATATTTACAGTGGAATAAAGAAGATGTAAGTGCTGATCTATTTGATGTATGGTCTAATAAGCCAGATATAGCTACTGAAATTGCACAAATGGTTGATGCTGGGCTAACTTGGGATCAAGCAAAAGATCGTTTACAGTTCTTTGATACTTCTAGACAAAAGAATCTAGCTGATGGTGATCAGGATGAAATCTATGGCAACCCAGAGATCATTCCAGAAGGTTTTGTTAGAATGCGTATAGATGTTGAAAGCTGGAATATAGAAGAAGATACTCCAGTTTATTCAATCAATCCAGAGTATCAAGTTGTTCCTACTGAATTTGAAGAAGCAACTCTAAGTCGTAGTAGGGAGTGGGCGAGAAATAATCAGTGGTATTGGAGCGAAGAAGATCAGAGGCGTAAACCACCTATTGATATGAATCCTGACGAATATGAGTGGGATTGGTATAATACTATTGAGCATGGAGTACAACAATCTGTTTTTGCTATGGGCGTTAAATTCCATAGTATTCAAGAGGGTGAAACTCTAACTTTGAAAGAACTACTTGGTGAATCTATTTATTTAGAAGAGCAGCCAATGATGAAGCAGCTTGTATATGCTGCCGCTGGAATACTACCAGATACTCCTATTTATTGGGCTGGTTGTAAAGCCGGCACTGCAGTAGGTGCAGCTGTAGGTTCAGCAGTTCCAGCAGCAGGTACTGCGAGTGGTGCTACGGTTGGTTGTTTTGCAGGCATGTTTGGTGTTCATGGTGCTATTCGTAGTATTTATGACGATCTATTACAGAATGCAGCAGATGTAGAAAACGAACAAGATTTCATGAAGTATTTAACTAATGCTATTCGTGAGTTTGGTGCTGAAGCTGTTATTGGTGCTATTACTGGTGTTGCTAGTGCAACATTCACTAAGATGGCAATGAACTCTAAAAATCCGTTCATCAGATCTATCATTAAAGGTACTACAGGTAAGACTGGCAAGCAATATGGAGTAAATTCTGCAAGGTTATTAACTGAAGCTATAGCAATGACAGAAGCTTCGCATCTTGATCCTGTTAGAAACATCTTAGATCTAACACTACCAGATAGTATTTTCCCAACTACACAGGAATTTTTACACAGTGTAGCTGTCTTATCTATATTGCATACCACTAATACTGGTATATCTAAGATGACTGCGCCTATCAAGCTAAGAATTGGAACTACAGATTTCGCAGTATATAACAGATTAAAGAAGATATTTGTTCAATTTGGTATTAGATCTAACACATTCACTAGCTATTTAAAAGACAATCCAGAGATTGCAAAAGGCATTATTGAGGCTATGCGTGCAACACCTAGAATAAAGAACGGTAAATATTTCTACGATCTTCCTAAAGAAATTCAAGCATCTTTACATGCTATTATTATTCAAGGTCAGAAATCAACTGCTAAACACACTACTACTGATGGCATATACAGAGCCTCTCAATACACCTATCAGCATGACAGATCTACTGGTGGCCAAAAGATTGAACTAACACACGCTGAACATGCTACAGCACAGGCAAAAGAAGGAACTCCAGTAGTACAAAATATTAGAGTAACTCTTCGCAGGGCTAGAGATAAAGGTATCAATGCTTGGGAGATTGAAAAGCTTGATGGTGAAATATCTACTGATGGATTAAAGCACATGGTAGAAATGTTTGTAGATAAGGGCAACGATATTCATATTGGTAAGGGAGTTGAAGTGCCAAGTGATTTAAGGCTTATTATTGAGGATATGACCGCTAAAAGAATAGAAAAGCCTGAAGAAGAAATTAAAGATTTAACTCAGTTAGATATAGATCTGTTGCAAATTGATGACATGATTAGAGCTAAAGGTCTTGAAGCTAAAGAAGTAGGTGGTGGTAAAGAGGCACAAGAATTAGTTATCGAATCTCTCCAATCCATGAAAGAATTGATTTACGGTGAGTCTATAGAGGCATCTAGTATCAAGGCTAAAGAGCTTATTGAGAAAAGAACACTGGATCTATTGCGACAAACTTCAGAGAAAGAGTACGATAATAACGGTGGTTTCCATCTACCTGAATATCTGATAGCAACAAATCAAATTAAACTTAAAGGTAATCATGAGTTCTCTTCTATTGAAGAAGTACATTTGCCTAGAGTTGAAGAAATTAGAAAGAATAATGACGAAGGATGGACTATTGTTTCTCATTCATCTAGAAGATCTGATCTAACAAGTTTTGACACAAGATCAGAATACTTACTTCATATAGGTGATGATGCACAAGCTGCAGCAAGACTAGATAATCCTTTCATTTATAGAGTTTTATCTAAGATTAGTAACCCTTTAGTTATTAAATCAGAGCAATTAGCAAATGGTTTAGAGGATTGGCGTGGTATTGCTCATTATCTTCAGAGTAAGGGTGTAGATATTATGACCAGAGATGAAGCACAAGATATAGCTAGAAAAAGAGTAGGAAGCACAACATACTCTAATCAGAATATGGCTATTAGGGCTTTCCTTATGGAGAGAGGTTATGATGCTATCTATTACAGAAACGAGATTGAAGATGTATCTGGTGATAAAAAGTCTAGAGATTCAGCAGTATTATTAGATATGAGCAAGGTTAAGATATTAGGTGTCATGAAGAAAGAATATGATGCTAATGGAAACCTAAAACTTAACTTCACAAAAGAACTAGCTAACGCTAAAGCACTAAACTTAGCAAGCACACAATCATTTAATCTTGGATTGGTTAGAGATGCAGAGCGTTATAACAGAATGCTAGAGTTACCTGACATTGTGGAGCTAGGTAGATTAATGATGGATGGTAAGTTTGCTGTAGTAACTAACAAGCTACCAGAAGGTGTTAGAGGTCGTGCTATTGTTCATGAGGGTGCTGAATTAAGAGCAGCTATTAAGATCAATGCTGAACTAGGTAAAGATACAGCACAGCTAATGGCTACATTAATGCATGAGATTGGACATGTTGTTGATTACATATCGAAAGAAGGTGATCATACTATGGCCAGAGGCAATATCATTGGTCGTATTGCAAGTCTTAAAAAGCACTTTGGTAAATATTATGAAGGTACTCCAAGTGGAGAGAAGCCACTAACTAAAGGTGAGATTAAAGACCTGAAGAAAGAGGCTAGAAGATTAGTTAATGAAACTGTAAAAGACCTATCCAACATAAAAGAGATTAAAGACTTAGGCATTACTCCACAAGAAATTAAAGACATCTTCACAGGTGTAATGAAGCGTGCTGAAGTAGATCCTAGTTTATATCTGTTTATTCAAAAAGCACATAAAAAGCTCAAGAAGGATATTACTAGAGCAGCTATGAGAGGACAAATACATCCTGAGATTGTTAAGATACTTGACTCTAGTGCTAAAACAAATGCAACGCCTAAGCATTCAGCTGATAAGATCAAGGCTAAGTTTAAGGAAATATTTGAGGCAGAAGTTACTCGTAGAAAGCTATTATCACAAGATTTAATTCATCAAGAGCTTTATGAGTTGTCAAAAGAATGGCGACCTTTCAATGAAGAAACAGCAAGTAAAAAGTTCCTTACTTATCGTAAAAGTTCTAAGGAGATATTTGCTGATTTTATAAGTGCTTTAGTTGTAAATCCGTTTTTCACCAAAAAGAAAGCTCCTAATGCTTATGCTGGCTTTATGAACTGGCTGCATGAGGGGCATCCTAAATTCAGAGAAAACTGGTTCAAACTACAAGATGCTCTTAATACTCCGAATGGTGGTAGAAAAGATTTAAGCTTGCGTATTCTTGCAGGTATGCGTGATGGTGATTTAAAGCGTATTGAAATGATGGAACATGATCTAGATCCAAAAGAGGGATCTAATACTATGAAGTATAAGTTGTATGATGAATACTTTGCTATTACTAGAGATCAAAATCTGTACGAAGAAAGAACTGGAAAAACATGGAAAGAGGGTGAAGATCCAACTCTAGGTGTAGAGAAGATGCTTTATAACAAATCTGCTCATGAAGAATATATCTTTGATTTACAGTACATGGTTAGAGAGTTTTCTAAAGATATGGAGATACCACAAGAGAATATTGAGTTATACCTATTCTTCAGACGAATTGCATTAGGTGATCGTTCAGAACTTATTAACCCTTTTGGTGTGGATAGGAAGATTGCTGCTGAAGAGATGGCAACATTAGAAACACAACATCCAGAACTAAGAGATGTAGCAGAACAATTCTGGCTGGTTAGACAAAAGAACTTTATTAAAGAAGTACAAGAATCCGATATGTTTGATGCTAAGTTAAAGCAGAAGATTATCGAGAATAAAGATTATGTTAAGTTTAATGTGGTAGAACACATGGATGCTCGCTACGGTAAAGGCATGGGTGCTAAGTTGATCGGCCAGATTGGTACATTCAAAGGTGTTGAAAGCCCATTAACCGCTACTGTATTTAGTGATCTATCTATTATTGATGCAATAGTAAAGAACAAGGCTATTGATAATACGATTAAGATGTATGAAGAGGCTTTAAAAACAGCACCAAAAATGTTTCACTTTGAGAAAGCAGAATATGAAACTGTAATGCTTAATGGCTTTGCTATTGAAAGACCTGTTGAGCCTCATGGTGAAAAGTACAAAGGCAAGAATCTAGAACTACTGATGGTTATGCGTAAAGGCAAACTAAAAGGATTCTATGTTGATAAGTGGGTAGCTAAAGCATTTAAAGAAAGCGCTATTGACAGGTATAAGGCTTGGGCGTGGGTTCAGAATATGAATGCATACTTCAGAGAGGTCTATACCGTATCAAATCCGGGATTCATGTTATTCAATGCTGCGCGTGACTTCCAAAGAACTGTTAAGAATTTGCCTAGTCGTGGTTGGTATGATGAAATCCCTCTAGTTAAGTGGGCTTCTTATCTTCCGTTCTGGGCTAAAGGCGGTGTTGATGGTGTTCATAGATATTTTGGTGTACCCAATCCAGTAATTAGTAACATGAGAAGTGGCAGATCTCTAATCTCAGTGGCAGAACCTTGGGGTGAGCCTTCAGATGTTATGGCTATGGAAAGAAGAATAGCACAATTCAGTCAATCTAAAACATCATGGAATGAGTATATACATCATCCTATTAGAACAATGATTGATGGTATTAGAATATTTGGACAGTTTGTTGAAACACAGAATAAAGCTGGTGGTCAAAGATGGATGGAAAGATACTTCCCAGAGTTATCTAAAGAAAGAATCGCCCACATTGTAAGAGTACAGTTAGGATCTCCTGCTTTTCTTAGAAAGGGTGAAGCGTTCTCAGTATATAACAACTTATTCATGTTCTCTAATGCTATGAAAGAGGGTTGGAGAGGTGATTGGGAATCATTCAGAAGAGATCCTTTGACTGGCAAGAAGTCATCTAAGAGATCTGCTGAGTATTTAAACTCAACATTCCAACAAGCTTTTGCAACTAAAGCTTTGATGTTTGCTATGGCTCAAGGCTTAGTAGGATTAACAGATGAAGATAAAGCCAAGAACGCAACAATCATGGGAATGACATCAAACTATATTAAGACTAACTATATTGTTATACCGTTAGATCTTGTTGAGGTTCAAGGCCCAGACGGAGAGAGCTGGGTACAAAAAGGAATAATACTAACTATTCCTCTAGATGAAACAGCTAGATTTATCAGTGGTAATGTATGGCAAATGTTTACTAATTCCCCTATGGCTCATCCAGCCACAAGAACTGGAGAGTTTGGTGAAGGACTAATGGACTATGCTGCAGGACAAACTCCATCTTTCTCGCCACTATTTAAGATGTTACAACAAGCTGGTGATTACTATGTTGGTAACGGAAACCCTTATGATTACTTTAGAGAAGAGAATGTAATTAGTGAGCAAGCACAAAAAGCTGGTGGTGAAGCTAGATCAACAGAGTGGCAAGATAACATCTGGAGCAGTATGGGTGGTCGTATATTCTATAAAGATACTCCTGACTGGGTTAGAAATGTTATGGGTTATGAGAATAGAATCGACCTAGGTGAATTATCTAATCTTGGTAAGGAAGATGTAAACAATAAACTATTAACCTTCATAAAAGAAAATAACGATTTGCCTTTCATGGAGAACATCCTAGGAAGATGGTTAAGAGTAGTTGATTCAGGAGATATGCCACATGCTTTAGGAACTATGAAGAATGAAGCTATGTACTCACAAGAGAATATAGATATTAATAGTGCTATCAGTAAGATGCTAACTGGTCATGGTGATCAGATTAATGAAAGAGAAGCTATAGCACTCCAATCCAAGAAGGGAAAAGATATTCTTAGCAGATCAAGTAACATGATGCGTAGATATGGATCAAATGCTTGGATGCATGAGTTTAGATCTGCAAACGGTGATAAGAGAAAAGAAGCTGACATTCTAGCAGCAGCATTGAAGTTGAAGAATGCTACTGGAGATTTGAATGCTAAACAGTTTTTAGATACTTATTACGAGAAAGGAATAAAGGGAATGAAAAAGGATATGGGAAGAAGCGGAGCAATGCCGAATTTCCCTAATATTCAATAGATATTTTGTTATAATCATGAACAATTAGAGGTTAAAAATGGCAGTATCAAGCACAACAAGTAAAGTAAGTTATTCAGCGTCATCGTCACAGACCGTATTTGCGTACACATTTAAGATATTCGCAGATGCAGATTTGAAGGTTTATG
>Ga0257117_1001000_pt1 | contig 18349 bp, 11 predicted proteins | sample SI112_135mmetaG_FD_190157 | JGI IMG/M metagenome (GOLD analysis project Ga0257117, IMG submission 190157) | Marine microbial communities from Saanich Inlet, British Columbia, Canada - SI112_135m | ecosystem: Environmental > Aquatic > Marine > Inlet | place: Canada: British Columbia | collected... | reverse complement strand
GCCTGCTGCACCAAGTGAGCTTCCGCAATTCCCTCCCGTTCCAGGATAGCTTCCTCCTAAAAATGTAAATGGGCTGGCAAGTCCGGTACCACTCATTCCCGTAGCCGTTTGGCCTCCGTTATTTGTAACGGTATAAGTATTTGTTGAAGTTGATAGAACATCAACTGATCCGAAGTTAGCGCCCGTTATATCTAGAGATGCTGCAGTTACTACAGTTGCAGTAAGGTTGAAGGTTAGTACTTGTGCTGAAAATTGGTCAGTGTAATTTATGGTTACTAATTGGTTTTGTCCCCCAAAAATGGCAGAGGAAAAAGTAAAGTATAGGTAGCAGTCAGCACCGCTAAAAGTTCCAATTGGGCAAGAGCTTCCTCCTGTTCCTGGATAGCTACCACCAACATAGTCGAAATCAGTTCCAGCAAGAACAGCTCCACTGACTCCTGTCACAGTTACACCACCACTTAATCGAAGTCGTGTGTTAAAATTTGAAGTCGTTCCCGAGACTACGCTTCCGAGGGCAGTGCTATCTAGTTTTACAATGAGTCCATCTGTTGCCCCAGCGGCAGAGCGAGAAATTGAATTTGTGGTAATAGTATCACTGTACTGTAAGTTATATGTTCTGGTATGGTTAGTGCTTCTTGTAGAAGGTAAGTATTGAACCACAAAAGTACATGTGCCTGCGGCTAATGTGCTACCGCAAGTTCCACCTGTTCCTGGAAAACCGCCACCACCGTTAAACCTAAAGGCACCACCCATATTTGTCACTGTTACACTTGTTGCCGGTATTACGCCAGAAGCATAAGTTACAGTATATGTTTTAGTCATAGTGCTTGGGGATTTTAAATTATATCTTGGGAAATTGTATGTTCCCGAGTCGCTCACGGTTAGAGTCGGTTTTAATCTCGTTTCTCCTTGAACATTTCTTGAAATGGCCTGGACTGTTTGACCGTCATTGTAGGTGAAGTCAGCAGCGTCTGCCCAAACTCCATGTGTGGTTGAATACATGCTGACGACAAAAGTACAACTTCCTGTTGCAGATGTTAGAGTTGCTCCACAAGTGCCTCCAAAGCCTGGCCAGCCGCCTTCAAGTTGAAACTTCGAACCAGTAAAAGTTGCCCCCAAGCTTAGTGCGGAGACATCTCCTGAATCATAGGTAACGGTATAAGTTTTGCGGAAGTATCCTGTGGTCGCCTTTAGCCCAAAATCATAAGTTCCCGAATCAGAAACACTCAAGCTTGCAGGATAGAGACCTGTTCCTTGCAGAATCAAATCAGATGTTACCGTTTGGCCCAAGCTTTGGTATTGAAAAGTTACGGTATTAGAAAAAGCTCCATTAACCGGAGGAGTAAAAGTTAATATTATGGTGCAAGAGTCACCGCTTGCAAGTGAAGCTGCGCAAGTTCCTCCTGTTCCCGGAAAAGTTCCCCCCTTATAACTAAAGGGAGCAGCAACATTTACTGTGTTAAATCCAGAAGAGTCTACAGGAGAAGTATTGTTGATCGTAATGACTTTATCATTTGCGGTATTAACAAATTTATTACCAAAATTATAGGTACCCGTTATAGAAAATAGTAGCGGGGGATCTGAGGTAATTGACAGTGTGAAGTGTTGAGTTATTGGTTTCTCGCCATCGAAGTAGTCAACGACCAATGTTGTACTCTCGCCACCTACCACTGTTGTTAGAAAGGTGAAGTATAGGGAGCAGTAGCTTCCTGCGGTGATTCCTTTGTTGCAGGTTGTTCCAGTGAGCGCAAAATTGGGGTTTCCGCTCACTGAAGCTCTTACGTTTGTAATATCCATTGCGCCAGATGCATAGAGTTTGAGTGATTTGCCCGAAGTGAAATTAATTACACTCCTTCCAAGGTAGGTCTCATTATTTTGGATTACAAGATGACTCGTATTTTTTTGAATAGAGCCCTCAAATAATACATCAGGGTCACCCACATCATCACCCATCCAGTTACAACTGGATAGTGCTATAAGCATGAATATGAGTAACGCTCTAAAAATCATTTTTCGTATCTAGCATCCCTGAACAATCCCTTACTTAAATCTGGAAATAAGGTGTTAAATTTAAATGAAAATTTAAATGAATAAATAATCTCTTCTGGTAGATGATTTGCCTCAACCGAAACTCTTGAGTTAGTCGTTAGCCTTCCAACTGCCCCATAAAAGAGGCCCACTTCTTTGAGACTTGAAACATACTTCACTGTAGGTAACTTTAAATTCACCGATGTTGCTTTAAACTTTGTACTTCCAGAAACGTGTCTGGCACCTCCGTAGAGGTCGATGAAAAAGAGATAAGTTGAAAAGCTTATATCTTGCGTGAACTGATGCATTTGAAATTGCTTGAGTGAAGTCACATAGGAGTATTTCGAATTACTTGAAATGAAGTAGCTTCCACTGTGCCACCACATATGTTTCCAGCCTAGGCCAATTCCGAAAATATCAGTTTCAAATACTTTTGAAAAACTTAATGTAACGTCATTGAAGTGGCCCAGACCATAATTTAAGTGGGCCCGTTGTATGGTGATTGACTTGGGGATTTTCTCTGCGCTTTTCCCAAATACTGTATAAGCATTTTTAGCTTTGTTTGAAAGCTTGGAGCGACTAAAAGAATATCCATAGTCAGAAGCAAATTGAGTCGGCCTATCACCTGAAAGAAAAAACTTTACCCCCGCTCTGGGAAGTGACAGGGGAGTAGCAGATAAGAAATCAAAGTGACCCATTGAGCGGTTTAGCCACTTTGCAATTTCTTCTGAAGCAACAGCGTAGTCTTTGTAGCTGTACACAACTTCCGCTGTACTTTGCTGAGTACAAAATACCGAATACAGTACCGAACACAACAAAACACAATTGCATTTTAAAATTCTAAATTTAATCTTGTTCAGAAATTTCATTTTTTTCACCTTAAAAAAAATTAAACGTTTTTCTTTTGCCTAAAAATTTTTGAATGCCTTAGCTTTTTTTAAAAAAAATGAAGGCACTCAAGTTCACACCAGCGCATAATTGCGACAGCATATATATAATGATAATGCGTTGCGTTGGTACAGTGCAACGGATGCGTGTATTTTCCGGTTGTTAGCTATTGGTTTGGCAAAAAAAAAGCAAAATGCTCTAAGGTAAATGTTCGGTTAAAGAATGCTAAGGAAATTGTAGAGAATTAATTTTTTTGAAATGAATAACTCTGATAACAAAAAATGAATAAATTGCCTGAAATTCATTAATTAATTTAAGAAATATGAAGTTATTTGAGCTTGTTTCCCTATAACGTGAGACCCGTGGTCAGTTTATACTTTTGTGAACAAAAATACTCGGAGAAACCAAAAGGAGACTACAATAGTCTAGCTCTACCCTGCGAATTTATATTTTGAATATGACCTTTGGTCTTTTATTTTGTTGATTATTTTTAGACTTGGTGATTTTCTATATTTTTCTCACATTCCAAACGCTGCTCTTTTCTTTGTACACATGATTTTTACAATAGAGATCTTCGCCAGTACCATTTAATGATAGATTTTAGTTGATGGGGAAAGAAGAAATATGGGGAAAAGATATCAATCCGATGTCACGATTGTGGGCGGAGGTATCGCAGGAATTGTTACCGCGCTAAGTATTTTAGATTCACCAAATCCTTCTATTCACTCTAAGAAAATTCTTTTACTCGATAGAGATGGACCTTCAAAGCTCGGAGGCCTGGCCAAAATTTCTTTTGCCGGAATTACAATGTTTGATTCTCCGGTGCAAAGACGCAGCGGAATTAAAGATAATCAGGAACAGGCCTTTGCAGATTGGCTAAGCATTTGCCTGATCTTTATGCAGTAGGAGAGTCTGCGGGATTTGTGGAGGAGGAATCCATGGAGAGGGGGCCATGGAGGGCACTTTTTTAGGTGCCTGTTTGATTAATGCCCAAACAATTGGTCGTCATTTAGAATCTTAAAAACTTTGTAAAAACCACCTTTAGACAACTTTAATTGGCAGTAAATTCTTTATCTTTTTCTATGAAAACATCATGATTCTCTGTGGATATCTAGATTTCTTTTTTTTAAACAATTTTTGATTCACAATTATAGACATCAGTGCAAGCTCATCAATGATTGAAAGTTCACTGAGTTAATTGTTTTGGGGAAAACGATTGAAATCCTTGACTACTAGTTTAATTCTTTATTAATGTTTTAAAGAATGTAGAAGAGGATTTCTTCAAGTAAAATTACACTAAATGAAAAGTTTGTGTTTTTTTAAGGGCGGAAAATGAAAAAGCTAATCAAAAATCAAAGTGGAATGTCCATGGTTGAAATTCTCATCGTCAGTGGAATGTTTGGTTTCATGGCCGTTGTTGGAATGAAAATGATGGATAACCAAACAACTGATGGTAAAAGACTACAAAACCGATTTGCCCTCCAAAGTACTCAAAACCTTATAATGGGTGCACTTAGTAGCTCTTCATTTTGTTCAACTTCTCTAAGTGGCCTTATTGACCAGCAAATAAACCCAGTTAATCCCAATACTGATTCTCCACAGGAGTTTAATCTAACCTCGATGAAATTGGGTCAGAAGGAACTAGCTGTCAATTCCAAATTAGATTTTTTAACATTTAAAAAATTTACAGTTAAAATTACTGATTATGCCAATAATGATGGTGCAGCCTTTGGCGAATTTAATGTTGAAGTAGAAATGCCTGTGAAAAAACTAACAATGACCAGAGTCATCACAATCCCTTTACTACTCGAAGTAGACAATGACGCCAATGGAAACACTGTCAGCTCATGTGCTAGTTCAGGACAAGATATTGATGATATTTGTAATGATCTATTTGGGGAGGATGCGAGTGTTGAAAATGGTGTTTGTACAAACCTTACAGGTGTAACACTCAATGACTCCGTTTTTAACCAGTTTTCTGTTCCAGTTTCTGTTTCTAATCTAGAAAATGATGTTTTGATTGACAGTAATGGTGATGGTGGAACAACAACTGAGCTAGGTGGCTATACTTTTACTGACCAAGCTAATAAGGCCCATAATTTAAAATATAAATGTGAGGATATTCAAGTCGTAAAATCTTCAAGCAATGTGAGCCGCGTATTTATTGTAAGGGATCACATCGCTGTATTTAAACTCATTGTAAATGAATGGGAAACAACATATGCAAAATGCCCAGAAGGTTCAGTTTTGACAAGCTCATCTTGTACAACCACCCAAGATGACCTCTCTCCTTTGGATCCAGTTACGATTGCACAGGAAAAAACTGAATATGCGACAGCTGACCCACCTTATACGAAATGCCGTTTTAAGTTAAGCGGGCCCAGTGGACCACCTCTTTTATTTCCTGGGATTTTCTTATCAGGACGTGCAACAGCAACTTGCACATTGACGACAAAAGAAGTTGAAACAGAAACAAAGCGTATGTGTTACCTGACTATTAATGAGAATCCAAATGCTGTGAACGCGCAAATTAATATAAATAATATTAAAATAAAAAACTAAGATTCGCTCGGCTTTAATAGAGCTGGGCGAGTTTAGAGATGTATATGGAAAATGCCTGAAATTATTGGCAGGTTCGCTCTTCTAAAAGAAAGTTAAATCCCCTGAATTCTCCATTTAACTGCTTAATATCATTCAGTTCTTAGTAATACTCATTTCCTCGTTCCTGCTATTTCAGTTTATGGACTAAAATTGTAATCAGCTAATAACTCTGTCCACCAGCACGTAAGTTCAAATGAGTAGTTAGTATAATATTAGTATAGGCTGGGGGGCCCTACGATGAATCTCAAAACTGTGTACCTTATTCCAATTAAATTAATCTTGATAATTGCTTTATCTGGAATTTCATCTCTGCCCATTTATGCAAGTGAAAGTGCAGAGGCCAGTGAATCAAGTGAATCGGGCGAGTCAAGTGATCTTAACGGTGATGGGATGATGGATTTTCCTAATAGCGAGTTAATGTCTTGTGATTTAAGTGAGGGATACCAAAGTTGTGAGAATAATTATGAATGTAAGAAGTATACATCTCCCATGGATGTTGATGGCTACGAAGTTACAGTTGAAAGTCATCAAGTTACTTTTTACCAAAAATTTGGTAGCGGCGGAACTTGTATTTCTAATGATAGTTGTCTTTCTGGTAAGTGTAATGAAAATGATGAAGGAGAAAAGGTTTGCTCTGATATTGGATTCTGTGGAAGTTGTGTGCCCTCAGGAGGGGAGACAGCGAAATCAGCTGATTGCTGTGAGGGAACATTATATAACCAAACCACAATGGTGTGTGACGCTGACGATATTGTTGTAAAGTCAGAAAGCGAGGGAGTGGGTACTCTTGATGAAGAAACCTGTGCCTTTGAATACTCTGATGCGCAAAAAGATTTTATAGAAAATAAATTATCACACTACGACAAGCATATTGTCGCTTTTATGTACCTATTTTCTTACAACAAAGAAAATCTTAAAAATGACCAGCTTTGGGTTAACCATGGAGACGAAACAAAAGTTTCGGGCAGTGATAAATCTAAAGTCTTTCAAAATAGTTTTGATTACTATCCATACTATTCAAATTTATCTTGGAGAGGAAATGGAGAAGGCGATGGAGACGACCGCCGAAAAGATAAATTTGAGCCACTTAAATGGTCAAGTCAGGGAAAAATTAAAGGCCATAAAAAAGTAAAAGGAATGGCCGAAATAGCCAATCATTTACTAGAAACTAGGCAAACAGAGCTGACTTCTTTTTTAGAAGAAAAAAATAAGCTTCTAGAAGAGCTTGAGGGGAAACGAGGTCGTTTTTTAGCGAATAGCTCATATGACTATGTGGATACTGACGTCAACCTTGAAGAGGGCGGAGAGGCCGGAGTTAATTACTGGCAAACACTTTTAGACTTTTATACTTTAATCCAAACAAGAGAAATTAGTCTGGCAGATTCCTATTCCACGGCCCATAAAGATATGAAGGGCTGGGCGAAGATGTATCAAGAGTTGGGAGGCACAGACTTTGCTGCCGATGATTACAAACCAATGCCTTGTCGTGATAAAAAGCAAGACGGTGATGAAAATAAGTTTCACCTCAAGCAAGCTGAAAATCGTAATTGTGTTGCCGAGAAATGGCGTGTAAAAACTGATGCTGAAGTTTCTGCAGGAAAAATTGCAGGAGCTGCTGTGGTAGGACTCCTCAGTCCAGGAGGTCCCATTGCCGCTATTATCGCAGCCGTTGCTGTTGCAACAAATCAAAACTGGATGGTTGATCCTGTTTACAAATTAAGTGGTGAGGCCATTAATAAATTAAGAGAAGATGATGGGAAAAAGAAGAAAAAAGGTCGATTTTATCAATATGATTCACGTAAAAAAGATTTCAGAAAAATAGTTAGAAAAGATATTAAAAAACAACTTTTAAAATGTGCTCAAGGTAGTTTGGTAGGTTGTGAAAAAGATAATTATATTTCTGAGTATTATAATGAGGCTGATCCTCCGAATAAAAAAGAAGATGACATTAAGGAAATTCGCCAATTAGTCTGGCTTTATATGAAAGGGTGGGGCGGCCTGTATAGTTTTAAAAAGCAATCCTCTGCCTGGGAAAAAGACTCACTAAACGGAAACACATTGAGGTATGATGAGAGTTCAAGCGCTAGAGTTCAGACCTTTGGAGATTTCTTTGATCCAAATGATCAAGATGAATACGAAGTGCCTTTTAGATTAGAGATAGTGCAGTATAAAGATGGAAAAACTCAAGGTGGACTCAAGGCCTATATCAACGAATTAGAAAATTTTTATTCTGAGTCAGTTGATGCCAGACAAGAGGTTATTGCTTGTATCGTGGATAAAATGAAGACCTTAGACGACGGCTCTGCAAACGATTTTATTGGTGCTAATGGCGCCACAAAATATGAAAATCAAGAAGGTGCCGTTCAATATGCTCAGGGAAGCGTTGATGAGAATTGTCCTCCATCTAGCACTGATTGTGGTGCCAATAGAAAAGATGTTGACAGTGATTTCAACTTTAGCTTAGGTACAAAAAGTATTACTGGAACAAGTAGCGGATCTGGCTCATCTCTCAAAGGCCTGAGCGCAGTGAGTGCAAAAGTTGGGTCCCTTACAAGTAAGAATGCCATTAGAAAATCAGCATTAAAAAGCCTTCAGGCGGAGCAGAAAGCTGCCTATGGGGATTCATACGGAGCCGCTGCGGCCAAAGGCATGAAGACGGCAATGATTAACCTATTTCCAAGCAAAATAAAATCAAAAGCCAGCTCAACGAGCACAGCAAGTGGCTCAAGTCTCGGAAATGAGAACCTACTTCCTGAAGATGAAAAGGCCAGTGAGAAAGGTAAAGATGTGGATTCATCTGCTGATCCAAGTGTTGCTAGTTTGGGCCAATCTTCATCCGGAAGTAGTAAGAACAGACGCAGGCGAAGGTTAAATAAACGTAGACGTCCTTCATCCATAAAAAGTGGATCAGACATTAATGAATCCTCTTCATTAAGTGAATCTGAAGTCAAGGCGATGCTTTCCGGTACTAATGATGAGAAGTACAAGAGACGAAAAGATGATACCCTCTTTGATGCTATTCACAAAAGATATGTGAGAACCGGTTACGGTGCTTTATTAAAGCGAAAAAGAGTGTCTAGCTATCAAGACGATCAAGTTGAAGATGACAGCATGATATCTAAGGGAAAGAATGGGTTTCAACCTTGGATGATGCTAAAACAGAAATAGAGTATTGCTACCTTCTTAACTGAACTGGATTATTCCCCATTTGCACCTGGCGGTCTATTATCTGAGCATTAATTTTCACCATCCCTGGACTACTTCCATCGTTTTTCATTAATACCACTGAGTGTAATTTATCTAGATTGTATTTAGTTTTTAAATTAAGCTGTCCGTCACTGTCTCTTTTTAGGCCTTCCACAACCTCTCCATCCACAAGTGCTACCCAGTTTGTTAAATCGATTCTAGGTGGGATGAATATCCTAAGAAAAGAGCTCTCTTTGGACTCTTGTGTATCTCGGAAACTCACCCAAAAGAACTCTTCTGGTGCTTCGTATCTATCACTCCCCAGTTTTAGTTGAAATGGCCACAGGGCCTTCCCTTTCTTATCTTTTACAGGGGACTGGAAAAACTGTGAAATAAATTCACCAGAGCATCGTGGTGACCAAATTCTTTCCACAAGGTGGTCATCAATATTATTCTTTGTTGAATATTCTCCCACAACGGAGAAGTTTTCTGCGTTCCATGCATCGTGAGATTTTAATATCTTTTTAGTGTTACCGTTGGCCGGCTCCTGGTGATGGTCATAGTAATGACCCCAGTGCCACTGGATGGATGATAATGGTGGATCGATCAGAGCTACTTCACCATCTTCATTAATATCAGAAATATTCATTGCAATTTGACTTGCACGGATAACTTTATGTGGATCTGTCGGGCCTTTGCCGTCTACAAACATGCCGTATTCACTTACTATCGTGGCGACGTCATTGTTTACCGCTTCTTTTCTAATTGTTTGGTATTCTTCTAGGTATGTACGAGCTGTGACTTTAGATCTTTTGATTTTGCCCATTCTTTTGGCATCATAGGAATGAACATTTAAAACAAAGTTGGGGGTTTTAAGTTCTGTGTCGAGCTCAATGGCCCTAGGTTTTAGTCCCACAATTGGTAAGTCAGTATTCCAGAAAACGAGGGGCTCTCCCCATAGGATCATTTCCCTTAGGCCTAGACCATCAAGGGACTTTCTTAAGCTTTTGTAAAATGGCCAAACATATTTTTTTTCATATTCAGATTGACTTAATTTACCCAGACGACCAGGGATGGGTTCATTCATGGGATCAATTCCAAGAATTTTTGAAAACTCACTCGGTGTTAATTTTTTCTTCAAATACTTTAGGGTGATTTCCATCTGCATAGTAAATGCATCTTGAGGTTTTACAAGACCCAGTTCTGTAGGCATTTCCCAATTTTCCCAAAAACTTGAAAATCCTGTTTTTATGACTGGATCTGTAATATTATGCTGACCCCAATGAATGCAAAATGGAATACACCGTGCTTTCCCAATTAGCTTTTGTGGAATAATCCACTTAGGTGCGTAGGCACCAGTGAATCTATTTTTTTTTCTGAAGAAAAATCTTGAATATAAAATATTGTGAAAATCAATGATGACATACATTCCATTTTTTATGGCCACTTTCATTTGATTAGACATTTTCTCAAGGTAGTTCCAATCAATGCGGTGTGGTTCAGGGTGAATGGCCTCCCATTGGACTAAAAGCCTGACAATATTAGAGCCTGCTCTTTTGGACATTTGTGTTAGACTTTGGTTTGCATCATCAACATTTTTGTAAGGAAGAAACCCCTTCTCTATATGCATGCTTGAAATGCTAATATTGTAGCCCCTCAAAAGAACTTCTTCTGCTTTTTCATTTACATACTTGTGCCCTTCTGAGAACTCTCTTTTGGCAACTGTGATTTTGCCATATACAAGCGTGTATGAAGAAAAGAGAAGTAAACTACAGATGATTTGTCTGATGCAAGTTTTGTTCACAATAGGCCTCGTTTAATAATGTATTTTGTCTTTGTCACACTAACTGTAATTAAAAAATTATCAAGGGCCATAGTCATTCAAGTTTTCAAACCTATAAAATTTCCTTGTCAGCATACCCCATTAATTATTTCTTAATTAGGATTATAGGAAAAAGGCCTCAGTGGCCTCAAATTGAGAACAAGACATATGTCGGTGATGGGTGTGTCTTTTTGTTGGCACTTAAAAAGGCGCTGAAAATGGCCTAAGTCATTGAAAACAAAGAAAGGCAAGCACATTCTTTGTGTCAATTTACGTTATCTCCTACAATTTAATCACTGCCGAGACAATAGAGTTCACGGCCCCTTGGGGAGGGAAATAATGAAAACACTACTAATAGCGATAGCACTAGGAATCTTTTGTTTGCCAGTGGCAAATGCAGGCTCACAATATCACCACAAAATAAAGTGTGCCAGTGGTTACAGTCTTAAAGGAAGCATAAGTGATTTTTACTGTAAAAAATATGTCGCCGGAAAAAATGCCGGAACAGTAGGATGTCCTATTGGTTATGTATTTAACAACAATGAATACAGCAGTGGTGCTGACAAGTGTGTAACAGCACTAGGCAGATCAAGGTATAAGAAGGCCGGTTGTCTTCCAGGGTTTGAAGCAAGAGCTAAAAAACGTTCAAGGGATCGTTGTTATACTAAAAGCTATACTTACTACAGTATTCCACTATTTTTGAAAAAGTAGAATAATTATTCAATAAATGCTCCTATTAACGAATTGGTAATAGGGGCATTTAATCACCAGCAAATAATTTCAAAATCTGAATCACGCACAAATTCACACTTTTAATGTTAGCGCTTTGTTCAAGTTGGATAGAGCGCTATCCCTTGTGATATTTTCAAATTTATCTCTTTTGTGTATCATGTACCTTGCTCCCAATATGAAGGAATTTTAAATGAGTAAATTTGATTTATTAACCAAGATAACAGATACAGGCTATAGAGAGCCGGCCGCAATTATAGACTCAGAAAATTTTGAAAAATTGGTTCAATCCAGAAGAAGTGTAAGAGTTTATTTAGAAGACGAAACTATTGAAGATGAGATTGTGGAAAAATGTTTGGAATTGGCCCTTTTGGCACCCAACTCAAGTAATTTGCAGCCTTGGGAATTTTACTGGGTTAAAGATCCAGAAAAATTAGACCAGTTAAAAAAGTTTTGTGTCTCTCAATCAGCAGCTAGAACGGCCCCAACTATTATTGTAGCAGTTGCAAAATTGGCCACATGGGATAGAAATAGAAAATTGATGGTGGATCTATTCAATGAACAAGTTACAAAACCTTCAAAAGGTGCTTATTATTACTACCAAAAAATTGCTAAGCTTGCTTACAATCAAGGATTTTTGAATTGGTTTGGTACTATTAAGAGGGTTCTTTTTTTCTTTCAAAGATTAAAAGGTGATATTGTTCCGGGAGCTCCTACAAGTCATAGCGATATGAGAGTTTGGGCCCATAAATCAACTGCTCTTGCCTGCGAAAACTTGATGTTGGCCTTTCGTGCTTATGGGTATGATAGCTGTCCTATGGAGGGGTTAGACCCCGTTAGGATTAAAGGCCTTCTGGGATTAGATAGAAATAGCGAAGTATGCATGGCCATCAGTGCAGGAAAACGCGCCCCTCATGGACTTTTTAGTGAAAGAGTTCGCTTTGATAAAGAACTGTTTATAAAAAAGATTTAAGCTCTTAATTTACTCTTAGAGATGAAAGTCTTCAAGGCCTTTGATCTTAAGGGCGTAAGTATACTCAGAGCCTTCAGTTACTTCTCCGTCTTCATCATAGTAATCTTCTGATAAATCGGCAGTGTTATAATCCCCAACTAATACTGGTGATACATTCTTACCTACAGGAATTTCATAATATAAAAGTTGATCTTCGTCGTAATGAACCTCTACGACACCAACATATTTGGTAGTGGGTTTTTTTCCTGTGATTTGTTCAAAGGCCTTTTTTCCCCTGCGGTATCTAGTCACACCAATAGTGTGTTCGAGTTCACCTTCACTGTATCTTTTATAAGAGTCAATTCTCAGACATTCTTTTGCATCAATGGAGTTTTTCACATTGCAAGTTGTTTTGATTTCTTCGTCTGCGTAAGCGCTAAATGATGCAACGCAGGCTAATGCCAGTAGGTATTTCACGTTTTTCTCCCGTTCTCAAAGCGTGTTAGGTCCTCTAGTCATTGCTCTCAGTGAATGCTTTGTTAATGACTAAGACAAATTTTGTAAAAATAACCTTCTATTGGCATTGATTAAGAAACCCTTAATATGATCGTGATGTTTCACCACTCAGACTTTCTTTGGATTTCAATGTCCCAGTTAGTTTTGAAACAATTATTTTGTTTAGGAAAATTTAAGGAATTAATTCGAATACTTTGTGCTAAATTTCCACAAAACTAAATCCATTCAGGAGATAACTTTGCAAAAAATCACGCATTTAATTTGTATCATTTGTCTATTGATCACTTCTTTTTCCGCCATCAGTGCCACACCTACTGACTATGATGAAAAATGGCATCACATGGGCGAGGTCTCTAAGTATGGCTACGAGTGGCTCTACTTTGACCTTACAAGTGATGATGGACTTCAATTATCAGTGGCATTTCTTGGGCCCAACGGATTTGATCCAAGGCTCACTAGAAGCTATCTTCTTCATCCAAAAAACCCTAGACCTTCAGATTTTGTAGGAAGTATTGCACAAGGGATGCTTCCCAGTGGCAAAATCTTTTCTATTCAAGATTATGGAGTAGACAGAAAAAGTGTTCAATTTGATATAAAAAACTATGCACTTACTATGGAAAATAGCTCAGTTGCAAGGTCGATTGATGCAAATGGAGTTAAAACCTACCAACTGACGCTCAATCAAACTGACTCAGTAAGCGGGCAAAACTTTAAGGCCAATATCGAAATTGTAGGGATCGAAAAAAGTTGGATGCATAAAAAGGGTTATCTCTATGTAAACAAAAACAATCCTAAGGAGTATCACAAATGGGTTGTCTCGGTTCCTAGAGGAAAGGTTACTGGAGATTATCAACTTACAGCTCTTGATGGCACTATCATTAAAAAAGGTGTTATTAATGGACTCGGTTATCACGATCATAATTACGGAACAGTACCAATGGGATCAACAATAAAGAGTTGGTATTGGGGAAGAAGTTTTACCAAGAACACCACTGTAATTGCGGCCAAAGTCTTTAATAAAAAAGGTGCCATAAAAAAGGCAGAGAAGATTGTTGAAAACATCGCTTATATGTCAGTTGGTGGCAAGCGTATTTTAGGAACGATTACTGGAATTGAGCCAACTATTAGTGGGCGAAAAGATATGGTTAAAGCTGCTAATAAAATGAAATACCCAAAAGAATTTAAGTTCGCTATTACTCTTGCTGACGGCTCAAAAAGCATTATCGAGATGAGTAATAAAAAGGCCACTCACGAACAAAAAGATGCTCCTGGTTATGTAAGAGTTGAAGGAGACATTTTGGTCACACATATGCTCAAAGGAAATGTTTTAGACTTTTCTGAGAAAGGTCACTCTTTGTTTGAGGTTATGAATTTAAGAAAGGCCGGTATTTACCAATTGAAGAAGGCCATTTTTGATCGCGACGTTTTGAAACATTAAAATATATTGCTATGCATTCAATATTTGTGCCATTTTCACAAAATATTGAGTGCATTAACTTTTCTTTAATCGCCGCCAGGAGCGGGGCGGCGAGACTGTTCGTAAGACATTTCTCCCCTTAAAATTTAACCATGAGTAAACATTTAATCATATATTTGTGGGTCCTATCTTTTATCTTTGTTTCCTGTGGAGAAAGAGAAGATCCTAGTTTGACAAGGTTGACTATAAAGTCTGATTCCATGGCCGTAAGTAGCGCAGGTGGCAGTGTTGTCTATGTAAAAAATCAAAGCACAGGATCCATTAAGAGTTTTGCACTAAATACCACCGGCGGCTCTTTTTCTCTAAATCTAGAAAGTGGAGAATACGATATTGCAGCACTGGCCTGGACAGCTGGAGCAGGGGAATCTTACTTTGAAGGAACTGTTAACTGCCAAATAAAAAGTTTCACTTTAGAGGGACTGGATATTTCGGTGGATTTATCTCTGTCTTCATCGGGATGTAACTCAACAGATCTTTCTAGTTCTGAATTTCTAAGTGGGGGAACTTTAACTCCTCTGAGAGTGAGTAGCTGTAGACAGGGAATGTCTGGGGCATTTAATACTCCTTCTTTTTGTGACATCAATACTGGGGTCTTTTACCGCTCTTTTGAAGTGAGTTTGGAAATGAGTGACTCAAGTGATTTAACTTCGCAATGTTTTCAAACCAACTCATCAAACTCTTCTACTGATACTCCTATTAAAATTCCTGTTGGGAATACGGGCAGCGGTTTTAAATATCCTGTCAATATTCATCTTTACAAGGATGGCTCTTGTTCTAATCTCATTAGAACTAAATCCTTAGATACCGGACTTATCTCCCTTTTAGATAACCCCAGTATTTCTAATCCTGGAGAGTTGATTGTTGAAAGTGTTAATAACGGAAGCTACCTTACAACTAATCTTTTTTTAAAAGATGGGGGAGTGAGCTATCCTTGTGATGGAAATGCACCTTTTGAAATAGGCTCTGGACTCACAAGCGACCCCTACGGCATTTGTACTTTGGCCCAACTCAACTCTATCACCAATAATGGAACCTATTTGACCAAAAGCTTCTTTTTAATGTCGGACTTAGACCTTACAGGACAGACCTTGATTCCTATAGGTGGAACAGGTGGTGCACCCAGCTCGTTTACAGGCCAATTTAATGGGGGCGGGTTTACTATTTCAAATCTTATTTTAGACAATGGCGGTAATAACTTTGGTGGAATTTTTCGAAAACTTGGTGATGGTGGAGAAATTGCATTCCTCAACATAACCAACTCGTCTCTTACAAATATTACAAGTAGTACTCAAAATGGAGTGCTTGTTGGTGAAGCAGCACTAACTTCAAGTGCCGGGATTCAAAATATTATTTTATACAATGTCACCATCCCTAATAATGGCGGAGAGTCTGGCTTTGTGATGGGAAAGATCAGCGGTTCTGGAACTTTGACCATTAGTGAAATTGATATTACCGGAAGCAACGTAAGCACGGTTTCCAACAACTTCACGGGTGGCATCGCTGGAAGAATGGATATTACTGGGGGAATAGTTACAATCACGGGTGTTACTATTTCAAGCACTACAGTTGATGCCAGTTCATATTCTGGAGGTATTATAGGCGATATGTCTCTTTCAGGGGGGACAGTAACCATGTCCTCGCTATCTGTGGGTGGCACTGTGGTGGGCGCCGGAACTGGAGGTATCATTGGCAATGCCTATAGCGCAGGTGGAGGAAGTATCTCTATTAGTGGATGTTCTTCCACTGCAAATGTGGGAGAGGCAGGATCTATAAATGTGGGAGGTCTTGTAGGCAGTATTAATTTTGCCGGAACCTTTAATATGGCCGACTGCTATTCAACTGGATCCGTCACGGCCTCATCGGCCAAAGGACAGGCAGTGGGAGACATTGCAGCAATAGGCAGTGGTGGTTTTACACGAATTTTGGCCACTGGAGCTGTAGGTACTTTTGTAGGTTCTTATACAAGTGGTGCTGTCTCGGCCAGCTATTTCCTAGATACTGGATGTGCCGTGGCCTACGGATCAGGGGGATGCCCTGACTCAAATGTTGGTGGTGCCATGGGACTTGCTTCAAGTGAGCTTAAAACAGGGGCCGTCTACACGGGTGCATCTTGGGATTTATCTAGTGTTTGGACTATCGATGAAAATGTAAGCTACCCCACCTTGAGGTAGTTCTAAATATCCAAAATTAAATGTGTTCATAGAGAGTTACTCAATACTGTGTTGGTGTGATAAACATGCTCCCAAATAGGTTACAGGGGAGTATCGGTGACAAATAGCGGCTTTGATTTATCCAAATATCAAGAATATATAAAAAATATGGAAATTGAGCGTGGTTTTATTAGTAACACTGTCCTTCAAAAGTGCCTACTTCTTGGCGAAGAGGTTGGAGAGCTATTTAAGGCCATAAGGAAATCAGAAATTAAAAATAAGAGTCGAGATGAAATTGCTTTTGAAGTAGGCGAAGAGCTTGTAGATATTCTTATTTACACCTGTGCCATTGCCAATAGATACGACATAAATCTGGAAGAGATGTTTCATAAAAAAGAAGAATTAAATAAAACAAGAAGCTGGAATTAAGTAAGGCCTATGCCTTTATGGTTTTAATTTTACTCTATAAGCACTCTATCTTGAGGCCCTAAATCGCCATGGTCCCCGCCATCACTAAAACCGTCATTAAGACCATCTTGGATATCATCCCTACCTTCACTTTCTGGTCTTGGAGTGTCTCCAAAAACACTTAAATCAGTAATTAAATCATCTTCTGAACAAGCTACAGTGGGATAGTACTCCGGAAAGTAAATCCAACGCAGATGTCTTTTATCTTTTTCACTTAGTATCCCATCACCATTTGATTTGGGATTGCAGTAATTCATGACGGAGTCCATATCAGGTTCTTCGAAGTGGATATCTCCCGCTGTCCCTCTGGGTTCCCCTTCAAGTCTTTCTTTACACTTTTGGTATGTTTCTCTATCACTTTCAGAAAGCCTGCTGCCATCGGGAAGTCTTCCAGAGCTGAGTATTTCATCCACATACTCTTCCATATCTTCACGTCTTTGAGAATGAGTGAATCCAAGTGCGTGCCCAAACTCATGAATGGCCAGTTCTGCCCAACAATCTTTAACAAAAGAAAATGTGCTATCCCTAGTTGCTTCAGCGGCCGCAATTTGATCTGATAAATCGATACTAGGAAATGCTTTTTGCCATCTTTGTATAAAGTCGAGAGCAGCTTTTGCATCTTGATACGCCACATCCCGTTTTCCACACGCTTCAAATGGACCATCTTTAAGTGAGATAGGAATTTGAACAATTTCTCCTTTATCAATTTTTTTACTTTCTTTATTTGTTTCATTTTTTCTTTCCATCAAATCATTTCCAATGGCCGAGTAGGCTCCGCCTGCGCTGATGGGTGTTCTAATACGAATATGCTGATCATTTGAATCATCACAAACAGGCCAGGGTTTAAAATCAGATCCTGAACTCGCTGGATAACAACTCTGGGTCAATTCATCCCACATCCAAACAGGGGCGCCAGGAGTGGCGATATGTTTACTGTAGGGGATAACACCGTCTTCACATTGGGCCTTGAGCCAACTGGCCTCAATTCTTTTTTGGACGACCTCTCTAAAGGTTTCATATTCTTTGTTAGAGTAAAGTGTTTTATCTAGTTCTTCTTGATTAAGTTCATAGGGATAGCCTCCGGGCCTATCTTGCCAGCAGACTTTAATCAGTGGTCTTGAGTATTGGTCAGTGGGCCAGCTATCACTTTTAATCTTCCATAAATGACTCCTGACAGATGAAAGTGCAAGGCTTGTGGTAAGAAGAGTTTCAAGGGGGGTTCCGTCTACGCCTTCTCCGCAAAATTGATCAATATTATCGCAGCTAATTGCAACCATCAGGAAAGTGGCAATATGGAAATAAAATTTATTTGTTTTTGATCCACTTGCTTTGATAGTTCCTCCCCACAAGAAATTAAGCCTGGAGCTCATTATATTGCAAATGGAGCTCCAAAATGAGGTGTCTAAGTACTTATTATGAGATTACGTAGGTTGTCTAAAGCGCTTTATTGCTCATAAACTAGGCGTCCTTTTAGTAACTACTCAATAAAAAGAGGCTAGATTTCTAACTAAGCAATTTCAATCAGGTTTTGT
>Ga0257117_1000984_pt1 | contig 18560 bp, 21 predicted proteins | sample SI112_135mmetaG_FD_190157 | JGI IMG/M metagenome (GOLD analysis project Ga0257117, IMG submission 190157) | Marine microbial communities from Saanich Inlet, British Columbia, Canada - SI112_135m | ecosystem: Environmental > Aquatic > Marine > Inlet | place: Canada: British Columbia | collected... | reverse complement strand
TAGAGGCCATTTCGGGATTTTCGTTTCTTCTGGAAAGGGCCTTCATTGAAGAAAAACCTGCATAGGCAAGATAGCTTATGGCACCCTCGCCACCACCAGTGACCATGACATCATGTCTTCCACTTTGAATTTCATAGCAAGCAGCAGAGATTGCATGGGCACTTGAGGCACAAGCCGAAGAAATAGAATAATTAATACCGTGTAGTCCGAGATAAATAGAGACAAGTCCAGAGCTCATATTGGGAATTACACCAGGTATAAAAAAGGGAGAGACCCGTCTTTGGCCTTTGGCCATGTAGATTTCGTGGGTTTTTTCAATCATGGGAAATCCACCCATGCCAACACCTAAAATGCAGCCTATTTTATCTTTTTGATAGTCTGAATCTACTATTCCACAATCTGTATATGCTTCGGCTGAAGCATTTAGAATAAATAGTAAAAAGTCATCGTACCTTTTTACGTCTTTGGGAGATAAAATTTTCTCACTGATCTGGAAATCTTTAACGATGCCACCAAATTTGGTGGGCATCTCAGAGAGATCGATTTTATCTACATTTGAAATTCCTGACTTACCGTCAATCAATCCCTGCCAAATATCGCCTAGGTTATTACCGAGACCACAAATAGACCCCATACCTGTAACAGCAATTTTTTTTGAAGATTGGCCCATTCCGTTGTCCTTTAGAATTTGCTTTTATACTGAAGTGATTTAGGTTTTCCAGTGAGTGGGTGACGAGGAAGGCGTGTGTCACACTCCGACGAGGAACACGCCACTGGAAAGCCTGAAGCGCTTCAGTATAAAGCTACTTACTTCCTAAGTATTTTACTACATCGCTTACGGTTTTTAGTCCTTCAGCGTCTTCTTCTGGAATTTCAACTCCAAACTCATCTTCCATTTTCATCATAAGCTCAACAATATCGAGTGAGTCGAGATTAAGATCATCAATAAAAGAAGTTGCACCACTGATTTTATCTGGTTCAATTTTTGTTGCTTCACTTACTAACTTGATAACTTTTGCTTCCATTTTTTCTACTCCTAATAATATTTCTACTAATATTTAAATATATAATCCACCATCTATTTTAATCACTTCTCCAGTAATGTAGGAAGAGGCCTTTGATAATAAAAACATACAAAGTGCAGCAACGTCCTCACCACTTCCCATACGAGATAAAGGTATTACAGACTTATAGCTTTCGATTACTTTATCGTCCAGACTCTGAGTCATATCTGTTTCAATAAATCCGGGACAAATTGCATTGCACCTTACATTTCTGCTGGCAAGCTCCTTGGCATAGGACTTGGTAAAACCGATGAGACCGGCTTTGGATGCAGCATAGGGGACTTGAGAGGCATTTCCCATGAGTCCAACCACTGAGCTGACGTTAATGACAGAGACGTCTTTCGCCTTGAGAAAATTCCTGGAAAGAATCGAGGTGAGCATTATGGCTGCATTTAAGTTGGTACCAATAATTTGTTGAAGATCTTCTTCTTTAAGCCTGAGGATTAACTGATCTTTTGAAATTCCGGCATTATTTACAAGGCCAGTTATTTGATGCTCCGCTGTAAAATCTTTAATGGCCGATTTCATTGTTTCGGTGTCAGTGACATCAAATTTTAACGCAGATGCTTTTCCGCCTATGGATGTGAGCTCATCTTTTAATGCATTAGCTGCAGCATCATCACCTCTATAATTAAAAACCACGTGAGCACCTTGCTCAGCAAGAGAGCAGGCAATCTTTTTTCCAATGCCACGGGTGGCACCTGTAACTAAGATCACTTTGTCATTGAGATCACGGTAAACTACTTCGCTCATGAGTTATCTCCATTCAAAGCTTGCTCGAGCTTATGAGTGCCATCTTCGCTATCCATTGGGATGACAGTTAGATTTCGATTAATTTTTCTCACTAGACCCGTCAGTATTTTGCCAGGTCCAACTTCCAGGCAAATGGTATTGTCTGGGAGATTTTCAATACTGCTTCTCCACAATACGCTACCACAAACTTGGCTCACTAAGTTCGACCGAATTAACCCGGGATCACTTCCAGCGACGTATTCTTTGCCATCAATATTGGCAATATAAGTGGTGGTATTTGAGGCGAATGGTATTTCGTCAAAGTGTGCGCTCAGCTTATTTTCAGCTGGTTTCATAAGAGCTGAGTGAAAGGGAGCAGATACAGGAAGCTCTACACTTTTAAAGCGAGCTTCACTATTTTGTGTAAGCCACGCTATGGCCCTATCAACAGCTGCTGAATGCCCCGATATAACAACTTGCCCAGGGGAGTTGAAATTGGCAGGCATGACTTTTTCTTGTTCGGTGGTTGCATTTTTACAGGCAAGGGAGACGATATCATCTTCAAGCCTGAGAATGGCAGCCATTTTTCCTTCGCCCACTGCTACGGCTTCTTGCATGTACTTGCCCCTTAAGAAAACCGCTTTTACGGCACTTTCAAAAGGGATTGAGCCTGCAGCAACAAGTGCAGCGTATTCTCCCACAGAATGTCCCAAGACATATTGCGCGGATATATTTTTAGACTTTAAAAGTGATTCTATTTTTTGAAACAGAAAATATGAGTGCGTTAGAATCGCTGGTTGGGTGTACATTGTTAACTTGAGCTGATCCTCAGGACCATCAAGCATCATTTTTTTTAAGTCGACATCAAGTACTGAGTTGACGGTATCAAAGAGTGGGTTCGAGGCAAATTCACTGCCCATTCCCACATATTGTGATCCCTGTCCTGGAAAAAGTAAGGCCAAAGGCTTTGTCATTTCTAATCCTAATACACGAGCAGGCTTGCACCATAGGTTAAGCCAGCACCAAAGGCGTCGATTAAAATGAGATCCCCTCTTCTTATACGACCATCTTCAATTGCTTCATCCATGGCAGTTGGTATTGTGGCCGCAGAGGTATTTCCAAAACGTTCAATATTTATAATGACTTTTTCTTGTGGGATATCGAGTCTTTTTGCTGCTGCTTGAATAATTCTCATATTTGCCTGATGGGGAATAAACCAATCTACATCGGCGAGAGTTTTTCCTGCATCTTCAAGTACTGTTTTGGCACATTTGGCGAGAGTTCGTACGGCCCATTTGAATATATCTTGTCCGACCATTTGAATATATCGATCGGGATCGTTCACATTTTCTTCTGTTATAGGTTTGGCACAGCCCCCATTTGGAATCCAAAGGGATTCTTTTCCTGAGCCATCACTTCCAAGCTTGGTTGCGAGAATTTCACTACTCTCACCCTCTGAGGCCCTTCCTACGACAGCAACGCCTGCTCCATCACCAAATAATATACAGGTGGACCTGTCTGACCAGTTAACCATATTGGAGAGCATTTCTGTTCCCACAACTAAGATCTTTTTATAGGCGCCAGCTTTTATGAGGTTGTCGGCCATAGACATGCCGTAAACAAACCCTGAACATGCAGCCGTTAAGTCAAATGCTGGACACTGGTTTGTAATTCCTAATTTTTGTTGAAGTTGGACGGCACTATTGGGGAGATTGTTGTCGGGGGTATTGGTCGCGTAAATGATCAGATCAATTTCGTCTGCATTCAAATTTGCTTTATCAAGTGCCTGGCGAGTTGCTTTTGCCGCCATATCTGATGGCAGCTCTCCCTTTCTTCTGTCACTTATTCTGCGCTCGCTAATACCTGTTCTTTCAACAATCCACTCATGATTGGTATCAACCATTTTTTCAAGGTCAAAATTAGTGAGTTTTTTTTCGGGATGGTTTGACCCCATTGCCAAAATTTTTGTTCGAAACTGGGTCATATGCTCTTCCTCAAATTGCCTCTATACTGATCCCAGTTTGGATTTCAAGTGGCGTATTCCTCATCGGAGTGTGTTACACGCCTTCTTCGTCATCCACTCACTTGAAATCCAAACTGGAATCAGTATACGAGTAAAAAAAAACCTTCTGGATCCTAAGCGTAGGAGACAGAAGGTCAACAGATTAAACATGTCTTTTTTTTAAACGGCAAGATCAAGATGGTCCACAAAATCAAATTAAATTGATTAAGCTTGGTCACCACTCTCTTCTTCAGTATCAGCTTTGAGCTGGATATATTCCTTACCCTTATAAGTTCCACAAGAAGGACAAATATGTAGAGGTACAACAGCTGCTCCGCAATTTGGACATGCAATTGTAAACCTTCTTTGAAGCTTATGGGTATGGCCTGCTCTTCTAAGGCCTTTTCTGGAAACAGATGTTTTTTTCTTTGGAACCGCCACTATAACCTCCGGCCATACTAATTTCATTAAATTCAAGGTATCTTGATTACTAAATAGGTGCTCAAATGGCAAGGGATGCACCTTTTTAAACAAGAGAATTATGTCTTTTAGTGCAGGTGGTAAAGATGAATCACATATCTACTTATAAAGCTCTCTTTTGCTTGTGCGGTTTCATGGCTTCGGGAAAATCCCAATTAGGGCTAAGATTGGCGCGTGATTTTAATGATTTAGTATACTTAGACACCGATCAAGTACTCGAAGACAATGTGCTAGGGTGCAGTATCCCTGAATTTGTCAGAAAAAATGGGATGGACGGCTTTAGAAAGCTCGAAGGTGAGCTGCTGACTGAGTTAACGGCCAAGAGAGACCATATCATTTCACTCGGTGGGGGAAGTTTAAACGCTGAAAATATCGTCCATATCACCGGAGCTGCTCACTTAATTTGGGTTAACACTCCTTTTTCCACATGCTTAGACAGAATTCGCCAGGATCAACAAACGAGGCCTCTTTCAGCACTCAGTGATGATGATTTGCAAAAGCTCTATTTGGAGCGAGTGGTTTTTTATTCTCAAGCAGAATTTCAAATCGCGGATCCAGACAGCGAGTACAACTTTTTGCACAGTTTTATTTCGGACCGAATCAATATATAATATTTAGGTTGAGGGCCAAAAAAACGGATGGTTTTACTCAGTTTTATTATTTTCAAGGAATGATTACATGTCTAACTCACAAGCGCCTTTTGTAGCTCTTTTATTAGAAGATATTAAAGAGGCTCAAAAATTTAATCGCACATTTAGAAAACTAGGGATTCTTCCCCAGTATTTTTCCAACTTGGGAGAATTTTGGAAGGCAACGCTAGAAGAAAAACCAGTGCTGGCAATTGTTGATATCAAAGTTATGAGTGATAGAAATTTCTTTTTGGGTGATCACCCACATGTAAAATCTGAATCCCTCCCTCTCGTGTTTTATTATAAAGAGCAAACAAAAGCACTGTTGTCATCAACAACTGATATTTTTCATTTTGGTTTTATTTGCAAAGAAGAGGGCAGGGCCCAGCTTCATAGTAATTACGATGGCCAAGTTAAATCGGTTTTAAAACGAGTGAATAAATATGTGGATCTTGGCAATGACAACACAAGGCTTGTTGATGATTTAAAACGTGAAAGGAATAAAACTAGGCTTTTGATCTCATCTGGTCAAAGACAAAGACAAAAAAGAGAAATTGAAAAGTTGCAGATAAAAATTATAGATAGAGTGGAGGCAGCTCCTAGTGCTCTTAGTTTTTTTGATAGAATAAATTATGCAATGAGTTCTTGGAAGGAATTGGACCGCTTTGCCTACTTTGAGTTATCTGATTCTGGGAACAAACTCATTTCTCCTAAAGTGCAGTCCAGCAAGTATACGATGATTCCCTCTTTGTGGCTTGGCGAGAAAGGAAAAAATGGTATTGAATACTTTGCTCAAAATATGGCCTACCAGGTAGCATCTGATCTACTGGGAGAGGAAGTTAAAGTTATCCGTATCTACGGGAAAAATGACCTGCCTGATGCTCTCTTATTTCTAAATATTGAGGAAAGTGTAAAATCACTATTTGATTGGAGAGTGTTTGAAACATTTCTAAGTAGTGCTTTTAGAAAAGAGTATATAAGTGATGAATACGAAAAAGGCCATTTGGAGAAAAGTTCAAGTTGGAATTTTCTAACTGTTTTAGACGAAGAGTTTAATGAAAATTTTAAGGGAAAGTCTCAGTTAATTGATATTGGTTTTGGCCAGCTCCACAATCTTATAAACAAAAATCAAGGTGTAGCATTTTTCTGGAAAAGCTTTTGTGATGATTTTGTTACTGGTCTCAGAAAAGGAATTAAAAAACCACTCACTCTTTCATTTTTTGGGGTTGATCACCTGGCCGTCTTACTTGAGGGTGAAACAGATCATGGAGAATTTGAGTTTATAAAAAAATATGCCATGGATTTCTCCTACTGGCGTTATTTTGAAGATGAAGACACAATTTTCTCAGAGATTATAGAAGCCGATGTAAAGATGGTGCCCGTTTCAGCCAGGGCATATTTAAGTTACATACAAAAACCAAAAGATGCTCAGCAGAGTAGAAGAAGAACATTTCAGACAAATGATAGTAAGAAAATCGCTTGGGGTAGTGCCGTAGATGTTAATTCATTTGGGGACACTATGAATGAGGTATGAAAGTAAGCTTCATGTAAATTTTGATTTCTTGAGAGAAAATCTTACAAAAGTAAAATCAAGGTGTAGCTCGAGTGAATTGATTTTCATGGTTAAAGCAAATGCCTATGGCCATGGTATTGTGCCAATTACTAGCTTTTCACATAGTGAATTGGGAGTAAGAAATTTTGGACTTGCAAGCCTTGGTGAGGCCAACCTTTTAAGATCTGAAATTAAATCCACTGATTTTAACCTCTACGTTTTCTCCGACTTAAATCTGGGGATCTCGAGGCATGCTGAACTCTATGCTCAAAGAAAAATCATTCCAGTTATTAGCAATTTAATTGATTTAAAGATTTTTTTAGAAACTCCAATATTTAAAAGTCTCCCACTGGTTTTGAAATTCAATACAGGAATGAATAGAATCGGATTTAGTGTAACTGATCTCGAAGAAGTATTTAAACTAATACGGCTTTCATCAAGAAGCTCTATTCATCATTTGATGACCCACCTGGGGTGCGCTAATTTGAAGTTTAAAGAAAATGGTACTACTTCAAGACAATTAGAAAATTTTAATATCATAAAAGATTACTTTAAAAGTAAGTTAATCTCTGTGGAGAGAACTTCAATTTCAAATTCAGCTGCCATAGAGCAAGGAATTGGACTCGAGGAGTCTCATGTACGTCCTGGGCTTATGATGTATGGACCTAAGAGCACCATGGAAAATGTCACTGTGAGTAATCCTTGGGATGGAAAGATCATCTCATCATTAAAGACAAAGATAATTGGACTTAGAGCAGTTAAAAAAGGAACTCCTATCGGGTATGGAGCGAATCCATGTCCAAGAGATGGGCAACTTGCAATAATCGCACTTGGTTATGGTGATGGGCTTTCCACTTATTATAGTGGAGCAAAAATCTCTCATCACGGAGATAGTGGGCAGATCATTGGACGGGTTAATATGGATATGGCCCAAGTTCTTTTTCCACCATCTATGGAAAAAAAATTAAGAGTTGGAGATGAAATTAGTGTTTGGGATCATTCGTCGTCCCAAGTGGGAGAGCTTTGTAAGCATCTCAAAACAATTCCCTACGAGCTCTTTTGTCAAGTAAGTGTAAGAGTCCCACGTGTCTACTCAGGCCAGAGGTGCATTACATAAACATTTTTTCACTTAATTGGTATAATATATACTTTATGGAACAAAGTATCGCCAGTGCACGGAAACCAAATTTTTTAAAAAAGATTGTTCAAAGTTTTGGATCGTTTGTAATTGATGATATTAAAGGCCTTGGCGATTTTGCATTATTTACAATTAAATTTTTCTATTGGAGTGTAAAACCTCCATTCAGAGTGAAATTAGGTTTTGATCAACTTTTTTTCATTGGAAATAAAAGTGTATTCATTGTTTGCCTGACAGGTGCATTTACTGGAATGGTGATGGCCTATCAGATGTATTATGGCTCGAAACTTATTTCCATGGATACTTTTGTAGGACCTATTGTTTCTATGTCGCTTGCTAGAGAGCTATCTCCCGTTTTAACAGGCTTAATTGTCGCCGGAAGGGCAGGAGCTGCAATGGCAGCTCAAATAGGAACGATGAAAGTGACTGAGCAGATTGATGCTCTTGAAGTCATGGGAGTAGATGCTAACCAGTATCTTGCAGTTCCAAGAATTCTTGCTGGGACAATTGCACTTCCGATATTAACAATTATTCATGGCTTTGTTGGAAACCTTGGATCTTATCTTATTGGCACAAAAGTATTAGGTATAGACGAGGTTATGTATTTTTCAAAGTTATCCCAGCTTATGTTTCTTGAAGATTTTTTCCAAGGAATAATCAAGGCATTCTTTTTTGGATTTATTATCGCTTGTATTGGTACTTATCATGGTTTTTCGGTCTCTGGTGGTGCAGAAGGAGTCGGAAAAGGTACAAACTTAGCAGTTGTCTGGGGAATGATAACTGTTCTAGTTGTGGATTTCTTTTTGACTAGTTTTTTAGTGCATATTTTATAAGGAATAGAATTGGAAAATGCAGTTGAAGTAATTAATTTAACGAAGAGATTTGGTGAACACACTGTTTTAGACAATTTAAATTTTAATATTGTACGTGGAAAGATAACCACAATATTGGGTTTTTCAGGTGCTGGTAAATCGACTCTTATGAAACACATCCTGGGGCTACTTAAGCCCACAAGTGGAATGCTAAGAGTTCTTGATACTGATTTGAGTACTCTTAACCGAGTTGGTCTTCGTGAATTCAGACGAAATTTTGGTATGCTTTTTCAGTATGCAGCTCTTTTTGACTCTATGACATCATTTGAAAATGTAGCATTTCCACTAAGAGAATTTACAAAACTAAATGAGGCCGAGATTAAAGATAAGGGTTTTAAATTGTTGAAGTCTGTGGGACTGGAAGAAATTTCCTACCATAAACTTCCTTCGGAATTATCTGGTGGTATGAGAAAAAGAGTAGGGCTTGCTAGGGCCTTAGCATTGAGTCCAAAAATCATGTTATATGATGAGCCCACTACTGGCCTAGATCCAATTACGACTAATATGGTCAACGAGTTAATTAAAGACACAACAGATGCACATAAAGATATAGGATTAACATCAATTATTATCTCACACGATGTAAAAGCCACCTTAAAAATTTCAGACTATGTGGCTTTTCTCGATCATGGTAAAATTATTGAACATCGCCCTGTTGATGAATTTTTAGAATCAAAAGAACCTCTCGTAAGAAGGTTTTTAGAACTCTAGGATGGAGAAGATTCTTTGAGCGAATTTAAAGTGGGCCTTTTGGCAATAGTAGCTATAGCCATGGGCGTTTTCATGTCTCTTAAAATAACTAGTAATCAGTCTGGTTTTGGAGATTATACAAAATACAGAACCATTATTACAGATGCTGCTGGCATCTTTCCTAAAACTCCTATTAAGGTTGCAGGAATTAACGCCGGAAGAATTCATAAAATCGAGCTCCTTGGACATCAAGCCCTTATAACTTTTGAGGTTCTCAATTCAATAAAAATCACTAAATCATCTATATTGAGAATAAAGACAATTGGTTTTCTTGGAGATAAATATATTGATATTTACGTCGGAGATCAGGCTGATGGTAGACTGGCTGAAAATGAGTTAATACCGGCTCAAATGGCCGGAGGTCTTGAAGATTTAACTAAAGATGCTTCAGAGATTATGGCCGATCTTAAGGCCATAATGGGTAGTATCAAAGATACACTTACTCCTTCCCATGGAGAAAGTCCGATTAAGAAAATTGTTAAAAACCTTCAAGATATTACAGACAATATTAAAGATGTTACAGGAAGTGCAAAAAGAATAATTACCGATAATGAACAAAGATTAGCTAATGCGATTAGAAATCTTGATAAAATGATGGCTTCATTGGCCTTTCAACTTGATCCAAATGAAAGTGGATCTCTTATTACAGACTTCAAAAAAGTTGGCCCGATATTAGACAATGTTAATAGTGCAACTGCTGACTTAAAAACAATTCTAGCTGATTTAAAAGCAGGCAAGGGAACTGTCGGCAAGCTATTAAGGGATGAGGAAGTCATAGATCAAGTGTCTGAAACACTCTCAGGTGTTAACAAGCTTGTTAATAAGGTTAATATCATTAGGACTGAGTTATCTCTTTACAGTGGTGTTAATACTGAGACTGATGGACAAACAGGCATAAACCTTAATCTTTTCCCTGCGCCTGAGAGATTCTACAAACTTGGTATTGTAACTTCTGAGTTTGGTCCTGAAAAAGAGCGTTTGATTACTACCACAAATAGGTCAGACGGTGGAAGTGAAACTGTTCTTCTTAGACAGGAGAAGGATAAAAATAGTTTTAAATTCAATGTTCAAATAGGAAGAAGAATACATGATTTCGGTTTACGTGCAGGTCTATTTGAATCAAGTGGCGGTGTCGGGATTGATTACTATCTTACTAGTTGGGGAGCGAAGTTTTCATTTGAGGCATTTGATTACTCAAGGGAATTTGGACCTAACTTAAGACTTTTATCAGAAATAGAAATATGGAATATATTCTACGGCAGATTGGCCTTTGAAGATTTGGTTTCAAAGGTTCAACAGCAAAGTATGACAATCGGAGCTGGTCTTCGATTTACAGATGAAGACTTAAAGGGACTAATAGGATTTTTCTTTTAGATTAGTTATGAGTAGATGGTTGATAAGAACAAAAAATAATCACCTATTGGGACCTGTCTCAAAGAGTAAAATAGTAGAATTAATTGAGACGGGTGCAATAAAACCTCAAGATGAGATTTGCTCTGGAAATGGGTACTGGTTTAATTTAAATGAAAAAGACTTAGTAGATAAATATGTTTTTGGAGATGAGAAGCAGTGTTTCAACCCTCTATCTGAAGCTAAAAATGTTCTAACATTAAAAAAAGATCAAACAGCTGTAATAAATATAAATGAAATAGGTGATCAGAATTTTGGAGAAAATGATCAAGGTGGTTCAGCAGAGAATCCACTTCCAGAACCTGAAATTGGTGTTTCAAGCATTGTAAGCCTTGGAGGAGACCAGCCCTTTGAGGAAGAACCGCCAGCTCCAGAAATGGCTTCCGTAGAAGAAAGCTTCAGCGATGACAACCCTCTACGCATTGTTGAAGATCAGCCAGGTGAAGAAAGAAGTGTTGACGCCGAAGAAATTGGAAATGGTCTTGAAGAACATTCTAGCGAATTAGGGTACAAAGAAGATGCTCAGGCGAGTCCAGCTGGAAAGTCTCATATTAAAAAATTATTAATGGTTTTATTTGCTATTTTGACTGCTGGGTTTCTTGTGTACCGTCTAGGCCTTGTTCAAAAGTTCATGAAAAATGTCAAATTTTTTACCGTTGTTAGTACTGCAATGGCATCTGACCCAAGCTTTATGACAAATCCTAAAAAAAAAGTGATCCTCTAGATCTTCCAAACTTGATTTCACAGAAAAACACAATTGACCCGAAAATCACATTATTTGGTTTAAACTTTGATGTGAAATTGGTGAAAATAGAAGATTGTGATAGTGAGCTTCCACTATTTATTCAACTATCCTATTTGTATTTTAAGGGTAGTAAGCAGGAGAGGGAAAAGGTATTTGAAGGTTGTAAAAAATCCCTCAAGCCATTTTTATTTTACAACGCTCCTCAGTTACTGAAAAATAAATCTCAACTATACAAAAAATTAAAAAAAATTTCGAAGATCAAAAAACAAGGCAGTGAATTGGCAGATGCTTATATCGATATATTAGATTCAACAAAAAATGATCAGGTAAAGGAATCTTCTAGAAAAAACTTAGCAGTTTTTTCCAAATACCCTAGATCTTTTTTATCAATTCTGGGAAGAGTCTTTTATTATAGTGCTCATGATAATTACATGAAAGTTGAAAAACTAATCCATGAGTTCATTCTTCTTGATGACTATCAATTAATTTTTGATTCACCGAGAGAATATTTTACAAAAGCTCAAGTCTTGGCCACAAGTAGCAGTTTATTAGGGGCCATTGAAAGAATTGATGGTAGTGGATTTCACAACTTAACACTTCTCAAGATTTTTAAATACAAACTTGGTAAAGTCCTTTGGAATTACCCCGAAGTGTCTGAGAAAATAAAACAAACGTGGAGTCTTTCTGAAATTAGGGAGAATATAAAAGGAGTGCATTACGGACTCAGGTATCCAAATATTTGGTCTCCCCAACTTTATAGAAGAACAACATTTAAGGAATGGACAGATTATCTAAGGGCTTCATACCATCCAATTAATATTAATCAGTATCCAAATGTTTATATGAAATTATTAACAAGTTGGTACCCTGAAAATGACACTATTAGAAAGTTGCTTATTGAAAAAATGATAGAATTATCAAAATCTAAAAAAAATCATGATCGTGATCTCTTTTTTCGCGCTTTAGAAGTACCATTTTTTAAACAGGCCTTGTCAGCAAACCATACTAGCTTAAAGAGACCACTACCTGTTCTAAAACGAGAGTTTTACCGGGAAATGTTACAAAGGGGAGAGGCCATCGAATATAGCCTTTACAATTTGGCCCGCCTTGGCGATAGTGACCCAGAATTGATTTATTGGGTACTAATAAAGCCGGAGTTATGAAAAACCAATTAATTGTTTATCCTACAGATACTGTTTGGGGAATAGGGTGTGATGCTGGTAATGCTGAGCTGATTAAAGAAGTTCATCTTATTAAAAAATCATCAGCCTCAAAACCCATGTCTATTTTATTTTCAGATTTTGAATTACTAGAAAAGAATATTAATTTGCCCTCTATTTTTTCGAAAAGTTGGTTGTCCTCTTTTTTCAGGCTTGAAACATCTCTTTGTCTTTCTCGGAAATTTATTGATTCTTCAGCTATTTCTGAGTCTGTTCTATGTGGTTCAGATTATGTCTCCATTCGGTTGCTTGATTATCCATGGTGTAAGGAGATATGTACTCAAATCGGTGGTCCAATGGTATCTACCAGCTTAAATTTTTCAGGAGATCCCCCCATTACCTCCACTGAAAGTGCAAAAGAATTTTTTGATCACCATGTTCAAAATGGCATTTTCATAGGGCCTGCGGGAGAAAAGTGTTTGAGTGGTAGTGTGTCTACTATCGTTATTTATAATGAAAATGGTGACTTTGAGTTTTTGCGTCAAGGTGCCAAGGTCGATGAGGTAAAAAAGAGCCTTGAAGTATTCTCAGCCTAATTTTTATACATTTTCTGAAGACTCCATCTTGCTAGCAAGTGCAGCTTCAGCACTTAGTTATCATGATGGGGTTAAAGTCCTTGATTTAATGAGTGGCTGTGGGATTGTTGGCCTTGAGCTTATCAAAAGATTAAATTGCTCAGGAGAGATTCACTTTTTAGAAATGCAAGAAGCCTTTATTTCTCACTTAGAAGAAAATACCAAAAAAATGTTAGGGAAATCTTGGAAGTCCAAAATATACAATATAGACTTTAAAGAAACTCTAGAAAATGAAAACTATCATCGTTATGATTTAATAGTGTGCAATCCACCATATTATATAAGTGAGGAGTCTAGAGTTTCTCCGAATCAATCTAAGTCTCTTTGCAGGTCAATAGCGCTTGAAGATGCATTTGATCTCTTTAATTTTATTGAAAGTAAACTGGATGATGAAGGTCGCTGCTTGATTTTACTCACAGATAATTTATTGAAACATCTTGGGGAGAAAAAAAACAATTTTAAAGTAGAGATTCTAAAAAAATTAAGTAGGTCTTCCATCGTTCTTCTCACTGGCCTGCATGGAGATAGAAGCCAGAAGATCTAGTAAGTCTTCATCCTCAAAGTCTTGAACTTTTTCTTTAAAGTCTTTTTTTGCCTGTCTAAATTGCGGATCATATTTATGAAAGGTCAGTTTTTCCTTTGAAGTTACCTCCTCTTTTTTCTTAAGTAGCTCAAAGGGGGCAGTAGTTGTTACAAATTTTATATTTTTAAATTTTCTACCAACTGCAGGAGAGTGAAGTTTTATTTTATCAATTATAGTGCTTTCTAGAAAAGAGAGTTGGTGAGAATATGAGGCATTTTTCACTGCGATGTATAAGGATTGGCTTCTTATGCGAAGAGGCATTGTATTTTTTGCCATATGCTCTCCCACAACGACTTTCCATTTCCTAATAAGGGAAATAAAATCAGTGCCTTCTGCCTGTTTTGGGGAGTGTGAGCGATCTTTACTCAGATCGTCAGAGGGAAGAAATTCAGACATTTTTTTAAATTTTTTTACCAAATCGCTACCTAAACTCTGAGGACTTTTGTTGGTACTAGGGATATAGTAGTCGGCATGAAATTTCAAGTTTTCACATTTTTGGTACTCAGCACCTTAATTTTGAGCAGCTGCTCTGGGTACCGTCTGCGAAAGAAAAACAATCCTTTTATCTGGTATGACATAAGGACCGTTTCAATTCCTATGTTTACCAATCAAACAACTTTGCCATTTGTTTCTTCACCAATGACTAAGGAAATATTTTTATTACTTTCTGAATACAAAGGGCTTCGCGTTTATCCAGGAATAAACAAGTCAACCGATGCTGTGCTTCTGGGAATTGTAGGTTCAACCAATAAGCTGGATCAAACTATAAAAACCATAAGCACCACTACTGTAAAAGCTCTCGATGGAGGTGAAAGTGCAATTGGGGCGAGACAAGATTTTTTAATTCCCAAAGAATCAACACTCAATTTGAAGTTGACTTTGATTCTTGTAAAGAAGCCTCTTAAGGGGGAGCTTGAGGTTTTATCTTCCTCTCTAGGCAAGCATGTATCGGTACACCCCAAAGTGATTTTTTATGAATCTTTTGATTTGACTAGTACCTTTGAGAGAACAAGATTTAACGACTCAGATAATGGCCTAAGAGGGCATGAGGTGAACTTCACTCAAAATAGAGGGAAAGTTAACCGTGCTGTTGATGATGTGGCAAAAGTTGCAGCAACTAAATTTAAGGAGCTTATTCTACGTGCATTCTAGCTGGAAACCTTGGGATTTTGTAAAAGGAAGCCCGTATCTTATTCAAGAGAGCAAACCTGGGATTTATGTCTTCTATCTCTCGGATATTTTTCTTGGAAGAATTCTCCAAAATCGGTTGGAAAGGGCAGCATTTACTAGTGGAAAGTTAACCAAGTTAGTAGGGGCCGATATTAGTGCGGATTGGCTTGAAAATACATTTTTAGGTTTAAGTTTATTTGGTGGGGACGAGTCTTATTTAGTTCTTGGTAGTGAGACAACCTCTGTTCAGGCAATCGAATACTTAAGTAGTACTAAATTACCAATGGATGATAGATTTCTCATCTTTTTTATTTTTGGTGCTAAATATAAAAAAGAAGTTTGGAAAAAAATAGAAGCAAATCATATAAAAGTTGAGGCACCAAAGTTTTGGGAGATGCAAAAGCTCCTTCATTTTATGAGCTCTGAGCTAAATGTGAGATTAGATTATGCAAGTCAAAAACTGATTTTAGAAAATGTTGAGCACCAGTGTTCAGAATTTTATAGTGTATTGCAAAACCTTTCCGTTTTATATCCTAATCACAATGAGTTAACATCTGAGCAAGTCAAACCCTTTATTGCCCTAGGGAAAATAGATAAATTTGAGCTAGCTTCTCTTTATGGAAGAAAGAGATTTGCAAATGTTTACGAGAGTCTTGTACAAAATGAAGTTAGTTTTGAAGAGTACCATCAAGTTTTTTCCTTCTTTAGATCTCATTTCATTAAACTCAGTGACCCAAGTTATATGAAAAAAAAGGGTAAACTATCAAAGTATGACCAAGAAATCTTGCTACTTTCAAAGAATTGGAGCGGTGATGAAATTGAAAAAGAAATTGTGAAGATTTCTGACTTTGAAATTTTGTCCAAACAGAAATCCACACAACTCAAGGCGAAGCTGAGGTTAGCCGCTATTTCAAATTACTAACTCTACGTTAGTGGGCCACTAGAAACTCTTTTTAAATTGCAATGAATTCTTTGCTGGCTCAAAATAGTTGAGGATCTATAGATGAATTTTATATTTTCATGATCAATATATTTTAATTTTCGGTAGCTGCTTATTTTTAAAAAATGTGAATTAGAACAAAATAATTCAAAGCCAGAGCTAGATCTTTCAATAATGCTCCTTCCTATTAGCTGTGTTTGCAAGACGTCAGAGAAACATCCCAGCTTTGCTTGGTATTTTAATTCATTGATTTTTCCTGAATTTATAAAATAGAAACCATCCGAAAATAATCTATTTATTGAATTAGACTTGATAATCAGTTCATTCCCAATTTCACTTTGAATTTCTAGCTGGATGGGATAGCTAAATTCACGATCACCGCTTTCTTTTTCTACGCAGATACCACTGTAATTTCCTCGAAAGTGAGCAGTTGATAATTTGCTGTTAGCGTACACACTGATATTAAAAAATGTGAGAATAGAAAAAATGCAACAGCATTTTTTTAGCATGAGAGACTCCGTAGTATTTTTGCTTGTGAAATATAGCAAACCACTGAAAAAATGCCAGATTTTTGAATCTAAGCGTTTCCTCTCAGAGGAATACTATGAAAATTTTACCCATAAGTTGTGGAATTTACGAAGATTTCATGGGGTGTAAGTGAGTTTTTGAAGTACTATTTTGAAAAATCACCCCATACAATCTTATTTGATAGCTCATTTTTACTATCATCGATTGTGTCTGAAAGCTTGGGGAAGAAGTGAGTTACTTTTTCACCTAGATTATCTATCGCCCAAAGAAAACCGACTCCAAAATCATTGTTTTTGAAGTTATCCGAAAGGTGCTTCACGATATTATCTAGGTCTTCCCCCGAAATTTTTTCTGATAGTTTTTTACCCACTAAGATTTCAATTTTTCTCTCTTGTAGAGATAGTAGTAGCAGTATTCCAATTTTATCTTTTGTTCTATTTATTTCTAAGCTTTGGAATAACTCGATACTTTTTTCTCGTACTTCACGGTTTATCTCTTCTTGGACTAGTGCCAATTTTTTTATGAAAGGCATTTTTCCAAGTACCGTTCCTAGAATGATTAAAAATCCAATTAGTAGAATTAAATAAAACTCATGATCAAATTGAAATAAGAAAGTTATTGCTGTCGCAAAGAGTAGGGAAAATAAAATAGCAAATCTATAGATAGCACCCGGATAAGGGTCCGCTGCCTTAAGAACGCAAACCACAAGCTCTGTTGCTGTTTTTGTTTCGAACTCTAAAATTTTATTTTCAATTTTTTCTTCTTCTCTTGCAGAAAGTATACTTCTTTTCCAGTCCATATCTACCAATCCCCCGAAGCGCCGCCGCCAGAGAAACCTCCGCCGCCTCCGCCCCAGCTACCACCGCCGCCTGAGCTAAATCCACCACCGCTGCTGCCACTGCGAAAGCCTCCACCACTTGAATAGTAGATGCCTCTATTAAAGCCCATTATTCCAAAGAGGAAACCAACAACAGCTATTCCGACATAGGCCAATAAACCAAATGCGCTTCCAATGACAAAAAATCCAACGGTGCAAAATATTAGTGAGCTAATTATGCCTTTAATAGGTTTCGATTTTATTCCGGAAAGAACAATGCTTCCCACCAAAAATGCGATGAACATAATTGTGATGAGAGGGCTCTTCTTTCTTTTTTTATATCGCCTAATTTTTATTGGCTTAAAGTTTGTGCCACCACCAAGTGCGCCAGCACTTCCATGAATTTTAGCGATTTCATTTAAACCTGCTACAAAGCCACCATGAAAATTTCTCTGCTTAAAATGGGGAACAAAAATGTTATTGATGATTTTGTGAGAGACGTAGTCAGTCATACTTCCCTCAAGGCCAAGGCCGACCTCAATTCTTACTTTTCTCTCTTTCATTGCCAGTGTTATGAGTAGGCCATTATCTACGTCTTGTTTCCCAAGAGTCTCTTTCTCTAAAAGCCTAATAGAAAACTGCTCAATGGTTTCTCCTTCAAGTGAGGGGATAACAAGTATGGATGCTTTAATCTCAGAAACCTCATGGAGTTTTCTGATTTTTGCATCCAAGTCACTTTTTTCTTCTACACTAAGAACACCAGCTAAATCGGTGACAGGGCTAGCGAGGCTTGGAAGGCTAACCTCTGAAAATAAAATGCTAGGGCCCGCGAGTAGACTAAATAAGATCAACCACTTTGGAAAAATTAGATATTTCATTGTTTAAAATGTCACCTTTGGAGTTTTTGTCTCGCTTTCAGCTACAGTAAACTGAGGTTTTTTCTCGTGCTTGAATAAAAATGAGTTAACTATATTTGTGGGGAATACGGTAACAAGATTATTAAATTTATTTATTGTTCTAATATATCTGCCACGTGCAACTGTAATTCTATTTTCTGTGCCCTCTAATTGGGATTGCAGTGCTAGAAAGTTTGAGTTGGCCTTAAGATCAGGATATCTCTCTGAAACCATCATTAGCTTTCCTAGGGCTGCTGAGAGCTGTCCTTGCGCCCTAGAGAATTGTTTCAACTTTTCCGCGCTTAGATTAGTGGGATCAATTTTAATTTGAGTTGCAGATGCTCTTGCACTAATTACAGATTCAAGGGTTTCTTTCTCATGAGAGGCATAGCCTTTTACTGTGGCGACTAAATTGGGTATGAGGTCTGTTCTTCTTTTGTATTGGTTTTGCACTTCG
>Ga0257117_1000963_pt1 | contig 18904 bp, 19 predicted proteins | sample SI112_135mmetaG_FD_190157 | JGI IMG/M metagenome (GOLD analysis project Ga0257117, IMG submission 190157) | Marine microbial communities from Saanich Inlet, British Columbia, Canada - SI112_135m | ecosystem: Environmental > Aquatic > Marine > Inlet | place: Canada: British Columbia | collected... | reverse complement strand
ATGTGGAGAAGATCGAAGAAAAAGTTAATGGTCGAGTGAAGCTTGAGTGGGTCGTTGGGATGGAAAAAGATGTCTATATCGTTTCTTTAAATCTCTGGGCGAAACAGAATTTTATTAGACTCTCACAAAAGTCCCATGAAGTTCATAAGGCGATTGCCAAGGCTTCGGAAATGGCCCAAAGAGAATTAAGAAAAATGAAGAATAAGAAGATTAAACAACTTGTCAGGACGCATGCCCTGTAACGCGAAGCGGTTTTGATTACAAGAGGCCTCTGCTAGTTTTACGCAACTTAAAATGCATAAATTAGAGGAGGCCCCTTTGAAGGATATCCAATTTAGTGATCTGGACTATCACTCATGTGAGTTTGAACACCTATACGGCGAGAAAATCCACCTCATAAAAAATCCCTATCTTTTATCCCTACTAACTAAATTTTCAATGCCTTTTATGGTTCAGCCAATACTTAATATGGTGGTTAAAGAACTCTACACAGGCCTTGTCAACGAAGCTGTAAATAATCATTTTGAAAGAGAACAAATATGCGTTGATACCCGCATGAAACCACTAAATCCCAATGGACAATTTAGTGGCGAAGTTATTAAAAATGACCAAAGGGTTGTAACAGTTAATTTGGCCAGGGCCGGGACTTTTCCCAGTCACTTATGTTTTGAGCAACTCAGTTTGCTTTTAAATCCTGAGTTTGTAAGACAAGACCACTTTTATTTAAATAGAAAAACCAATGATAATGGAGAGGTCATAGGGGTTGATGCCTCTGGATCTAAAATTGGTGGTGATGTGGAAGATGCAATCGTTTTGTTTCCAGACCCTATGGGAGCAACTGGCGGTAGCTTATGTCACGTTGTTGATTATTACAAAAATCAGGTGGAGGGAAAGGCCAAAAAAATTATTTCTCTTAATCTTATAGTTACACCGGAATTTGTGAGAAAACTCTCAAGTGAGCATCCTGATGTTGAAATATATGCCCTTAGAATGGATAGAGGTTTGTCTGATAAAAAGGCCTTAGCTTCAATTCCAGGAAAACATCCTGAGCTTGAAAGTGGTCTTAATGAGATTCAATATATAGTTCCTGGTGCTGGTGGTGTAGGGGAAATTCTAAACAATTCCTATGTCTAAATAACTACTGAAGAATTCTGAGATCGCTTCTTTGGATAATGTATTTGGTATGGCAATAATCACACTCGGTCTCAATTTCACTTTGATTTTTATCAAAAAGAGTATCAGGATTTTGGTTATTTAAAGACATTATACCTAGAATCATTTTTTCTTTACTGCATGGACAGAAGAACTTCACCTTTTTCTTGTTAATCATTGTAAAGCCTTCGCTTTCAAAGGCCTTCAAAATTTCATCGTTATCTGTGAGGCCTTCTTTAAATAGATCTGTCAGAAATTTCTTCTTTTGTAAGTAATAGGCATTGATACTGGGCCTTTCTTTTAGCTCATTTTTATTAACATTTATGGGAGGAAGCCTGGTTATCATAACTGATTGATCAGATTCAGTGGCGAGGTAGACACTACTATCAACTTGGTAAGAGTGAGAAAGTACATGGTTAACAACTTCAAGCACACTCATGCCACTAACTTCTATTATAGAAGTATAGGGCTTTAAATGTGTGCCTGGAAAAATTTTAGTAAGCCTGCCTTTTCCTAGAAGTGTTTTGGGGATTTCGTCGAGGGATTTTGGTAGCAGCAGAAATCTGGTAAGACCATTGGCGCCTGTTTCAAGCTTAAACCTAAAATAGGGCTCTTCATTATCAATATATAAGCCTACTGATTCACCAGCTTTTAAAAAGGAAATAATAGGCTGGGCACTGAGGATGCAATCTCGAAAATAGACTAGATCATATCCATGCTTTTGGTGGATTGTGGCCATATCAACAATCAGCTTTTGACCTTCCAGGAAATGAACAACAAAGTTGTCCTCTTCGTGTAGGAAACTGTATAGCTGGCTTTCGGGTATCAAGAACTCCTCCATTTTCTAGCACTTATAAAGTACTGGAAATAAACAAATTGTATACAGTGCAGTGCGTTACTATCTTTTGTGTTTGTCCGCTCTGGCCCAGTGAACGCTATTTTTACACGGTGCCTTAATTTTATAAAAGATTTTTGATAGCACTAGATATTAGGATTTTAGGACAGAGAGAGATTTAATGAAATTTTTGTTGAAAATGATCCCCTGGGCGATTGTGGGCTTATCTATTTTTCAAAGTACTTTGTTTGCGGCTAGCAGTATTTCGGAACAACGAACGCTAGACTTCTATGTTGACCCAAGCTCTATCGCTGTTGGCGAGGGAAAATATTCTTTTGAATATCAAAAAGCTAGTGATGTTTATGGTGATACGAGGCTTACCTTAAATCGGTATCTAGGGCTTCTGGAAGACAGTTTGAGCGATTATGAGAGAGCACGCTCCTGGATTGTGACCTATAAGCTAGCGACTGTTATAAGTGGCAGTCTGGCCAAGCTAACAATGGATAGTTTATTAACGGTAGCGAAAGTTAAGAAATTTGGTGGGATGGTAAGCCTTAAAGAGGGGAGGTCTGTAGATCATATAAAATTATTTTCTGGATTCAAAAAATTTCCCCTAACCTCGGGAAATACTAAAATGACTTTTTCTACCTATTTTTTCAACGTCAATAGAGGCCGATCTAATCAGGCCCAGTTTAGGAAATTTAAGTTAGGAAATGAGCACTTGGATCCTCAGTTGAAGGTGATAGTAGGCGTGAAAGGCAATAATGTTGATGAAGATGCATGGCCTTATTTTGGCTCTTCAAATGTCTTCAAATTCTATGAGCTCTCGGGTGGAAGGGTTCTCATTATCTCAGAAATTCTTATGGCCTTGGATGGGAAGGCCTTTAGAAGCAACTTACTAACCAGAAAAACTGTCAAAAAATCTTCTATACTTGCAGCAGAGAATTTTCTTAAACTAGTAGATTTGCAATAGTAGAAACCAAATATTAACTATTTAGACTCTATGCACCTTATGGAAAATGACATTTATCATGGAAAATGGACGCTTTTTTCAGGGCCTTATCCCGTATTTTTGGAGATTATAAGATCATAAAAAAGGAGTTGAACATGAAAATCGCTATTTCCACACCGCTGGACGGAAAACCACAAGAGACATTTTTAAAGTTGAAGAATAACCCAATATTTAAAGATGCCGAAGTTCACTTTGTTCATGTTTTTAGAGTTAACTATTATTTTAATGAATTTAGTCTCTACTCTTATCCTATGGAAGATCAATTTGATGAGATTGAAAAATCTGTTGTGAAGTCACTGTCAGATCTTTCAGATAAGATTTTTTGTGGTGATGTTAAGCCAAAAGAAATTAAAACTACTTGCTTATTTCATCAAGACACAAAAGAAAAAGTAGTTGAATTTCTCAAATCAGATAATTTTGATTTGGTGATTACTGCTACTCGTGGAAAGCATGGCATTGATGGACTCTTTTCAAGTTCTTTTACTGATCACTTGAATAAGTTTTCACCTTGTGATGTTTACGTTTTAAGACCTGTATAGGCTTTTATTCGGCTATTACAATGGTTTTTGTAAGTTGTTTATGACAATGATTGAGCACGATATCTACGCGCTCAATCTTTGGAATAATGATAAATGATTTCATGTGGACAAATATTTTTTTCACGTAGTGATCCTTCTCATTAGGCCAAAAGGCGTAGTGAGAGTTTACGGCTCTGCATATTCTTTTTTGTACTGTGAGTTTAAACTCGGGAACAGGAAGGATTGAAAATACAACGCTATCTTTTTTAACTTCGTGGATATCTATTCCGTAAGCTCTCTTTTTTTCGAGGGAGTTTAGAGGCTCTAGTTTGCCTCCATTTTCCACCATATCCCAATAGACTGTGACCGGATTTTTTTGATCAATAAATCGTTCTCTAAAGTTTAGCTCATAGATGAGGTAGTTTTTATTTTCAGATCTCTCCAGAGTAAATAAAGGCGTGTGCATTTTATTGAGCTCGATTGATGTTCTGGCGTAGAAGTTTCTAGCAAAAACGGAAGAAGAGCATAGGTAAATAAATAACAAAATTGAATACTTCAATTAAATACTTCCCTGTACCTTATTCTTACAATGTTATTATTTTAACTCCAATTATACTGTTCACCAAATTTAATGGCATGATTTGTGAAAGTTTTCCTCTAGCTCGAGGTCCATGGCAAAGGCAAGCCGGTTGGCCATATTGAAGTAGCTGACAATGAAAACAGCATGTTGCCAGGCACTTTCATCTTGATGAATGGAGTTAAATTCTTTTTTTAATAAATGTGACTTGTGCGGCTCACTAGAGAGGGTCTGGGCCAATTTTCGGTAAATTTCCTTTTTTTCAGAGGGCAAGTCAATTTCTCCAATGTTATCGAGCGCCTTTTGATGATGTCCTATACAATATGGACATTTATTTGCCTCAGATGTGGAAACGGCCAGAAACTCTCTTTCAATTCGTTCAAGCGGGAGATTATCACCCACGATAATTTTCTGGTAGAACTCGAAATGGGCCTCCATTGCCTCAGGAAAATCTCGAAAGGCGTGGTGAATCTCCGCCACTTCTCCTCGCTCTTTTCTTATTCTATCAATGATCTTAGAAACTCGATTTTTTACCATGCTACAACCCCTTTTTACCATTAGTGTCGGAATTTTAGAGTTTGTTACAAAATTTGAGATTTTATAGGCACATTTTTTCTATTAGGGCCTGGATCATATCCACGCCACTTTCAAAATGAGACAACTGGATTGATTCATTTGGCATGTGTGCCTGAGAAAGGGATCCTGGTCCACAAATATAGCTATCTATACCTAGATCAGAAAAATGTCCCGCATCCGTCACATAGGGAGCTCCCACCACCTGACTTTGATTGTAGTAGCTTGATAAAAATTTAAATGCCTCAGTTTGGTCACTGCTTCGAAGAGCAGGGGCAGTTAAAAGACCTTCCCAAGAGACAAGACCCTTTAAATTGAGTTTGCCGATTTCTTCCTTAATTCTAGCTATGATGGTATCAGCATTGTTTTGCAGTGTGGATCTGACCGAAACTTGAATTTCGCATCTTTCAGGGATCATATTGTCTGCGACTCCCCCGAAAATTCTCCCAATATTTATTGAACAATAAGGCCACTGTGGATAGAGATCGTGATCTAGGTTTTTTTTCTCAGAGATTAACTCGTCATTGACTTTATCGATGACATTAATTATTTTTGTCATATCTGTTATGGCATTGGTTCCGCGGTCAGGCCTTGAGCTATGCCCTGCCACCCCAGTTGTGATCAAGTGAAAAACCCCAATACCTTTATGGGCATGAAAGACTTTGAAGTCTGTGGGCTCACCCACCAGCGCTTGTGAAGGCAATGGGCGTTCACTAAGACCCTCTTTTAATATAGGAACTAGTCTTTTGGCACCTTGGCAGCAGATTTCTTCATCACAAGTTAAAATAAAAACTAGCTGGGATTTTAATTTTTGAAGGTTGATCTTTTTTAGGGCCACTAATGCCTGAGTAATAAATACCTTCATATCAGATGTACCGCGACCAAATAACTTGTCATCTTCTAATGTGAGTACAAGTGGGTCTCGAACCCAACCTGGTTGGTTTTCAAAGGGAACTATATCTAAATGTCCTGAAAGAATGATTCCATTGCCCCCGTTTGCAGGCCCTATTGAGGCGACAATTTGTGCTTTATCATCACCAAACATATGGTCGCGGTAGAGGTCTACTTTGAAGCCAAACCCATCTAGGTAGTCTGCAATATATTCTGAGCAGCTTACATTTTCTTTGTTGGACACGGTGTCGTATGAAATAATTTTTTTTGAAAGATCGAATAGTCCTTTATTCACAAACATGCTCCCTGTCTATAAATCTTAACAATCAAGGGGGTAAAGGTCTAATACCAACTACGCTAAATTAGGGGACTAGCTCAAAGATTAGAAAAAGTGTTCTTTGCTTATCACTGAAATTATTATCGCTGGCAATAATAAGGGTATGGTTTCCATTTTTCAAACGAGGTCCAAGACACATGGCCTCCATATTATCAAGTCTTTGATTTGCCTTAGAAAGCATAGGGATGACTTTATCAAGGTTTAGTACTAATTTCTTGCGAAGGATATGGATCTTTTTTTTACCAAGTTTTGTTGTCTTGGAGAAATTTGTTTTAAATACTCTGATATCATTTTTCTTGGTTTTAGGGTTCCAGCCTCTTTCCAGGGAGAGAAGAGAGTTATCATTAATAGCAAGGAGCTCTACAAGTCCTCTTCCTCCACCCAGTGGATAAAGGGCCTGGCGATAGGGACGAAATCCATTTTTTGATTTTTTATAAACAATAATTCGTGAGAGATCATGTCCTAGCTTTTTCACGTGAGATTGATCTTGTCTTAGGCTGTACTCTGTCGCTGTGATTAAATGTGCTTGGTTGGGAGTGATGGTTAGGCTTTCAAGGGCCATATTATTTTGCACACCTCTTTTGGCAATTTGTTTTGCTTCCATTGAAATTAAAAAATCGGGGAGTTGGTATCTTCGAGTAAAATGAAGATCACGATTGAACTCTAAAATCATAGGGCTGACAATTGCGCCGTAGCCTTCAGAAGAAATTAAAACGTTTCCAGATTTTGTAACCGCTAACCCCTCAGGATCCAGCATCATTGCTGGAAAGGTATGATCTTTTTGTAAAAGAAGCGGGCTAAAGCTAATTGGGTCAAATTTTCCATCTTCAAGACCCAATTGAAAGTAAAAGACTCTTGGCGCAGAAGTTATCTTATCTCCGCGGCCACCTCTATCATCTGAAAGGGCCATGAAGAGTTTTTGTTTTTCTAAGTATGTGATGGCAGAGATACCACCAATCTCAGAGCCTAAAATTTCTTCTCCGGTATGAATCGTAAAATCGGATAGAAAATTAAGAGTAGTAGCACCAATATTATTTACGCAAAGCGTTGCGATGAATAGGCATAAACCAATAAATTTCACGATAATTTCCCCTTAGCAGTTATTAAATTGAGTAGCATTTGGGAGCTAGATTGCCCAGTTTGGAGAATTGATGATTTTAAAATTTATAAATGATTGTAAATTATATAGACTAGGGCTTGCTTATTGGAGGTGCTGAGTGAGCGAAATTAGGGACCCAAGGTTTGAACTTGCATGTGCAGCTGTAAAGCGAGCTAGCGAGATTATCTCCCCGTTATATCAAAGTGATTTAAAGATCATGGAAAAAGATAATGGGAGCGAGGTCACCAAAGCTGATAGAGACTCTGAAATCCTTATAAGGGAGATGATATCAAAAGACTTTCCTGAAGATAATGTTGTTGGAGAGGAATTTGAGAATATTGAAAACGGCGATGCTAAATTTACTTGGTCCATTGATCCTATTGATGGCACAAGGGCCTTTTCTAAAGGAGTACCTTTCTTTGGCACCATGATTGGTCTGAAAGATGAGTCTGGGCCATTATTTGGAATGATAAATCTTCCGGCCCTTGGCGAAAGCATTTGGGGCTATAGAGGGAAAGGCGCTTTTTGGAAAAATCAAAGAGGTGAAGTTTCAAAATGTTGTATTAGTAAAGTAGACTCAGTGGAGGCAAGTGTTCTCTCGACCAGTGGTGCTGAGTACTTTAAAGACAAAAATTTAGATGACAGATTTTACGATCTTGTTCGAAAAACAAAGTTTCATAGGACGTGGGGAGATTGTTATGGTTACTCTCTACTGGCCACAGGCAGAATCGATGTCATGATTGATGGCTCACTTGAGTTTTGGGACATATTACCACTTATTCCTATTATTAGAGAGTCGGGTGGTACCATTACTGATCTAAAGGGTGAAGATCCTCTTTCGGGCTACGGTGCAATTGCCTGTCACCCAGATTTACATCAGAAAATATTGAATCATTTTATCTAAAGCTCTAAATCAGGTTCAAAAATAGTCTTATAAATGCTTTGAGCTTGCTGACTTTCTTTATTGTAGAGAGTTTTCGAAATATATTTTACATCACCAGATTTAGTACTCTGACTCATCAGAACAATTTCAAGCTGGGGGTCTGTTTTAAAAAGATGGGTTGCCATGTCTGTGGCCGTTAAAGTTTTAACCTTTGGGGAGCCTGGGACTGTACTCATTTTCCATTTTATATGACCGCCGTAGGCTTGATAGATGAGTTCAGTACATACAATAAGGTTTGAGGTCTCAAAGTTAAAATTGAAGTCATAGGGAGTACCAAGGTATCCGAAAGCTTTTTTTATGGCATTCATTTTATTTTCACTTGAAACACCTTTAACTCTTATTACTAATATATAATTTGAATGGCTGAGAAGAGTTTCAAATGATGTAAATGATACTCCCTCTCCTACGGCCTCTAAAATTAGTGGTGAGCTTAGGCTTCGAAAAACTGATCCCTCTTCTGTATTTTTGAACATTTTATGTATTGATTTAACATCAATGATATTTTCATAAATCAGATCTTTTGCTGAGCCAAGATAAAGAGCTCCATGAGTCCAAAACCCAGGGAGGGCGATATTGCTAATATAGCCAGTTGACCTGGTTAGAATGATATCTCCCATTTCCAAGTCAGGTGCTAATTGATCAACTGAAATTTCTCCGAAGGTAGGGGATTTTACGATTTGAGTATTACCCCCCAATAGAGAAAGCGTCTTTTTAATTTTGTATATTGGATTTCCAATCATTTTTTGAATTTTTCTTTTTTTAGTAATTTCTTGAAAAATTTTGGCCACTTGATCATTGGTTTTCACTTCTCCGTCAGATGTGAGGTAGTAAAGCTTTTGAATACCCTGGGCATACTTATTGACTCTTCTATTAATTTGGTAAAAGTCGTGACTTCCATAAAATGATCTTTCGAACGGGAACTGATCTATATTGTCTTGGTACCAACTAAGTCCAGAGACTAATTCTTCTAGTTTTCTTTCACCTGTTATGAGGTTTAGAGCTTTGTCGAACTCACCAGCTGGTATATTAAATGATTTATTTTCAGAGTTTAGTTTTTCCCAAGTGTAGTCTCGGGTGGCAAAAAATGTGATTAATCTGTAGGCATTTGTAAACATTGTTAAGCCTGCACTACCGCTAATATACATCGCCTCATTCAGTATTTTATCTCTCTCATCATCACTTGCGAAGTCTTGTGTTGGCACAAGGTGATAATTTTTTGGATGAAATACATTGTATAAAATAGAGAGTTGATGGTCTTGGTCTATATACAATTTCCATAAAGAGAGTATCACCCCTTCTTCTTTTGCATTATAACCAGTCCGCTCTATACCTAAGCTCCTTTCACGGTCGTATTTTTGTTTTAACTGAGTTATTTTGGTGTCAATTTCATCAAGCTTTGAAAAAATATCTGAAAGTCTCTTTAGGGCCCAAGTGTGCCTATCAGCAATATTTTTGATTGAATAGATAGTATCAGTGATGGATTTGCTGGAGTTGTTCTTATAGATATCCATAAGATCAAAGTCCCAAGTCATCACTGCCGTTTGAAGATCAGACCAGAAAGTCGAGTTGTCGTGCCTGGCGTGCTCTCCGGCATAGACCGAAGTAGAAAGAGAGAGTAGAAGGATATAGGAAAAAATTAATTTCATTTTTACGCTCCGATATTTTGAGATAAGCGATAATAGGGCCTTTTGTAGAATTGGGTGGAATTTTGAAATATTTATTGAAAATGGCCCTCGCTTTTTGTTTCAAATTCCATGAAATTACAAGATCTTTTGATGAAAGGAGATAAGGGCGAGGAAAGCTAAACTCTTATTATAATAAGGGGGGAGTGCTCTTGAACTTTGAGATGAAAATGTTCATAATAGGGGGAAAAGGCACCAAATAGTGAACAAAATTGCTCTTCTAATACCAGCATTCTTTCTTATGTCCTGCGGGACCATGATCACAGGCGTGACTAGCCCTGTTTCAATCTCTACTCCATATACAGATCAAGGCTCAGTTAAAATTGACGGGATCGATATGGGGCGTGGTTCATTTATTGCCAACCTTCATCGCGACCGAGACCACCAAATTGAATATATAAGTACTGATGGAGTTCAAACAAGAACAGTTACACGGCATTTCAATTGGCTGACCCTTTTTAATGTATTGAATTTTGGGGTTGGTTTTATTGTTGATTATACTAATGGTTCATTTTGGGAGCTAGATCAAGGCCAATTGTCTTTTAATAATCAAGCCAATTAAACTGCGATAAATCAATTTTGCGGGTAAACTCGACACCAATTCGATGTAGGGTCATAGAGAACTGCTTCTTTTTAATTCGCGCTTCTTTTATATAGGCAATGCGAGCTTTTAACGGAGGCGAAAGTGTTTTTCCGCATATTCTGGAAATTTCAATACTGTCATTTTTCTTAAAGTTCGCACTCAATCCAGATTTATCATAAATACCGGCCCCACCATCTGAAATATCAAGTAACCTGCATTTGTAATTTCCCATAGTTGATTCATCTAATTTAAAAAATTCTAAATAAAATCCTCCCTCTCTTAAGGTTTGCCTGGTCTCAATGCGAGACTCTGAAATTTTAACCTCGGAAGGAATGTTGAATATGGTCTTGCCATTTTTTTCGGTAAAAAAAGCTATTTGGAATACTATTTTTCTGCCTTCAGAGAAGAAGAAGAGAGGCCTTTTGCTAGAGAACTTTATCTCCATAGGAATTATGGGGATCAGCTCAAGAGATTCTTCTTTGCGGCTTATTTTTAAAAGGAGGAACTCACATATAATCCGACTTTTACCTTCTTGCTTCTGCCAAAGGGTGACGATATCTTTACGATTTTTGACTTCACTTAATGCAGAAATAATTTCATGTGAATTTGTACTGGTTCTCATTTCTTCCATGATTTCACTCTTTTTTTACATTAATTATAAGAAATTAGAAGGGTGGGATCAAGAGTTTCTATCTATTTTTGTGTTATTTGCTCTCCGCTAATGTAGTGAATGCCTTTGAGTGATAGCAAAGAGTCAAAATACATCTTTTGGGCGACGTCTTTTGCGTTCACGGTTTGATAATCCTTGAAAGGACCAATGAGTAACTTATCGAAAAGGGGGAGTACTTTTTGTGAAATGGATTCAAAAGGCCTTGGCTCACTTCTATTTCCTATTAAAAGTGATGGTCTATAGATATATAGTGAGCTTAGTCCTAATTGAGCTATGTCTTGCTCCAGTAGTCCTTTGATTTTTTGATAGAAGAAGGGAGAGCTTTTGTTAGCCCCCACACTAGAGATAATATGGAAAGAGGCTGCGTTTTGTGATTTGGCCAGGTCTGCAAAGGCCATGGGGTAGTGATAGTCAACAATTTTGAAATTTTCCTTAGTACCTGCAATTTTTATGGTGGTGCCTATTGTACAAAAAAAATGAGAGTTAGGAGGTAACTCTTCAATAGTTTTTGGAAAATCTTTAAAGTCTATGATTTTCTCAGAAAGCTTAGGGTGATCGCAGTGTAGTTTAGATCTTCCAATGGAGAGCACACTTTGGTACTCTGAAGATTCCAGAAGACAATCTATTAGGTGTCCGCCTATAAGTCCTGATGCTCCTAAAACAATGGCCTGTTTTTCCATTGTATAATAATGGCTCAGTTTATGTAGGGTTGCAACTATCGGCGCTGACTACATTGACTGCTGACTCCATAATTTTTTGAGTTTCTTTTGTAGTGTATCCACCATCTCTATTTTTATCTTTGTGGTTTGTCCTGATTATTCGACTAAAAAGTGAGATATCCTTACTGAAAATAAAAGTGACTAATACTTTTGTCCAAGATTTATGGGAGTAGAGGCCATCATAAAAGCTTGGGGCCATCTTTTTTAGCTTTGGTAAGTTGCTCCATGGGATCATCATAAAATCATGGTGCTCATTATGGTAGCCAACATTTAGTGAAAGGTAATTAAGAGGGCCATAGTATGAATAGGTCTCTTGGCCTGGTTCAAAAATATAGTGCTCTTGTATCCATCTACCACCAAGTGGAGAAAGACCTACTGAAAAGAAAAGTGAGAGAAGCAAATAGGTAAATGTCATGGCCCCAAAAGTGGTGAAAATCCATACATTGATGGCCATAATGACTGACAAGTTGAGAATACTCCAAAACTCTAAAAAATTAACTCTTTTAACTCTAAGGGGTCTAATCACTCCCTCAACAATAGGAAAGAAAAGTAGCCACAGTGCTTTTTTGATGGGGTTTGTTCCCACAAAATTGGCTTCGCTCTTACTTGCTAAGTCGGCATCGTAGTCCATCTCTCCTTGGTATTTATGATGTAGGAGGTGGTAGTTTCGAAACCCAATTGCTGGGGGCATAACCATTGGGAAATTTGTGACAATACCCATTAACTTATTCTTTGTGGCGCCCTTAAAAACTAGATTATGAGAGAGATCGTGAATGATTACAAAAAGGGCGTGATCAATAACGGCTCCAATAGTCCAAGCCGATAACAACACCATAGGCCATGATGAACTCTTAAGTGCAATAGCAATGGCAAAGTGAAGAGATATTATAGATATCGCAACAACTGCCGTCCAAGGGTTTCTCCCCATGAGAGATCTTACTTCGGGGTGAGCTTTTAATATTTCTCTTGATCTTTTAATGTGTGGCTCGGGATAATCTACAAATGTAAAATCTCTTTCATTCATTAAAATCTCTCCTAAATGATATTTGAAAGCTAGAATATGATAGTTTCTAATTTTTAGGTGTAGTTGATTTTTTTACTGTTTCAGCAGGTGAGAAAATGGAGTAATTTGTACAAAATAAATTACCCAGCTAATCTAAATTTAACGAAAAATTTACTAATTTATTGCACAAAATTCAAAACCAGCTACATTGTGGCAAATAGAGGTTTTTAATATGGATTTTATTCGAAAGATTTTCCCCATTATCATTTTGATTGAACTTGCTGCCGTGCTAATTCTTCAACACCTGTTAGCAGATAATTACAATGCTCTAGGGGTCGCCAAGTACATGGTTAACACATCGATTTTTGCTGTATCACTTTTGATACCTAAACTTAGCAAAGACCACAAGCTTCTAGGCCGTATTTTTCTCTTTATATGGCTTGCTGATTTTTTCTTTGTTCTGCTAGGTACTTTCCCTGGCTTTTCTCCTGAGCATCCCATTTCCAGGTTTGGGGGGATGTTATTTTTTGGACTGGCTTATATTGGGCTTATGGTATTTTGTGCCAAGGGATTTAAATTTGATAAAAAGCAGCTCTTAGTTTCTTCTTTTGTTCTAGTGACTATTTTGATTTCAGGCGCTATTTGTTATGAAAATATTCTGCCTCAGAAAAAACCAATGTTTTGGATCTTTTTTAGCTTCATGTTCTTTATGGGAAGCAGCTCAATTGGAACAGCTTTTAGGGATTACTATATCAAAGAGGTTAGGGTCCTTCTCAGTCTTGCTGGGCTTTTATTTCTTTTGTCAGAGATGGGGTTTGGCGCAGGAATGTTTTATCCAGGGTTAAGCCGAAATGATCCTTGGCTTGGAAATGAAATCTGGATTACCTACATTCCAGGTTGGACACTTTGTTTATTGGCGCTCAGTAGAGAAGAAATGACAATTGGGCGATCTATTCGCTAAACTTTGCTCTGCAGCTAATGGTTTTTGGGAGTGACATGACTGGTCTTGTCAATATGCGTCTTTAACACCTAAACTGCACTCCAACCTGATGAATTTCTTGGAGTAGATAATGTCTGTTTTTGAGACGGGTATCGACACCGGTTCAGAGTCTTATAAAGAAAATGTAAAATATCACCTTGGACTTTTAAACCATGTTCACGAACTGCACGAGACAGTAAAGCTTGGCGGTGGTGAAAAGTATGTTGATCGACACAAAAAACGAAATAAATTTTTAGCGCGAGAGCGAATTGAAAGAATTATTGATGAGGGTAGTGCCTTCTTAGAGTTCTCAACACTTGCCGGTGAGGATGTCTATGACTCTCATACTCCCTCAGCTGGTGTTGTTACGGGAGTTGGAACCGTTTGCGGTGTTGAGTGTTTATTTGTGGCCAATGACGCCACAGTAAAGGGTGGTTGTTACTTACCTTTAACTGTCAAAAAACATTTAAGGGCCCAGGAGATCGCTAGAGAGAATCACTTACCTTGTATTTACTTAGTTGATTCTGGTGGAGCCTTCCTTCCTCTTCAGTCAGAAGTTTTTCCTGATAAAGAACACTTCGGAAGAATCTTTTATAACCAGGCCCAAATGAGTGCCATGGGCATCCCACAGGTCTCTGTCGTTTTTGGTCACTGTACTGCTGGGGGAGCTTACGTTCCTGCCATGTCGGATGAGTCAGTCATTGTTAAAGGCAATGGGACTATCTTTTTGGGAGGGCCACCTCTTGTTAAAGCGGCAACGGGTGAAGTTGTTACTGCTGAAGACCTTGGAGGAGCTAGAGTCCACACTGAAGAAAGTGGAGTTGCGGATCATTTTGCGGAAGACGAAGAGCACGCCTTTGAAATAACGAGAGAGATTGTAAAAAATTTGGTCTATACATCAATTGGTGAACAGAGGGGACAGAAGGCTAGACAAATTGCACTGCCTCCTATTCATAACTCAGAAGAACTTTTGGGAATCATTCCAAAAGATCCTAAAGTTCCTTATGATATTCGAGAAGTCATATCTAGAGTTGTAGATGAAAGTGAGTTTTTTGAGTTCAAGGCCAATTTTGGCACTACCGTTGTTTGTGCATTTGCTAAAATTTATGGATTTCAAGTTGGTATAATTGCCAACAATGGAATTCTTTTTAGTGAATCTGCTGTTAAGGCCACTCATTTTATTGAGCTATGTTGCCAAAGAAAGATCCCCTTAATCTTTTTACAAAACGTAAATGGATTTATGGTGGGAAAAAAATATGAGTCTGAGGGGATTGCTAAACACGGCGCTAAAATGGTGATGGCAGTCTCAAATGCCAATGTACCAAAGTTTACTGTAATAGTAGGCGGCTCATTTGGTGCAGGAAATTACGGCATGTGTGGTAGGGCCTACTCGCCAAGGCTTTTATGGATGTGGCCAAATGCAAAGGTGTCCGTAATGGGCGGAGAGCAGGCTGCAGGTGTTTTATTCACTGTAAAACAAGATGTTCTTGAGGCCCGCGGCACACCTATGAATGAAGAAGAGCAAAAAGAATTTAAAGCACCTATTATTGAGAAATATGAAAAAGAGGGAGGAGCTGTTTATTCAACTGCTCGAATCTGGGACGATGGCATCATTGATCCTAGACAAACTCGTGAAGTATTGGGGCTTAGCTTATCAGCAGCACTCAATGCGCCAATCGATGACGCTAAATTTGGTGTCTTTAGGATGTAATGGTGAATACTAAGTTTGTTAAAGTGACGTTTGATGAGAAAGGGGTGGTAGAGTTAGTTCTCAATCGGCCTGAAATTCACAACGCATTTAACGATCAAATGATTAGTGAGATCATCCAAGTAGTATCTGCTCTTGAAAAAGACGACAAGTGTAGACTTGTGGTTCTATCGGGTATGGGAAAGTCATTTTGTGCTGGAGCCGACTTAAGTTGGATGAAGCAGATGAAAGACTACAGCAAAGAAAAAAATGTAAAAGATAGTTTGGAATTATCTAAAATGTTTAAAACCCTACATCTTTTCTCCAAACCTATTATCGGTAAAATTAATGGGCATGCACTCGGAGGAGGGGTTGGACTTGTTAGTATTTGTGACTACGCAATTGTTGTCGAATCCGCCAAAATTGGTCTTACAGAGGTAAGATTAGGTCTGGCTCCGGCGGTCATATCTCCTTATGTCATTTCCAAAATAGGTGTTTCAAATGCCAGGGCCTATTTCTTATCGGGAACTAAATTTGGTGGGAGAAAAGCAGTGGGGTTAGGTTTGGCCCATGAGTGTTGTGAGTCAGCTGAGCTTGATGAAAGAGTTGAAAGTCTTGTGATGAGCTTTTTAAAAGCAGCTCCAGTTGCTCAAAGAGCAGCAAAAAATCTTATTGCTGAGGTCTCTATAATGGAGTTACCTGATAAATTAGAAGCCGTGTGTGCTTCTGAAGAATATACTGCCAATTTGATATCTGAGCTTAGGGTATCTGATGAAGGGCAAGAGGGAATGAATGCAATACTTTCGAAGAGAAAAGCTAATTGGGATCAAAAGAGGTAAATGTTGAGAAAAATTTCCAAATTACTTATTTGCAATAGAGGAGAGATCGCCTTAAGAATCGCCGGCTCTGCAAAAGAGATGGGAATCAAAACCGTTGGGATTTACTCAAGCGCGGATATAGGCCTTCCCCATACATACTCGATGGATGAAATGATCTATTTGGGAGAAGGAAGCTTACAAGAGACTTATTTAAATGCTGATCTAATAGTTCATAAGGCCTTCGAGCTAGGCGTTGACGCCATTCATCCGGGATATGGGTTTTTATCTGAAAATTCAGCCTTTGCAAGTTTAGTTCGTGAGAAAAATATGATCTTCCTCGGGCCATCACCAAAAGTGATAGACATCATGGGTGATAAAAAAGCTTCAAAAGAAACATTATTCGCAATCGCTACACCACTTATTCCTGGATACTTTGGCGATAAGCAGGATTCGAAAACTCTACTTGAAGAGGCAAAAAAAATTGGGTTTCCCGTGCTGATAAAGGCCACTGCAGGCGGCGGCGGGAAAGGGATGAGAGTTGTAGAGAGCGAAAACGAATTTGTTTCTTCTCTTGAGTCTGCCATGAGGGAGGCAAAAAAATCTTTCGGTATAGATACTGTTATGCTTGAAAAATATATTTTAAGCCCAAGACATATTGAAGTGCAGGTGTTGTCAGATCAGCATGGAAATCACCGCCATCTTTTCGAAAGAGAGTGCTCTATTCAAAGGCGTCATCAAAAAATTGTAGAAGAAACTCCTTCTACTGCACTTGATCCTGAGCTTAGAAAAAAAATTTGTGACACTGCTGTGGCCATCGCAAGTCATGTCAAATATGAAGGTGCTGGAACAGTCGAGTTTATACTAGATACATCAGGTGCTTTTTATTTTTTAGAAATGAATACAAGACTTCAAGTTGAACATCCTATCACTGAAATGCTCACAGGTGTTGATCTAGTAAAATGGCAAATAAAAATAGGAGAGGGCAAGATTATCAGTTTCTCTCAAGATGATCTTGTTCCTAGAGGTCATGCCATTGAAGTTAGGATTTATGCAGAAGATCCTGACAATGAGTTTTTACCAACAAATGGTGTAATTGAGAGAGTTGGGACTACTCATTTAAATGGTGTGAGGCTTGATACGGGGTATGCTGATGGCAGTAGTGTTGGTGTTGAATTTGATCCTATGCTAGCAAAACTAATTGCACATTCTGATACAAGAAGATCTGCAATTACAAAACTCTTGCTTGCACTGGATGAAATTACTTTCAGTGGACTTAAAACTAATAGAGATCATTTAAAAAGAATTTTAAATTCTCTCAAATTTAAAGAAGGTGAAACATATACTGATTTTATTGATAAAAATGGCGATAGCTTGGGAGTTCCTGAGGTATCAAATGATTCCTTCGCTCTTGGAATCGCAGCACTGCAACTTAGTGGGAAAAACCTTGTAAGTGAAACAGGGGCAAGTCACATATGTCGTGACTCTCTTGTGTTAGAGGAATCTCTTAATATGTTTAGGAATGTATAAAGACCATGGAAAAGAAATTTATAATTAATGATACAAAAGTTGTGGCCTGTGATTATGGGCACAAAGGAAATATGATTTCTTTTTCAATTGAAGGCAAGCAGTTCACATTCTATGAAGTGGATAAAAGCAGTGAGTTCATTGTTTTAAAAGATGAAAGTGGAAAACATTTTAAGGTTGGCATTAGTGCTGGCAGAGAAAAAGATGAGAGTCATATCTGTGCACCTGGTATTGAAGATTTATTTATATCAAGTGATTCCAAATCATCTAGAAAGAAGTCTTCGGTAGGCGGAGGCAGCTTACAAAGCCCAATGCCAGGAAAAATTGTAAAAGTGATGGTTTCTGAAGGTGATGAAGTTAAAAAATCACAACCACTACTGATTCTTGAGGCGATGAAAATGGAGCATTCCATAAAATCACCTAGGGATGGAAAAGTGGTGAAAATTTTCTTCTCTGAAGGTGACCAAGTCCAGGGGAAGGTTGAGCTATTAAGTCTAAGTGGAGATGATACGGATGCTTAGAAATTTACCCCAAAAAGTCACAATTGTTGAAGTGGGAGCTAGAGATGGCCTTCAAAATGAAACAACAGTACTCGGCATTGAGGATAAGTGTGAATATATAAAGCTTCTGGCCGATTCAGGAGTTGAGCAGCTTGAAGTAACCAGCTTTGTAAAAGAGTCTGCCATTCCGCAAATGGGGGATGCTAGTGAACTTTATGAAAAAGTAAGGCCAATACTAGAAGGCAAGTGTAAACGGCTATGGTGCCTTACCCCAAACCAGCAGGGGTTAAACAATGCTCTTAAAGTTGGTGTGCGTGATATTGCGCTCTTTTCTTCTACTAGCAACTCATTTAATAAAAAAAATATAAATTGTGACATTAAAGAATCTTTTAAAAGATTTGAGGCCCTTGGTGATCAGATCAAAGAAAATTCTTTGAATGTACGAGGTTATGTTTCAACAGTGTTTGGTTGTCCTTATGAGGGAGATGTCTCTTTTGACCAAGTAAAACTGGTAGTTGAAAAATTCTCGGAGTTTGGAGTTGATGAAATTTCATTGGGAGATACTATTGGTGTGGCGACTCCTGGACAGGTTGATAAGTTACTATCTCAGTTAAAAAATGTAGTAGATTTTAAAAATCTTGCTCTTCATTTTCATGACACCAGGGGAATGGCCGTAGCAAATATTCTTGTGGCCCTAGAGCATGGGATTAGAGTTTTTGACTCTTCCTCAGCTGGTCTTGGTGGTTGCCCCTATGCTAAAGGAGCATCCGGCAATGTGGCCACAGAGGATCTGCTTTATTTA
>Ga0257117_1000959_pt1 | contig 18914 bp, 13 predicted proteins | sample SI112_135mmetaG_FD_190157 | JGI IMG/M metagenome (GOLD analysis project Ga0257117, IMG submission 190157) | Marine microbial communities from Saanich Inlet, British Columbia, Canada - SI112_135m | ecosystem: Environmental > Aquatic > Marine > Inlet | place: Canada: British Columbia | collected... | reverse complement strand
AAGCGTGTAGTCTAATGAATTTATTCCCTGAAAGTAAAATGTAAGTGCTGCTACCCCAAAAGTATAAATAAGTATTGATGACTCAAAACTCTTAAATTCAATTTTTCCTTTTGCCCAAAAAATGAGGGGGACCCAACCTGGGTATATTGGAAGTCTGAGGTATTGTGCTGCCAACTCTAAGGCAATACAAATAAGCGAGCACTTGAAGAAGCTGATCTGATCATGCTTGTAAAAAGAGAGCTGAGAGGTCATATTTTTTCCACTTTGATTCGGGTGTTAAAACTCATTCCGAAACCAATGGGGTCGAATTTATCTGAGCCCACATCATTAAACCTGGCTCCTTTTCCTCTGCAAATTTTTGAATAGGCCTTGTGACCAAAATGATGACTTAAGGCCATGGTCTGAGGGTGAATTCCTTGTGTTACAAAAATGGGGACTTCTAGGGATCCCGTTTCTGAGGTGATTTTGACTATCATACCTGTTTGTAAATTCATTTTCTTAGCTGTTTGGGTATTGATCCATAATTGATTTTCACCACTAATTGCATCAAGATAAGCATTACTAGCAGTCTTATTATTGGCGTGATAGGGCAAGCGATAGGATATTAGATAAAATGGATAAGCTGGATCTTTTGTCTCTTCCCATGCATCAAAAACTTTTAGTGGTGGTGTTTTTGAAAAAGCTAAAACACTACTATAGAGCTCAATTCTTCCAGAGGGTGTTGTAAATCCCTTTTCCAGTGTCTCGCCTACACGGTACTGGGTATCCACAAAGCCAAATTTCTCTAATTTTTTAAAATCAATGGGTGAATCTTTGGTCTGTTTTTCTAAGAAATCGCGATAATCTTTAAACGGGAATTGTTTTCCAAGTCCCATTTTTTTTGCCAGCTTAATTATAATATCTTGGCCTCCAAGTGATTGACCTCTTGGCCTTACAACTGGCTTTCTCATGACAACACCACGAAAAGGCGGAAAATGGTCATTGAAATCATATTCTTCAAGATAGGTGGCCCCTGGAAGAATAATATCAGCGTACATACTTGTATCTGAAACAAAGGCATCAATTGTAACCACTAGGTCCAATTTTTCTAAGGCCTTTTTAAAACCAACGGTATCGGGGTATGAATAAACGGGATTTGTATAACTAATGATAAGCGATTTTAGGGGGTAAGGTTTTTCACTTAAAATATGCTTTGGAAGGTTTTGGCCAATTCCAATAAAGCTCAAATTTTTCTCTGGTGGTAAAAATGGAAGTGGTAATTTTCCAAAATTTCCACGATCAATTCTCTCAGTCATTGGCATAGAAACACTAGGCGCCACATCTTTAAATTCAATTCTTGGAATAGGAAGTGGGAGAACTCCTCCTTCACTATCAATACATCCAAGTAGTGCTGAAAGGGCCGTTTTCATATGTCCGGTGTAGCTTGCATCTGCTTGAAAAGAAATTCCGGAAAAACCATCAATGGCCGTTTTTCCCTTTGCTATCGCCTTTGCCACACTCAAAAATTGCTCTTTGGGTATATCCGTTTTTTGGCAAACTTGGTCCAGCGTATAAATAGCGACATGCTCTCTAAATTTTTTAAAACCAAAAGTATGAAGCTCAACAAATTTATGATCGTACTTATTTGTTTCAATAAGGTGTCTACAAAGTCCCGCTAGAAATATTCCATCAGTACCCGGTTTTATGGGAACCCACATTCCCCTGCTCGAGTGCATTGCCGTTTCCGTCATTCTTGGATCAACGGTAATAATGGTCGCCCCTCTATGCTTTGCCTTCATCAGTTCCCTGGCCGACCAGCACAATTCTTTACAGGCGAGTGGGTTGGCCCCAACAATTAGAATATTTTCAGCTTTTTGATAGTGAGGTGTAAAAGTTATTTTTCCGGCAGCAATTCCTCCACCGATATGGAATCCGGCAGATCCCGGGTGATCAAAAAAATTAGGAGAGCCCAGGGAGTAGAGAAACCTTTTGTATATATCAGGCCTGGCATTATCTATGTTGTGCATGAGGGCCAAACTTTTTCCACCATAGGCTTCAATACTTTTTTTCAAATTAGTTGAGATCAAATCTAGCGCGTGCTCCCAGCTAACGGCGACAAACTTTCCTTCACCCCTTTTTCCAACTCTTTTCATGGGAGTAAGGACTCTCTCGGGATGATAAAGTTTGAAAACTCCTGCGTGCGCCTTGGGACAAATTTTTCCACGATTAGTCGGCGAGCTAGGATTCCCTCTGAGCTGAACAACTTTTCCTGCTCTTAAAGTGGCGATAATTCCACAACCCAAATAGCATTGATTGCAAGTTGAGATCGTTTCCGTATCTGAGGGGAGAGTTTGAAATGCTGATTCAAGTCCATCAGCATTTGAGTTAAAAAATAGGGACCCCGTGCCAAGGGCCGAAAGTTGAACAAATTTCCTGCGATCTAACTTAAATTTTTTCTCACTGCATGGGCCGTATTCATCTTTCATATGTGCGATATTGTAATGCATCAAGCTGCAAAAAAGTTTGACCTACATCAGCAAAATGCAATTCATGAAATATTTTTTTTGCATATTGTAATTTTTACTTCTGAGCGCTCTTCAAGTGCTCGCAATTTGTTTCAATATATTGAGATTTGCGAAGAGGTGATGCGGCATGAGCTAGCTACTTAATTACGGCTAAAGGCATAAGTTGTGAGCACTTAGCCTTAACTTGGGAAAGCGATTAGGTTAGAATGGCGGATCGCGAGGACCAGAAAATGACAGACACAACACTATTAGATACCCACAAGGATTCTTTTGTTCACCTACATTTACATACTCAGTATTCACTCCTTGATGGAGCGATTCGTATAAAAGATTTGATGGAAAGAGCTAAAGAGTTGGGAGTTCCAGCAATTGCTCAAACTGATCATGGAAATATGTTTGGTGCCATCGATTTTTACAAAAATTGCAAAAAAAATGGAATCAAACCAATCCTTGGCTCGGAAATTTATTTTACACCGGGCTCAAGATTTGATCGCATTGCCCCCAATAAAAGAAAGGTAATCTCAGGCCAAGATGAACAAGAAAGTAGGCATCAGATTCACCACCTTATTTTGCTTTGTAAAAATATAACTGGTTATCAAAATCTATGTAAGTTGATCTCAAAGGCCTACCTTGAAGGATTTTATTATAAGCCCCGAGCAGATGTTGAATTGTTAAAAGAGTACTCAGAGGGAATAATTTGTACTACTGCCTGTTTGAAAGGCGAGGTGGGATATAATTTCTTTAACGATCAAGATGATCGCGCTGTATCAGCAATTAAAAAACTTAGCGATATTTACGGTGATGATTTTTATTTAGAAATTCAAGAAAATGGAATTCCTGAGCAGGCCATTGTTAATAAAAAAGTGATTAGTTTTGCAAAAGAAAATTCACTCAATCTTGTTGCCACAAATGACTGCCACTACTTAACTAAGGAAGACGCTGCTGCCCAAGAGGTACTCCTGTGCATTCAAACAGGAAAAACTCTTTCAGATGAAAATAGAATGAAATTATCTACCAGTGAGTTTTATTACAAAACTCCTGAGGAGATGAGAGAGTCTTTTAAACATGTACCTGAAGCCTGTGATAATACGCTTAGAATTGCAGATAAGTGCGATGTTGAGTTTAAGTGGACTGATGACGCTGGTAATATGAATTACTTATTGCCCGATTTTAAAATAGATACAGGAGAAACAACTGCTCAGTTCTTTGAGCGCCAATCTAGTGAAGGCTTGCTAGAAAGATTTAAAGGACCACATTTTACAAAGCTTGTTGCTAGCGAAAATTGGGAAAGTGAGCTGAAACCTGTATATTTTGATCGTTTGAAACTTGAAGTTGATATGATCGTTAAAATGGGCTTTGAAGGTTACTTTTTAATCGTATCGGATTTTATAAAGTGGGCAATGGAAAATAAGATCCCAGTTGGTCCTGGTCGAGGCTCGGGAGCAGGCTCTCTTGTTGCCTATTCACTAAATATTACAAATATTAATCCCATCCCCTATAACCTTCTATTTGAGAGATTTATAAATCCTGAGCGTATTTCAATGCCGGATTTTGATGTGGACTTTTGTCAGGACCGAAGACCTGAAGTTATTCAATATGTAATCGAGAAATATGGTGAGGATAAGGTCGCCCAAATTATTACTTTTGGAAAACTGCAAGCTAAAGCAGTTTTAAGAGATGTTAGTAGGGTCTATTCACTCCCTTATAGTGAAGCAGATATGCTGGCAAAACTTGTTCCTGATGAACTTGGAATCTCTCTAGGCGAGGCCATTGAAAAAGAACCAAAGCTTAGAGAGTTAGAAGAGAAAGATCCTAAGATAAGACAGATTTTAAAAATTTCACTTCGCCTTGAGGGACTTTTAAGGCACGCCTCTATTCATGCTGCTGGTGTTATTATTACAGATGAGCCACTGGTTAATTATTGTCCTCTGTTTAAAGGTAGAGAGGGCGAGCAAGTTGTTCAATTTGATAAAGATTTCTCTGAAGAAATTGGGCTTGTTAAGTTTGATTTTCTCGGACTAAAAACACTGACAGTTGTAGATAATGCTGCGAAATTTATTCGAAGAGATGAGGTCCCTGATTTTGATATAGAGGCCATCGACTTGGAAGATCGAAATGTTTACGACATGATTACAGATGGAAATACCACAGGTGTATTTCAACTGGAATCTTCTGGGATGAAAGATCTTTGTAAGAGAATCGGCCCTGATAATATAGAAGACATAACTGCTATCAACGCCTTATATCGTCCAGGTCCCCTTGGTTCAGGAATGGTGGATGATTTTATTGAGATTAAGCACGGTCGGAAAAAAATGGCCTTTCCATTTCCCGACTTAGAACCTGTCCTTAAAGATACTTACGGGATTGTTGTATACCAAGAGCAAGTGATGAACATCGCAAGAATTGTTGGAGGGTACTCGCTTGGACAAGCTGATATTCTCAGAAGAGCGATGGGGAAGAAGAAAAAAGATGTAATGGATGAGCACCGTGAGATTTTCTCAAATGGTGCCCTTGAAAGAGGATTTGATGTAGATAAGGCCCGTGACCTATTTGATCTCATGGCCAAATTTGCTGAGTATGGGTTTAATAAATCGCACGCTGTTGCCTATGCCTATATTGCCTATCAAACAGCTTTTTTGAAAAGATATTACCCAGGTCCATTTTTTGCGTCCCTTCTTTCCACAGAGATGTCCAATACTGATAAAGTGACCATCTACATAAACGATGCCAAAGACAATGGTCTTTTGATTTTACCTCCCGATATAAATGAATCCCTTTGGTTATTTAATGTTATTGAAAAAATCAATATCCGTTTTGGAATGGGGGCCGTTAAAAATGTTGGGGAAGCAGCGGTTCAAGAAATTATTAACAATCGCGCCGAACATGGCCCATACAAGGGACTCATTGATCTTTGCGAGAGAATTAATTTAAAAATGGTTAATAAAAGAGTTTTGGAATCGTTAATTAAGGTTGGGGTATTTGATAGTTGCGAAAAACTCAATAGAAGGACACTTCTAGAACACTTAGAGCTAATTATTGCCTATGCTGCCAAAAGACAAGAAGAGAAAGCCTTAGGACAATTTAATCTCTTTGCGTCTGTTGGCGTGCAGTCTTCTAGTGCAGCTGATGATCTTAATATCATTGAGTCAGCTGATTTCGATGAAAAAGAGATGCTTACCCATGAAAAACAATTAATGGGTATTTATGTTTCAGGTCATCCTCTCAATAAGTATGGCGATATAATGAAGCAAATGTCTTCAATGCCAATCACAGGTGTCCACCAACTTGACGGTCACGACAAGAGGGATCTGGTACTGACGGGCCTAATCACTGAAGTTAAAAAAATTCTGACTAAAAAAGGCGATAAGATGGCCTTTGCAATGTTAGAGGATCTTGAGAGTAAAATTGAATGTATTATCTTCCCTAGGACTTTCTTAGAATTTGAGGCCATGCTTGAGACTGATGAACCTGTGATTATTTCCGGCAATGTTAATCTCGCTGAGGATCCTAAGAAATTTTTTCCAAATAAGATTCAATTTCTTAAGGATGAGGCCGAAGAAAGAGTCAGTGCGGTAAGAATTCAATTAGATGTTGAAAGGCTCCATGAATACTCACTACCCAAGCTGAAACAACTTCTACTTAGTTATAGAGGGAGTGTTCCCGCTCATATTATATTGGAAAATTGTGATGCCAGGGCGAGACTCCCACTTGGTGAAGAATTTTTAGTAAATCCCACACCACAAATGGCCGCAAAAATTAATGAATTATTGCAAGATAATAGTGTAAAATTTGTAATCGATGGAAGAATTGAAGATATGGCAGGTGTAACACAATGAAAATTTCTTTAAAATATTTGATTTTAGTTTGTCTTTGCACGTCTGTTTGGGCCCAAAAAGCTCAAAAGAAGAGAGGGGACTTTATTTTAGGTGAGGGAAAGTTTTATGCACAAAGTGATGATTCCCTTAGTTTTATCAAATCGGGACTTATTAACAATGCTTTTAAAGATATTATTACCAAAAAATTAACTTTAGCGGGTATGGATTCAGAATTATTTTGGAATAAATTTAATGAAAAATTTGAAGAGTCATTTAATTTAGTAAAAGAAAGACTGGAAGAAAAATACCATGTGGATGACCCAAAACAAACAACCAAGCAAAAACTTAGCTTTAATAACAAAATGAGACAAAAGAGAATTCTGATGTCTAAGAAGTTCGGAAATCTCTCAAAGGTGATTACAAGCTATTCAGTCGTTAAGATATCTAGGTCTTCTGAATACCCCAATACTCGCTATATTAAACTCAATGGCAAAGTTAGTAGAAAGGCCTTGAACCGCATTTATTTTAAGTATGTGGGAGGAGAGCATGGAGGTAAATATTCTAATATTTATTTTTCAACTCACTTTAATGTGGGAGTTGATGGGTGGAATGATCTAGGTGTCAAAAATCAAGGTGATTTTATATCCACACTTGAAGATTCTTGGAATAATTGGCTCATTACAAAACTAACTGGAGTAGTGGACCAAGTTGTAAAAGCAGATACTGAGATAATAAAGAGCCTGCAACATGATTTGAGATCGGGACAAATACTACCTTCTGCTTCAGGAGAAATGCTGGCTGAAATGTCCGTCACAAATGGGCTTTGGTTAAAGTTCGCCCTTGATATTAAAAAAATTGAAGAAAATATTGTTTTAAAATCTAAGACATTTGAATTTTCAGGATCAGTGATTGTACTGGACGTTGCCACTTCAGAGGTTGTCTTGTCCACTATGATCCCTCCAAGAGTCATTACCTACAAGTTCTTTGAAAGAAGTGACTTGAGCTCTCAAATTGCAAGCTTTGTTTATAGAATGCCTCTAGCTCCACTAAAGCGAATAAAGAAATCTCTTATGGCCATTCCATCGGGCATGAAAAAAAGAAGACTGTCTCTTTATGAATATAAAAGCATGGCCGAGGCCTATGGGCTGATGAATTTGCTAAGTAATATGGGTGGTAGATACCGATTAAAAACATCTGTTAAATCAATCGCCGTTGATAAGGTGATCATTGAAGTCAACTTTATAGGCGATGATTCTAATCTCAAGTCTCTGCTAAGTAGGCTAAAAGGTAAGACTTATAAGGGCAAATTTAGCTACTTTGTTCCAAATGAGTCAGAACCCTATAAAATAATAGCAACACGCTCTGAAGAAACAACAGAGCAGTAAACTATTATTTTTGGGAGTTTGGGTGCCAAGACTTGCGAAGCTTCTCATTTTTTTCACTATAACTACTTTTGTTTTTGGATGTGGCAGTGAGCCAGTTCAAAGAGGCTCAGGAGTTGGCTCAGGCTATAAAGGTGGCAGAGCTAATGACAAGTTTGCTCTCATCAAAAAGAAGGTAGCACTTTTACGGGTATTCAATGAAAGCCCCTATGGTGGACCAGATTTAGGTGTCAACGTTACTGAAGAGTTGAGAGTTGAAATCGGAAGAACTGGTGAGTTTATTATTGATTCAGAAGGGCAAAGAATTTTTGGCTCTAGTAAAGAGATCTATGCTGGAGGGGGTGCTAAGCTCACTCAAATGGCGAGAAGAGCTAAACTTACTGGCATAAACTTTGTTCTCTATGGTCGCATTGTTGATGCAAGAGTAAGGGAAAAGACAGACGATATCGGCCTTATTCGTGAAACGAGGGCCTATGCTGAGGCCAAAGTTGAGCTAAAAATATATGACATCCAAAATCAAAAAGAAGTTTTTAGCAGAACGTTTCTAGGTTACGCCAATGACAAAACATTCCGCTTCTTCAAGTCCGACTCTGAATCTCAGATGGAGTATCGTCAAGAGATGCTTCGATATGCTGTAAAGGTGGCAACAAGAAGAATTCTTCCACCAATTTTGGCCTTGGCCACAAAAATGGATTGGATGGGAAGAGTTGCTAAAATTATTGGGACTAAAATCTATATCAACGCTGGCAGGGCCTCAGGCATACATGTTGGCGACATTCTAAAGGTCCTAACCGAAGGTGAAGAGATTTACGATCCAGAAACCGGCGCTCTCATTGGCCTTTCCAAGGGTGAAGTCAAAGGAACCCTTGAGGTTATTGATTACTTTGGCCCAGATGGGGCTACCGCGGTGGTCCATTCAGGCGGGACGGTGAGTGAAGGCGACTTTGTCATGCTTTATTAAAAATTTTAATTTTCCGAACTTGATTTATTAAAAATTTCAATCTACATTCCCCTCATGAAAGAAATCGAAAGACATAATTTCCAATGCCCAGAGTGTCAAAACTCACTATCTGTTAAATCTCTTCACTGCCATGATTGTGATTTAACCATGGAGGGCAATTTCATTGAAAATGAATTCGCCTCTCTGGGTCAAGATGAAGTCCACTTTTTGCGAGTATTTGTGTTTTGCGAAGGGAAGATTGGAGATATGGAGCGCGCCCTGGGAGTGAGCTACCCAACGGTTAAATCAAAACTCAAGAAGTTGAAATCAAAGCTTCAAAGTGTCAGTGAAAGTTCTCAGAAAAAAACCAACGATACCAAAGATATTCTTAAGGCCATTGAATCCGGAGAGATGAGCGTTGAGAAGGCGGTAGAACTCATAAAAAACAAGGTGTAGGAAATGAAAGAAGAAATAATGAAAATTGTAGAAATGAATAGAGCGGGAACCATTTCTGATGAACAAATGGTTGAACTGATTGAGGCCATCAATGAATCAAAAGAAGAATCAAAGAAGGCCTGTGAGAATGAAAGCGATCACAAAGAGCATGGTGAAAGTGAGGAGAGTTCAAAGTATGAAAAAATCTCAAAGCTTGGCAAATTAGCAGAGCTGGCTTCAGGTATTACACGCTCCCTTCATATTGGTGGCAGCGATGAGTTTGATAACTCAATTAATATGAGTAAATTTAGTAACCCAGTTGGAGAGAATTATAAATTTTGTGACAATAGCATCCAGGTTTCTCACGTATCGGAGTTAAATTTAAATGGCAGTACATTTAGTGATAATTCCATTCAGGCATCCAATATGGTTAATGTGAGTTTATTTGAATCAAAAATTTGTGATACACAAATTAATGGAAGCACCATTGATAGTTTAAAATTAGATCACGCCAAAATTGTTGATACTGAGTTCAATGGCTCCAAAGTAAGCAAGCTCAAGCTTCTCAGTAAAGCTCAGCTAAGTGATTGTCATTTTAACGGCGTGTCTATCAAGCATGTTGATATTGAAGAGAATTCTCTTATAAGTGACTGCACCTTCAATGGATTTTCATTTGTAAACTCCCATATTAGAAATAGCAAATTAAGTGATTGTGAGTTTATGGCAGGCACACTAAAAGAGGCTTGTTTAAGTGAAATGAAAATTACTGATACCAAATTTTCCAACTGTAATTTTAATCACTGTTCATTTTCAGGCTTTACAATTGAAGACAGAAAATTAAGTCATGTTAATTTCTCTGGCAAGCATTTCACTTCACTTGATGAGTTTGATAGTTTTGTGAATAGCTGATCTGCGTCTTTATATCAATTGGGCCAGGTTATTTTGGCCAAAACTTAAAGAATCTTCTATAGTCAGGTCATGGATTTGTACCCTTTATTTAGATCCATGGCCTTTAAGCAAGACCCTGAAAAGGCCCATGAAAATACCCTGCGTTTAGCAAAGATGCTTCCTTTTACATCAAAGATATTTGGACAAGAAAACTGGGATCAAAAAACCTATGAGCTAGATGTGGCGGGACTTAAGTGGAGCTTTCCAATCGGGCTTGCAGCAGGCCTTGATAAAGATGCTGTGGGGCTGCGATTTTTCGAAGGCCTTGGTTTTGGAGCAATTGAAGTAGGAACGGTGACTCCTAAGGCCCAGCCAGGAAATGATAAACCCAGACTTTTTCGCTACCCCGAAGAGTCAAGTCTAAGAAATCGCATGGGCTTCAACAATCATGGTAGTGAATTTCTCAAAAAAAATATTATAGCTCACCCCATATCAAAAATATTGGGCGCCAACCTTGGCAAAAATAAAATTACCGCAGCGGCTGATGCTCCAAGTGATTATCAAATGCTTTACAAGGACTTAGCTCCTGTTGTTGATTATTTGGTGATTAATGTTTCTTCACCAAATACACCGGGCCTTCGAGATCTTCAAAATGAAGAGATGCTCAGTGAAATTCTTCAGGCCGTGGGAGAAGAAAGAGCGAAGTGCCCGAAACCACTATTTTTAAAAATCGCCCCCGATCTTGCCAGCTCTGACATTGCTTCAATCGTAAAAGTTTGTGTGGATAATCAGCTTAGCGGAATCGTTGCTACAAATACCACTAAAATTGAAAGCTTAGGCGATGGTGGAGTTTCTGGACAGCTACTAAGGCAGCGTTCAAGAGAAGTTCGAAGCTGGGTTCTTAAAGAAACAAAGGGTCTTAGCGACTTTGAGGTCATTGGAGTTGGAGGAGTTGACTCTTATGAAGACCTAAGAGAGTTTTGGAAGTTGGGAGGAAAGGTTATGCAAATCTACACTTCTTTCATCTACAAAGGCCCAAATTTACTTCAAGAAATTAAAAATCAAATAGATGATGAAATGGAACAACAAGGCGTTCAAGATTTAAAGTCTCTTACCGAAAGACTTCATCAGTCACACTAATTAAAGAGAATATATTTTTTTAATAAGTTTTTTTTGCCCTTAGGGTTGACAATATTTAAAAATGAGATAAATTCGACTATATGAGAATTTAATATTCCTCAAACTAGGAGGTTGCGTTGGACATTCATAATCTAAATAGAAAAGTAGATGGCATGATTGGTGTTCTAGCGGCCTTTGATCCAAGAACCTGCTATTAACTAGCAAATCAATCGTTACCATTACTAATCCAAACCGCCAAAAGGTGCACTCGTGCGTTGTTTTGGCAAACAAGTACTAAGTTTTTAATTAGTCACGTTTTTGAAAGCTTACTAGCGCCCAGAACTTTACAAATTTACAGATTTTGAAAAAGAAATCAAAAGATATAGGGGATAGAGATGAGCTTAGTTCTCAGATTTTGACTTAGAAAAGTAAAACACATTGAAATGATTTTTGAAAATGTACATCTGGGTACAGGGAGATTCCTTTACCCAAATTAACCATAGGAGAGCATATGTACAACCAAGCAGTAAGAACAGTGACGCAGTTTAGAACACAGAACAAGAAGGAGAGTGAAATGAAATTTTTCAAAAGGCTTAAAAAGTACGCCGCCAAAATTATGAGATTAAAAATCGAGTATGGCGGAAGTTTAGAAAAAGATTATTGGAGCGAGCGAGAGTATGAGCAAAGACAAGTTCTCTACTCCAGTTTGCTAAAACAAACCACATATTAATTAAAGGAGTAGATTATGAATACGCAAAGTGCATTTATTAAAAAATATTTTGGTCAAGAAGGAAAGCTTGGCGCTGAGGTGGCAAGCTTTCTTTTTAGAGAGCACGGTGTCTCAAAGGTTTTGGCTTATGCCTACAGTGACTTGAAGTGGAGTCCAGATGGTCCCACTAGCGGTTTAAGTTGGGTTGTACTTGGAGAGGGAGAGCTTTTTAATGTGGAAGTGGATTTCACAGGCAGAGCTCGCCTTGTACAAAGTGTAAAAGTCGATCCCAAGTTTAAGATAGTTCTAGATAACGGCAGATCTCTTGGGAGATTTAGCGTTAGAGATGAGCTAGGAGACGTTGTTTTCAATGCTTATTTTTCAAATAGGCAAAGAGAAGGGTTTTCTAACTTAAAGAGTCTTGCTGAAAGACCAAATATTGAAGGCCTTAGTTGGGCCAAGGACGCTGATTCAGTTTACGCTGACTCACTTTGCGAAAAATTATACGAGCAATATGGATCCAAGACAGATACTCAGTCATCAGTTGTGTTTAGGCTTTTAGGTTATTTAAAACCCTATAAAAAAGAGATGGCCTGGGGTGCTGTAGGAGCAGTCTTTATGACTGTCTTTCAACTGGTGCCGCCCTATTTAACTGGGTATTTGATCGATGATGTCATTAAACCTTTTCAAGGTGGAGTGCTTACATTTGAAAAAGCTCGCTCTCTAGGAGTGATACTTTTGGTAGGGCTTATTTTGACATTTGCCATTCGAGAATTTTTTGTATGGATGAGACTTAGATTTATGTCAATCATAGGTGAATGGGTTGCAAGAGATTTGCGTACTCAGACCTATGATCATCTGCAAGAAATGGATCTAGATTACTTTGGCAGTAACCCAACAGGAAGTCTGATAAGTAGGGTCAGTAGTGATAGTGACCGTCTTTGGGACTTCGTGGCATTTGGTGTTGTTGAAGTTGGTGTTTCACTAATTCAGCTATTGGGGATATCTGCAGTTTTGATTCATTTGGATTTTAAACTGGGACTACTCATATCACTGCCAGTACCACTATTTCTCTATGCGATTTATTCGCACGGGGAAAAGTTGAAGGTGATTTTTACAAAATGTTTTAGGAAGTGGTCTAGCATGACAGCTGTTTTGTCCGACACCATTCCTGGAATTAGAGTAGTAAAGGCCTTCTCTAAAGAAGATGAAGAAAAAGAGCGGTTTTTAAAAATAAATGAGAATATGGCGACGTACTTCAACCAGGTTCACGAAACTTGGACTAAGTTTTGGCCACTTTTAATGTTCTCATTTCACTTCCTAGTCTTTTTAGTGTGGGCCTTTGCCATGCCAAGACTATTAAGTAGTGGAGACGCAGCTCTTACTGCAGGTGTTTTTGTAAGCTTTGTTTTGTATATGACAATGTTTCAAGCACCAATTGAAGTTATTGGGCAAATAGCCAGAATGGTCAACCGTGCTACTAGCTCGGCCCACAGAATTTTTGAAGTTTTAGATGCTACAGCTAAGTTAAAAGAACAAAAAGGTGGCGTCGCTCTTAACCCTCTAGTAGGGAGAGTCGACTTTGAAGATGTGGGGTTTAGCTACAATGGTGTTAGCCAGGTTCTAAAAAATATCTCTTTTAGCGTCAGACCTGGAGAGATGATTGGAATTGTAGGTTACTCTGGTGCAGGTAAATCAACTTTGATGCAGCTTCTTTGCCGGTTTTGGGAAGTTACTAGTGGTGAGATCTTAATTGATGGTTACCCTTTGAAAGAGCTTGATATTAAATCATACAGAAGACAAGTGGGAATGGTTTTGCAAGACCCTTACCTTTTTCACGGCACTATGATGAGCAATATCAGTTACGGTAAAGAAGGTGCCACTTTTGAAGAAATTGTGGCCGCTTCTAAAGCAGCTAACTGTCATGAATTTATCAGTAAGCTCCCGCAGGGTTACGAGACAATGATCGGTGAGCGTGGACAAACGCTTTCTGGTGGAGAGAGACAGAGGGTTTCTATTGCAAGAGCAGTTTTAATGGACCCTAAAGTTTTGATCCTAGATGAGGCGACAAGTAGTGTTGATACCAAGACTGAAAAAAAGATCCAGGAAGCCTTGGATCGATTGAGCAGAGGACGAACTGTTTTTGCCATTGCTCACAGACTTTCAACGCTAAAAAATGCTGACCGAATTCTTGTGATGGACGATGGCAAGCTAGTTGAAAATGGCACCCACTTGGAGCTTCTTGAGAACAAGAAGGGCCTTTACACAAAACTTATCGAGATGCAATCTCACAGGGTAAGTGAAACCATTATCCAATAGGAAAGGAGGAATTAATGGAAAAGTTAAGACTTGTAGAAAAAGATCCTCTTTTAAAGAGTGTGAAAATTCTTTGGGACATAAATGGTGATCTCTTCTTTTACAAAACTAATGTGAAAAAACGAGTGAGACCAATGAGGCTATTTCCTCACTTAAGTACTCAGAGTTTTATCTCTCTTAGAGATGAAGAAGGAAAAGAAATTCATCTAGTTGAAAAACTTGCTGACCTTGATCCTGCATCGGCGAAAGCATTACTTGCAGGGCTTTCTATTTACGACTTCGTCTTTGAGGTGAAAGAGGTTTATTCAATTGAAGAAAGTTTTGAACTTCGAGTTTACAATGTTGAAACTCAAGTTGGAAAAAGACGATTTGTTACAGGCATTGAAGACTATCCATCTTCATATAACGACAATGGGCTAATTCTCATTGATGAGTGCAAGGACACATATGCGATCCCCGACGTAATGGCCCTCCCTCAGAAGTCTCAAACACTTCTTTGGCCATACTTTGACTCACCTGAAATGAAGTAATCTTTTGACTGGGGAAGGGGGAAACCTCTTCCCTATTCTTCTACTACTGGTCCTTGAATATCTGATAAAGGAGTAACTTTTGGTAAATGAAGAGTCCCAGGTGAGAAATGTTGACAAAAATTTTGATGGTATGAAACTGGAGACCTTGGAGTGGTGTCTCTTCCAGTAGTGCTAGATGTTGTAACTCCTTCTTCTCTTTCAAAAATGATATCATTGTAAAGATCAGAAAACTTTTTAATTTTTTCCATTGGAGCATAGACTCTGGCGATATCTGTATTAGGATAGGCTTGTGAAAATTCTTTTATTTTTTTAGAAATATCAGTTTCAAATAGTTTTTTACAGCTCTCCCATTTTTGAGGGATTCCTGCTAGGAGATCTAGAAGCTTCACCTTTAGATCACTACAGAATTTGGGACTATAAGCCAGGTTTGGTGTGTTAGTGGCAAATGGGCCAGTCACTCGGTGATGAGTTACGCTTTGAACACTGCATATTCCATTTTCATCAAAATTAAATTTTGAGTGAGTTCTTTTGATAGCATCGAATAATTCATTAGTTCTTGGAGAAGTTGTTGTCTTTATTTGAGATTCAGAAAGTTCTCCAATTGTCTCAATAACCTTTCCTGATGAGTTTAATAAAAAAATTGCTGATGCACCTTTTTTTACTGCTCTTCTACCTTGTAAGTCCGCATAATAGATAAGTTTTTTCGCGTCCCCATGACCACTGAGATCTGCATCAAGGAAGCTGGCCAAATATAGGTTATTTCCATTTGGGAGATCAAAAACAGTTTTTTCTTTTATAGGAGGATCGTTATATTCAACAATGGCCTTTTCTGGGCTCTTACCATATGGAGGTTTGGCAAAAAGACCAGCGTAGCCAAATGCCTGCGAGCAATTGTCGTATACTCCAAGAGTTTGATCGTAAGGATCCGAAGCCTCTAGCTGAAGCGAATAGAGAATCGTGAATATAATAAGCAATTTCAATATATCTCTCTCTTTATTTACCGCAAGAAATATTCGGTTATTTACGATTTATCTTAAAAATGGAGAGTACCCGAGTTGTGGAGTCGGTTAGTTGTAGATTGCGAAGGAGCTCATGTATGATAAGTGGACTTATGAGATACATGAAAACTATTTTATTTTTACTTCTCCCTTTAACTTTGCATTCAGGCCAAGTTGTTAAGCCACAGATGGCCGGAAGTTCTGAAACATCTGCAAAATCCCAGCTAGTAGTGAATATGATTTGGGAACAGATTCTATCGCGTGTTGACAGTAAAACGATGAGAGTTTCCACCACCCAAAGAGTTGGTGGGAAATCGCGGGGCGAGAAGATTGTAGAGGCCCAAAAGGAAAAAGTGCGGGCCCAAATTGCAAAAAAATACGGCTCCAAAGAAAAACTAAGTGGTGCTGAGAAGGTACAATTGCAGCTGGCGCAAAATAGAGCAAAATTAAAAAAATTAAGAGCGAAACAAAAGAAGATGGATGGTCTAAATCCCTATGAGAGCGCCATGGCCGAAATGAAAGAAGAGGCGGATAGGGGATGGGAAGAAACCTACCAGCTAAAACAAAAGTGGATCACAGAAGTTAAAAAAGAGTACTTTTCAACCATTGAGAAGTGGAAAAAAGAAAGCGAGGAATTTAACAAAAGAGCATCTGGTTATAGTGAAACACTTGAACGAGTAGAAGTACCAAGTGAGCTGGCCGTTGCCCCTAGATATATTACCAAGGTAGTCGAAACTCCCATAAAAAAACAATATCACCTGATTCCCTCTGCCATGAGTGTTCCCATAAGAGACCAAGCTCAGCGGGCAACTTGTAGCTCTTTTGCTGGAGTTAGGGCGATGGAAATTTTGCTTCACTCTTATGGTAGAAGTCTTGATTTGTCGGAGCAATATTTTTATTGGGCGAGTAAGCCTGATTGTCGGGATTCAAAGTGTACCACATCTGGTTCATGGGTGGGGTACGGATTAGAGTATACAAGAGACAATAGTTCAAAGTGGATTCCCACAGAGTCCCAGTGTCCCTATGTGAAAAGTAAGGTTTCTGGTAATGAGACTCAAATTCCTTTGAAGTCAAATTGTTCCAATGGATTGGCACGTGCAAAAAAGTTTCACTACTTAAAAACACTTGATGAAGTTATAAAGAGTCTAGATCAAAATAGGCCAGTGATTGCAGGATCCAGACTTTCTAAAAGGTTTTATAGAAATGAAGGCCTCGTTTTACTAAGTGAAAAAGATCAAGGAGATATCAAACTAAATTCCCACTCCGGGGGGCACTCTTATCTCTTTGTAGGTTATATGACTCTGCCACCAGAGCTTCACCAAAAAGAGGGAAAGCTTTGTTTTATTGTCGCCAATAGTTGGGGAGAAGGTTGGGGAGTTGGAGGCCATTCATGCTTAAGCGAAAAATGGATACTCCACCACAGACAGACCAATCCTTTTACAGCGATCGAAGTGGTGGAGCTAAAATAAAATTATAGCTTAAGACCTACTGGTACTTCCGATTGTTTGAATTCATTTCTTCCCCAGCATTTAACTTTGATGCCATCTTGAGCGCAGGCAAAATTTCCACCAAGTGAGAAATATTTTAGATCACTAAATTTGGGAGTGCTTAATGTGTTGTATCCTTTATGGCCCCAACACTTTGTTTCAGTCTTTGTTTGGGCACAGTTATAGGTGCCACCAACGCCCAGTGAAATGGGGTTTGTAAGTGGTGGGACAGTACTTTGTCCGTAGTAATTGTCACCCCAGCAGGTGATGCCTTTTCTGTGAAGGGCACATGTGTGTGACCAGCCAGCCTTGATTTTTATGACTTTATCCATTGGTGGAACTTTTGTTTTTGCCATTCCACTGCCACCCCAGCACTTAACGCCCTCTTGGTCGAGAGCACAAGTGTAGTTTACTCCTGCAGTAACTTCTTTGACGGGAAGCTTTAGTGCGGGAATTTTACTTACTTGTCCATCACCGTCTTTTCCCCAACACTTAACACTACCGTCTTTTAGTATGGCGCAAGTATGTGAGTCGTATGTAGATGAAAGCTTCACAGGGTTTGCGAGCGCGGGAACACTTCTTTGACCGAAGTAATTATCTCCCCAGCAGGTCACTTTGTTTTGATGGAGTGCACATGTGTGCTCGGCTCCGGCCACCACTTGCACAGGATCTACAATTCCTTTAGGGACTACTGTTTGACTAGAGTAGTCTTTACCCCAGCAGGTAATTTTTTTATCGAAGGTAATGGCACATGCATGTGAGTAGCCGGTTGCAAGGGCGTCACTTGAGGGAACTTTTAGCTCATTACTGACGACTAACAAACTTTTTGCAATTTCTGCTGTTTGCATTTCATAGCTTAAATTGGTTTCCCCACTGATGTTTGTACCAAAGCACATAAGCCCATCTACTTTAGAGTAGGCGCATAGATGAAAGAAGCTGGATCTTGCAAGTAGTGGATTGGTAATAAGGATATTACCGTCGAGATCACCTAGCTGTCCCCAGCACTTAAGCTCCGTTTCACCCCAATAATTTAAGAGATCAATGGAGCAGCTAAAGCCTTTTCCACTGAGGATCGTTTGGGGATGGACTAACGCCGGGACATTAGTTCTATTTCCTCTACTTTTCCCGAAGCAGATGACCTTGTTCTGATTTTTTGAGACCTTGTCTAGCACACAAGTAAACTCGTCACCAACAGAGACGTGTAATGGATTAATCAAAGTATTGGGGACATCCGTTTTTCCAAACTTATTTGATCCCCAGCAAAGCAGTTCATTTCTCGAAGGGGCTACTTCATCAACAACACAGGCGTGTGATTTACCTACGATGACATCTTGTGGATTTTTCGTGGCCGGAGGGGTCAGTAAAGTGGCGACTCCTACCCCTTGGCAAACGAGTCCAGCTCCAGATGAATAACAAACAGTGTCTCTACCTGATTTAAGTATTTTTATTCCAGCAATATCTTTTTCTATGGCAATATTTCCCACACACTTTATTTTTTTACTATCGGCCATACAAACGTGATCTTTTCCGACTGAGAAAAGGTTTGGCTCAAAGCCACTTGGAAGGGCTATTTTTTTTCCCACACACTCTAAGGTTTTTACTCCTGAGTCCTCGACTAAAACACAAGACTTGCTAGCAGCAAGCTCAATTTGATGAATTTTACCGGCAAATAAATGAGTAGAAAGAAGGCCAAGAAACAGAACAGCAAATTTCATGCGAGACTCCATTGTGGTTAATGAATATTTAATTGGCGGTAGTCTAATCACAAAAATGTGATGCTTCAAATGAATG
>Ga0257117_1000940_pt1 | contig 19330 bp, 15 predicted proteins | sample SI112_135mmetaG_FD_190157 | JGI IMG/M metagenome (GOLD analysis project Ga0257117, IMG submission 190157) | Marine microbial communities from Saanich Inlet, British Columbia, Canada - SI112_135m | ecosystem: Environmental > Aquatic > Marine > Inlet | place: Canada: British Columbia | collected... | reverse complement strand
AACAAAATAATATTGGTGTTACATTAGATGAGGCTTTTGAAAATTTAAATAAAAGAATTCCACTTTCTGATAATGAAATGTTTGTGACGTCTGTAAATATACTTAGAGAAACAGGCGGAAATTTAGCCGAAACATTTGATACTATTGTAGATGTTATTAGAGAGAGAGTCAGGGTTCAGCAGAAAATTGAAGCATTGATTGCTCAAGGAAAAACCCAAGCTTATACCCTTGCCTGTATGCCAATAATCGTACTTGGAATGAGCTATCAGATGGACCCAGATAGCGTTAGTTTGATGTTTTCGACCTGGCCAGGCCGAATAGCACTATTTGTTGCCGCTGTTATTGATATGGTTGGACTTTACGTTGTAACTAAAATCATAAAAATAAAAGTGTAACTAGCTAAATTTACAAGCATCCAATAAAGAGTATTTAATACATAAAATATTTTAATGTTTTGAAAATCTTTTTCCGATAGATACTAAGAGAGTGTCGTTATTAAAAGGTAAACACATGAAAATAAAAAATGTTGGGTACATCATCCTGTCGCTGTTATTATCCATTCCGGCTATCGGAGGGGTAAATCTCAAAAATGGTAACTTTTATATCTCATATACAGATATAGTCGTTCCGGGCGGGGCTAACTCTTTGAAGATTACTAGGACCTATAATTCTAAGTCAACACATGAGGGTTGGTTTGGATTTGGTTGGGGATCTGATTTTGAGACCTATTTAAAGCCACAGGCCGATGGTTCGGTTGTAGTCTTTGAAAACGGCGGTGGAGCAACAACAAGGTTTACTCCAAAAGCTGCAGTTGACCCTAAGAAGGCTGCACAAAAGATAGTCGATGCAATGAGGAAGAGATCAGCAATCGCTGCTAAAGCTGCTAATGACTTAGTAGTTAAGCTGACAAAAGATGCTGAGCTTAGACTTTTATATGGGAAAAAATTTAACGTTGAGTCTTCAATAGCTAATGGATCAACTCTTTATTCAAATAATAGAGGAATCCAGGAGTTAAGTGTAGCGAAGGCTGGATACGTTAGGAAATACACAGATGGTAAAAAACATCATTTCAATAAACTTGGAAAGTTGATAAAGATTACCGAAAAAAATGGCTACTACACAAAATTTACATATGAGAAAACTGGACTACTTAAAAATATAAAGGATTCTCAAGCGAAACAATTATTCTTTTCTTGGTATCCAAATAAAAGAGCAAAAGAAATTTGGTCAGGCGGGGATAAGAAAGCATTTTATAAGTATAGCGGAAAAGACTTAAGCTATAGTAAGGATATTAGTGGAAATATTTATACTTACACGTATGATAAAATCCACAACCTATCTGGCATTGTCTATACAGATAAGTCTAAAATGGCCATTACCTACGATAAGAAAACTCAATTTGTTACTTCTGTAACAACAAAGAATGGAGATAAAACGTCATATAAGTATGGTGCTAATCCAAAAGACCCTAAAAATCACTACTGGACTTCGGTTACAAAGAAAGGCTTCAATGGTAAGCCTGTAACGAATAAGTATGAATATGAAATTAGAACTAAGCCAGACGGTGAGAGATACACTTATCGTATTGCCACTAATATCAATAGTGTCAATACAGAGACGATTTACTCAGAGTGTTGCTCACTTCCTCTTAAAATTGCAAGAGGCAAGCATATTACAAATTTTGATTACGACGAAAGTGGACTTCTTCTTAAAAAGACATCTACTAAGGGCGACTTCATTAAGCTTGAGTATAATAATAAGATCAAAAAGATTGCTAAGGTAACTGATAATAAGGGTTGGACCAAATTTAATTATGACAAAAAAGGCAACCTTACCAAAGCTCTTAACTCTAAAGGACAAGCAGTACTTCTTGTTTATGATAGAAAAGGTAAAATCACAAAGATGGTTGATACATATAAGAGTAGTAAGAAGAAGAGAATTCTCTCATTCAAATACAACTCGATGGGAAAGCCAGTTGAAATTACAATGAGTAAAGTTGGAAAAATAAATGTTGCTTACGATAACTATGGAGAGATTAAAAAGGTTGAGTCTAAGGCCGGTAATAAGATGGCCCTACAGGTAACTCAAGCTTTTCAAAACCTGCTTTCAATCGTTAAGCCAGCAGGGGTGAGTTTAAACTTTTAATGATTCGTAATTGAGGAATAGATCATGAAACTATTGAAATATGTACTACTCGTAATGCTTACTTTCTTCTCTTTGAGCTTGTTTGCTGAAGATCCACCAGCTGATGCACCGACACCGGCACCAGAAGAAGTATCTGCCCCAAGAGATATTGGTACTGGGCAAGATTTGGAGCCCTCCATTTGTAATACAGATGATAGTGAGCTTGAGGCAGGAGGAACAGTCGTTGGAGGTGGCGGCGCTGGCGCTGCTAGAGAGGAATAATCAATAGATAATAGTTTATATGTAGATAATTAAAAAATAACTGGCTAAGGCTGGTTATTTTTTTGTCAGTTTATAAATAAAATTTATTTGATTGGCTTGATTTTATTAACAGTTTTTCAATAGTTGTAAATTTATTAGACACTCTTTTCAGTCACTAATTGTCATTACAGTACCTTATCTCTTCATATAGCAACAGTTAGTTGGCACATCATCTGCATAGTAATAGGTATAAATTTTAACTGGAGGAGAAGAAAATGAAAAACTTATTTCTAATTGTAGGACTGCTAATAGGCATCTCACAATCGCAAGTTTTTGCAGCATCTGGTGGAAGTTCTGATGAAATGGGTCAGGATGAGGCCTTAAAAGAATGTATCTATAGCGATACAAGTGAGCAAGGCTCAAAATCTGGTGGAGATAGTGATTCTGGTGATGATAGTTCTTCACACGTAGACTAATTTACAAAAATAAAATTGATGGTTAGTAAAAAAGCGCTCAAATGAGCGCTTTTTTAGTATTTAGACTCTTTAAGCATCTTCTTAAGAATCTCTTTTTCTTCTTTGGTATAACTTTCTTGGGGAGGGTTTTTCGCTGACTTTCTTCCATTTCTCCGATTTTTACTGGGAGTATTTCCACTTTTTTTGAGCGAAGAAATTTCATATTTTATGCTATCTATATTTTGAGGATTAGCATTTGAAAATAGCTTTTTTCCATAATCTTTAGTTCCAGAAATTACTGAGCTTAACCTCTCATTTATCTTCTCAAAAATAGGATCAGTATAGCCCTGAGTTTTCTCTGAAAGATGAGAGAATATTTTCTTTTCTCCAATAGGATAGGAGAGAATCATGAAACTAATAAAAAATGAGATTGAAAATTTCAGTACAGTACTAATCATTTTTAGGCATCTTGAAATTAATTATTAATAAAATATGAAATGGAATGAGTTTGTTTTCATAAACGAGATCATATCCAATTCTAAAGACTTCATGATGTTGAATAGTTTTTTCAAGTAACTTCAAAATTCTGACCTTCTTAGACTTTTCTCCTTCGCTTTCTCTTTGGGAAGACTCAAATAGCATGGGCGAGTTCATTTGGGACAGTAGCATTACATTTTCATCTAAGTTACTTAAAAAGTGTCCAATGACTATATTGTTTGCCTCGGTAAATAGACTGTTAAATATTTCTCGGTTGATACTGTCTTCTGAGACTAGATGGTCGGGAACCTGTGCACATGCATGGCCGCTAATTTCGCCGTAGAGATTGAAAATAACAGATAGAGAATTATCAAAATCTAACTTGATATCGTGAAAATTAGTAATTGCTTCTGGATGTGCATATGACAGTTTGAGTTTTGCCACATCGAATATTTTTAAGTCTTTTGGGAAGCATTCAAGCATCTCGTTGGTATTTTTAAGATATGGAAAAGTTTCATTTTTATTTAGTTCTCTAAGGTTATTCATACTTCCGTCCTAGTAGTTACTTTCTTCTTCAATGATAGCGGCTATTTTTACAAGTGATGTTTTAAGAGTGTCACCTTCAAATGGTTTTTGTATGAAATCCATTGCTCCTGCAGCTATTGAATCAAGGATTATATTTTCTTGGCAAAGTGAAGAGACCATTATGATATAAATATTGTTAAATTTCTCAAGCAGGTTCTTTGTTAACTCAATTCCATTCATTTCAGGCATTACTACGTCAACAACGATTAAATTTGCTTTAGTTCTGGCTATGGCTTCTATTGATTCACTTGGTGTGCTGGCTTCGCCGGCAACCGTAAGACCTAGGTTTTCAACAATATTGGTAATTTGCTTTCTAGCAAACTCTGAATCATCTACAACTAGTACACGTACATTTTCGTGTATTGGCTTAACTTCATTTTCATTTTCTTCGTTATTGTCCATTGGCTTCCCTGCCTGTTCAAGATGTATTTTATCAGACTTAGTAGAAGCTTTGGAGATAAAACGGCTTTATATAACCGACTAGCTTGGTTTGATAATGCAGGTAAGGATTCAATTTTATATGAAATCATGGAAATTAAAAATTATTGGCTGGAAAAAAGGAGCGGGATGCACACATGTGCATCCCACGGATAAATAACTATTCTAGGCTGCTATTTGTGGATCTACTTTATTCTTTCTCTTCGTTTTTTTCTTGGCCTGACCAGCTTTTCGATCTTCGATTTTTTCATAGTCAATTATCGCAACTTTCAATACTTCTTCAAAAGTTTTGACTGGTACAAAGTTAATTTTTTCTCTGTATTCATCAGGAATATCAACTAAGTCTTTTTCATTTTGATGTGGAATAATAATTGTTGAAATTCCCATTCTCATTGCTGCAAGGGCCTTTTCTTTTAAACCACCAATTGGGAGTACCTTGCCTGTCAATGTGATTTCTCCAGTCATGGCCACATCACAATCTACCTCTGTATCGGTGATTAGTGAGAATATGGCAGTGGCAAGAGTAATGCCTGCACTTGGTCCATCTTTTGGTGTAGCACCTGCTGGGATATGGATATGCAACTCATGATGATCAAAAAACTCTTCATCAATTGCATAATATTCAGATCGGCTTCTTATGTGACCAACTGCTGTGTGGGCACTTTCCTTCATTACATCACCGAGTTGACCGGTAAGTGTAAGGCCTTTACCCTTCATTTTAGTGGCTTCAATATATAGTATCTCACCACCTGCTGATGTCCAAGCAAGCCCTGTTACAACGCCAACTTCATCTTCTGTTTTGTGATCTTCTATAGTAAATAATGGTGGTCCAAGAAGATCTAGCACTGTTTGAGATTTGATATCTGTTTTCTCACTCACGCCAGTGGCAATCTTTTTCGCAACTTTTCTACAAAGAGATCCAATTTGCCTTTCTAGGTTTCTTAGTCCGGCTTCTCTAGTGAAGTTCGCTATAACTGTTGAAATACCATCATCTTGAAATTCGATATCTGTATCAGTTACACCGTTCTCATCCATTTGTTTTGGAATAAGATACTTTTTAGAAATTTTGAGTTTCTCTTCTTGCGTATACCCGCTTATTGAAAGAACTTCCATTCGATCTCTAAGTGGTACTGGTATACTGTCCATTACATTTGCTGTTGCTATAAACATTACATTTGATAAATCGAATGAAACATTTATGAAGTGATCTTTAAAAGTATGGTTTTGTTCAGGGTCCAGAACTTCAAGTAATGCACTTGCTGGATCTCCTCTGAAATCTGAACCGAGTTTATCAATTTCATCTAGCATTATGACTGGGTTATTGGTTCCCGCTTGTTTTAATGCTTGGATGAAAATTCCTGGCATAGCACCAACATAAGTTCTTCTATGGCCTCTTATTTCAGCTTCATCTCTTATACCACCTAAGGAAAGTCTTACAAATTCCCTACCAGTTGCTTTGGCAATAGATTTTCCAAGACTTGTTTTCCCTACTCCGGGAGGTCCTGCAAAACACATGATTGGGCCTCTCATTTTCTTTCCCTTGAGGCTTCTTACTGCCAGGTACTCGAGAACTCTTTCTTTCACTTTTTGTAAATCGAAGTGATCCTGATCTAGTACACTCTTAGCATTTACAAGATCAAAATTTTCTTTGCTCTCTACACTCCAAGGAATATCAATTAGCCAATCAAGGTAATTTCGGAGTATTGATGATTCTGAGGAATCTGGATGCATTTTTTCCAGACGCAGAAGTTGTTTTCTTGCTTCCTTCTCAGCTTCAAGAGACATTTTCGCATCAGTAATTTTATCTCTTAGATCTGTGAATTCGTCTTTTTCTTGACCATCATCACCAAGTTCAGATTTTATTGCTCTAATTTGTTCTCTAAGAAAATATTCTTTTTGTGACTTAGATATTTCATCTTTTGCCACATTTCTAATTTTCGCTTGCATCGCAAGTATTTCTAGCTCACGACTCAAAATATCACTAATTTTTTGAAGCCTATCAATTGGATCTAGTGTTTCTAGAATCATTTGAGCTTCTGAAACTTTTAGGTTGAGATTTGAAGAAACGAGATCAGCTAGCCTACCTGGATCTTGAATATCTTCAAGTACCATTAAAATGTCAGGTGATAAGACTTTCCCGAGAGAGATAATTTTTTCTAATTGCTCTCTTACATTTCTCATAACAGCTTGAATCGCAACATTTCCCGGATCAGCAGCAAGGTTTTCAACTTTATCCAATTTTACTTCGTAAAATGGAGAAGTTTGAAGAAACTGAGTAATCCTTGCTTTGGAAAGACCTTGAACTAATATCTTAATTCTTCCGTCAGGTAATTTTCTCATTCTCATAATCATCGCAACTGTACCGACTTCATAAATTTCACCCGGTTCAGGACTTTCTGCTTGTATATCCTTTTGACTTGCTAAAAGGATAAGACGATCTGAGTTATTAAGAGCATGCTCTACAGCTTGTATTGATGTTTCCCTTCCCACAAACAACGGGAGAATCATAAAAGGGTAAACTACAATATCGCGGATAGGCAGGAGAGGGAGTTGTTCTTTAAGCTCTATATTATCACCCTCGTAATTTGTCACCATTATGAATTCCTCCAGGACAATTCACCATGAACTTCTATCAAGGGGGGATTCGGGATTATGGGCAATCTTCTTTACTACTTTTTTAATAATTACGCGTATTTTTCTCAATAAATTAGAATAGTTGAGACACTTTGCCTTTATTAAGGGCCGGTTATTATGTAAGATAGGCTTTCGGAATTGCTTTTTTGGGCATATTTACAATATATAAAAAATCAAAAAAAAATAATACCGAAGGAATTTAGTATGTCTTATGATTTTGGTGTGGCAATACTAGCTGCCGGACAAGGAACTAGATTAAAACTTAATCTTCCAAAAGTCCTAAGTCCCTGTGTAGGAGAGGTTCTCATCAATTTTCCTCTTAATGCAGCTGACCAATTTTTAGCCTTAGAAAAGATGTCAGGCCTAATTGGCGTTGTCGTTGGTCATCAAAGAGAGTTGGTTTCTGATCACCTCGAAAAGTATCGATCCAAAATAAAAAGTTCACTAAAAATTGCTGTGCAAGAAGTCCAAAATGGAACTGGTGGAGCCCTTAGGGAGTATTTTGAGCAAATCCCTCATGCAAAAGATACTGTGTACACAATGGTGCTTTGTGGGGATACCCCCATTATTGGATCAAAGGACTTACAAGAATTATTTGCAAGTCTTAGCGCGGACCCCAAGTTAAATGCAGTTGCAGCAAGCTTTATTGCTAAAAACCCCAAAGGATACGGGCGTATTGTAAGAGGCGGCAGTGGGTTTCGAATTGTTGAGGAAAAGGATGCAACTGATGATATTAGAAAAATTTGTGAGGTAAACTCGGGATTGTATATTGCGAAGACTGAATTTGTACTAGCAAATCTCTACCAAATTGATGATAAAAACAAATCGAATGAGCTTTATTTAACTGACTTATTTAAAGAAAATCACCATGTTCGCCCGGTATGCTTTCCGAGTGAAGAAGTATTCGTAGGGGTTAACACACTTAAACAGCTCCAAGTCGTAAGTAAAACATTATATCAAATGAAATGTGATGACTTACTTGAATCAGGAGTAAGGCTTTTTGATTCAAGCTCTACATATGTTGATTGGACTGTTGAAATTGGCAGAGGAAGTTATCTTTATCCAAATGTAATAATAGAGGGCAACTCCTCTATAGGTGAAAATTGCTGTATTATGGCCAATTGCCACCTAATAGATACCAAGATTTCAAATGATGTCACTGTGAAATCATTTTGCTCTATGGAAGGTGCCTCTATTCAAAATTCAGCAGTTGTTGGCCCATTTGCAAGGCTCAGACCTCTCGCCAATATTGGTGAAGGCTCTAAGGTCGGAAATTTTGTTGAGATAAAAAAATCAAACCTCGGCAAGGGCGTAAAGGTAAGTCATCTGAGCTACGTTGGGGACGCAGAGATTGGAGAAAACACTAATATTGGATGCGGTTTTGTTTCCGTTAACTATGACGGAGTTAATAAGCACAAGACCAGTATTGGCAAAAATTCTTTTATAGGATCTGGATGCAATCTAATCGCCCCGATTAAAGTGGGAGATAGCAGTTTTGTTGCTGCTGGATCAACAGTAAATAAAGATATTCCTGAAGGCAGCTTTGCGATTGCCAGGGGAAGGCAGACCAATAAAGATGGGCTTGCAAAAAAATTCCTTCCCAAAAAAGACTAGCTGCGCCATTTTTTTTATGAAAGGGGATATTTAGGCCAAAAAAGCTGTAATAACTACATCTTTTTGCACTAAATATTTTCATGAAAGGTCCCTTTTGATAGCTTCACCTTAATAATTTTACTTATTTGGGGAAATTGAATTTATAGGAGTGATTTAATATGTGTGGAATTGTAGGCCATATTGGGGATGGAAATTCTGTAGAAGTAATATTAGCCGGTCTAAAAAGACTTGAGTATCGAGGCTATGACTCAGCCGGACTTTGTATCAAGACAGCTGAAGACGAGCTGGTACTTTATAAAAAAGCAGGCAAATTAGAAAATCTTGAAAATCTAGTTCGACCACTTAATTTAGCAGCATCAATTGGAATTGGTCACACTCGGTGGGCCACACACGGTGGCGTTACTGATTTTAATGCCCACCCACACGTAAATGGAAATATAGCACTTGTTTGCAACGGTATAATTGAAAATGCGGGCTCTATTAAAAAAGAACTCTTAGCTGAAGGCTGGGAATTTAAATCAGAGACCGACACAGAGGTTTTCTTAATATTAGTAAAAAAGGCCTTGAGCCAAGGCATGAACTTTAGAGAATCAGTGTGTGATTCTTTTAAAAAGGTTCGCGGAAATAGTGCACTCGTTGTCCTTGATAGATTTTCTAATGAAATTGTATGCATCAGAAGGTCTGCCCCTATTGTCATGGGCCTAGGCGCTGATCACCACAATGGTTTTATTGCCTCAGACCCTTATGCACTTGTTGGTCACGTTGAAAAAATATTTTTTCCAGAAAATGAAGTCCTTGGTGTTATTTCTGAAGAGGATGGTGAGTATACGGCTAAATTTTTTGAGTTAGACCTAACGCCTTCAACAAGATTTAGCTCACAAAAACAATCAATGAGTATTGATGTTCAAGATAAAGGCGAGCATGAACACTTCATGCTCAAAGAAATACATGAACAGCCTCATCTAATTAGAAATTTAATTAGTTACTATTTTGATGGTGAGGGAAGTACTGAGCTAGAAAAGGCTTCTGAAATTAAAGGAAAATCGGTACATATTTCAGCTTGTGGGACTGCATGGCACGCAGGGCTTATGATTAAGAATTATATAGAATCTACAAATCGAATTCCAACTCACGTAGAATTGGCGAGTGAATTCAGATATAGAAACCCTCTTTTAAACTCTGATGAGATTGGACTTTTTATCAGTCAATCAGGAGAAACTGCAGATACTTTAGCTGCATGCGAGCTTTGCAAGGAAAAAGATCTTAAGACATTGTCTATAGTAAATGTTGAAGGATCTACCCTTTACCGAGAATGTGATCGAAATCTTTTGATCCAAGCAGGAAGAGAAATTGGTGTTGCATCTACCAAGGCATTTACATTACAAGTTCTAACTGGATTTCTTTATTCACAGTCCCTTGCTTCTGAAAAATTGGATACGATAAATTTAAAAAAATCTCTACTTCTTCTTGCAGATGGGATTGATGAGGTTCTAGCGGCCAGTGAAGAAATAAAAAAAGTTGCTGAAAGTATTTATAACTTAAAAGGTTTTTTATTTACTGGTAGAGGAAGTTACTTTCCAGTAGCGCTTGAGGGTGCATTAAAATTAAAAGAAATTGCTTATGTTCACGCTGAAGGCTATGCATCAGGCGAGCTTAAACATGGTCCACTAGCGTTAATTGACGAAGAAATGGCCAATATTGCTATTGTAGCACCTGAATTATTTGAAAAAACAATTTCAAATGTGGAAGAGATAAAGGCCAGAAAGGGCGTCATTGTAATTATCGGGCCTGATGACAGTGAAATCGCTAGAGAGCTAAGTGATTATTATATTCCAGTGAATTTTTCAGGTCTGGGTGAGCTTAGTCCGCTCCTCGTCAATGTTGTTAACCAGCTTCTTTCTTACTATATGGCTAAATATAAAGGCACTGATATAGATAAGCCTAGAAATTTGGCAAAATCTGTCACTGTAGAGTAGATTGGAAGGGAATTTTTAATCCTAAACTAACTGGAATTAAATGATCCCCGATAACCTTAATGGTGCGCAAAAAAGAGCAGTAGAAAAGACTGATGGTCCTGTGATGATTCTTGCAGGAGCTGGCTCTGGCAAGACCAGAACCCTCGTTGCAAAAGTAAGCTACCTATTAGATGTACTTGAAGTAAGTCCCTATAAAATTTTAGCAGTCACTTTTTCCAATAAAGCGGCTAGAGAAATGAGAGACAGAGTAGGTGCAAACTGCAACTTAAGTCCAGGGGCCCTCCAGATAACCACCTTTCATTCATTTTGTGCCAATATTCTGAGATCAGAAGCAAGACATCTTGGTCTTAGTAGAAATTTCACTATTTACGATGACAGTGAAAGTAAATCAGTAGTTAAAGTAATTCTAAATAAAAGAGGTATTAATTTAAAGGAACTCCCACCATCACATGTTTTACATTTTATTAGTGATTTAAAAAATAGAGGCTACTACGAGGGAACTCCAAGTGATGAATTTGATGAAGACAAACAAGATGAACTCTTTGGACTTTTTCTTGAATATGAATCAGAGCTGCATAGATCCAATGCTGTTGATTTTGGCGGGCTCATAACTGCTGTCATTCAGCTATTTGAAAAGTTCCCGGAAGTCAGACAGAGGTATGAAGATAGATATCAATATATAATGGTTGATGAGTACCAAGATACAAATAGAGCGCAATTTGAGCTAGTCAGAATCCTTAGCGAGAAAAAGCAAAATATTTGTGTGGTAGGAGATGAGGATCAATCAATTTATTCTTGGCGTGGAGCTGATATAAGAAATATTTTAGATTTTGAAAAAGTATTTCCTCATGCTGAGATCATCAAGCTTGAACAAAATTATCGTTCCTCAAAAACAATTATTGAAGCAGCTACACAAGTTATTTCTAAAAACTTACAAAGAAAGGGAAAGTCCATGTGGACTGACAATATTGATGGTGATGCTATCGATGTTATTGAGTGCCACAATGACAAAGTTGAAGGTGAGTTTTTAGCAAAAGAAATTAAAAAGTTAAAAGAAGATGGTGAATCTTATGACGATATGGCCATTTTCTATAGAAGTAATGCCCAGTCTAGAATAATTGAAGACTCACTTCTTAAAGGTGGGATTCCTTATAGAGTTGTTGCTGGGATTAAATTTTACGAAAGAAAAGAAGTAAAAGATCTTTTGGCTTATATAAGAGTTGTCGTTAATAGTAAGGATTCACTGGCCCTAAGCAGGATTGTAAATGTACCGACTAGGGGTATTGGCGCCACAACTTTAAGAAAGATTGAAGGAGAGGCAATTAGAATGGGTTGTTCTCTCTGGGAAATAGTTGAGAAAATTTCGCAATTTCCAGAAGATTTTTCACATATCAAGCTAAGTGCAAGAATTAAATCTTCCTTTCAAGCCTTTGAATCCCTTGTAAATGAAGTAAAGCTTGGAGAACAAAACGGTATTGCACCATCTGCAGGCTACGATAAATTATTAATCGAATCAGGTTACTTACAAAGTTTAAAGGCAAGTCGTGATTATGAAAGCCTTGCACGTATTGAAAATTTACAAGAACTTTTTAGCGCTATTAGGCAGTATGAAGAGTCATCTACAAGTCCCACACTTTCTGGATTTTTAGAGACCATCACACTTGATACTAGTAGGGATGAAGAGGAAAACCCTGCAGGACAAGTGGCATTAATGACAGTCCATAGCTCCAAAGGGCTTGAGTTTCCCTATGCCTTTATTACTGGTGCTGAAGAAAATGTTTTTCCTAGTTATCAAAGTCTTGAGTCAGACAGTGAGACAGCAATTGAGGAAGAGAGAAGACTTTTTTACGTGGCCATGACAAGGGCCATGAAAAAACTGTATATAACATTTGCACAAGGCAGGATGGTTTTTGGCAACTTGAGATTTAACGGACCCTCAAGGTTTATAGAAGAAATTCCTAAGAATTTTTATAAATGGGTGAGAAAGGGTGCCAGAAGGACTGATGCCTCGTCTTGTTATGATAATGATGAAGATTTTAATCAAGATACCGGACCCTCTGAGGTAAATTACCATGATGTGCAGATAAACATAGGTAACCCTGTGAAAAGGCAGAGTGCTAGCTATCAAAAAGGCCAAAAAGTGACCCACAGTCTTTATGGTGAAGGTGTTGTTTGGACCACCGAAGGCTTTGGAAGTGAGGAGAAGGTAACCATAAAATTCCCTGGAGGAGTTTTGAAAAAATTCATGGTTAAATTCGCTCCTCTTTCATAATCAAGATTTTATATTTTTTTGTGTATTCATCCCTAAATAGGGTAAAATTCCGCATAGGATTTTAAACTAGGTTGCATTGCAGCTAACAGGTGGTGAAAACTCAATGAATAAGACGACAAAAATATTACTAGTTTCTCTAATTGTTGTAGGCGTAGCTTTTAGTGGTGCTCTATTTTTTGCATCTCAAAAACTAAAGAACTTGGACCTGGTTAAATTGGCTAAAGAAAATATTGAAAAAAGCCTACCTGGTGCCAAGGCCAATATTACAAAAATAGATTATTCACTTGGTGCAAGTATTGAGTTTAAAGCTGAGAATACAAGCTTAACGCTTAAAAGAAATGGAACTCCTCTAATTGATCTTAAAGATATTGTGATCAAAATTCCACTTTGGGCCATTTTAACAGGTGGAGGGAATTTACAGGTAGATATAGATAATCCCAAAATTTCATTTGTCCAATATTCTAAAACAAAAAATAATTGGCTTGAAGCAACAGGTGGATCCAAAAAGAGAACACCCCAATCTGTAGAGGCAAAATCTAAATCAATGCAAATTCCAAGATTTTTGGCAAAATCAACTGTCAATATTAGTTTCAGAAATATTTCAGTGAATTATCGATTGGCTGATAAGTCTAAGGGCGAGCTCAAGGTAGCGAAATTTTTAATTAAAAATCTAAATTTAAAAAAAGAAACGGCTTTTGAAATTGTTTCAAGAATTGAGAGCAAGATGGCATCGGGAGAGAAACTTTCCCTAGATGCAATGCTTATTGGTCAGGCTAATTTGCACCAAGTTGTAGAAGGAGGAGATTTAAAATCAAAAATTATGATCACTTTAAATAAGCTTTCTCTTCCTGGTCTCAAGCATCAAATTGGTGAAGTTAAGTTAGATTTAAATGTTGAAGCAAATCAAAAGGGTGATGGAGTAGTCGTGTTGGCGGCTAGTTCACCTAAGTTTTTTAAACTTGATGCTAAAGTCGCTGCGAATGCTGGTAATTATGAAGTAACAAATATCCAGTTCAATACTTCAATGGCAGAGGCCATGAGGTTGACTGGTTTTTCTATGCCAGAGCTTAAGGTTGGAGAGACCAAGCTTTATTTGGAAGGAAATTTAAAGGCCACTGCAAAAAAAGAGATTATCCCAGATTTAAACTTTAAGACACAACCAGCATTTGTATACAAGGCACCTGAGAAAATAGATGTAAAAGTATTGATGAATGGCTCTCTCGTAAGAAATCAATTTAATGTAAAAGTTTCGAACTCACTTCTCGGTGGAACTATTAATTTGAAAGTGAGAAATTCAATTAATTTATCAAAACCTCAAATGAATCCTAAAAAGATGCCAACAACTTATGTCGATATTGTGATGGCGGGATTAAATGTAAAAAAGAGTTTTATTAGAAAGATTATGTATCCAGAAGGAAAAAAAGTTTCAAGTTTAGTTCATGAAGCGAGAAGATTTCCCTCTTCACAGAAAAAAATCAAACCGATGTATATTCCTTCAAGTAAAATTAGCTTTAAGGCAGAGGCAGTAAAAATAGGAAGTGCAGACTTTTCAGCAAATGGATTAGTAATTGCGAAAGGAACAAAAATAGGAAGTGATAACTTTAGATTCCACTTTGGTAAAGGTGATGGGAAGTTGATATTTAATACGGCCTTAAATCCCAACGGTTTTAAAAAGACCAATTTAAAATTCACGCTAAATAAATTAGATATGTCTACACTCTCAGCATTTCTTCCAGCGAGCATAGATGGTGTAGAGGGGATATTTTCAGGACTTGTAAAAGGTTGGGTTAATACTGGTACCAAACCCACAGATCTAAACTACAAGTTAAATGTCAATGTTAAGGCCACCAATGGAAAGATAAAGGGAATAAATCTTACTCAAAAAATTAAGTCATTGGTTTCCAATATCCCAATGCTAAAAAAGAAGCTTGAAAAAAAGAATTATAAAGTCAGTGATGAATTTGAAAGATTCATTGTGAGTGGTGACTTTAAAAGTAATCTTTATCAATTGAAAACATTTCATTTTATTGGAATTAGAAATACTTCGGAATTTAAAGGGAATGGAAAAATCATTCCAGCTCCTCATAAGGGAAATGGAGAAGTATATATGACCTATAAGGATCTTTCTGGAGCTATCGCGAAAGAGCTCAAGAAAAATATTGGAAGAGAAGACCTACCAATGAGACTCGTGGGCAATGGATTTAATTTAAAACCTGACTATGGATACACAATGAAAAAAATTGCCAAGTCAGCAGTAAAATCCCAAGCCACTCAAAAAGTTAAGAAAAAGGCTAAAGATAGTATTAAAAAAGTCATTGATAAAAATAAAGGTCAATTGAAAAAAATGTTTAAGGGGTTATTCTAATGAAAAGTGAAGGTGCACTTAATCCAATTAGATGGGAAGAAGATCATTTGGTATTGATCGACCAAAGAAAACTCCCATTAACTGAAAGTTACGAGAAAATTACGACTCTAGAGCAGTGTCATGATGCGATTAAGGTCATGGTTGTTAGAGGAGCTCCCTGTATTGGCTTTACAGCTATATTTGGAATGGCCCTATTCGCTAAAAATGAGTCGCAAATTGATGATACTAAACTAAAAATTGCAGCCGCTTTTTTAAAGTCTGCAAGGCCCACGGCCGTTAATTTGGCCTTTGAAGTTGATCGTTGTGTTGACTTAATTTTAAGTGATCCTAAAAGTGCTTTTGATCGGTTAGTTAGTTTTGGTCAAGAGCAAATGGAAAAAGCTTATCACGAAAATTTATCTATGGCGGAAACAGGATTAAAAGAATTAACTGCACGCTATGGGGATAAAAAACTTCGATTGATGACCCATTGTAATACAGGTCACTTGGCCTGTGGCTGTCTTGGAACTGCTCTGGGTGTGATCTCTCACTCATTCAAAAAAGGTGCGGTTGAGAAAGTTTGGGTAGATGAAACAAGACCTTATTTGCAAGGTACGAGACTATCAAGCTTTGAACTTTGGAAGGAAAGTATTCCTCACCAGGTAGTAGTTGAAGGGGCAGCATCTGAGTTAATGAGGCAGGGGCTAGTTGACGCTGTTTTTGTTGGAGCGGATAGAATTGTTAAAAACGGGGATACTGCCAATAAGGTTGGAACTGCAACTTTGGCAATCACGGCCAAAAATTATGGAGTTCCTTTTTATGTTATTGCTCCAACAAGTAGTTTCGATATGGCTTCGAGTTGTGGTGAGGAAATTGAAATTGAGATGAGACCTGAAGAAGAGGTTCTGTCTATCCAGGGAGTGAGACTTGCTGCTGAAGGAGTAAGTGCCTATAACCCAAGTTTTGATATTACCAAATCAGAGTTTATAACCGGCATAATTTCCGAAAAAGGTATTGCAAAAGGAAATTACGTCGAAGAAATAGAGAAGTTTTTTAGGTAACCATGATGGAGAGTACTGCTTTGAGATGCTCTATTGATATTGGCTCCAACTCAATTAATTGTTTGATCGCGGAGTATGATAGTGTTTCGAAGGTCTTACAAGAATGTTATGTAGAAAGTTTAGTAACAGAGCTTGGAAGAGGTGTCGATGCCACAGGCAACTTACAACTAGACACTATGGAAGCAAGTCGCAATGCTCTTGAAACCTATTGTCAAAAGGCCAAGGGTTTTGGAATTGACCCCGATAGGATTATTGTTACAGCAACAGAAGCTTCTCGCGTGGCCAGCAATGCATCGAAATTTTACAATGGCATCCAAAGTAATTTGGGATTGAACGTCTCAATCATATCAGGTGAAAAAGAAGCCTACTTCTCGGCCCTTGGGGCTTCCCAGGGTACTACCGATGAGCAGATCCTTCTATTAGATATAGGCGGAAGTTCAACTGAATTTGTTCATGCGCATTTAAGAGACTTTAAAATTAAACACTCAATTAGTCTCCCTTTTGGATCAGTCAGATCTACTGAGTGGCTTTCTAAGGGATCATTTGATACCAACTTTTCAAAAATTTGGGAGTCCATGGAAGGTATTGAAAGTATTTTTCGTGGAAAAAAACTTCTTTGCGTTGCTGGTACTATGACATCCTTGTTCACCATGGTACTTGGAGGCAAAGTATTTAGTAGTGAGCTAATACACCAAAAAAGTGCAGCTATTGACCAATTTGATGGTTTTTTTAGGGAGTACTCTAGTTCTACTGGGGACAAACTACTGCAAGAATTTCCTTTTCTAGGGAAAAGGTCTAAAGCAATTATGGGAGGTCTTTATCTTGCAAGTTCAATATTTGGAAGTTTGAAAACGCCCGAAATAATTTGTTCAACTAGAGGACTTAGGTACGGCACACTTATTGATGGAGGACTTTCACTATGAACATTGATGCCGGGGATTATGAAAGAGTAACTTTTGAAAAGGATCAACCCCTTTTTATAGAAGGAGGCTCAATTGATTATTTTTACATTATTGTGTCTGGGCGAGTTCGGATAATAAAGGAGTCCAGTGGTAGAGTCCTGTCGCTTGCATTATTAGGTGATAAAGCATTTGTAGGAGAAGCCGCTGTTTTTGGCGACGTTGGAAAAAGAATTGCTTCGGCTGTTGCGGAAACATCAACTGAATTGATTCGAATTCCAGCAGGAGATATAAAAAAAGTTCTTTCAGTAACACCAGAGTGGGTGAGAAATATAATGAAAACGCTATCTCAGCGTTTGCAGCATACCAATGATATTATTGCTGAACATAAAATTAAAGATGAAACAGGTGGAACTTATAACTATCTAAGTGAAGAAGAAGAAGCTCATTACTTAAAAATCTTAAAGATTTAATTTGGCAAATTGTCTCTTATTCTTGCTCTCTGACAAGAGTATTTGTGTTTTTTCCAATATTTTGATTTCCAATTTCTAAGTAACACTTGATATTTGTTAAAGTAGATGCAGGACTCTTTGTACTTTCTAATAAAGCCGTATGCATGTGCAATACCTGCCAGGGTAGGGAGATGATTTGGCATAGACTCAAGGTTTTTGTGGTATTTCTGAATGGCCGTTCTAAGGTCTTTTTTCTGTAGAGACATATCAGCACTGTGACCACATACTTTCCAATTGGATGGAAATATTCGACATGCGACTTCAAGCTTTTTGGGATCTTTAAAATGCTTCAAAAACATATGATAAGACCTATAAAATTGTGTGGAATAAAATGAAATCCCTACGATTACAAGTAGCATAGGGATTGCTCCATACTTGGCAGCGATCACCACAGGCTTGTCTTTTTCAATGTAATAGTGAAGTGCAATACCTAGCAATATACAAAAGATGAAAAATGGAAAGGCCCTTTCCATAGGAAAGTGGAAAAGAGCTTCTATGGAAAAATACCAAGTAATTGGCCACAGAAATTTTAAGAGTTGATCGTCTTTTAGAGAAGATAAATTTTCAAAGGTTTTTCTACTAAAAAACATGAGTGAGAAAAGAAATAAAAGCCCTGCCGGGAAACCATATTCTGCAATAATTTCCAGATATCCATTGTGTGGATTATTGGCGTACCACATTTGAGTTTCACTGAAATTATGAATCAATTTTGCCTGATAGGGAGGAAATGAATCTGCAAAACGTGAGGGACCAACTCCAACTACGGGGTGATCTTTGATTAGGAGAAGACTGGAATATAGAAGGTTCACTCTGTCATAAAATGATCTAAGATAGTTTAAGTCTGTTTTAATTAACTCAACCTTATCAAAGCTTTGGGTCTGAGAATTGTAGATTTTTGATAAGTTAAATCCTATTCCAAGAGCACCTACAATCAAAAAAGCGACTAGAACTCTTGCTCCGATCTTTCTGGCGATATCAAATGGTTTGTAGCGAAGTAATAGAAATGCCATGGCATAGAAGGTGAGAGCAAATATAGATGCTTTTCCTCTAGTGGAGAGAAGATAAATAGCCTCAGATCCTATGAGAATGTAAGAGAGGTATTTGAATCTGGCATGTTTAATGGTGCCTATTTGAAAAGCGATTAAGAACCCGAGACTTTGTGAAGTTAGCTTTGGATTTCCTGTAAAAGACTCTCTTCCAGGAAGCTTATAGAGAATCTTCATGAAATCTACCCCGTAAAGGAAGAAGATTCTTTGAAATAATATGATGGCAGCAGATAGTGAGGCTGAGTTGTGAATATATTTAAGTATTTTTGGATCTTTTTTATCAAAGAATTTGTATCCAAATAGCGCTATGATCAATCCACAGCTGATATCGAGTAGAACTTTTTCATAAAATCCTGTGTGATTAATCAGCATGCTAAGGGCCGATAGACCTGCAAATGAAGAAAGTACAATAGCTTCCTTCTTACCTATCTTGGGAAGATTGATGCCCTTAAATAGCAAAATTAGGCCATAGATTAGTGCGAAACCATAGAGCAGTGCCCACTTTGTAGTGAAAAAAGGATTTGCAAATAATTTGGAGTGCGCCAAGGGAAGAAGTAAAAAGGGAAGGGCAATCAGTTTATTCAAAAACTAGCTTCTTTTTATATTGTTTATAGACTAATTTGAATTTTAAG
>Ga0257117_1000932_pt1 | contig 19419 bp, 24 predicted proteins | sample SI112_135mmetaG_FD_190157 | JGI IMG/M metagenome (GOLD analysis project Ga0257117, IMG submission 190157) | Marine microbial communities from Saanich Inlet, British Columbia, Canada - SI112_135m | ecosystem: Environmental > Aquatic > Marine > Inlet | place: Canada: British Columbia | collected... | reverse complement strand
AAGAGCAGGCAGTAATCAAACGTTTTGGAGAGATTACGGATGTGGTTGGACCAGGTCCACATTATCATTTGCCTTCTCCAATCGAAACCGTTCAGATTGCTCCTGTGACAGCAGTGCGCAGACTTGAAATTGGATTCCGGACTATCCAGATTGGACCTCCGGCAAAATATAGACGAGTCTTAAAAGAGTCATTAATGCTGACTGGAGATGAGAATATTATTGATGTGCAGTTCATCGTGCAATACCGTATTTCAGGATTAGAGGATTATCTTTATAGTCTGACAAATCCGGATGAAACAGTTAAATCCGCTGCAGAATCTGCAATGCGTGAGGTTGTCGGAGATACAACTGTCACCAAAGCACTGACTGTTGGTAAGGGGATTATTGAAGATACAACTGCACGACTGCTTCAAGAGACAGTGAACAGTTACAAAGCCGGAATAAAAATTGAGAATGTGAAACTTCAGGACGTTCATCCTCCGGATGCAGTCAAAGAAGCTTTTAAAGATGTTGTCAGTGCGCGTGAGGATCGTGAAAAAATGATCAATGACGCAGAAGGTTACAGAAATAATCTTGTTCCAAAGTCCAGAGGAGAAGCCGCGCAGGTTATCAACAATGCGAAGGCATATTCCAAAGAAAAGGTGCTGGTTGCTTTAGGTGAATCGGAACGCTTTAAACTGATCTATGAAGAGTACAGGAAAGCTAAAGAAATTACGCGTGACCGCATTATGCTTGAGACAATGGCAGCTATTCTGCCTAAGGTCAATAAGGTGATTGCTGATAAAGAAGTCGGCGGAAATGTTTTGCCTTTTTTACCGCTCGGACAAGCAATGAATCAACTAACTAAGTAATTTTAGCTGCTAAAATTTATTTACTGTTAAACAGCAGATAATTTTATACTTTTGCTAAATTTACATTGACTCTGAATTCTTCATGTTTTCAGAGGTTTTTTAACTAACTCATCGGAGGTATTTATGATAGCAGTAGGTTCAGCCGCTCCTGATTTCAAACTGGACAGCCAGTTTGATACGGAGTATTCCTTGAGTCAGTTCAAGGGTAACAAGAACGTAATGTTGGTGTTTTACCCACTGGACTGGACACCCACTTGAAGCAGGGAAATACCCGGCATTGAATCGATGATTGATCAATTCAAAGCCGCAGACACTCAAGTTTTGGGTGTGAGCATAGACAGTAAATATTCACATGACAACTGGGCCAAGTCCCTTGGTGGTATCTCTTATCCGCTGTTGCAGGATTTTGAACCAAAAGGCGGAATGGCCAAAGCCTATGGTGCATATTTAGCAGATAAAGGAATCACAGACCGTGCGACAGTCATCATTGACAAACAGGGTGTGGTTCAGTATTCCGTCGGGGTAGGACCTGGTGGAGAGCGTGATATTTCTGCTCTTTTAGCTGAATGCCAGCAGGTTAATGGTTAAACGCTGATAAAGATTATAGTAGTTTTTGGCGGTTTCTTCGGGGACCGCCTTTTTTTTGGAAAAAATTCAGGCGGTGACGCAGATGATGGAATTGTATTTTTACGAAGAATGTGAATATTCGCAGATTGTGCTCAATACGATCACAAATTTGAAAATAAAGGATAAGTTTACATTTAAGAATATCCGCGAAAATCCGGATTATGCGACAGAGCTCACCGAACTGACAGGCAACGTGACTGTCCCCTGCCTCGTCACAGCAGACGGTCCTATGAAAGAAGCAAGAGAGATTCGTAAGTATCTCGTGACAAACTTTATGTGAAGCAGCTCAAGTTTCTTCAACTCCACGCTTCATAATCAACTTTCCGGAACGTACCATTTCTACCAGTCCCATCGGTCCAAGCAGTTTCTCAAGAGCATCAATTTTTGAAGAATCACCGGTTGTTTCAATCACCAGTGACTGATCTGTGATGTCGACTGTTTTAGCACGGAACACTTCAACTATCTGAAAAATTTCCGCGCGCTTTTTAGGATCAACCTTCACTTTAAACAATGCCATTTCCCGGTCCACAACGTCAGTTGAATCGTGACTGGTAGCGTGCACAACATCAACTAATTTATTTAACTGGCGGAGAATTTGGTCGTAGGTACTGGGTTCACCCATCACAACTACTGTAATGCGGGAAAAAGCTGTATCATGTGCCGCAGAAACGACCAGTGAGTCTATGTTGTAACCGCGGCGAGCGAAAGTTTGCGTAAGCCGGACAAGTACACCGGGCTTGTTGCAAACGTAAATACTAATGGCAAATTTTTCTTCCATAAAAGCCTGATTGTGATTAATTATGATCGGCTCTTTAGCAGAGCAGTAAATATATATTAATAATTTCTTAACACTTTAAAGCAACCGTTTTTCCGGTTTTTTGCGGATCAGGTACTACCGACGGGTTTTTTAAGTTTTTTGCCGGCTGGAGGTTCATCAATTAACATCTCACTCACAGCAGCTCCAGCAGGAATCATCGGAAAAACATTATCTGCCTTGGCAACTTCTGCTTCGATAATGCAAGGTCCATCGTTATAGGCCAGTGCTTTTTTCAAAACTTTGGTCACGTCACCTGCACGTCGCAGATGAAAACCCTTGATGCCGTATGCTTCACCGATTTTGACAAAATCCGGATTACCTTCCATGTTTACACCACTTTCACGGTTATCAAAAAACAGCTGTTGCCATTGCCGAACCATGCCGAGATAACGGTTGTTGATGATCAATATTTTGATTGGCAACTTATGAATTGCAGCAGTTGCCAGCTCTGACATTGTCATTTGAAATCCACCGTCCCCAACGATTGCTACTACAACTTCTTTGGCATTACCCAACTGTGCGCCGATTGCCGCAGGGAACCCGTAACCCATTGTTCCGGCACCTCCGCTGGAGAGCCATTGACGCTCCCTGGTTGCTTTGCAAAATTGTGCAGCCCACATCTGATGTTGTCCTACATCAGTTGAAATAATTGCTGCTGATGCTGTTAAACGGTCAAGTTCAGCTAAAACATGCTGAGCGCGCAAACCCCCGCGTTTTGGATATTTTAAGGGGTGTTTCTTTTTCCAAGTCTCAATCTTCTTCAGCCAATCTTTGGTATTTATTTTTTTAACTTGAGGCAGAAGCTCATCCAGCACAGTAGCAACATCGCCGTTTACACTTATGTCAGGTTCAATGATTTTTCCAAATTCTGCAGGATCGATGTCGATATGAATTTTTGTCGCGTTCAGACAAAACTCACTGACTTTACCAGTGATCCGGTCGTCCCAGCGTGCTCCAATTGCCATGATAAGATCACAGTCCACAACTGTTTTATTGGCATAAGCAGTACCATGCATGCCTAACATACCTACCGAAAGTTTGTGATTTTCTGAAAAACCACCTTTGCCGAGCAATGTTGTCGTTACCGGAGCCTGTAGTATTTCAGCTAGTTTTAAAACTTGTTTTGCTGCACCAGAAATAACTGTGCCTGCGCCTACGTAAAGTAATGGACGTTTGGATTTTGCGAGAGCTTCTGCTACTTTTGTGATGCTGGAGGAATTTCCGCTCGACTGTACCTGATAGCCCGGCAGATCCAATTCTGCGTTGAAATCCTCAGCCCATTCCTCAGAAACTACATCTTTGGGCAAATCAACCAGAACCGGTCCCGGACGACCTGAAGAGGCGAGATGGAATGCTTCTTTAATAATTCTTGATAAATCTTTAACATCTCTTACCAGATAGCTGTGTTTAACCACCGGCATAGTTACACCAAATACATCTGCTTCCTGAAATGCATCTTTTCCGAGGTTGGGCGTGATTGTCTGACCCGTCAAAACCACCAACGGAACTGAGTCCATATGTGCAGTAAGTATTCCGGTTACTGTGTTGGTTGCTCCCGGTCCGGAAGTCACCAGGACTACACCTGTTTTTCCGGTTGCCCGCGCATAGCCGTCAGCCATGTGTGTTGCGCCCTGTTCGTGACGTACCAAAATCATTTTTAACTCTGGTGCATCTACAAGTGCATCAAAAATCGGCATACATGCACCTCCGGGATAACCGAAAATGTACTCAACACCTTGTTTTTTTAAAACTTCAACTACGATTTGAGCGCCGTTCATTCGTTATTTTATGTTCGTTGGTTAATATAATGTCTTGTTTTGCTTAAAATATAGCAGTATTTAGCTGACTGTACAAGTTATAATGCAAACATTGCGGAAAAAATTTAAATAAATTTAATCCTCCGCAAAAAAACATGTCAGTTATTGCTGTCAAATACGGTTAATAATACATAGCCTGTGAAAAATGAGTCAACATTAAGCACAAAATTCATAATGTAAGCACTTTTTAGCACTATAAATAATGCTTTGCACAGGAAGCACAAAACATTTACGCAAAAAAAACAACGTTGAAAGACGAATTTTATTGATTTTTTGGCAGTATTTGATAGAACTAAAGTTCGAATTATTTAGAATGTTCATCATAAAAAGAGGTTAAATTTGTTTTCTAAAGACATTCAGACTCAGGTGGACAAACTTCTGAGTCGTTATCCCATCAGGCAAAATGCATTAATTCCGATTTTACATCTGGCCCAGAATGAGAATGAAGGGTGGTTATCAGAGGACTGGATGCAGCATGTCGCGGACATTTGCGAAGTACCGCTGACACATGTAGAAGGTGTGGTAACGTTTTACACCATGTTCCGTTTAAAGCCCCCAGGAAAATATCATCTGCAGGTCTGCACGTGTGTGCCTTGCTGTCTAGTCGGAGGTACGGAGTTACTGGAGCATACTGAGAAAAAATTAGACATCCACGCAGGTCATACAACCGATGACGGTGTATTCAGCATTGAAGAAATGGAGTGCATTGGTGCATGTAGCTTTGCGCCTGCAATCATCGTCAATGAGGACTATCATGAACAGGTAACTCCGGAAGAAATGGATAAAATGATTGATGAGCTGAGGCAGTAAAAAATGGCAGAAGAAACTTTAGTTCTTTTTAAAAATATTCGGAATCCAAAATACGACAAGTCTCTGGCCGCTTATAAAAAATCCGGTGGTTTCAAGTCTTTGAAAAAAGTGTTCGGTATGAAACCGGAGGAAGTTGTGCAGGAAGTCAAAGAATCCGGAATACGTGGAAGAGGCGGAGCTGGTTTCCCAACTGGACTTAAGTGGAGCTTCATGGCCAAAGGCACAGGAAAGCCAAGTTATCTGGTCGCCAATGCAGATGAATCAGAACCGGGAACCTGCAAGGATCGTGAGCTGATGCTCAAAGATCCACACATGTTTTTAGAAGGTTTGATGATCGGCTGTTACGCTATCGGTTGTCATCATGGCTATGTCTATGTGCGTGGAGAGTATTTCCCTTCCATCAAATCCCTGAATGCGGCTGTTGATGAATTATACGCAGACGGTCTGCTTGGCCCAGATCCACTTGGCAGCGGTTTTAATTTAGACATCACAATTCACACCGGAGCAGGTGCATATATTTGCGGAGAAGAATCAGCGCTGCTGGATTCGCTGGAAGGCAAACGCGGTCATCCACGAGTAAAACCGCCTTTTCCTGCGGTTTCAGGTTTTAACGGTTGCCCAACTAGTGTGAACAATGTTGAAACACTGGCCTGTATGCCTTTTATTCTGGGCGATAACGGAGTAGAAGCTTTCAAAAGTTTTGGTCCGCAAAATAATTCAGGTACGCATTTAGTCAGTTTAAGCGGGCACGTAAATCGTCCAGGAGTTTATGAATTGAGGATGGACGTAAATATGAAAGATATTATTTACGAGTACGGCGGAGGTATCCGCAATGGTAAGAAGCTCAAAGGGGTTATTCCCGGAGGTTCTTCTTCACCGGTCATGACTGCAGATGAAGTGGATGTGCTGTATAATTTTGATGATTTGGCAAAAAAAGGAACCATGATGGGTTCTGCTGCAATGATGGTCTTTGATGAAGATACTGATGTAGTTAAATTACTGCATCGCATAACACGTTTCTACGCACACGAATCCTGTGGACAATGTACTCCCTGTCGTGAAGGCACTCACTGGTCACGTCAAATTGTCCGTGATTTTCTCAACGGAAACGGAAGTGACGAAAAATTACAACGTCTCAACAGAGTCGGTGGTAACATGATGGGTACAACCCTTTGCGCTTTAGGAGATGCCGCCGCAATGCCAATTCAAAGTTTTGTTAAAAAATTTCCGGAAGAATTCCGGAAATATTACGCCACTGTTTAACGAGTTTTCCATGCCTGTCTTTCATATTGATGGTGAACCGGTTGAGTATGAACCGGGTGAAAAAGTTCTTTCCGCCGCTTTGCGTTGCGGAAAAATAATTCCTCATTATTGCTACCATCCCGGAATGTCTGTAGTTGCCACCTGCCGGATGTGTCTGGTTGACGTGGTCGATCTGGGTAATGGACGACCTGCGCCAAAACTGCAAACCGCCTGTTCGATGGATGCCGCTGAAGGCATGAAGGTCGAAACGCTCAATCCAAAAGTCGAAGAGGGCCGTAAACTGGTCAACGAGTTTTTACTGGTGAATCATCCGCTGGATTGTCCAATTTGCGATCAGTCCGGAGAATGTACTCTGCAGGATTACGCCTTTGAGTATGGTTCCGGCAAGTCGGAAATGGATTATTCCAAAAGAGTTAACGGTTGGCGGGACATTGGGACTTTTGTCGCATTGGAACGTAACCGCTGTATTCAGTGTTCACGCTGTGACCGTTTTACGCGGGAAATAACCGGTACCAATGAATTCGGCATGTTTAACCGCGGGCATGAATTGACGATTGACACCTATGCCGACAGGCCGATGACTAATAAATTTCAGGGCAATATGGCGGACATTTGTCCGGTGGGTGCCATCACGGAGAAAGAGTTCCGTTTCAAGCGGCGTGTCTGGAAATTGAAAAAAAATCGCTCAATTTGTACAGGTTGTTCTACAGGCTGCAATGTTACGATTGAGCATGACCGCAATGAAGTTTTCCGCCTCAAACCGCATGAAAACCAAAACGTTAATAAATGGTGGCTCTGCGATGAAGGCCGTTTAACTTACCGTTTGATGAACGAACGTAAAACCAGAATTCATCAACCATTAGGCCGAGTTGACGGCAAACTGGAAGGTGTGTCCTGGGAAGAAGCCTACGCTGCAATTGCGGAACGAGTTGCAGATATGTCACCATTGCCGGAGGAAGTACTTGCGCTGACGGATACGCACGCAAGCAACGAGGAATTGTTTTTGCTGCAAAAACTTCTCAAAGATGTTTTTTCCACCGATAACACTTTTTGCCCTTTGCCGAAATGGGAGCAAAGTGAAAGCGAATTTTTCATCAATACTCTGATCACGACCGACAAAACACCAAACCGTGCAGGTGCTCTTGCGCTTAAAATAAAAGGTGATGCAAAATCTGCAAAACTTAAAAAAGCAATTGAAGCTGAACTGAAAGTCGTTTTTGTGCTCGGAAATCCTTTTGAAGCAGAAGTCGAAGTTCTGGAAAAAATTAAAAAAGCGCAGCTGGTGGTCCATCTTGGTACATTCCACAATTCATGGAGTGAAATTGCGGACGTTGTACTTCCAGGACAGTATTATTCCGAAAAAGAAGGTACGTTTGTCAATAAAAATCAACTCGTCCAGGCAACTGAAATTGCTGTTCATGCACTGCGTAGGACACGTCCTGAGTGGCGGATTCTTGCGGACTTGTCTGCAGCACTCGGACAGCAAAGTTCATACGGAAGTTCTGCAGATGTTTTTAATGCAATGACAGAACAGCTAAAAGCATTTTCAGGACTCAGTTACGCCGAGATCTGCGGAGTTGGCAAAGAACTTAGACAGCAGACAAAAGACTCAGGAATGAAAGTAGTCAAGGCACAGACATAGTTTGTGTGAACTCATAATTTTTTTCGTAAACGAAAGATGTTAATAATATTCTACATTTTTGCGGCTCTGAGCATTTTGGGTGGATTGGGAGTACTTTTCCTGAAAAATCCAATTCATTGCGCACTTTCACTGGTGGGCACATTTTTTTGTTTAGGTGCGATTTATGTGATGCTGAATGCAGAATTTGTCGCAGTCATTCAGGTTCTGGTTTATGCCGGTGCGATTATGGTACTTTTCCTTTTTGTGCTGATGCTGCTCTCCTCAAAGGATACAGAGCAGTATGCTAACAAATGGCCGATTGGAAAGATTCTGGCAGGACTTCTCTCGCTCGGGATTTTTGTGCAAATTGCGAGTCTCTTCACTGCAGGAAAATTACAGCTTGGACCAAAAGGGGCATATCCGCTAGAGGTTATAGAAGAAGTTGGTTCGATCGCCTTGATAGGCCGTTTACTTTTTACCGATTATATTTTGTCATTTGAAATTATTGCAGTCCTCCTGCTCGTTGCCGTTATTGGCGCAGTAGTGATTGCAAAGCGACGTTTTCAGTAAGGATATTTTATGATTCCCATTGAACATATTTTGTTGTTGAGCGCAGCCCTTTTTACCATCGGCGTGCTGGGTGTAATGCTGAGGCGTAATGTGATTGTTATTTTCATGAGCATCGAGCTGATGCTCAACGCGGTAAACTTATCTTTCGTGACCTTTTCGCGAGGTATGGATTCCATGACCGGCGTGATCTTCATTTTCTTCATCATCGTTGTTGCCGCGGCGGAAGCAGTGGTAGGGCTTTCGATAATTCTTTCTATTTTCCGGACGCGTAAAACGTTGAACATTGACGAATTTAATATTTTAAAGTGGTAGCTATGTCGCAAATTTGGCTTGTACCAGCATTCCCTTTGTTGGGATTTTTACTGAATGGTTTTTTAGGTAAACGTTTCGGAACCCGTTTCGTGACTTTTGTCGGACCCTTGGCAATTGCTCTTTCCTTTGCTCAGTCGCTGGTACTGTTTTTTCAGATGCTTAAAGCAGAAGGGAACGTGCTCCATGAGCATCTTTATACTTGGATTTCGAGTGGGAATTTTGAAGCAGGAATTAATTTCCAGGTTGACCAACTTTCCGGACTTTATCTGCTGGTAATCACCGGAGTCGGCTTTTTGATTCACGTTTATTCTGTGGGCTACATGAAGGGTGAATCCGGCTACTACCGCTTTTTTGCCTATTTGAATTTGTTTGTGTTTTTCATGTTGATTCTTGTATTGGGCGACAGTTTCCTCTTGATGTTCGTAGGCTGGGAAGGTGTAGGCCTCTGTTCTTATCTTTTGATCGGTTACTATTTTGAAAAAGATTCTGCGGCAGAAGCAGCTAAAAAAGCTTTTCTTTTTAACCGTATAGGCGACTTTGGTGTGCTCTCGGCAGTTATGTTGATCTTTTTAGCATTTGGTTCAATTGAATTCGCTACCATCAATGCTGAAGCAGCAACACAACTTGAATATGGCGGAGCTCTGGTAACAGCAATAACCTTGTTGCTTTTTCTGGGCGCAACAGGAAAATCCGCGCAAATTCCGCTTTATGTCTGGCTACCGGATGCAATGGAAGGTCCGACACCTGTTTCCGCTTTGATCCATGCAGCTACCATGGTGACTGCGGGGTTGTACATGGTTGCGCGCTTGAGTCACTTGTTTGTGCTGGCACCTTTCACGATGAATGTCATTGCCGTCGTAGGAACGGCGACCGCCCTTTTAGCGGCAACTATCGCAGTCACGCAGACGGATATAAAACGGGTTCTGGCTTATTCAACCGTCAGCCAACTGGGCTACATGTTTCTGGCAATGGGCGTCGGTGCTTTCGGTGCAGGTGTTTTCCATGTGATGACACATGCATTTTTTAAGGCACTTCTCTTTTTAGGTTCCGGATCAGTCATTCTGGCAGTTCATCATGAGCAGGATATGCGCAAAATGGGTGCACTCAAAAACAAATTACCAATCACCTACATGACTATGCTGCTTGGTACCTTTGCCATTTCCGGAATTCCTTTTTTCTCAGGATTTTTCAGTAAAGACGAAATTCTCTGGAAAGCATACAGTTCTCCTTTAGGTAGTCCTTGGCTTTGGGGAGTTGGTTTTCTGACTGCAGGTTTAACCGCATTTTACATGTTCAGGATGATTTATTTGACATTTCACGGAGAGTCACGGGTTGATTCACATACCGCTGAACATGTACGTGAGTCACCTTTTTCGATGACAATTCCTCTGATGATTCTCGCGGCACTTGCAGTTACAGGCGGATTTTTTGGGGTACCGCATGTTTTCCATGTAATTCCTAATGGGATGGAAAATTACTTCCAGGGTTTCTTTGCAGAAATCCCAAGTGGTCATGGATCTGTTTCAATGGAGTGGACGCTAATGGCGTTTTCTGTTGCTTTCGCCCTGTTAGCCTGGTTTTTTGCAAGCCGGCTTTATCACTCCGGATTTGACCTTGCAGCGGGTTTACGCAGCAAGTGGGAAACGCTCTATCAGCTTTCGCTGAACAAATGGTATGTTGATGAACTCTATAACACGCTGATTATTCAACCGGGACGTCTCTTTTCGACCCATGTACTCTGGCGTTTATTTGATCAAAATGTAATTGACCGTGCGGTCAACACAACTGCGGATGTTGCACGAATGGTCGGAAATTCAATCCGTCCTTTACAGAACGGGTTAACCCAGAATTATGCCCTGATCTTCACTCTTGGAACTTTCCTCATTATCTGGTTCGTGACCTAAAGCTGAAGTCTTGGGTTTTAGCTCTTCTGCGGGAAAGATAAACTAAGCCAAAAAAAGCCATGAAACATTTTTTGCCTCTGTTGCTGACAGCAATTATTTACCTGAGCTCTCCTGCGTTTGCGTTGGAGATTGGGGTCGTCGATTTGAATGATGCACTCAATCAGTCTGAAGCAGGTATTCGATCAAAAAATATTCTCGAACGCCGAGGTCGTCAAAAACAGCAGGAATTTAAACTGGAAGAATCGGAACTGCGTAAACTAGCTGATGATTTACGTAACAATCCTTTGTTGACTGCAAAAGCAAAAGCTTCCAAAGAGCAGGAATTAATCGCACGTCAGCAGCAGTTGAGGGAACAGGTTCGAAAAGTTGAACAGGAAATGAGGCAGGAGGAACGGCGTCTTACCGAGGTTATTTTTCAGGAGCTAAAAACTGTGATCCGTAGTATTTCGATCAAGGAAAAACTGGATCTCGTACTTGAAAAAAATGCGGCACAAATCATTTTGTATATGAAAGAGGATACAACAGACATGACACAAAAAGTGATTGATGCCTATAATTCACTCAAACAATCAGGAGGAGGTTGATGTTGAATTTAGAAGAAATAAAAAAAATACTGCCGCACCGCTACCCTTTTTTGCTGCTGGACCGTGTACTGGAGGTACGTCCCGGTGAATACTGCCAAGCCTTAAAAAACATTTCCGGAAATGAAGCAGTGTTTCAGGGGCATTTCCCACAGCAGGCTGTGTTTCCAGGTGTGATGATTATTGAAGCATTAGCGCAAACAGCGGGGATTGTAATTGACTCTGGCAAGGGCGATGCAGAATCCGGAAGTATTGTTTTCTTTGCAGGAATCAATAATGCTAAATTCAGGGTGCCGGTTGTTCCCGGAGATCAACTGATTCTGGAAACCACCTTGAGTAATCAGCGTCGTAATTTTTGGGTGTTTGAAGGCAAAGCAAGTGTAGATGGAAAACTGGCGGCTCAAGCAGAAATCAAGTTAATGCTGCAACCGTCATGACAACCAGCTTCAGTACAGATGAAGTTCGTAAGATAGCTCGGCTTTCATCATTGGAATTAACTGACAAAGAAACGGAAATTTTTGCGGAACAGTTCTCGGGTATTCTGGATTATTTTGAATTGTTGAAAACAGCGGATATTCCGGTAAGCGCAACAGAGGCGGATGAAAGTCATTTACGCGGAGTCCGTGAAGATAAAATGGAGGAATCTCCAGTTGCTCCGGAACAGTTTAGTGCATATCTGGAAAATGGTTTTTTTAAAGTACCGCGGGTGATTGATCAAGGAAATTGAAAATGACAGGAAAACAAAAAAAATATTTGCGTGCTTTAGCGCATTCTCTTAAACCTCTGGTCAATCTCGGAAAACAAGGTCTTTCTCCGGAAACCAGACGTGAGCTTGAAACACAGTTGCTGGATCATGAGTTAATCAAATGCAAGGTGCTGGACAGTTGTCCTTTGTCGAAAAAAGAATGTGCTGAAGAAATTTCCAAACAGACGGAAATTGAAGTAGTTCAGCTTATTGGAAAAACGCTCGTGCTTTTCAGCCCGCATCCTGAAGATCCAAGAATTAAATTTCCTAGTGCCTGACTTAGCTCTGAAGGCGTAAATTACACATGTCCGGAAGTAGGAAAAACAGCTTTGTTTTAGAATTATTTTTGAAAAGTTATTAGAAACTCAACCAGAATGAGCGATACATTTTACATTAGCACCCCGATTTATTACGTCAACAGCCATCCACACATCGGACATGCTTACACGACGATCGCAACGGATGTGTTAACACGTTATCGGAAACTGTTTGGGGCAGATACTTATTTCTTGACCGGAACAGATGAACATGGACAAAAAATTGTAGAATCAGCGCTAAAATCCGGAATTGAACCGCAGGAATTTGTGGATAAGATCAGCCAGGAATTTCGTGATATGTGGCCGCATCTGCATGTTGAAAATGATCAGTTTATACGTACAACTGATCCTCAACATAAAGCTTGTGTTCAGCAGATTTTGCAAAAAATTTACGATCAAGGCGAGATTTATCTAAAAGAATATGAAGGTCTTTATTGCGTAGGTTGTGAACGTTTTATGGATGAGAGTGAGTTGGTGGACGGTAATTGTCCGGATCATCAAAAACCACCACAACTCTATAAAGAGCAGAATTATTTTTTCCGCATGAGTGCTTATCAGGGCTGGCTGGAAAAAGAATTAGCGGAAAATGAAAACTGGGTTTATCCTGGACGTTACCGGAATGAATTGACTCAGTTTCTGAAAGCACCTCTTCAGGACTTGTGTATTTCACGTCCTAAAAGTCGGCTGAAATGGGGCATTGAACTGCCTTTTGACAAAAACTTTGTGACCTATGTCTGGTTTGACGCACTCTTGAATTACGCGAGTGCGCTTGGCTGGCCCGATGGTGAAAAATATAAAAAGTACTGGCCGCATGTACACCACATGATTGGCAAGGATATTCTGAAAACACATGGAATATACTGGCCGTGCATGCTTAAAGCTGCAGGATTGCCTGTTTTTAAAAAACTGGTGGTTCACGGTCACTGGGTGGTGGGAGGCAGCAAAATGAGTAAGTCTCTCGGAAATGTGGTTGATCCATTAGCCATGAAAGATCAGCTTGGTGTAGATGCTTTACGATACTTTTTATTACGGGACATGAGTTTCGGGGAGGACGCTAATTTTACTGAGGAGTTGGCAGTTACCCGTTACAATGGTGATTTAGCCAATAATTTTGGTAACCTGCTCAACCGCTCAATCAGCATGAGCCGTAATAACTTTGAGGGTTGTGTACCGCCTTTAGCTGAAATTAGCGAAGCTGAAGAAAATCTGCGGAATTCCTTCATCGACGGTGTAAAAACTTTCCGGGAATATATTCTTGCTTTTCAGCCGCATCGTGCACTGGAGCAAGTGGCGTGGCTTAGTAGTCAGGTTAATAAATATATAGACAGTTGCAAACCTTGGAGTCTGGCCAAGCAGCCGGAAGATCGGGAGCGTCTGGGAACAGTGCTTTACACTGCTCTCGATATGACAAGAATTCTGGTTGGTCTGCTCGATCCTGTGATGCCTGAAAAAATGAGTGAGGCACGTAAAGCACTTGGACTTGGAACAGAGAAGATAGCATTTGAAAAACTCACTCCCGGCTTATTGGAATCAGGCACTGAAATGCCTGAACCAAAACCCTTGTTTCCTAAAATGAAGCTTCCGGTTGAGGAAAAAACAGTTGCTGAAGAAACCCAGACTGAAAAAAAAGTAAGCACAACTGTTAATGAGAAGAAAGAATGGTTTGCCTTTGATGATTTCCAGAAAATGGAATTGAAAGTTGGCCATATCAAAAGTTGTAGGAAAGTTGAAAAGTCCGCTAAGCTGCTCTGTTCTGAGGTGGATTTAGGCGAAGGACGTTTACGTTCGATTGTTTCCGGAGCAGCGGAATTTTATACTGCTGAGGAACTGACTGACCGGCGTGTGCTGGTTGTGGCAAACCTCAAACCGGTTAAATTGATGGGTGAAGTTTCTGAAGGTATGATTCTTTTTTCAGATGATAAAGGAAAACTGGTTTTGATAGAGCCACCTGAGCAGGTAAATCCAGGCGTGACGGTACGTTGAAAATACCTGAAATGAATTGACAAACTGCGCTTTGAGTGGAATAATTTTCTAATCAGTAGAGCGTTTTTTTAGCTAACAAAAAGACATTTTAGCAATAACATAATTATGACAATTGCATCCGGTTACCTGCCTATTTTGATCATGATTGTTCTGGGAGTTATTCTGGCTGGAGCCTTCAGTTGTATCGGATTATTTTTGGGACCGAAATTGAGAGGTGAGGCCAAGATGACTCCTTTCGAATCAGGTTTCCTAAGAGATGGAATGGAAGGGCAACGCTATGACGTCAAATTCTATATGACGGCTTTGGTCTTCCTTATTTTTGATGTTGAAGTTGTTTTCCTCTATCCTTGGGCAGTGCAGGTACGGGAATTAGGTTGGTTCGGTTTCGTGGCTGCTTCAGTCTTTCTGGGCATACTGGTTTTGGGTTTGGCCTACGATTGGAAAAAAGGTGCATTGGAGTGGGAGTAAATATGAGTGAAGCAAGAAAGCCTGCAATTCCAACAGTTCAACTGGAGAATGATCGCGTCATCGTTACCGAATGGCGCTTTGCTCCAGGAGCAGAAACAACCTGGCATAGGCACGAGTATGATTATGTCGTTGTGCCTCAGACTACTGGTAATCTGCATATTGAAACAGAAACTGAGGAATTTGTTGCTGAATTAGTTTCCGGTGTTTCTTATACACGTACAAAAGGTGTAAAACACAATGTAGTCAACCAGAATGATTTCGAGTTTGTCTTTGTGGAAATTGAGCTGAAATAAAGTGTTTTCTGTAATCTCAATGTTATACAAACCGCCGTTAATTAATATTAACTTGGATTAGATGCAAACAATTATTGAAAAAGATGGAGATGGTTATCTCGCAATAGTGAAGGATCAGCCAAATCTTTTTGCGTTTGCATACTCAAAGAAGGAAGCTGTTCAAGAACTGAAAAATGTTGTTGAAATGATAATGGATTATCATCTTGAACAAATTAATGCAGAACGTCTCATTAGAAATGAGTGGAGCGTCAGTTGTTAAAAATTCTATCAATGACAAGAGATGAGTTCAGAAATATCAAATAATGTTAACTTAACAGGAGCTAAGATGGATACAGATTATGGTGGTTTTAAAACCACAACATTTGACAGTGTGGTTAACTGGTCCAGAAAGTTTTCCCTTTTTCAATATCCTTTTGTAACAGCTTGCTGCGGAATGGAGTACATGGCGGCAGCCTGTTCGCATTATGACATTTCTCGTTTTGGCGCCGAAATTCCCAGATTTTCGCCAAGACAGGCGGATGTGCTGTGGGTTGTTGGAACCATTACTCATAAAATGTCACCGATTCTGAAAACTATTTACGATCAAATGGCGGATCCGAAATGGGTGATTGCTTTTGGTGCCTGTGCTTCTTCCGGAGGTTTTTATCAAAATTATTCTGTCCTCCAGGGAATTGACCGTTTGATTCCGGTTGACCTCTATATTGCAGGATGTCCTCCACGTCCTGAAGCAGTGCTAGACGGACTTATGGAGTTGCAAAACAGTATTCAGTATGATGGTCCAAAGGCCAACGGGATCACTCCAACTGCAATCAGACACAAAGATCAAAAAGTGGATCAGCTTAATCGCTATTTTGAAATTCCCAAAAAAGATGTCTTTGAGAATCAGCAGAATCCTAAAAGTAATCGTCTCAGTAAACCAGGATTCAGTTATGCTGATGATTTCATCAATGTCAGTCCGCATATTGGTTATGACTCTCCAAAAATGCAGAAAGATAAAGCTGCGCTTAAAGAAGAATAACACTTGTTTTTAACTAATATTGAACCTTTAAAAAAATAATGAGTGAAGAAATTTCCACAAAGGAAACGGAAGTAATTTCGGAAGCAGGTGAATTAACGACTCTGCTGCAGGAGGAGTTTCCGGATGCCGTCAGCGGCTTTCATGCTCACCGAGGAGATGAAACTGTCGTGATTGAACGGGATGCGTTCGAGGCTGTCTGCCGCTTTTTGCGTGATGATTTGCGTTGTTCTTTCGAAATTATGATGGATTTGACCGCAGTTGATCGGCTTGAAATGAAAGAGACTCCACGTTTCGAAATGGTTTATCATTTTAAGTCCTTGACCCACGCCAGACGCTTGCGAATAAAAGTACTTTTAACAGAAGAAGATTGTAAAATTGACTCAATCCACCATTTGTGGAAAGCAGTAGACTGGTATGAACGGGAATGTTATGACATGTTCGGCATTCATTTTGAGGGACATCCGGACTTGAGAAGGCTTTTGATGTATGATGAATTTGAAGGTCATCCGTTGCGTAAAGACTATCCGATTGATAAACAACAGCCCTTGCTGGAACTTAAAGAAGTCGAAGAACGCCACACATACGGGAGGCACACATGACTGACATGAGCGCACTTCAGTCGCGGATTGAGGGAGATTCATCTGGAGAAGATTATTCTGCTTCAATTATGAGTATAGAAATTGGACCTGCTCATCCGGCGATGCACGGAATTGTGAGGTTCACTACTCATCTGGATGGAGAATTGATTGTCGGAATGGATCCGGAAATCGGCTATCTGCATCGTGGTTTTGAAAAAGAGTCCGAAAACTCCAAATGGATTCAGGTCATTCCTTATACTGACCGTTTGAATTACGTTTCTCCGTTGCTGAATAATATCGGTTATTCGATGGCAGTAGAGAAATTATATGGAATAGAAGCTCCCAGAAGGGCGGAATTCACCCGTGTTATCATGGGTGAAATATCACGTATCACTGATCACTTGACTTGCCTTGGGGCAGTCGCCATGGAAATTGGCGCATTTACCTTTTTTCTCTGGTTTATTAAAGCTCGGGAATATCTTTGGGAACTGGTTGAGGAAATGACGGGCGCACGTCTGACAACAAATTGGACTCGTTTCGGTGGAAATGCCCACGATCTTCCGGATGGTTTTTTGAACGATCTCGCAGATCGTTTGCTCAAGTTGAAAGAGGTGATGAGCGAATGTGATAAGTTGCTCACGCGTAATAAAATTTTTATTGACAGAGTCAAAGATGTTGGCTCTTTTTCGAAAGAGGACGCGTTGTCTTTTGGCTTCACCGGACCGTTACTGCGGGCTTGTGGAATTCCTTATGACGTCCGACGGTCGGATCCTTATTCCGTTTATGATGAACTGGATTTTGAAATTCCTGTAGGAAGTGTTGGTGATTGTTTTGACCGCTTTTTGGTACGAATGGAAGAAATTAGACAAAGCATTCTCATCATCGAACAAGCTGCTGACAAAATGCCGGAAGGTCCTTTTATGACCGATGAACGGATGATGCACTATCCAGACAAGAAAGATGTTTACGGAAATATCGAAGGTTTGATCGATCACTTCAAACTTGTGATGGAAGGTCACCAGCCGCCTGCCGGAGAGGTATATATGCCGATTGAAGGCGGAAACGGTGAAATAGGATTTTATCTGGTTTCAGATGGTAGTGGTGATCCTGTTCGGGTACGGATGCGTCCACCTTGTTTTAATTTAGTCGCGGCCATGCCGGCCATGACAGTTGGTCATTATGTGGCGGACATTGTACCGATTTTTGGATCAGTTAACATGATCGGCGGTGAATTGGATCGTTAAACCGTCTGCTTGCCAATGATCCTTGTCACTTTCAGGAATCATTTTACGTTGGGCAAATTTGACTGATTTTCAGGGTATTAACGGGGTTATCAGGAATTAAGCTTGTTAATAATGAGTTAGGAATCAAAACTGGAGAACAAAATGAGTGCAGTAAAAATTGTAGGTGGTGGAGTTATGGGGATGGCAATGCTTGCCGCATCAGTACTGGGTTTAGTTATCCATGTATGGACTATAATGCTTGCCTTTTCAATCAAAGGGCTATTTGCAGCAGTACTAACTCTCATTTTTCCTGTTCTTTCTGAACTCTATTGGTTTTTTAAAGTTGGTAGTAATGTAGGCTATGACGCCACTTATTGTGTTTCAATCATGGCTTATGTTGGTTTATTCGTCTTAGTTTTCGTGGGGGCAATGATTGTAACTGCTGGGGACTAATTCCTAACTAGACAAATGTACTCGGCTTGTTATTAGTGACTTTGTATTGACTTCGCCACAACCACACCAATTTTAATCGCGGGAGATTTACGACATCGAGCACGCAATAAATTAAAATAAAAGGAATAAACATGCCGTCAATTTCGATGTTTTATGGGATCATCATTTACATGTATTTCAAAGATAACAGGCAACATAAAGTGCCACATATACACGTCAAATACCAAGAGCATGAAGTCGTTGTCTCTATACCAGAAGGTGAAGTTATGGGAGGAAGTATACCAAACTCAAAAATGAAACTTCTTCAGGCGTGGATTGAGTTGCATAAAGATGAACTTGTTGCGGATTGGGAATTAGCCGTATCAGGACAACATCCTTACAAAATTGAGCCTTTGAGATAAAATAATGAATCCAAGAGTAAGCGCAGTTATTCCAAAGGAAAACTACAAATTGGTGTTGGTCTTTACAAATGGTGAAAAAGGCATTTATGATTGTTCAGATTTATTAACATTTGGAGTATTTCAAGAATTGCAGGAAAAAAATTATTTCAACAAAGTGAAAATTTTGGACGGAACTATTGTTTGGCCTAATGAACAAGATATTTGTCCTGATACTCTTTATCTGGATTCGATCAAACAAAGTGCCTAACAATCCGGTGCAACGGACGTATCAGGTGCGCATTTTTTTAGGTTCGTGTTTGTTTAATATTAAGAGGCATTTTTTAAATTTCTAGGTATTTTCACAGCTACCCGCTAGTGAATTACGACGTTACTTAAGCAAAAAAAAGGATTATAAGTGGAAATGTTACTTGAAATAATCATGATTCCGGCCGTGCTTGCCATCATAAAAATTATGGTGGTAATCCTGATGTTTGCCATGCCTTTAGGCACGGTACTGACGCTGATGGAACGCAAATGGAGTGCGATGATTCAGGATCGTGTTGGTCCTAACCGGGCCAACATTGGCAAGTTTACCGGACATGGAGCTCTACATCTTGCCGCGGATGGACTGAAATCCATCTTCAAGGAAGATACAATGCCTAAAGGCGCAGACGGATTTTTGTACTTGATTGCACCCTTTTTCGGATTGATTGCGGGAGTCGCTACTTTTGCGATCATACCACTTGCTGGCCCAATCGGTGATTTTACTTTTCAAGTCACAGATATTG
>Ga0257117_1000928_pt1 | contig 19520 bp, 17 predicted proteins | sample SI112_135mmetaG_FD_190157 | JGI IMG/M metagenome (GOLD analysis project Ga0257117, IMG submission 190157) | Marine microbial communities from Saanich Inlet, British Columbia, Canada - SI112_135m | ecosystem: Environmental > Aquatic > Marine > Inlet | place: Canada: British Columbia | collected... | reverse complement strand
CAGATTTGCTAAAAAATGAAACCCTAAACTCCAAATTCAGGGTTGAGCCTAGAGCGCTTAAACGTCGAACAAGAGGGACATTTGGGCTTTTGTTAATTCCAAGAAATAAATATAAATCCCTAAACAAAGTGGCTTAAAGCAGTAGCATTCGTATCACGCACCTTTTTAAAATCAGTTTTTAGCCTAGGCCATTGTATATAAAAAAAGCTCTTTCTATGTTAAATATATCAGTGAAAATGAGGAGCACTGAGTAATGAAATACCTAATTGCGTTGGCCATATTTTTATCATTTGGTTTTTCTAAAAAGAAGATGGCAGAAATAGTGCCTTTTGAAGATTTTGACTCGGGTGGGTACCAATTACCTTTTGCGGTTATTGGAGATACTCAAAAGACATCAAAGTTCGAGGCCCTCATAGGAAGGGAAAGAAACTACAAAAAAACGAAAAAACTAATTTCTGCCCTGGCCGAGGAAGAAGTGGATCTAATAGTGCATCTAGGAGATGCCATCTTTTCAGGAAAATACCGAGAGTGGCACAAATTCAATCAGCTCATGTCCCCTATTAGAGAAAATGAAACACCTTTACTTTTGATTATGGGCAACCATGAATATTCAGGCAATAAATCAAAATCTTTTAAGATCATAAAAAAACAATTCCCGCAAATGGTACTGTCTAAATGGTACGCAAGGGAATATTCAAATATTGCGCTCATTTTTTTAGATACTAATAAAAAAAAGCTGGGAGAAGAAAATTGGTCGCGACAGAAAAAATGGTACTTAGAAAAAATAAAGCTCTACAAAGATGACCCAAATATTTTGGGTCTCATGTTATTCACCCACCATCCACCTTTTACCAACAGTAAACTAACTAACGATGAAAAATATGTTGAAAAGGCATTTTTAACACCATTTTTTACTGAAAAAAAAGCATTGGCCGTAATTTCAGGACACGCCCATGGATTTGAGCACTTCATTAAAAGAGATAAGCACTTTATAATCTCTGCCGGAGGCGGTGGTCCAAGGGTCAAATACCATACTGGTAAAAAGATGAGGCATATTGATAGATCTAAGCTGAGCATACCGCGTCCATTTAACTACCTGCTAATTGAACCAAAAACGAAATCAATTAATGTCAAAGTTAGAGGTTTCTACAACATAGAAGACAATATAAAAACTCTCGAAAGTTTTGATATCTCCTTTAATTTATAGAATAATCACACTTACTGATAGGTATGTTGGCCTAGCACCTATTTGCTTTTTTAGAGGGAAGGTTATTTTAGGAATGTGTTGATTATTCCAATAAATGAAACAGACAAAACATGGCCCATGGAAGATAAATCGTATTCATCTTTTTTTGCCTTGGTTATTAGGTTATTGCTTATGAGCTCTTTGATGTGATGATAAAATTGTCCTTGGGACAATTGTGTTTGATCTAGTAAGCCTTTTTTTGAGGTTGGACCTTTTTTGATTAGGGTTCTGATTATTTTCATTTTTTCTGGTGTTGAAAAATTTGAAGGCGTGTATTCATTGTAATCACAAATATATGTTAAATTAGCTCGGGTGCCAGTATACTTGTCAATTCCATTGCGGCGGTGCGCGGTTAACTGTTAACATGTTATCCGTTAACAGTGCACTGTTCAGTTTACGGTTTCTGTTGTTTTTTCTTAAACATTGTATCTGGTACTCATTCTCCTCTAACCTACTGTAAATTGGTTAATACTCTTAAGTTAACCTGGATTTTCCGGTTATTCACTCCAGGTTAATGTGATAACCTGGATTTGACGATAAGTTAGTCCGGATTAGTGAAATAACCCGGATATGAGGTAAAATAAACCTATGAAAATCAAAGAGTTAGCTGAAAAACTACAACAAAAATTCATTGATGGACAAGAGTGCGGAATTGTAAAAGTCGACCATAGGGATTGGCAAAACATCTATTTCGTTGTGCCTCCACCACCTCCCAAAACGCTAACCGACAAGCTGGATTATGGATTGGTTGGGGAGGCATTAAAAATCCTTAATGGACTACCTCAATTTTCAGAAATGAGTGAACTCGATATGTTGATCAACTATTTATTTGTGAGACGAGAAGCAGTTCAATCCTCTCGGCTTGAGGGAACTTGGTCCACTATTGATCATGCACTTACCCCTGGTGAAATCTCCGATTCGGGAGAAAGCAAAAATGAACATCAAGCCGTAAGATGCTATGCAAATTTGTTTGAAGGTATTCTGAAGAAAGCAACAGAAGAAAAAGCAGAAATTTTCACTGAAGAATTCGTATGCTCTGTTCAAAAAAGGATAGTTGAGAATGATCCTAATTCTAGTGGAGTTCCTGGAAAACTAAGAACGCCTAACGAACCTGGGAGTATTGTGACTATAGGCGGAGGCCAGAGATCCGAAAACTCAATTTACAACCCAGCACCAGCTTCAGAAGTTAGGAGGTGCCTCAATGACGTATTGGAATGGTTCAGAGATGATGAGATGGCACAGATGGGAGATGCTGGGGCAGGAGGCTTGAGCCTACCAATTAGATTAGCAATAGGACACTCTCATTTTGAAGCAATACACCCCTTTACGGATGGAAATGGTAGAACAGGCAGAACTCTGTGGCCCATTCAAATGATCAGTGCGGGGAACATGCCATTGTATCTATCTGGTTATGTCGAAGCGAAGAAGGAGAAGTACGGAGCAGCCCTCGCAGAGTCACAAAAGAGATTAAACTACGGGCCGATAATTGAATTCATTTGCAATGCAATTATCGAGAGCAATTTAGAGACCAAAAAAACAAAAGAAACAATAAAATCTTTAGAAGATAGATGGCAGGAGAGAGGAAGGTTCAGGGAGAAGTCTGCTTCCAAGCGCGCCCTAAGACTTCTACTTACGAGTCCAATAATTACTAATGCGTTTTTGCAAAAAGAGTTGGGTGTATCCAAGACTGCAAGTAACGAAGCGATAAAGACTTTGGAAGAAAGGAAAGTAATCCGTTACAGAAAACTGGAAAAAAGGCAAAAAGTCTATGCTGCTGAGGAACTTATCCAAGTTCTTTCTAGGCCATTTGGAAGCGAAGTTGAGCTTGCATTGGAAAAAGCAGAGATTCTACTAGAATTGAAATCCTAAAAAGTGGTGCACCTAAATCTCTAAGTCAGAATCAAAGAGAACGACACAGTACTTATTTCAAAAGATTAATTTCAACTAAATAAAACTAAACGGCAGGAAAACAATGGATGGTGTAATTGAAATCAAGAAATTCTATGCAAAAAAATTATCAAATACTGCAATTTAAAAACAAAAATCAGGGACTCAATATTATGCGATTTTATTTCTATATATGGTAACTTCTATTCCGGTTCCCCCCTATCTTTATTACAGCGAGACCTACGATATTGAGACAATAATATCACTTTGCTTAACTCCTCTGGGGATCGCTATGATCATTTATCAACTCTATACGAGAAAAGTAATTTCCAGAAAAGATATATTAAACTTTAAATCAAAAGAGTTATTAGTGTATTTGAATGGAAAAAACGGGGCAAATCAAAGTAGCATAACTGAACTTCGAAGGAACTTTGAAAATGAGTACATTGCTTTTGAACGAAAAATTGAAAAAGTTTCAATATTTGTGAAAAGAACACTAGAGCTACTTCTTTTTCTTTTTATTGGTATGATCCTCGAAAATCATTTGTTTGAAAATGGAAATATTTAGAATGAGAAAAAGGATTTTTTCTTAGACTCTCTACATACTATGATTCTTGCAGCAGTATGCGGTGCGCGGTTAACTGTTAACATGTTAGCGGTTAACAGTGCATGGTTCAGTTTTGATTGGAAAGGTACATGTACTTGTTATTCAACTATACCTTTTACTTTATGTGCATCAACAACCTGCTCTTCAATTTCTTTTTCCTGAAGTTCGCTATCCGCAATTTGCTTCAAGCAAGCTTGAGTGAGTTTTATATAACGCCAAGATGTGAATAGAGAAGGGTTATTTTGTATAAAGCTACAGTCATTTTGAACAGGATCACCGTTACGAATAGATCTCATCATTTTCATGGCAAATGATTTATTTTGCATTCCCACAGTTTGATTTAGTAGTTCACCATTGGAGCAAGCAAAATGTTGGGTAAACATTGGAATTCGGCCTTCACATTTAATAAGATGTATATCCTCTCTATCAAAACGATCCTTTACTTCGTGATAACAATCGGGTGTAAGTAAACTGAAAATTTCAGCTTCTTCAATACATTTATCCACTTCTTGTGCTAGACCTGTAGCAATTGCTGTAAACATACAAATTATAATAATTAGAAATTTAATTTTCATCTGATACTCCTACCTAATTTATTTCATCTTTAAACTGCAAGATGTGAACCAAAATTAGATAGTCTAACTCTTTGACTTTAGAACGAAATGTCAAAGAATTGAACAAGGGTGAAAAAATAATATACTATCAATAAATATTATTTAGTAAGCGGTGCAATCAATGGAAAAAGCTACCTTACTTTAATATGGACGTGGGAAGCCATTTTCTTTGAATATTCTGGCCTTTTCTTGTCTAACTAGTGGGTGACGATCGTGATATCGTGCTGCCTCTGGTGATTCTGAATACTCCCCTCCTCCGCCCATACCAATTATGTCAGCATGTCCTTGAGACAATGGAGAAACAGTGTTTATTCGATCTACTGAGCCATCTTTTAAATACCAAATGGCACTAAAGATATCCACCACCACAAGACTTCCTTCATCAATTTGCTTTTCACCATCATATCCGATGTAAGCACCGGCAGCTACGTAGTATGGTATCCATCTTGACTCAAATTTTTGAAGAAAAAACTGAGTGGAAGATGAGTTGGAAGTATTAGATAATTCGAATGTAAGGCGCCTTCCTGACTTGAATTCTTTTTCATCAATAACTAATTTAAGGACGACAGGCAAGGCCTCAGGAATGCTTTCAGGGCTATTTTCTTCGACCATTACTATTAACTCCTCAGTCATAGAAACAAGTCCGGGCTTATCAACAGTGGCAACTAATGATAAACAACTGCTATTATCAAGAGTGGTCTGTGTATCAAAACGAGAAAAAACCTCAACCATCTTCACACAAAACTGTTCATTATTCATACCCTCATCTTTTGCAAATTGATTTAATAAATGTGCTCCCTGAGTGATATGTTGGTAATTGACCATGGCCAACTCTGCTCTTTGCGGATCTGTTTTAAGAAAATAAATCCCTGATTTTAGTTGCTCAAGATTGTAGTTAATAGAGGTCCCCTCATTTTGCCGAACAGAAAGTCCCAAGAAGTCACCATCTTCATCTACTTGTGCATAAAAATCGAAATTATCTTCACCATAGATCTCACCTGTAAATGCTTCTACTGTCAGAAGAAATTTTTCCTCCTCAGGAGTGTCTGAGGCTTGGGCCATATTCAAAACATAGGAAAAGAAAATTGCAGCAATTAAAACAATATTTTTAGAATTCATATAACTATCCCTGCTTCAGAGTTTTGAGAATTAGTTTAAACAACGAAATATTAAGTATAATACTGACTCTTTTAAAAATGGTTGCTCTTGAACATTTTACAACTTTCTATGTCAAAACTTTAGGCAATTTCACCTAGAACTCAGGAAACTCGGGTGCCAGCATACTTGTCAATTCCATTGCGGCAGTAAGCAGCGCGCGGTTCAGTTTACGGTTTCGGTTGTTTTATTTTCTTAGACAGATGCTTTAGTTCCCAACATTCGCTGGAAAAGAGCAATCACAATTTTGTAGGGGACAAAACGGCTTAGTAAGACGTACATCCAATTTGTAAAACCGGTTATTTTAACCATTTTTCCTGAAAAAAGGGCCTGGCATCCCATCTCCACAACACACTCGCTGCTCATAGCGCCCTTGGCCGCGAGGGAGCCCAACTTCCAATCGGCCCGCTCCATAAATTCTGTGGTAGTGAGTCCGGGGCAAAGACAGGAAATTTTAATATTTGTATCACGCCACTCAGTTGCCAATGCTCTTGATAAAGAGTGGACATACGCTTTTGTGGCGGCATATACGGCCAACTTAGGCGTGGAAATGAAAGAAGAGATGGAAGCAATATTTTGGATGTAACAAGAGTTTTTACTATTCAACATTGATTTGGCAAAAAGCCAAATCAAGGAACTTAAGCGCTCCATATTAATACTCATGGCAACTCTATGATCATCATATTTATTTTCTAAAAAATTCCCAAAATGACCTAATCCGGCATTATTGATCAAGATATCAATTGATCTTCCCCCTGCACTAGCAGCATCAAAAATTTTCTGGGGAGCATTTTCTTCCAGCAAATCACAGACAAAAACCTCTATCTCAACACCATACTTGCTCTGTAAATGCTCTTTTAATTGATCTAAGCGATCTTTGCGTCTGGCAGTCACAAAGACGTTGATTCCGCGCTTTGCCAGTGCCTGTGCATAACAGTAACCAATGCCACTAGAAGCCCCTGTAACCACGGCCCATTGAACTTTATTCTCCATCATTCTTGCATCCCATAAGAGATCCGGTCCATCAAGTAAATTTTGGGAACCTATTTGAACCTACTTAATTAATAATTAATGTTTTTTTATCACCTATATTTGGCCAGGAAAAGTTTGAACAAATGAATATTGAATTTAATCAAGCATTGGGGTAGAGCTAGAGACGCTTTCATAGAAAAACTATCCAATTTGCTGGCAAACATTTAAAAAGGGCCAAAATGATATATCGACTCATACTTTTCTTAGGACTCTTCATGGTTCACACTCAAGCACATTCCAAAGCTTTAATGGACCCTGCCTTTATTAATGGTTCTTGGTCAGGTGAGTGCACTTCTCAATATAAGTATTGGCCGAATCATTTAATTCTGCTTACTGATGGATTAGGACTTTCTATTACAAGTTATTATCAAGAAGGTTTTAATGGCCCTATCTTAAAGTTATTTACTCGCTACATTATGAAAGAAGCAGCATTTCAACTTAATTACGATGTGGGGAGTGGAATGGGTTATACTATTAAAGGTAATACTATTATGAAGGATGAAAGTACCCTGTTTATTGATGAAGTCATTGAAACGAAAACATTGTTTGGGACTTCAATTTCAGTAGGAAGTGGGGAGTTTTCTCGCATTGATGATAAAAATAGCTTAAGGCTTAGGATTACTGATAGTCAAAAAGATGATGCTATCTGCTTTTTTAAAAAAAATGGACTATCCCCTATCAGTAATTAATTTCACCGAATATAAGCACATATCTCAAATATCAATCACCTTTCTTCCTCTAAAATAAATAAGAAATATTGGATAATTAATCGTTAACTTTTTATACCTACGTTTTGATCTGTATTTTATTAATATTAATAACAGAGAAGCATTTAAGCTAATTTATTTTAAATGAGGAGAAAAAAGATGATTGGAAATGTACAAAAAAAGCTAATAGAGCTGCCAACTTATGGATCCCAACTAATTAGAATGGCCATGCTAATTTTATGTGTCTATTCTTTTTCTACTAGAAATGTAATGGGAGCATGGTGTTCGAAAGTTACAGGAAAGACCCTTGTCGGCTCTTGGGAGAGTTCTGACACATCGTCGAGCTGTGAAGATTTAAAAATAGCATTTCAAATTATTCCCGGCAGTGGTATCACAATTTCAGGCACAAGCTTGGCCGGAACATTTAAATGGATGGGTTACTATGAAAGTCGTACCTCAGCACTTAAAACAGATAAGCATGCAGCCGGATCAATTGCTTACTATCTAAATTATTCTGGCTGGGATTCTTCCACAAGATTATTATATTTTTCAGGATATAAACTCGTAAGAGACTCAACCTCTACAGCGGCGCCGCAATGGGAACCCGTCGAAATTGAAGTAGGCAATGGTGGTTTTAGTGACAATTTAGCAAGTAATTGTAGTTCTTCCATGAAGTTTAATTCAGCATTGACAGACGTATCACCAAGACCAGCATCTGATTTAGGTCTGCTTACAGCGTATTGGGATACAGCATCTACGAGCTCTAGCTGTGTTGGGCGAGATTTAGATTACATCGCACCAGCTTGCTATGTAGATATTTATGACGATTCCGATCTTGCTGGAAGCTACTCCATGCTAGGTATTTATCGAGAAAATAATACCAGATTAACTAATAAGGGGTTTGCTGAGGGAGAAATTGGGTTTTATGCCGATAATACTGCTCAAAATAAATTCTTGTGGGGTACTTATGAAAGCTACAACATAATGGTCAATTGGTCTCGCGGGGCTGCAGGCATCCGACAAAGAACGTGGTGGGAAGCAGGAGAGGCAGAAGTTTACTATTACCCAAGCATGTATGGTACCTATACTGACAATGTATCAGATACCTGCGGTGAAGAGATGCTTGCGTATTAACAAGATTTAAAAAAAAAGAGAAGATATAAAAGGGCCAGGTACACGGCGGAAAGATTAAAGTTACTCCGCCGTTTACCTGGTATTTTTATTTACAGATTATACTGAAGTTAAAATTTTCTCAATTTCTTTAGTGCCAAATGGTTTAAAAAGATATCTATCAATGGAGTAAGCGGTGCGCGGTTAACTGTTAACATGTTAGCGGTTAACAGTGTACGGTTCAGTTTCAGTTTTGGTTGGAAAGGCACATGATCACCTTCTTCTCCATCATTAACAATTTCTCTCCTAACATTGTGATGAGTAGCAGTTATAATTTATTTAACCTATTCACTGGACAATTTTTAAAGCTCAAATTTGCTATTTTATTACTAACAAACCCAAGGGATCTTAAGTTGTTTATTTTTCTATTTTTACTTATCTTTTCGCTTCCAAGTTTTTCAGAAAATCTGTATGGCCTAAATGTTGAATGCAATGTAACCAGAGATGGCGTTCTTATCGCCCATGCAAATGAAGAAGTTAAAAGTCATGACACTGCCTCTGTTGGTTTAACATTCAATTCTCAACCGAAGACAATATATCGGGAAAAAGGTTTTGATTTCCTTAGTGTAAATTATAATAAGGATGCTTTTAACATCGAAGACAAGGGCGATCCTTTAGGAGTGATGATTAAAAAAGATCATCATATTCAAATATGCAGATTTAATGGAAAACGCGGCCCTGCGAGGATTCATAGAAGTGATGGGAGTGTTCTAGAGATAGAAGATACTTCTCCCCACATGAAAGGGTATTACTTTGAAAGTGATGATCAGGGGAGATATGATTTCAATACATATTGGAATGGTTTTTACATATCCTGTATCTCACGACAATGAATCTGTGCCACTTGCACCTGCTCGATTTCTACGACTATGTGGATCGTAAAAAGCGAGGCGGTACCAGACTTCTAGTAGTATGAAATATTTCCGTTAGTAAAAGTAGATGTATAATTTTTAAGTGCTTGCTCTTTTATATACCCTTTTATTTTCACACCAAAATCTATGTCTGCATACCAACCAAAATCTGCTGTTGCGGTAAATCCACACCTACTTGTGTCGACGTCCCCAAAAGGAGCAGGACGATCAGAGCAATTAACGGCAACTCTTCCGCCTGATTTGAAAATATTGTCGACTTTTTTAGCGTTACCAATTACAGCAACAGATAATAACATATGCGTATTTTTATCTGCAGTTGCAATATGTTTAAATAGTGGGCTACCATCAATTGGGGACGCTCCTGTTGACTCTAGCCCAGTAGGTAAAGGTGTTTCAAATGTTAGTTCGGTAATCTGAATATTATCATTTGCGAACATACTAAATGAAGTAAAAATAGATAAGACCATAAATAATTTTTTCATAAAACACTCCTCATAAAATTGGTTATTATTTTGAACTCCTTGCTTCACCTGCTGAGTATCAGGAATTATAATTTAACACCAAAGTCTTAAAACTTTTACTGTCAGATTCATTGATTAATAATGAGATATAAGAATAAATCATCGTTCCAAAATCATGGTTCCAAAACATGGTTCAATCATGACTGCAATACACTTCTCCGTATGCGGTGCGCGGTTAACTGTTAGCGTGTTAGCGGTTAACTGTTAGCGTGTTAGCGGTTAACAGTGCACAGTTCAGTTTACGGTTTCAGTTTTGTTTGGAAAGGTGCATGAAGTGTGTGATGTAAAAAATATCACGCACCTTTTTCCTTGATCTAACTCAGCAATCACCGTGTCGTAATACATATCCATAAAGAGGTATCTTTAATACAGTAGACGTGACGGTGATTTTAAGAATTTGAATAGTATAAATTTGGAGCAACTATTATGAAGCAACTATTTTTAACGATACTCGTTATTTCAAGTTTTAACACATATGCCACAGATGATGGCTTTAGATTCAGCCCGGGGCGTAGTGGGTGTTATGACCTCGATGGGGAGGGTAGTAGCCGCGGATATAATGATGGGTGGATCCAACGTCTGGGCGGTCATGGAGAATGCGGAGATTTCACTGATAATTACTGGCATTTAAGTGGCGCTCATTTGCGAAATGCCAATTTCGTTGGGGCCAAATTAATTCGCAAAAGCTTTGTTCGCAGTAATATTGGCGGGGCAAAATTCTTACATGCAAATTTAATTGGAGCTGTCTTTTCAGAAATACGTGATAGACGAGTTGTGACAGCGATTTACACCAATGATGACAGCAACGTGGCAAGAGTTTGGTTTGCAGGTGCCAATCTAGCAACTGCAAAATTATTTGAATCGGACCTTGAAAAAACTAATTTTCGAAATGCTAACTTAATGGGCGCCGATTTACATGGCTCCCTCTTTAAATTGGTTCATATGGAGAACGTAAATTTTTCCAATGCCAACGTAGAAGATTGTGATTTTAATATGACAAGATTGGAAGGAGCAAACTTCCAAAATGCAAAAGTTCGGGGGGCGAATTTTGCTAGGGCAAAGATGAAGAGGACAAATTTTAAATCTCTTAGAGCAAATGACTTACAGATGAATAGTGCCGGAATGCAAGATGCAATCATGAGTTTTGGTAAATTACAAAGAATTAATTTTGAACGCACTTCAATGACAGGTATGAACTTCTACCGAACTATTTGTACTCGGTGTAATTTAAAAGATGCTTATATTGGTGAAGGTAATATGCGCTTGGCGAACTTTTCTCGCTCTAACTTCGAAGGCTCCCAGCTATATAAAGTCGATTTACGTAATGCCAATATGAGTAGAACTAAGTTAAGAGGAGCTAGACTAGCAGAAGCTGATTTAAGAGGAGCTAATTTTAGTAATTCAAACTTAAAAGATGCCCTCACTCTTTTACGTGCCAAATTTAATAATCAAACAAAATTACCTTTTTCTAAAACCTATGCTCTTCAAAGAGGTATGTTATATCGGCCTTAAGAAAAAGGTACACGCGTACCTTCAAACAACTGCCGCAATGGAATTGATAAATATGTTGGCACCCGAGTTGGCACCCGAGTTTTTCCCAATCAATAATTATATGGATAACCGGCCGGTTTTTTAAGTTCAAGTTGCGCATTTTCATCACACAGATCTGAATTAAGACGTTTTTTGAGATTATAAATAAATGTAGCATTATATTTCCCACTATCCATTATTCGATCTACATCTATATAAGCTTCTGTTAGACCATCATTTGCATTGATTAATTTGGCCTGAAAGAAATCTACTTGTACGGTTTGTTTGGTAAAGGTGTAGATAACAGATTCTAACTCTTCTCTTTGAACTTCAATGGGGTTACTTCCATCGGAGCACAGTTTTTTTACAATAGTTTTTTTGATAAATGGAAACCAAACTTGGTATTTGTAACCTGGAGATTCACATTCCAAGTCGTGATATTCATCGCCATAATTGCATGGATCAGTAATTGGACCAAGCGTTCCGGGATCTTCTATATCTCCCACTAAATGCTCTATATTCTCCTCAATATTAACAAAGCTCTTTTTGCTATTTGAGGGGATTTCTAGACAAGTTATCTTTTTTTCGACATCACATTTCGCATGTACGAACCCTGAAAATAAACCTACTAATAAAATAATGAACTTCATAGAATATACCACCTTGTAAAGAACCTCAGAAAATGAAGGCTTAGAATGTTTCTAAGCCATGTATTTAGCGGATTTTATAATTAGATAAAAGCATTTTGAAAATTTTCAGTTGATTTATTTTGAGTGTTTGCAAAGATGAATCATTTAATATCTTGAGTGCTAGTGTAATTTAGCATGGCACCCGAGTCGGGCACTTTTTGAAAAATGAAGCATTTATTCAGAATCTACGCTTCAGCAAAGTATCTAGATTGATTCTATAAACTCTGCAATTTCGTGACATCTTTGATAGCTGGCAACTTCTAAAGGTTTTCGTTTTCCAAATCCCTTCACGTAGCTATTAAAAGACCTTCCTTTGGAGTGAAGCCATTTTATACTTGCTAGGTCACATCTTTCAAAAGCATAATGTAGTGGACCAAGATTACTAGTACGTTCGTCTGCATAAATTTGATCACCATCTTTAGAATAATCATATTTAATATTAGCATGGAGTAATTCCATGCTTTTTAAAGGGCCGTAGGCCCATAAATGGAGAACCGTTAAGGTTGTCGATAATTCAGGGGGCATTTTAGCTTGAGGTGTAGGGAAGTTGTGGCGCTAATTTTACCTTCACCCAACAGTCATTGAGATGTTTGGCAGTGATGCCATGAGAATATATGGATATCCTTAAGCCAGGCGCCCCTAAAACTTAAATTTCTTCTGAAATTTACCTTCTAATCAAATAGCTACAAGTGCTTAGGGGATAATTGTATGTTAAATTGCCAAAAAGATGCCTAAGTCTAAAGTAGTGCCTCAATTCGCCGAAAAAAAAGGGCCCCACGAGTGGATTGCCCCCTACTCTGACCTGCTTGCAATCAAAAATATAATTTTACTGCGAAAGACCGGCTTATGGTCTTGCAATGACTCCGCTGCCTAGTTTGAGCACATAAATTTTACGGTAACCATAGTCACTGCGAAAATCATTGTCAAAACCCATACCTACTTTAGCGCTTCAGCAAGATACTTTCCTGCGAAGGACTGTAGTAGAATAAAGTAAAAGGTGGGCCGGCACTGCATTCCTATTTTTATAATAATTATTTTTTCATTAATTATTATACTTATCTGTCATCTCATTGCTCTTTTTCTGGAGAAGGTAAATTCCGGTTTTGTCGCATATTATGAAAGTAAAGTTGGGTAATAGAAACCTAATCTTGTTGTGCTTACACTGCTAAGGATGAGAATAATTCAAAAGTTGTTTTATTAGAATTAAGAAAATAGGTGCCAAGCTAAGAAAATGGAATCCGGCCAACATACTTGTCAGTAAGCATGGCATTGATTGCTTACTGACAAGTATGCTGGCACCCGAGTTTTTGTATAAAAAAGGTTTTAATTTGTACTACCTATTTTGCCTATTTTGTTCATGGATACGTTTTTGCTATTCATCAACTGACGTAGCGGTACTAGTAATGGTAATAATTGGTGAACCGTCTTCTGAACCATCTTTAACTATCTCAAAGCTATCATTAATAGATGCTGATAAGCTACCCTGTAGTCTGTTATCAATCCTGCCCAAAGTACCGGTCAGTGCATGACTTAGAAGCACATCATCGACAAAGTCCCTAAAGTTGTTACATGAAGTCCCTTCAAATTTTAAAATCAGGCCAGAGTATCTAAGATGTTCGTCATTTTCATATGCTTCATCAGGAGCTATTATTTCCGCAAATGTACCTTCAGTAAAGGGGTAGCAATGGACAATATATTCTTTCTTACCAATTTTCAGAACAGTTTCTTGACTACTTATTTCTTTATAACCTCTCTGTTCTTTGTAAACTCTAGTTTTTCCCTTCACACTAGAAACTTGTAGCGATTGCTGTGAATACAATGGGCCTATAGTTAATGTGGAAATAAATAAACTTAAGAAACATGTTTTCATTTTTCCCCCAATAAAAAATAACAAAGAAATAGTCATACCTATATTTATTGTTTTCAACTAACGTTACCGCAAGATTTGCTCCATCTCTTAGATTTTTTCTCTAAATGGCATAGCTCTCTAAATCGATGAAACTTAATAGTGCTGCATGCAGATTGACTTAGGAGTATGACCGTATATTTCTCGCTTGTTGAATTACTAATCAATATGCAGAAAAAATATTTCGATAAATTTTATTTACGAGAAAAATGAGAAAAAGGAAGAGAAAAAGAAAAGGTACCATGAGAGAATGCTGCTAACTTAAGAACCTTCATCTAGGCCACCTTGCCCTTTAAAAGGCCCTGGTGGCCACTTCTTCGAGAATATCCCCATTCTTGTTTTTTTGCATTTTTCCGGTCCGTTGTTAGTAAACAATATCGATTATTTCTTTTTTTCACCGCCCTAGGTTCTCTTCGATATTTTGCATTTAATATTTCAGTTTTTAGGAGAAGGATGACATCTAGAAGAGCCTTTTCTCCCATTCCAAGTACAACATTTGAGTATAGACTCATCGCTGTTTTAAAACTTCTTTTTCTAGGGCAATAGTCATTAAAGTAGTTTGATGTTAAACCAATTATTTTCCTAATTAAATTGTAGCAAATTATCCGGACCCAAATTTCCTTTAAAACCATTTCAGGTGTTTTTGTTTTTAGCAAACTGGATCCAAGTGTTGTTTTAAAATTTCTGATATCTAATTCTACATTCCAACGTTTTAAATATAGATCTTCAATATCACTCTTTTTATATATTTTCCCATCAATAAAAGATGTCATTATGTAAGTGACGGCAACTCTAAATCCTTTCCTCTTGATTGAACTTTTTATTATTCTCACATCAATTTGTTGTACAATTCCATCATAATCAAAGTCTCCCTTATAAGCACTTCTCGGTGGTTTTACTATCGTTACTACAACATCATTTTTTCTTCCTAAATGTTTTTTGGCAAATAAATTTCTCGCTCTGATTACATAGTCATTACCTGATCTCAGAATTTTCTCTTGAATTATAAAACTAGTGAAGAACCGGTCTAACACGATAATTGAGTCATTTTTAATTCTTAATAACATTTTTCCGAATAGAGTTGTTTCTGCTTGCCCCTTCCCAACATATTGTCCTAATTCACAATCTAGAAGAGCACCACTCGCTAGACCGAAGAGCCCCAGTGCCCTTAACTTTGGTTGTCCTTGCTGAATATTTCTTGCTTTGGTTATTGGGTATATATTTCGAATTTCTTTCGTATCTTCTAATTGAAGAACCGTACCATCTACAAGATACACATCTCTATTTTTCCATTTCCAAGCGCTGGCATCTTTCTCAACGCTTTTGCCGGTTTCAAGAGCAATTTGTTTTAGAGTTTCTTGGCAAAGTTTTTTACGAGCTTTACAAAATGCCGCTGAATTCATTGAGACCAATTTTAATCCATTTTTTAAGCGGCTAAGATTGAAAGCCGACAACGCTTCTTTACAAGAACCATTTTTTAGAATTTGTAGCATGAAGCAATGCAGAGTAGAGACAGGGTCAAAGTCTCGAATTCTCAAACAATCGCTCATTAAAAGATCAATATATTTATGGGGAATAATTTTTTTAGACTAAAAGACTGACTACCAATGATTTTCTTAAGTTAGCAGCATTCTCTCATGGCACCTTTTTTGTTTGAATTCAGCTTAGCACCTATTTTCTGGTGGTCTTCCACATTATTTACACGTAATTTTTTCTAGATAAGACTTTCCTAAACGCTCTGAGATTTGCTGTGATATCCATTGGATTTTAAGACCAAGAGCTGTAAAAGGAGTAAAAAGACTTGGATCTTCTAAGAAACCGCTGGTTTGGATTCCAATAAGCTCTCCACTAGAATTAATTACCATCGCTCCACTCATCCCAGAAATTGAATCTAAATCAGAAATAAAGCCCTGGGATCCAATGAGATAATCTGACATCACCTGATGGATAGGCAGAATAATCTCAGGGTCGGAAACTCCAAATAATTCAGAAACCCATTGCACATTATCAAAGTTAAAGCCAATATTACCATGGGTAATATACTGTGAAATACCATCTGAGTTCTGATTATTGCTACGCCATGCCCTGTCTGGAAAACCAATTGACCATACAGCTTCTTGCTTTTCAGGTTTCGTTAAGCTTACCAGGGGAATACAAGGGTATGATTGATCCTGACTTATAATCTGAAGAAGAATATAGTCTTCATTCTTTTTTAGTGTATGCTCTTTGAAAGTTGGAAGTGGCGAAATATGATCCTTTTCATCTCCCATGTAGGTTAAGCGTTCTCCCGATAAAACCACAAGAGCTTTCACTGGTACCAGTGTGTCTTGGGATTGACCCATTAGAAAAGAGATATGATTGGGCCTAGTAATCAAAGAGGGGTCCACCTCTAAGGTGGCCATTTCTGTGCCCTGAACACTCTGTGTTTCAAATTTCGCCAGGCCTTTGTCAACTAACTGAGATGACAGGCAATGCAGGGCCGTTAAAGCATAACCATCAGGACTTAAAATATTTATACTACACAATTCTCCTGAGGAGGTTTGTATTAAATAGCTTGAGGATACGGCCTTTTCCAGTACATCCAGAGAAAGGCCATGACCACTGTCAACAACAGGCTTAAAAAAACCTTCTTCTGCATACCCCTTTTGAAGAGCTAAACTTCCTGCAATAAAAATAATGGCCATTAGGATTCGATTTATTTTCATAACATTCCTATAAGCTAACTCTAAGCTGGAATAATTTTAGGGAGATTGTACCCTTCATTGTCATCAAAAAACAGAGCCCTTGAATTTTTAGTATAGGTAGACTTTAAAATCCTAATAGAGTCTGTGAATTTTTTACACTGCTCTCTAATTAATTTCTAAAAGTGATTCTAAGCGTTTCCCATCTCTTGAAACATAACCCGAAATTATTACCACTTGTAGAGACATTTTATGGCAACGATTTTTTTAAAAAAATCTAAATTCAAAATACTTAGCTAGTCTTCCCTAAGCCAGGTATATAAGAAATTGCCAATTTTAAATTTTCTCTACAAATTTCCAAAAATTATTGTATTGTGCGCCAATGAGTCATCAAATTTTTATAGTTAGTCTTTTCAGTTTCGTCTTCCAAGTCATTTCCGCTCATGGAAGTTGCGATCGCCTCTCAATGAATGCTGTAAAATTTGTAAAAAATGGCTCATTTAGTAAAAACTTTTCCTCAGCAAAACCAATTGATCTTGTGCCTTTTAAAAGCAGAGAAGAATTACTTGATTACTGCTCACATGGAATTAACAATAACTACTGCACAACTGTTATAGCAGACCATAAAATGAAAAAAGTGGGCCCTGACAATAGTAGACTCTATCTGCTAGAAAATGATCACAAGGCCTACAAAGACCAGTCAAAATTCTACGATCCTTATATTGGAGTATACTTTCCACGTCCATCTCTACATACAAAGTATGTGAGTTCTTTTACTGGGCAACCAATTTTACTTGAATTTCAAAAAATGAGAAAAAGGATATTAAATCTTCGAAATAACATCCTCGCAGAAAGCGAAAAAAAATACAAAGAGGCTGATCCTTGTGAACCGATAAGTATTTACCTTGGAACAGAGGGCACTATTGTTGGAGCTGGGCCCATTGCTATTTATGGTGAGAAATTTTTTAACAAAGACACAAATAGAATAACCACAAATTTTATTACCGCAGATGATGGAAAGATCGGCTTTGTAAAACTTATTTCAAAGGACGCTCTCATTGACAAGGACTATTACGATATTGCCCTTGTACACGAGTTAACCCATGGTCTTGTTCAACAGCTCTATGGCATAGATAAAACAAGAGGGCTTCTATCTAAGCACTACTCTACAAATGGTCACCTCGCCAGCGTTGTCACCGATCCTGCCTTGGCATGGATTGAGGGGATCTCTATTGGTTTTGAAGCCTACTTGGGAAAATCTAGATTTAGTGACCACTACTTTGAAACTGAGTATTGGAGCAAAATTTTTCAAATTATGGGTGATCAGACCTGGATGGACCAAAAAGGTGACAAGGCCTATGCTGTCACCCAGGCCATAATTAATTCGCAAGAGGCCAATGTCACTATTTTAATAGAAGAGAGACAAAAGGCCATTCGCGAAAATCACTTTCTCACAAAAGGGAGGTTTAATAATCTTTCTCATAAATATGATTCTGTATTTCTCGCTATGAGCTATAATGAGGCGAGCTCTATTAGCGAGTGGCACATTGAAAATTTTGATACCATGTACTCTAAAGAAGGAGTGGTAGGGCATTTGATCTATAAAATTTTAAAACTAGATTTAATCGACGAATTTGTTACGATTATCGTCAAAGATGCTCCTCAAAATTTATATGATTTCATGAACGCTTTCGTCGATCGATATTTTGGAACTGAACAATACAAACAATTATTTCCTACACTTTTAGAAATAACCAGTGCCAGAACTTATAAAGATATAATTGTACCCGCTATTAAGAGTTTCTATGGGCACGAAGATATGAGAAGAGATCTCAAGCAATTGCTTCCATCACATCAATACCAAGAGCTTGAAAGCAAAAAATTAAAAATTCTTCCTTTTCAAAAGAATCTTTGGATGGAATATAGAACATCCAATGAAATGTCTCACTTAATATCAGGGAAGATGGCCAGGATCAACCTCGCCACCGCCACCTATGACCAGATGTTGGAATATGTTGGTTCAGTTTATTTTTACTCTCTGGGAGGACGCTATCTTCTCAAACCCTTTAGTGAAACAATCAGTGACGGGCTGATAAATTCGGTTCATAGTGTTCTTCTCAAACTCAATGAAGATTGGAACCTTCCTGGGCTGAAACCAGATCCAAAGGAATATTATTTCGAATATATCGAATTAGCAGAGATAATAACGAAGAATTTATACAATACCAGAGAAGATTATCTCAAAAAAATTGAAAACGGTGAAATTTCCATAAATGTTAAAGATCCAGGATCTGAATTAACGGTTGATCAAATAATTGATGATCTAATGGTTAAGTTAGTCTCTGATTGGGGGGATAAATCCTCAAACTCGCTAGAATATGTACAGCTCATTCCAAAAGTCGTTTGTGAGCTAAAATGGCATATGAAATTATCTCGTGAATGTTTCAATAACCAATGTATGCGAAACCCACTGGTTTATCGCTCTGAAATGAGTGTATGGTATTCTCCTTACAATGAATTTGAGGGATCTAATAACCCTACCCAATATTGCTTCCAAGCAAATGCCTATGGTCAATTGTATGGGTATCAAAAAGAAGTGAATACCTATCTCAAAAAAGTGGTTGAAGATTCTGATGATAAAACCCTCAATGACAATCTTACAGAAAAATTCAATAAATGGATCAATAAGTAGGAAAAAACAAAAAACAAAAAAGGTGCCAAAAAAGGTGCCAGAAAAAAGGTGCCAGGGTCAGCGGAAAAAAGGTGCCAGAAAAAAGGAAAAAAGGTGCCAGGGTCAGTACGGGCTGCGTTGGTTAAAGCGGAAAAAAGGTGCCAAAAAAAGGTGCCAGGGTCAGTACGGGCTGCGTTAGGAAAAAAGGTGCCAGGAAAAAAGGTGCCAGGGT
>Ga0257117_1000923_pt1 | contig 19605 bp, 18 predicted proteins | sample SI112_135mmetaG_FD_190157 | JGI IMG/M metagenome (GOLD analysis project Ga0257117, IMG submission 190157) | Marine microbial communities from Saanich Inlet, British Columbia, Canada - SI112_135m | ecosystem: Environmental > Aquatic > Marine > Inlet | place: Canada: British Columbia | collected... | reverse complement strand
AAAAATAGAGTTGAAATGTCGCAGGAAATTTCAACCAATTGACACTGAAATTTTATTTTGACTGAGGGCGTTTTGTAAACGCAAGTCGTGACTACTGCACTTTAGCTGACCCTTTGCATTTTCTAGGTCACCTTGTGATTTACTTAACTTTCCTTCAAGGCCCTTAATTTTTCCTTTTGCCTTACCAATTCCAGATTTTAATCCGGCCTTTGATTTTTCAAGGCCTCCAATCTGGTCTTTTAATCCTTTAATTTTACCCTTTGCATTTTTTAAACTGCCACTAGCTTTAGCATATTTCCCGCTCATACTCTCTAGTTCCGCCTCAGATTTACTTATTCTTCCTTCAAGATCACTTTTTTCTATCTGAAGACCAGAAGCTTTCTCCTTCGAAGAATTCAATTCACCTTCTAAGCTTTGAACCTTTGAGTTCAATTGGTTTACTTGAGATAGGAGTTTACTATTGCTCTTGCCTTTTTGATCAACTTTTTTTGAAAGTCCGCTAATTTGTAGCTCCTTACTCTCAATTGATTTTTCAAGAGATTGACTTTTCTTATTGAGGTTCTTATTTTGTTTTTTAGCCTCAGCCAGTTGACCATTAAGATCTTTAACTTTTTCCTGATTTTCAGATAAGCTCTTATGAGACTTTTCAACTTTTCTTTCAAGATGATTTAGCTGAGTTTCATCTTCTATTTTGGTGTTTTCAAGAGAGGTTAGTTTTGATTTCATTTGTTCAATTTCAGATTTTTTAACACTGCTATCTTGCTGAGATTTTGAAAGCTTAGCTTGAAGTTTGGATTTTTTACTTTCAAGTGAGTTGATTGCCTGAGACAAACTCTCTATCTCTAAATCACTTTCTTTTGTATCCTGCTTATTTTCTCTTTTTTGAGTCTCAACAGTCTCCTCAAGTGCTAGTACTTTTCTTCTTAAAACTGATTGCTTCTTTAGATTTTCGAGCTGTTCATTTTGCAGTTTCACTACTTTTACTTTCTTTGATTTTACTTGTTTAACTAGCTTTTTTATTTGTGATTCAATCTTCACAATTTTTTTGTTTTGACTTGATACATGGTTCTCTTTGGCCTGTATCTCATTTTTCATATGAACCATCGCTGATTCTTTACTAGCTTGATCCTTTAACAATTTCTCCATTTGAACTTTGTGGCCTACCATTTTTTTTGAAAATTCGTTAATTTCAAGAAGCTTCTTTGATATGATTTGATCCATACTTTCAACTTCTTCTATGGATTTGCTGATTTTATTTTTGGTGCTTTCATTTTCCTCAAAAACTTTCTTGGGCACATTTCCCTTTAGATACTCCTTGTGCTCATTTTTAGTTTTAACAAGTTCAACTACCTTGACACCTGTTCTAAGAAGAGCAAAAACAAACATTACTAAAAAGATAACTGACATTGTAGTGAACATATCACTATAGGAAGTCCAAACGGAGCCGCTATCTTGCTCTTTTTTTCTACTCTTTTTCTTACCTCTGTTCATACCCATTTACTCCAGGCAAAAGTCGTGTGGGCTTCTCGGATAAAAGGGTGAGTATACTAGGTAGAAAATGCTGAAAGATGAGAATACACATGATTCTAGCTAATTGAATGTGAGTCGAAATAAGACCAGAATTCTCTACAAAATTTATGGATACTATTTCAAAGAGCTACATTTCTCTTTCGTAGACACAATCAAAGCACTAGCTTCTTCTTTACATTGTTTCTTAGCGATTTTGAGCGCCTCTTTACATGCCTCTTTGTAATTGCCTTTAAGTTTCTTGCAGTCACGTTTAGAGAATTTAAATTCAGATCTACACTCTTTTTTCAGTCTCTTTACGTATTTAAGCTCTTGCTTGCAATCCTTTGGATTATCGACTGTAGCGAGACAAGTTCCAAATTCAAATGAACAAGAATCTAGTGCTGAATCAATTGCGGCATCACCAGATAGGTATCCTTTATTTACATCTTTTTTTACAGACCTATTACACTTTCTTAAGTCTCTATGACATGCTCTCTTTCCTGCATAGAGATTTAATGCAAAAAACATTGATAATACAATCCAGAGAACTTTCATTGCTACACTCCTAAGTGCCAAATTCATTTTAATTTTTACCAAGATCATTACCCCCAAGTTCTGAATTGATCGTCGGAAACATCAAATACAGACTTGAGTTAGTTAATTTTACCTCATCACGGCCAGTCTCAGTACCAATTTGAGCATACTCGAGAAGTACCTTTAATTTCTGGTACTTACCAACTCAATTTAATTTATTTGGCCTCACAAATTATTGGCAGAATAAGGAATTAATACAATTTAAAACGAATGAAAAATACCAACATCTAGACTGAGAATAGTATCTGTCAACTTGTTGTCACTAGAATCACTTGAAGATTCATAGATCAGGCTTCCCCCTATATTAAGTAAAGTTCTTTCACTCAATGGAAAAAGAGGATAATAGCAAAATTTGGCCAGCATTCCATCTCCAAACCCAAGTTGGGCAGAGGCAAAGTGGCCAAGTCCAGAACTTTGTCTTAACCAATTTCCGCCCAAGATGCCTTTAATTGAGGGCTCACTCGACTTTGAGGTTTTTCCAACTTGTGGAATAATATAATCTTCCTTTTGATATCGACCTCCACCAAAGATGCTCGCAATATCAGTATCGATGGTAAAGACTTTTCCAAAATGTATATCGGCAGTAATTCTTGATATTGAGTTTTTGCTAGAGACCTTTCCGGAGTTAAAATCAAACTCTCCACCTATGGCCCAATCTGATGAAACTGCAGCTCTAAATTTGGAATTAAATCCAAATATATGTAGAGCTGTTGATTTTGAATTCACTCCACTTTTTAATTTCAAATTATAATTAAATATTCTTGGTGAAAGACTAACATTTATGAAGTTAACGCCAAATTGATCACTAACCGTTGCATTGCTCGCTTCAGACTCTTTATGTGCAAGCTGTTCTTGCTCTTCCTCACCCTTTTCAGGCTCCTCTACCTCATCTAATTCATTAACAATTGCCTTGGGAGGTTCTACTTTTGGAGTCTCAGCCTTTGGAGGTTCTGGTTTTACAATTTCAAAAGTTGAAACTTCAGATTCTCTAAGCTGATTTTTTATACTGTAACTAACCTTCCAAAATACCTTTGTATCTCCGAAGGCTTGGTTTTTAAGAGTTATTTTACTTTTAAAAGTTTGCTTTTCAATAATTATTTCTGAAAAACCATCATCCTTTGCCAGGACCACCTTGTGTCCAACGCCTTTTAAACCTTTTGTAAAACTAAGCGATATGAACTCTTCACTTAAATTTGAAATCAAGTTTTTTGGATTTAATAACAGGTCATCGTGAGGAATGAGTGAAAAAATAGAGGTATTACTAAATTCACTTTGCCTTCCCCAATGATCAATAATGGCATACCTTAAATATAATTTAGTAAATGGGGGGTTTTTCCAGTAAAAACGTGGCTTCTTAAATTTCTTTCGTATAACTAAGTGTTCTAAATTTTCATCTCGAAAGATTTCTATAAGATATTCTTTAGCATTTTCATTTGGAGGTAGTTTAAACCTGGCAAAGTTTTTTACAATTTTCTCTTCTACACTACTAGGAAATCTTCCTTTTTTTTTCTCTTGAATCATTGTCTTTAGATTCGGATTTGGCCTCACCTCAATTTCAAACTCAGGATCGATACTTGGAATTTCTAGCACAGGAAGCCTTATCTCAAGTATAAAAGGCTCGGAAAACCTGCCCGGTCGATCAAGATAGCATGGCGCCACTCTCCAGAAAAATAAGCCTAGTTTTCCTTCACTCCATATTGATTGGTTTTCTTTTAATTTTTTGGCCTTGATAATTTTTTTAAAATCTTCACTTTTAGAAATCTCTAAAAAGTATTTTATATCGTGCTTGCAATCCCAAATAGTTGACACCGCCCTTTCTGAATCACTCCAAGAATACTGAATTTTAAATTTTGGAGACTTTGGGTAAATAATTGAGCTATTGGGAGGCCCTAAAAGTTCAATTTCTTTGTTGTTAATATAAAATGTACTATGATCAGATAAAATGGTTTTTCCGTTGTCTGTAACCAAGCCCACACGCCAATAAAAAAGTCCTGTTCTTGTTGCTGAATATTGAAAACTCTTTTGCGTGGTTTTCTGTGTAAATTCAATGGTTTTAAACTCAGGGTCTTTTGCAATTTCAATTAAAAACTCTGATCCTACTGGAAAGCTCCAACTCAAGTTAACTTTTCCATCAGGAATATCAACTGGCCGAATTACCTGCTCTGCTTTTGGTTCAAGTAATATCGGTGGCTGTTCTACTTTTGCATCTAAAATGAAGAGCTCTATAGAGTCACTCCAATCTAATGAAATTTTTGTATCACTAGAGTTTCGAACCCTCCACTTATAGTCACCAGGGGCCAAATCGATTAAAAGCTGGTTATTTTCAGTCTTCTTATTAACTACCGATCCATCATCACCAGAAATTTCAATCTCGTAATGAGGAACCATTTGATTTTCCCAACTAAATTTAACTGATGCCATACCACTTTCTTTTTTTGCCCTCACCATCTGATTAAAGGTGGGAGTGTAAAGTGTAGGGGGCATATTTTTTAAAAAGATAAAGCTGCCTACTATTGAGGTAACTTTTTTGGAAGTTCGCTCGTCTACACCTTCTATCTTCCAATAATAGTACCCTCCTCGAAGACCATCTACCTGAGCACTATTTTGATCATATAATTTCTTGTGAACGATACTATTAAAATTTGAATCACGTGAAATAAAAAGATGTTTATGAACAAGATCGCCTGATGCATCCCACCCTAGAGCAAGGCTAAATGGTTCACTATCAACCAGTACGATTCGATCCCTTGTAGGCGTTAAGAGCCTTATTTCGATGTCTTTTATAATCACTTCCGTGCGGTCTTCGATTGTTTCTATGATTTGGTCTTTTTTTACTTCAATTACTTTCCCGTCTAGTTCTAAATTGATCCTACCTTGAAGAACTGTAATCTCAGCTTTACCTTCAAATTTATTAATTTGCAGCTCAGTACTTTGTTCAACAATGATTTCTTTGTTTGCGGATTTTATGGATAGCTTTTTTGATTTACTTGATACTTTAGCGAAAAGGAAACCTTCCATGAGCTCAATGCCAATACCGCTGCTGCCCTCATCTAGCTTTACTAGTGTATTCGGAGATAGCTTCAAGAGGGCCTTATCTTTAAATTCAACTTCTGCAGTAGATTCATTATGGGTAAAGAGCTCATCGCCTTTAAATAAGTCAGACCCAGTACTTACCTCTTCCCAAACAATCTGCCCCACAGTCTTTTTCTTAACCAAGTTTTTCTTGTCTTTTAAATGTGCAAGTTTAATCAACTTAGTAGAAGTAGTCGTTTTACTTAGGAAGCCAGTATCCATAAATAAGAACACCCCAGCCGCAAGTAGAACAAGACCCGCTAGACCTAATAAAAGTGATTCTTTTTTTATCAACACAGATTCCGATAAAGTTTACATTATTTCTTATAACTACCTATTTTAACGCATTTATAAAATTTGTTGAGTAGATAATTTTTCCTGAGCATTAAAATTGGTTAAAGATTTAATACCCATCACCGATATTTTTAGTAGGTTTTATACCAATAGGGATGTGTCGTTATTAAAAAGCTACTCAAGAAAAAAATTCATAATGAGGTGAGCGATATCCCGAACAAGAGTTCTGAGACAGACCTTCGAATGATTAAGACTCTTAAAGAGGAAAATTCTAAGTTAAGAAACCTTATCCTAAAAACACATCGTCTTGCATCTGCAGGTGAGATGGCCACAGGCCTTGTTCATGAGATTAACAATCCAATGCAAATTGTCCATGGCTACTGCCAATACCTATTGAGAAAAAGCCATGCAGAAGACCTTCCCCGCGAAGAGCTGAGAGCAAAACTTGACAAAATTGATGAGCAAAGCTTAAGGGTCGCTCAAATCATCAACAATCTCAAAAGTATGGTAATTGGAGGGGATGAGCAACTTTTAGAAAATAGCTCTCTAAAAGATATATTTGATCGTGTTCTAGGATTTTATTTTGAGAAAATGAAGTTAATGGGCGTAAAATTTACGATTGAAAACTTATCAGACTCTACTTTTCTTCAATGTAAGCCCGTATTAATAGCTCAGCTCTTTTCTAACCTTATTAACAACTCATTTGATGCAATAGATAGCTCTGAAGAAAAGTGGGTTAAAGTTCAAATTTCAGAGTGCACGAATGGAGTCACAATAAAATTTATTGATAGTGGTAAGGGAATACCAAATGAGATTTTAAAAAATCTCTTTCTATCGTTTAATACTGATAAGCAAGAAAAAGGAAATCTTGGAGTTGGTTTATCCCTATCTCAAAAAATTGTAGATGACCACAATGGACGAATCCAATTTCTCGGTAACACCCCCAATACTTGCTTTGAAATCTACCTTCCTAAATATCAATCCATACAAGAAGAAGAAGAAGAAGAAGAAGAAGAAGAAGAAGAAGAAGAAGCTGTCTAAATAAATTCCCCTTATTTGTACAGGTATGTAATGATTTCAATTTCCAACCCTGGGAAGTCACAATCAATTAATATATATACATCAAGTTATCAAAAACTAATAAAGGCGTTTTCGTGGCCAGTCATTCAATTGAGCTAAATAATGAGATTCAAATTCAAATGGACTTCCACGCCCAATCTATTACCATCTTAAATAAAAAGCTTGGTATTTGGTTTCCAAGAAAAAAAGCTTCGGCTTCTGATAACTATAGAACGATTAGACTTTTTTCAAACCCTTCATCACAAAGTGATTGCTACTCTCTATACCTAGAAGGGGATGAAAGTATTCTTATAACAAAGGGAAATGACCCTTTCATGCTCAAAAGTGTCGCCTTCCAAATTTCAAAAGTCTTAGAGGTTAAATTTATAGACGATATCTTTGTAGAAGAAGATTACGACTTTAGCTTTGAGCTAGACAATATTATTCCATTCCCAACTATTGCCTGAAAAAAGCTTTATATCTTCTCCTTATAAAGAAACACTCCTTCATAGCGACAATCCTTTCTAAACAAATTTTTCTAAAATCTAAATAATTTTCATTGAAACTATACTTGGAAAATCACTGTCTTGTGCAATTTGCCAACATTTATTGCATGTAAATAAAAATAGCATAATTTTCAAGTGCCTAATTTTAAAAAGGAAAGTTTCGGAGCACTGATATTTTTTGCCCTGAAGCGTTTGTAGATTACAATTTTTCTCAGGATCGAGGCGGAGATGCCGAATAGGGATCAATACCAAGAAGGATAAAATAATCATCTGGTTTAATAAAGGAGAGGAAATTATGAAATTACTAGTTTTAACAATTTTAGCAGGACTTTTATCATTTAGCGCTTTCGCAGACTGTACTGACGACTGGTCAGGATGTGTTGAAGGAATCTCAGATCCATCAAATGCAGGTCATGCTAAAAAAGCAATGAAGGCTTGTGACAAAGATTTCAGAAAGTGTAACAGAAAAGATAAGAGAGATTGTAAAAAGCAGGCTAAAAAGAAAAAGAAAGCTTCTAAGAAAGTTTGTAAAAGCGCTTTCAGAACAAGTGAATGTCCAATCAAAGGTAAAGAGAAAAGACAGTGTAAGAAAAGTGCAAGACAGCTTAAAAAAGATTGTAAAAAAGGTGCAAAATCAGCATACAAAGAAGACAAGAAAGAATGTAAAAACCTTTAAGATAAATTCTTAAAATAATAAAATTGAGGGTCTGGTTCTATCCAGGCCCTTTTTTTCATCCTCAATACCATCCATGAAATAGACCTTGCACAATATTCCCCCTGATCTACCTCCTTTTGGGCCAAGCTCTTCAGGATACTGAAGGATTAATTGATAGCATCCTCGAGCTTAGCAGTGCCTATAAGGCTTCTAAAGCTATCTTTTTACAATACAAAAGGGAATGTTCTTAAAAGAGTATCCTCGAAACTTATGGGGATAAGTTTTTACTTTAAACCCTACAAAGCTTGGCCAATAAAACAATTTATATTTAGAACTTTGCCTTAGTCAGGACAGAAGTAAGAGCTGCGAATGAAATTAGAAACTATTAAGCAGATTGCTCACCATCTGTATCTAGTACATCACCGAGTGAAGGAAAAGACGCAGACGTTGTGTAGTACTTATCAATGTTAAGGAGGTACTCACTTTGATACTTTCTGATAAATTCATGAAACTCTGGAAATGTATCTTCACTTAAATGAGATGTGAGAAGACGATTGATTTCAAGTGCACAGGTAATAGGATCATGGCCACTCTCTGCCTCTATCCTATGAATTTCATTTTGAAGAACTTTTAGATGCGGGTAGCGCTCAAGAAATTGCATTCTCTCTTTGACAAGTTCTGCTAATATCTCATTATTACTCTTAGCCATGGCACATCTCCCAGTTCTAATTCTAATACCTAGGACAAAATGTCTACTACTAAAAAATAACACCTTCTATCAGCAGCCGTAACTGATCAATATAAGGTTTATATGGTGATAATTATCAATAGTTATCACACTATAGCTAGCCAAAAAAATTGGGCATTTTAGGTGAAGAGTTAAAGATTCGGAGAACTGTGCGAAATATGGACCTAGGTAGGTATTTCATGAAATACACCACTATCAACATTAGTGTAGGAAAGACGTAGAGCTCTTTTTTCGCCTCGACGGCCTTCATAATTTTTTCGGCGGCAATGTCTGCATCAACCAAGAAAGGCATGGGATGATTGTTCTTATCTGTAAGAGGCGTTTTGATAAAACCAGGACAAATACATGTAGTTGTAATGCCGTATCTTTTTAAATCAATAGCAAAAGACTCACAAAGCGTTGTTACAAAACTTTTTGAAGCACAGTAAACTGAAGTATGAGGTAGCCCGTTGAAACCAGCAACACTTGATATGGCCACTAATTGTCCGCTTCTTTTTTCTACCATTTGAGGTATTGCTGCTTCAAATGTATTAAGCACTCCAAAGACATTAATTTTCACAAGTTTTTGGGCGCAATCAAAATCTGGGATATCACTTTTTTGATCCATTGAAATGCCAGCGTTAGCAATCACTAAATCGATTCCATCGGCTCCAGCAAAATCTGTGATCGCGCCATTAATGGCCGAACGATCTGAAACATCAACACGGTAAAATTTTATATCACTATTTTTATCTTTGAAATTTTCAATAAAATTACTCTCTGATCGACCGCAAACTGCGACCTTCGCTCCTAGGGCCTGATACCCTAGGGCCATATACTTTCCAATTCCAGTAGTTCCACCTGTAATAAATACTTTCACCTTAAACTTCCTACCTTTTGAAATATTTTGCAATTTTCTCTTTCCACAGACCACGCGCGAGTAAAATGAGAAAAACCGCTGTCGCCACTTCTCTAAAAAGTGATCGATCATCTGCGTGGACATGGGTGCCTAATTTTATCTGGACCTCTGTTCCTGTATATGAATAATAGAAATCAACTAGGAAAGAAAAGACAACTGCCACAAACACAATAGAAAAAACATTTAACATCACGCCTCTTTTTCCAATATATTTTTGGATGATAGCCAGGTTTGAGACATTAGTAGCTGGACCAACAAGAAGTAGAATGAGAGCGTTCCCTGGAGACATCCCTTTTAGGATTAATGAAGCCGCAATAGGTGTTGAAGCAGAGGCACAAATATAAAAAGGTACACCAATTAGTAGTACTACGGCCTTGCCTCCCCAGATACCTAGGGTTCCAAAGGCATCCTCTGGTACAACCGTATTTATAATCGCTCCAGCAATAAGTCCAAAGGCCAACCAAAAAGACATATCCTGTACTAAATCTAAATAACCATATTTTATCCCGTTCAGTATTTTTTTTGGCCAAGTTTGTCCCGCTGTCTCGGCCATCTTTTTCTTTTTGCAACATCCACCACTGCTTTTGACATCCTCGGGAGCCACTTCAAAATCGTTAAAGCTATTTTGGAGAAGACCTGAAAATGTTGCAGAAACAAAAGCGGCAACTGGACGCAAGATAGTCATGGGTAGATCCATCAATGCATAAGTAAGAGAAATGGAATCAACCCCAGACTCGGGAGTTGCAATTAAAAATGCGGATGTGGCTCCATTACTTGCGCCCGATTTCTTTATTGTCACGGCCGTTGGAATCACAGAGCAAGAACAAAGCGGAAGTGGAACTCCTACAAGTGCAGCCTTAATAACAGTTTTTACATTTCCGCCACCCAATAAATTTTTAATGGATTCTGGCTTTAGAAAGATATGAATAATACCCGCAATTCCAAAGCCAAAGAGCAGATAGGGCGCCGACTCTAGTAAGTAGGCCCAAAGTTGGTAGAAAAAAACTTGAATCAATTCCATTAATTATTACCTAGATTATGATTTCATAAGGATTACAGCAGCTGTATAATCGAGCTCATCATACAAAATAAGGTGGGTTAATGCTAATTTGGGGTGCAGTTTCAGGTCTTCTTGTGGGGCTACTTTCCTCTTTTTTCGGTGTAGGAGGCGGAGTTGTTGCTGTGCCCATCATGTACACCCTATTTTCAGGCATCACTACCAAGACCGTCATAGCCTCTAGCTTAGGCATGATCTGTATGAATAGCGTTATCAACCTTACGGTGCGCGCCAAAAATAAAGAATTTCCTAAGATGGCGCTAGCGCTCCCCATGGGTATAGGTGTCATTATTGGTGGCCAAATTGGAGGTCATCTCGCGCTCTTCCTCCAGGCCTATATTGTCAAAAAAATCTTTGGAGTTTCGCTTGTTCTAGTACTTTTGAGGCTGATATTTTTTAAATCTGAGAAGATTGAGGGTCACGATTACGAGCCCCCAAAGGGAATGGGGACAATTGTTAAGTCCTCTGCCATTGGCCTATTCGGAGGGGTACTTGCCGGGCTAACGGGTCTTGGAGGCGGTATTATCTTTGTCCCAGCTCTAATGGTCGTCTTTAAAATGCCATTTTCAAAAATTCCACTATACTCCAATGTTGCTATGTTCTTTGGAACTCTCTCTGCACTAAGCTCATTCATCTTTGTTGAAGACCTGGCAGTGGTCTCTAACTTTTACCCAGAGTACCAAATTGGTCACTGGAACGTTTTTATCAGCACACTTTTTGTACTGGGCTCAATTGTCACTGCGCCTGTTGGTGCCCAGCTATCCAGGGTATGCCCTCCAGGGCTGTCGAGGAAACTATTTGGCACCCTGATATTTCTTGTGATCATCCGTATTTTCATGAGCTGAGGATCAAAAAAACGCAAACAATTCAAAGCAGCAAAAGAGTTTTTTTGTTGACGGAATACTGCCTGCTCTAATATTGTCCTATCCACGAATCAAATGATTTGCCTTTTAGCGGGGGCGTAGTTGAGTTGGTTACAATGACGGCCTGTCACGCCGTAGGTCGCGAGTTCGAGTCTCGTCGCTCCCGCCATTTTGAATACCGAGAATTTAGAAATAAGATCTCGATATTATTGAAAAAAGCCCGAACATTGTTTCGGGCTTTTTCGTTTCTGGGGTAGTCGAAACCCGATACCGAAATTACATATCACTTTCCGAGAGTTTAGGTGATGGCCATTTTTGCAAAAACCCACCATTTTCAAAATAGATATCTCTGACAAATTTCCAAAATTCTATATCAATTTTATTTTTTGCCACAGGGTTACAAAGTAGTCGAAGAGAGCTTGGATTTTGTTCAATTTCGGTAAAGTGCACGAAAACTTTCTCGTTACAATTTCGTACAGTAAATATTTTTTAAATTAATTTCCTACATTCTCAGTTCTTGCCTTTTTGCTAGTAGCTTTTGACAGAGCTTCGCTCGCAGAACGATGATATCTCACACCGAGTTTAAGCAATTATCTGTTCTAAACTAGGCATACTCATACCTACTCTCTCTGTCTCCTCACAAATGTGAGGCATCTTCCGACAGATTCGGTGTACGCCTGTGAAAAAGATTAGTTCTTGGCCATCAGCTCCGAAGCGAATCGAGCAGCGGAAAAGCTAGTCCCACTCTCTTGCTTGTATTTAGAATTTCTTTTTGCGGTAATTAGAGACCCATGATTGAAATTACCGTCTGTACTTCCTACAATGTGAAAGCGAGATTGGTTAATGAGCTTGGAACGAAGACAGGCTCCTTATAAAAATAGCTTACATCCTCCAAGGCAAGAAGTATTATATTAAAATCTAGTGATGCCAGATACCTCAGAGCACTGGCGTATGCGTTCGCTTTTATGCTAGATCCAATGCCTTTCTCTGCTGCCTTTACAATAACAATACAATGTTCTTTTAGATCTAATTTCTGAATTATTACTTCAGCCATCAGGCTTCCATGGCCATGTCTATCTTCATTCCAAGAGGAACCTTCTATAAAGCTCTTATGCCCATACTTGCATAAGAATGGATTTATTCTACTGGAAACATTTATACCCGAATCAATCAAAATGATCTTCTTCCTAGTTTCTTTAGGAGAACAAGATGTAAGTAACAAAATAATCAAAATTCCATGTCTCACGCCACTCCCTAATATGGAATTGTATTATTAAGTTCCTCTATCACTTGCAATCGCCGTAACTCATTTCTTGTATAATACGTTTTAACATTTCCAAATAGTGTCACTTTCTTTTTTCCTCTCCCTGAACTGCCACTACAGCTAACTGATTGCTCTTTCTTCCAAGTTCGAGGTAGGCCAATACATTGAACGATAATCTCTTCGTCATCACAGACGAGCTTTCTTGTATATTTTCTTTTTCTAACGTTTTCCTCGTTTGTAACCAAGCAATTACTACCAGGAAACTTAAAACCAACGACGTGTTTCAATTTTGTTAAATGAACCTTATCATTAAATTCATATATAACTTTCCACTCAGAGAAGTATCTAAATTTTTCTTCGGCCATAACATTCAAAGATAGTAGAGAAAGAATTAGAAACACGTATCCTCCTTACGATTATCAACTATAAAATTCATCGGATTACCTCCTTCTATTGAAAAAATGAGAAGAAGCGAGCACAGATCTTCTCCATCTGTAATCATTTCACGAGCGTCGCCAGGAGCTTCATTCCAAAGAGGCTGGTAGTTGTCGTCAACAGGAGGATCAACGATGTACTCCCATTTCCAGACATCGAGCATTTTGATCTTACTGGTTGGAATTCCACCAATAAGAGTCTTTCCGGTGCTCAGCTCTCCCCAAGCTTGATCGATCCATTTTTCTTCAATGTTCCACGTTTTAAGAATGTCATCAGGAGTTTTCATATCATCATAGAGAGAGAAGATGCACCTCTCCAGTCTTTTCAAATTGTAAGTGAGCTTAGCCATTATTTTCCTATTCGCTGTTCGTAATAAAAAAATAATCACTAGGTTTTAATAAAAAGGCCCAAAGAATTTTTGTGAATTTTAATATTTTTCTTATTTTCTAATAAATTCGCCAATCTCTGTAAAAAGAGAAAAACTGGCCCTACTCTAAGCCTATATTTGCTGTACCGCCTCATGGGCAGATTCCAACATAAGACTCATCAAGGACTGAGAAATGTCGAGGTCATTTCTGTAAGAGAGGAAGAACCGATGAGTCCCAAACCTTTTCTTGGCAGTTCCTCTTATCTGTACTTCTTTTAGCTGACTTCCATAATTAGCTGCGACTTTTCTAGGTAAAATCCCCAGTCCATAATCCATCTTGGTAAACTCCGCAATAACTTCAAAAGAATCAATTTCAAAAATTTCTTTAAAATTGAGATTGGTCATAAAAAGATGTTGTCTTAAACTTAGACCATCACAATCGAAAGCATCTGGAATATACATAAGTGTCAATTCTTCAACTTGTTTTTCTGTAAGTCGATCATATTTGAATTTATTTGAAGCATACACACAGTACTCATCTTTATAGATCTCATGTCGAATCAACTCAGGTGTTTGCTTTCCTTCAACCGTTATAGCCAAATCTATATCTCTTTTTATCAATGAGTTTATAATTGCATCACTTCTATTGGTCATAATAGAAAGGGATAAGCTAGGCTCATCTTTTAATACATTAAGCATATAAGGCCAAAAATAGATGGCGATGGATTGAAAAGTTCCTATTTTTAGTCTAGTTACAGGTTCCATTTCCGGTTTCTTAAGTAGAGCCTCTAAATCACTTAGCTCTTGAAAATGTTTTTTACAAAAACTGAATAGGTGCTCACCTGAAAGGGTGAGAGTCATTCCTTCCTTACTTCGAATAAAGAGTATTGAGTGCACAACTCCCTCCAGTTGTTTAATAGCATACGAGATTGTAGGTGGAGAGCTTCCTAATTTTCGAGAAGCTGAGTGTAGGCTACCGGCTAAAGCCACTTCATAAAAGTAATATAGTTTTTCAGTGTGGCGGGAAAGTTCTGGTAACATGTAAATTAGCCCTTATTAGATTTATTCTAACACAACATAACAACATTCCATATATCTTAACATTGAAAAAGGCAATATAAATATCTTAGGCAATTAACAACCAAAGGAGTTATTATGTTTCATAGAGAATTTAATCAAAGCCTTATTGAAAAATTTGCCTTTGGGCCTGTCATCAAACCTTCATTCGATAAAATTCACAAAGCTTTTGAAGATCAAGTCAGGAAGAACCCAGAGCTTATTGCGGCGGAGAATGGTGACAAACAAATCTCCTATAGAGACCTCGATGGCCAGAGTAAGGCACTATCATCTCACCTAATAGAAATGGGATCAAAACCTGGAGACAATATTGGAGTCTTTTTAGAACGTTCAATTCCCATGTTAGTGAGTATTTTGGGAATTCTCAAATCAGGTTCAGCTTACGTTCCTCAAGACGCTAGGATTACACCTACAACTCAACTAACTCATATTGTGGAAAAGGCGAAAATCAAAATTATCCTAACCCTTTCTCATCTAAAACATCGAATCCCCGTGGCAAATGGAGTCAGGGTTATAGAAATAGATAGTTTCCTAAAAGACATAGGGAATAAAACAATGCCCCAACTAGAAAATAGAAGAAATCCACTTGGCACTTGTTTTGTACTTTTCACTTCAGGAACGACTGGTCTACCTAATGGAGTAAAAGTGAGTCACAAAAATCTCTGCAATATTTTACTAACAAGTCCAGGAAATCTTGGAGTCAGACCAAAAGATAAAGTTTCTCAAATTCTAAATATTTCATTTGATATGGCCGCATGGGAAATTTTCACTGCTCTTTCACATGGGGCCACTCTCCATATTAGGGGAAAAAGTATTGCAGAGGCCATAGCAAAGGTTGATATCGTAATTGCGACACCAAGCATCCTTGCAGATATTGATCCAAGAAAAAATAAACACGTTAAAGTAGTGGCGGTAGCAGGCGAACCTTGTCCAAAGGAACTTGCGGATAATTGGTCAAAAAATAGTGACTTTTATAACTGCTGTGGCCCAACTGAAACAACAATAGTAAATACTATGAAGCTCTATGAAATGAATGAGTCTAAAATTACAATTGGAAAGCCAACTCCAAACAATAGCGTTTACATTCTTGATGAGAAACTTAACCCCCTTCCCATAGGAGAAATTGGTGAAATGTGGGCCGGAGGAGACTGTGTTACCCAAGGCTACATCAATAACAAAAAGCTCACAAAAGAACGCTATAAAGCTGACCCTTTTCTAGGTGAAGGGAACCTTATGTTTCGCACGAGAGATCTTGGCCGATGGACTATAGATGGAGAATTAGAACACTTTGGCCGAACAGATGGTCAAGTAAAAATAAAAGGTTTTAGGGTTGAACTAGATTCAATTTCAACCGTTTTGGAAAAAGTCGCTCACTGTAGACAAGCAATTACTCTGAAATTAGACAATCAGAACCTAGTCTCTTTTGTTACTCCTAATAGGATTAGCCTTAAGGCGACAAATAGAGCCCTTATGGCAATTCTTCCTTACTATTGTATTCCCAGTTTTATAATTCCAATGGATAAGTTTCCAAAAACAGATCGTGGAAAAATAGACAAGAAGACACTAACAGTCCTTGCCGTAAAAATCCAAGAAGAGGCCAATAGAAGAGAGCAGGAGGTTTCAGCATGAAAGAACAAACTATCGGAGTCTTAACTCCTCTTCTCGAAAGAAAAGAAAGTTCCTTTCTACCACCACAAAAAGGAATGGTTTATCGATCTTTAAGACATCCTTTTTTTCGTCCCTATGTGAGACTGATTATTCTTACTCTTTTTATAAACTTGGGTATTTTTCTTTATACTCCTCTACTGAAAAGTGAAATAGTTTTACAGATAACTCTTTTGAATTTTGCTTTGGGAATTCTGATTAGACAGCATGAAGTTATCAACTTTCTCTTTAAATTAGCAACTAGTGCCCCTTTAACCTGGCCACTATCTATAAGATGGGCACTTGCAAAAGTCTATCACTTTGGAGGAATTCACATTGGTGCTTTCCTTTCAGGGACCCTATGGTTTAGTTACTACCTCTCGATGGCACCAGATCAAATAAAGCTGCTTGGATTTATTCATTTAGCTATTCTCGTTTTGATAATGGTGGTTTCTCTTCCCCAAATTAGAATGCCAAATCACAACCTCTTTGAAAGAGTTGCAAGATTTGGTAGCTGGATTTCTCTTCTATTATTTTGGGTTCAAGGTTACCTTTTAAACTCTATCGATTTTATAGGATTAGGCTTCATTACTCTTTGTCTCATTAAGCCTTGGTTACACCTTAAAAAGGTTTCAGTCGAAATAGTTCGTCCATCGCCCCATGTTGGAGTCAGTAAATTCAATTATGGGACAACCCCTTTTGCAGGCTCATCTACAGAGCTAAGTATCAATCCATTATTTGAATGGCACTCATTTGCAAATATTCCTTCTCCCCATGAACCAGGTTTTCGTCTTTGTATCTCGAGGGCCGGAGATTGGACAGGTGACTATATTGATAATTTACCTGAAAAAGTTTGGGTTCGAGGTATTCCAACAGCTGGTGTCGGGAACATTGAACTTCTCTTCAAAAAGGTCATTTGGGTAGCAACAGGAAGCGGGATAGGTCCTTGTTTACCTCATCTCTTAGATAGAAACGTTCCCTCTAGACTGGTGTGGTCGACAAGAACACCAAGGAAAACTTATGGGGACGACCTTGTTAATGAAATACTTGATGCACAGCCAGATGCAATAATTTGGGATACCACTTCCCAAGGGAAACCTGATCTCGTGAAATTGGCATTTGAAGCCTATAGAGATTTTGAGGCAGAAGCCGTCATTGTCATTTCAAATAAGAAATTAACTTTTCATCTCAACTACCAACTTGAAAGTCGGGGCATCCCCTCTTTTGGTGCAATTTGGGACTCATAAAGCAAAGGAATTTAAAATGAATTTTAATAATATTAAATTTGAAGAAAAAGATAGTATTGGATTTATTAGTTTAAATAGACCTGAAAAACTCAACGCTCTTTCTGTAGAACTTTTTAGTGAATTAAAAGAGGTTTTGCTATCTTTGAACTTTAACAATTCCAAAGTAAAAGGACTTATTCTTTTTGGTGAGGGAGAAAGGGCTTTTGCGGCTGGTGCAGATATCAAACAAATGAGTACGATGTCGCAAATCAAAGCTCATCAATTTTCAGCCCTTGCACAAGAGGTCACTCTACTACTAGAAAACTTACCCATACCTACAATTTCCTGTGTCGATGGTTTTGCCCTTGGTGGAGGTTGTGAACTCGCTATGGCATGTGACTTTATTTACGCCACAGAAAAATCAAGTTTTGGTCAACCCGAAGTGTCTTTAGGACTTATTCCCGGCTTTGGAGGATGCATCCGCTTTGTACGGGCCTTGGGTGTTAATAAGGCTAAGGAATTTATATTTTCGGGGAAACAAATTCCGGCTGCTCAGGCCAAGAAGCTTAACCTCGTTAATAAAGTTCTTCCTAATCGAATAGATCTTTTCAATGAAGCTACAGATACTTTACATGCAACTTTCAAAAATTCTCCCGCCGCAATTGCTCTGACAAAGAAGGTCATCAATTCAACATTGCACATGCCAATTGAAGAGGCCTTAAAAATAGAACGTGACGCCTTTGCTGCGGGCTTTTCACATCCAGAAAAAACCGAAGGTGTTACCGCTTTTTTAGAAAAGCGAAAAGCAAAATATTAATAGGAGTAAAGCACTGGAGTGCGGCATTGGAAATAAGAAATATCGAATTATTAATAACTCAATAAGTGACAAAAATCACGGTTAGGTATCGTGTCTTTACGCTCCCGCCATATCTTACCTTAGTTTCACACGGTCAATTATCGCTCCTTTATGTTTTCTGGTCGCACTCCGTGCTCCATGCGCTTTTGCATGTCAAAAGTTGCCAGCGGCAAGTTTTGATATGCCGCCTGTCCACTGGAATGCCCCCGCAGTGATTTTGGCGAAGCATTTCCATGGACTTCGCCGAAGGCGAAATCTCAAACCACAAACAACTTTCCAGACAAACTGCACACGAAAAAATGTGCTGAAGCCTCAATGAGAACCTCAATGCATCGTTGCTCCCTCCATTTTTATCTCGATTCAAACAAAAACGTCCTCCGTGAGTAAAACTCCATTGAAATTCATTTTGCTTGTAATTTAGTTCTAATCACTATTAAGAAAAAAGACGCTCCTAATATCCTCCCGATATCCTCCCGATATCCTCCCGATATCCTCCCGACATCCTCCTAATACCGCCCATAACCACTTGTAATCTAATGAAAATCTGAGGTGAAAAAATATATTAATGTGTTATAATTAATTAATAAAAGTAGAGGAAAAATGGCTATAAGAATAAAAAAAATAAAACCATACATTATAAACATGTTGCCTACTATGAAGAAGGAAGCTTGGACTGTTGATAAAATAATACAGGCTCTTCCAGAGGAGCTAAAAGAAGGTACTCAAGAGACCTCTAAAAGAAGAATAAACAGAACCCTGCAAAGTCTTGTTGAAGAAAAAATAGTCAGTATTGCTGACGAAACCGAAAAAAGTCACCGTTATTACATAAAGCCTTCAAAAAAAGCAAAAGAAGAACTGCCAACAGAATCCACTTCACCTGAAGAAGTCACTGTGGAACATGTATCAATAGAGTTCAAACAATCACCCGTAGTAACAAAATATCTACTAAAAAAAAATCGAACAGCTGTAGGATACAAGAAAGAAGCTTTATGTGATTACATTCCGAATAAAAACAATTTAATTGATAAGGAAACACTAAGCAGACTAACAGCCCTTGCACAAAAACTTGATGTAAGTACACAAGCAACAATGCAAGCCGACACTTACACTAAAAGAATTGCAGAACGTCTGTTAATTGATCTTTCATACAATAGTGCGAGGCTTGAGGGAAATACACTCTCTTTATTGGACACTGAAAAACTACTTACCACCGAAGATGACCCTAGTTACGGAACTGAAACAGAAAGAGCAATGATATTAAATCATAAGCAAGCCATAGAGTTTGTAGTTCAAAATATCGACACTCAAGGTTTATCAGACATAACAATAAAAGACATACACTATAGATTGATGGAAGACATTCTTCCGGGATGGCGGTGTGGACAAATCAGAGGCCCTAATCCAGCACATAAAAATGATGGATTGATGATAACAGGAAGCTCCTATGTGCCTCTAGAAAATCCAAACACAATAGATAATTA
>Ga0257117_1000918_pt1 | contig 19691 bp, 16 predicted proteins | sample SI112_135mmetaG_FD_190157 | JGI IMG/M metagenome (GOLD analysis project Ga0257117, IMG submission 190157) | Marine microbial communities from Saanich Inlet, British Columbia, Canada - SI112_135m | ecosystem: Environmental > Aquatic > Marine > Inlet | place: Canada: British Columbia | collected... | reverse complement strand
CTGCTGTTGGAATTCACGTCCTTCAAGGAGAAAGAGAATTTGCTAAAGATAATAAAACTCTCGGTAGATTTGAGTTGACCGGAATTGCTCCTGCTCCAAGAGGCATACCACAAATTGAAGTGACTTTTGATATTGATGCAAACGGTATTGTTCATGTGTCTGCTCAAGATAAAGCAACAGGAAAATCTCAGGATATCAGAATTACTAGTGGCTCAGGTCTAACAGATGAAGAAATTGATCAAATGGTAAAAGATGCTGAGGCTAACAGAGAAGGCGATCAACAAAAAAGAGAGATTGTGGATACAAGAAACAATCTTGATGGATTGATTTTAAGCTCTGAGAGAATGTTAAAAGAAAATGGAGAAAAAATTCCAGATCCTACTAAGAAAGAAATAGAAGATGCCCTAGCAGAAGCAAAAACTAAGCTTGAAAGTGAGAACTTAGATGAGCTTAAAGCTGCCATGGAAAGAGTCCAAAATACTACTCATAAAGCTGCAGAAGCCCTTTACCAACAGCCAGGTGCTGAAGGTGGTGCTCCGGGAGCTGGACCTGAAGCCGCAGGTGCAGGACCAAGTGAATCATCTGCTGGAGAGCAATCTAAAAAAGATGATGACGATGTGGTAGATGTTGATTACAAAGAAGTTTAAGCATTTGGATAATTAAATTATAGGGGTTCACTAATTTGTAGTGAATCCCTTTTCGTTTCTTAGGATTAGTAGATGAGTGAGAAAAAAGACTTTTATGATGTGCTAGGTGTTGATAGGGGAGCTGATAAAGCTTCGATTAAGAAAACCTATAGAAAACTGGCCATGAAGTTTCACCCTGACCGTAATCCTGACGACAAAGATGCCGAGTCAAAACTTAAAGAAATTAATGAAGCAGCCTCTATACTTCTCGATGATGAAAAGAGAAAGCAATATGACCAATTCGGCCATGCTGGATTAAACGGCCAAGGTGGCTTTGGTGGATTTGGAGCTGGTGGATTTCAAGGTGGAGATTTTGGCGACATTTTCGGGGAAATCTTTGGTGATTTCTTCGGCGGTGGTGGCGACTCTAGAAGAAGGGGTGGCCGAGGAAGTAGGGCCTTTAATGGGGACGATCTTCAGACTAATTTAAGAGTGACTTTCGAGGAAGCTGCTTTTGGTGTTGAAAAAAGTGTGGCCTTATCTAGGCTTGTTAGTTGTGAGACTTGCAGCGGGAAAGGTGGCACGGGGCATAGCTCTTGTGAATACTGTAATGGATATGGAGAGGTAAGAAGACAACAAGGATTTTTCTCCATTTCTCAGACTTGTCCAAAGTGCCGTGGAGCTGGGCAGGTGATTAAAGATCCTTGCCGCAAATGTCACGGAGAAGGCCGAGCTAAGAAAAAGGTTGATTTGTCCATCAAGGTTCCAGCGGGCATTGATCATGGGCAAAGGCTAAAGTTAAGCGGAGAGGGCGATCGTGGGCTTCATGGGGGCTACCCAGGAGACTTGTATGTTTCAATACACCTCGAAGAGCACGAATTTTTTGAAAGAGAAGAATTTGATGTTCATTGCATCGTACCAATAAGCTTCTCTCAAGCTGCACTAGGCTCAGAGATTGAAGTACCAACTCTTACTGGCAAAGTTTCAGTTAAAGTACCTGCAGGAACACAGTCTGGTAAAAAAATGAGACTAAAGAATAAGGGTATTACTAGGCTTGGAGGATATGGCAGTGGAGATCAAATTATGAGTATCCACGTTGAGACACCAAGTCATCTCTCAGCTGAGCATAAAGAGATATTCAAAAGTCTTGCTGAGCTTGAGCAGAAGAACTGTAATCCAATGTCGAGAGGCTTCTTTGACAGAGTCAGAGAGATTTTTCAGTAAAATCGCCTTGCGAAAATTTACCAGCCGAGCTCTGCAGATGTGGAACTTGGCGAAGAAGCCTATCTCAGTTATTCTCTTACAATGAAATTTTCCAAAAACTGGGGTAATTTGAAGAAATTACCAGGCAGCCTCCTTATTTTCTCACTGTTACTCCTTTCAGGATGTGGGGGCATAAGCTTTATATCTTCAAAGGGTTCCGCCCATTATGGAAAAGACTATTTAAAATCTATTTCACAGATTAAGTCCAAATATAGAGAGGGGCATTCAGAGATAGCACTGGGTGAGCTAAAAAGGCTCAAAGATAGTGAGCTTGGAAGTGCAGAAAAAGCCAGAAAATATAATCTCATAGGAGTCATATATTTCTCTGAAGATCAATTTGATCTCTCCATTGTAAATTTTGAAAAGGCACTTAGCTTTGATCATGGAGATTTGGGACTTAAATCTCAAATCAATTTAAATCGAGCGAGTACCTATTATAAAATGGGATTTTTACCCAGGTCTTTTACTACTCTTCTTTTAATTGATTACTCGAAGCTTAGAAGGGGTGAGGAAAAAGAATATCATCATCTTAGTTATGTATTAGCTGGAAAGATGGGTAGGGAAGATGTGGCGTTAAAGTCACTGATTCATTATCTGGGAAATATTAGTGATTTACTTGAGCTTAAAGAAGAAGATCTTTGGCCTAAGTTAAAGAGTCTTTTTGGTAGCCTTTCCTCTAATGAGAGAATGAGGCAATTAGGGGAATATGAGAGTTCGAATTTTTTGAATATTGCTTTTTTAGCATATCTTGAAATTGAGAAAAATCATTATAGTGGAAAAAAAGATGAGGCCAAAAAGCTACTAGAATGGCTGAAAGAGCATTTCTCCTCTTTTGAAGAAATCAAGATTCTAGTGACAAATTTTGAATTTAGAATCGAAAATTTTGCAAAATTAAATAATAAAGCAATCGGCGTAGTACTACCTTTTGATGAGAAAAAAGCAGGGTTTTCCAATAAGGCCCTCGAAGGTCTAAATTTGGCCTATAAAGAATTATACGGTTCAATGTCAGAAAGTGGTGAAGCACCTGTAATGTATGTGGAAAATTCACATGGTACCGGTGTGGGTGGTGCATACGGGGTTAAAAAGCTTATAGAAAATCATTTTGTCTCAATTGTTATTGGTGGATTATTTTCTGATGAGGCTTTGGAAGAGTATTTAGAGGCTAGAAAACACGGTGTCTTGTTTATTTCACTTTCACCCATTTACTTACCAAGAGAGCAAAAAGACCACTTACTCATTGAGATACCTGGTTCTGTGGAGTCACAGATGAGCTCCTTATTTGAGCAAAAATTCTTGGATAAATTCGGCCGGAAAGTGGCAATCATATATCCAAATGACTCTAAGGGAATGGCCTATGTAAATGAATTTTGGAAGCAGGCCAAAACCAAAGATGTGGAGATAGTATCCCTTCAGTCCTTTGAAAAAAATGTAACCGATTATCGTGATCCAGTAGCGAAGCTTCTAGAATTAAAATATAAAAGAGAAAGAAACGAAGAGCTTGAGCTTTGGACTGAAATTCATAAATTGCAGGGAAGAAAGAGTGTCAGACGTCTTCAAAATCTTCCCCCTCAGATAAATTTTGACTGGGTCTACTTACCCGCATTTCCTCACGAAGTACTTCAGATTATTCCAGCATTCAGTTATTTTGACGCTTTTAGATTAACCTATGTAGGTGAGCCTAGCTGGAGAAGTAAGAGGCTTAGCCGGAAAACGAATCGTCTTGGAAAACTGTTTTTCATGAGCAACAACTTAAGTGAAAAGCACAAAATTTTTGTCTCCCAATTTGAAAAAAGTTATGGGAAAAAACCAAAACTCATTGAGACTCTAGCTAATGAAGCGCTGGGAATTATTGGGCCCATTTTAATTGAGCAAGAATATAAAACGCGTGATGAACTGGACATGTTTATCAGATCGAAAAATCAATTGACTGGTATAACTGGAAGTTGGAGCTTTGAAGATGGTTTATGGGTAAAGAGCATGACTGCTTTTAAGGTGAGAAGGTCGAGTTTTGACCAAGTAACCTATGAAGAAATTTCGGAAACTCAGGTTGGTAGCAATCCCAGTAAAACAAATTAAGAGCTTACTCAAATTGCCATCAACAAGATTTATACTGAGCCCAGTATAATTATATGAAATTAGCTTTCTTTTTTTTCCATTAGTTTTTTAATTCTAAGTTTTTTCTTTTCTTGGCTCTTTCTTCTCTTCATTTTAAAAACCTGACGTTTTCTACCTCTGCCCACAACAAACTCCTTCACATGATTCAATGAGGCGGTCATACTATGCAAATCGAGTGGAAATAGCAAGAATTAGATTGGGCGCTGCGCGCTAGTTCGGGTATTTGAGAAAATAGACTTCTTTTAGGTTTCGACCGTATTCATTGAGGTCAAGGCCATGTCCAACCAGGAATTCATCTTCAACTTTTTTGCCAATGAGGTCGGGGACTAGGTTTATGACGCGCTTGTATGGCTTATCAAATAAGGTGACGACCTCCATGCTCAATGGCTGATTAATGGCCAGTCTATCCATCAGAAATCTCACCGCACGGCCAGTATCAATAATTTCTTCCACTATGAGTACGGCCTTATCTTTAACATTTAAAGTGATGTCGAAGTCTATAACGATAGTCCCATCACAACTTTCAGTTCTTCCAAGAGCTGAGAGCTTTAAAAAGTCTACATAGAGTTCGACGCCTTCAATTTTTCTGATTAGATCAGAGAGAAAGACGATACTGCCCTTAAGGATTCCCAGGACAATGAGTTCCTTACCTTTATATTTTTCACTGATGGTATGGGCGAGTGAATCAGTCAGGGAATCTATCTCACTACTTTTGATATAGGGCTCAAATTGGTTTTGGGTAAATCTGTCGGAAAATTTTTGATATTCATTCATTGGGAAATTATAATGAGTTGATCGTTTAATAGCAAAACCAATTTCAGTAAAGGGTTGTATGAGGCCATGGCATTTGGTAAATTTTATTGTTGATTTGTTATTCTAAGACAATTTTATCCAAGGAACGGGATGCCGGTGAACAAGAAAAAAACTGTTAAGAAATCTCTTGCTGGTACGACTCAAAAGAAAAGAACCACGGCCAAGCGCGTGGCTTCAAAAGTGACGAATGCAAAAAGAGATCTTTCTGTGAAGCAGCGAGCTCTTCGTACTAAAAGGGTTTATGCAAATACAGATAAAAGAAGAATTGCTGTCGATATGCTCGAAAGGTACACAGGGCATGAGATTTATCAATTTCAACCTCAGATTATTTTAACAAATTTTCATTATTACATCGAAAGATTCAATCATACCTTTGAGGATCATGAATATACTGTGGGATCAGCTTTCAAGGCTTCGTCTTCAGCAAGTGCTGGAGTGACTATTGTAGAGTTTGGTATTGGTTCTGCCATGGCAGCTCTTGTAATCGAGCTTTTAGCAGTAATGGAGCCCAAGGCAGTTTTATTTTTAGGTATGTGTGGCGGAGTCCACTCTTCTTTAAAGGTTGGGGACTTTATCTTGCCCATTGCTTCAATTCGGGCCGAGAGTGTTTCACAGCATTTTATGCCAAACCAAGTTCCAGCACTCCCAACTTTTAAAATACAAAAATATATGTCCCAAATTTTAGTTGATAAAAAACTTGATTATCGAACGGGTGTTGTTCACTCAACAGATTTAAGGTTTTGGGAATTCGATGAGGATTTTATTCATAATTTATATGTAGAAAGAGTTATTGCTGTTGAAATGGAAACAGCTGCACTTTTTATTACTGGATTTGCAAGTAAAGTGAGTATTGGATGTTTACTCTTAGTTTCAGATTGTCCTTTAAAGAAAGGTGGCATTAAAACTAAGGCGTCGGCAAAGAAAGTTTTCAGACAATACACAGATAAGCATATTGAGCTTGGCATAGAGGCCATGACGACAATATCACAGCGTGGTGACAAAATTAGACATTATAGATGGTAGATTAATAAGGAATGAAGTTATGTTAAAGAAAATTTTAGATTGGTTTTCAAATGATTTGGCTATTGATTTGGGAACCGCCAATTGTTTAGTTTATGCAAAAGACAAGGGGATTATAGTTGATGAGCCCTCAGTTGTTGCCGTACACCAAGGTTATCGGGGACAGCAAAAAGTTCTAGCTGTTGGCAAAGAGGCCAAGGAGATGCTTGGACGTACACCTGGCTCAATTCAAGCTATAAGGCCTATGAGAGATGGGGTTATTGCGGACTTTGAAGTAACTCAAGCAATGCTTAGATACTTTATTCAAAAATCGATGACAGGTTCAAAACTTGTAAAGCCAAGGATTATTATTTGTATTCCTTTTGGAATTACACAGGTTGAAAAAAGAGCTGTTAAAGAATCTGCAGAGCAGGCAGGGGTCAGAGAAGTTTATTTAATTGAAGAGCCTATGGCAGCTGCAATAGGGGCAGGTCTTCCTATTACCAATCCTTCAGGAAATATGATTGTGGATATCGGGGGCGGGACAACTGAAGTTGCTGTGATCTCTCTTGGTGGAATTGTTTTCTCAAAATCTGAGCGTGTTGCTGGAGATAAATTTGATGAAGCGATCGCAAATTATATTAAAAAGAAATATTCACTTCTTATTGGTGAGAGAACATCTGAGCAAATTAAAATTTCCATTGGAAATGCCTATCCTTGGGATGATGAAATTAAAACTTATGAAGTAAAGGGACGAGATTTAATTGCAGGCGCTCCTAAAACGATCGAGGTTACTTCAGACGAGATAAGAGATGCGCTAGCGGATCCCATTTCGGAAGTTGTGGAAGCCATTAAGATTGCTCTTGAAAAAACACCACCTGAATTAGCTGCTGATATTGTAGATAATGGGATCATTTTAGCCGGAGGAGGCTCTCTTCTTGCAAACTTGGACATTCTCATTAAAGAAAAAACTGGTCTTCCAGTTTCTTTAACTGAAGATCCTCTAACATGTGTTGTAAGAGGCTGTGGAGAGTGTTTGGAGTCGATCTCATTACTTAAACAAGTTACTATAACCTAGAGAAATTGTGGATAATAACGAAGAAATTTATTTTTCACTTGTTATAAAGCGTGAAGCGCTCAGGAGATTTGCTCAGCTTGAAGAGGAATCGACTGAGCTTAAGCTTTGGAAGAAAAATGCATCTGAAAGAATTAAGTTCTCGGTAAGTAAGTTTAATTCCGAAGAAATCATTCTTGAATTAATCACCAGCGAAAAAACTAAAATTACCAATGAAAAGGTACTATTCAATTTTGTGGTAGAAGGTGTTCAGTATTTTGGTTCTGGAAAAATAGAAAAGTCTAAATATATTGGTAACTTTACTTTAAAGCCAATGGACAAGCTCTATAAATGTGAACGAAGGAAAGGATATCGTCTGCTAGTGTATCCTTTGCATGAAGTCTTTGCAGAAATTGATTTGAATGAAATGATTTCTGCTGATTCAAGGAAAATTCTAGATATAACTCAAAAAAAAGTCGGTACTGAAACAGATCTTTTCAAAAAATTTCATTTCTTATTAGGCCAAACGAAGAAAAATATTAAGAATTCTATTTTTCCTTTTAGAGCTATTAATGTTTCTTCATTAGGTTTGGCCTTGAAACTGGGAGAGTTTGAGGCAAGTTTTTTTAGCGAAGGAATAGAATTTCGGAATTTGGTAATAAAATTTAACGGAGGCTCTTTTCCTATAGAATGGGCCAAGGTTGTTTATATTCAAGAATATAGTGAAAAGGGCTCGAGTGCTATTACCTCTTATAAAGTAGGGCTTGAGTTCTTGAAAATCGATGAGAATGTTGAAAAAAGCCTTACAAGAACGCTAAATCACGAAATGAAGGAGTCTGATTTCACTCTTGAATTTGAACTATTTGAAGGATAATGAAATACCGGCTCACTTTATTAATTACATTCTTTTTATTACTTTCATGTTCAATCTTTACTCGTGGTAAAAACAACTTAAATGATATTTTAAAAAAGAATAAATCTGAGTACCGTTACCACGATATATCAGGAAGTTTTGATCTCGTTAGTGAGACAGGTTTTCTTAAAAAAAACACTGAGTTTTTCACCAAGAGTTATTTGAAAGATGATAAATCTAATGATGACAAACCAGTGGAAAAGAGACTTTCTATTTCTAAAATTGACTCTATTGAAATAAAAAAGAAAAGATTTCAAATTATGAAGCCAAAGCTTTCTATGTTTTCCATTTGGCTCGATAGCAAGAAATATTCAAATAAAATTGAATACTTTGAAAAAGAAAGAATTTTCAAAGTGAGAGCAAATACTGGTGAAAAAGAAGTGAAGTTACCTGGAGGAAACCAGGTTTATTGTTATTTTGGCCAATTGGTAGACTGTCTCGCCAGTACAGGTTTATTTTTAGAAAGTGGAGTGAAAAAGGGAGACAAGATTAGTTTTTCATTAATTTGGGAAAGCTATCCCTATAATGAGTATATATATGACAGGGCAGTGAATGAACTGGTGAGCCCAGCTACTCTTGAGGTTGAAAAATTGAAAAGTGAGTCGGTATCAAATTTTTCTATTGAGGTTTGGAATCAAACAATATCGTATGAAGTAAATGCTGATGGGGCAATGGAAAGCATGAACTGGGCCGTTCAAGGAATATCTATAAAACAAAATAATAGTTCTAAATAGGGACTTTATTTACTATTGGAGCTGGTCGTTAATCATGGTAAAAGTATCTTAAGTTTATGAGCATTGGACAAATATTTTGCACCGGCATTCAAGGTTTTTCCTTAACTGATGAGGAAAGTGAGTTTCTTGAAAAAGAAGATATAGGCGGTGTTGTATTATTTTCTCATAACTTTGATTGTCCCGCCCAACTTGCCGAATTAGTTAATAGTATCCAAAAATGTAGAGACGAGTATCCTCTTTTAATTTGTACTGACCATGAGGGTGGTAGAGCTCAACAATTTACAGATGGATTTACTCATTTTCCCGCCATGGGAGAGATTGCCACTCTTGAATCACCAAAAGTAACATTTGAAGTGCATCAAGTAATGGCAGAAGAGCTTAAGGCCTGCGGAGTAAATACTAATTTGGCTCCATGTTGTGACATACTTTCCAATAATCATAATAAGATTATCGGAGACCGCTCATTTGGTTCTGACTGTGAATCTGTGTCTAAGCACATTTCAGCGGCCATTAGAGGTCTTCAAACAGCCGGCATAATTGCATGTGCTAAACATTTTCCCGGTCATGGTGATACCTCAAAAGATGCAAGTCGAGGTGTACCTGTAGTTAAAAACTCGTGTGAAAAATTAGAAGAAAGGGAAGTGGTACCTTTTAGCAGAGCTTCAAGGGCCAGAGTTGAGTTGATGATGATGGGCCATTTGCAAGTTGATTCAATTGATGAAGAAATATCCTGTAGTCTTAGTGAGAAAGCGCATAGCTTTTTAAGAGATAAAACCAAATTTAGAGGGTTGGTAATATCCGACAATTTAGAGGTGAAAGCTATAACTGACAAATATAGTACAAGTGAAATTCCATTAATGGCCATAAAAGCTGGCTGCGATTTACTCTTGTACAAATCATTTGAAGGTGCGAAGAAAGCATATGAAGCCGTAAAGGCCAGTCACTCTGAAGGCAAATTAAAAAATTCGGGCATTGCTGATTCTCTCAAGAAAATCGAAGACTTAAAGAAGAGATACTTAAGTAATTATGAACCTATCTACATTCCGAGTATCCAAAAAATTCTTGGAAGAAGCACCTCTATTGAGTTGTCGAGGGGCCTTGCTCAAAAAATTCTTTCAGAGGTTGAGTAAAGCGTTTTACTAGAACGCTATGAGAACTCTTTTCCTAATTTAACACTGCGTATAATTTGGTATCCTAAGTACTCAGAATTTAATTATCACGGGGTAATTTTATGTTACTTTGGGCATCAACAATTGCAATGGGAATTGCGGTCTTCATGATCGCTAACACCATGTTTACGGAAGAAGATCAATTCAAGGCTTCTGAGAGTTTGGATGATGATGAAAATCAAGTCAAACCTGAACAGGGTATTATTCTAAAATATTCAAAACCATTTTTTAAAAGATATGTAAGTCCTTATGTCGGGACTATGAAAAGTATTAAAACCATTAGAGGAAAGTATAAGAAGAAGCTCGCTAATGCTGGACTTACACAAGAGATGAGTGCAGATGATTTTTATTCTTTTAAACTTTTTCTTATTCTTGGGTTTCCAATTGTATTTCTACTTTTAAGAGAATTTCTTGAAGAGACATGGCCTCTATCATTTGCACCGGTTATGGGAATCTTGGGATTTTATTATCCTGATATTTGGATTGATGGAAGGATAAAGCAAAGGAAGGATGACATCCTGGTGGGATTTCCATTTATCGTTGATTTACTGGCACTTTCAATTGAAGCCGGACTAGATTTTGTTGCAGCAATATCAAAAGTTATAGATAAGGCACCAGCTGGCCCAATTGTTGATGAATTTGAAATTTTACTAAAAGAGCTAAGAATCGGAAGCTCAAGGGAAGAGGCGCTTAGATCTCTTGCCTGGCGCTGTGATTTAATTCAAGTAACTTCATTTTCTGCTGCTCTTATTGCAGCCAATTCCGTTGGAGCATCAGTTGGTCCCATTTTAAAGGGACAGTCTCAAGATTTGAGACAAAAGAGATCTACTGATGCTGAAAAAAAGGGCGCCGAAGCTGCAACTAAAATATTACTACCAATGTTTATGTTCTTTTTGCCAGCAGTCGTAATTATTATCATGGCACCACTTGCAGTTCAGTGGATGACAGGAGGATGAAAAAGATTAAAGTTAGCATTAAAGAAAATGGAAGTTCAATGGGTGAGGGGTTTTTGGTTGCAGAGAAATTCTTTGATCGGTTAAAGGGCTTAATGTTTGAAAAAGAAATAAAAGGATATGATGGATTACTTATTAAAAACTGTAATTCAATTCATACTTTTTTTATGAAGTTTAATATTGATGTAGTTTTTTTAAATAAAAATTTTGAGGTGATAAAGATATTAAGAGACTTACGTAAATGGAGAATAACTCCAATTTATTTTAAGGCCAGTCAGGTTCTTGAAATGAAATCTGGAGGACTGCCAGAGGGATTAAAAGAGGGTGAAACCCTAGAGGTGCAATGTATAAAATAGTATGTGTTGGAGGAAAGCTAAGAGGTGAAGAGTTTGTCTTAAATGACGGCGACAATACCCTTGGCAGAGATCCCAGCGAAAATGATATTCCATTATCAGTGCAAGGTATTTCTAAAAAGCACTTGAATCTAACAGTGAACGAAAATGTCGTTTACATTGAAGATTTAGGTAGTTCCAATGGCACATTTGTTAATGGGGAATTAGTTAAAAGGTCTAGTGTTGAAAATGGAGATAAGATTGCCCTTCCCAATGTGATTTTTCAGCTTGTACATGTAAAAGAAAAGAAAGTTATTGTTAAAAAGAAGATTTTAAAAGAACAAGAAGACGACACTGAAGATGATGAATCTTTTTATGGAAATACTGGTGGTACGATGCCAACAACACCTCATGGGAAGGTGTTATTTCTCTTTAAAAACAAAGTCATGCCTATATTCTATAAATTTAATGAAGAATATGAATGGAGAATGATAATAGGCATTTTTCTAGGTGCTTTTATACTTATTTCTGTTTACTTCATAATCTCTCCAATTTTAAAAGATAGTAAGAGACTTCTTATTACAGAGATTATTGCTAGAGCTGAACATTATGCCAATGAAGTTGAAAGGTTAAATGCGAGGGCACTTGAAGCCAGAAACCTAGATAGATTAGATACTAACTTTCTTGAACGTGAGCCAGGTGTAAATGAATATGAACTCTTTGATTTAGAAGGACGTATCGTTAGGCCTGCCACAAAATTGAATAATTACATTAAAAAAAGCTTCTCAGTTTCTGCCAGAACTTGGATGCTGAATAATCCTGAGCATGCAAAGAATAAATCTTATATAAAAAATCTTGGAGATAATAGAATTGGAATTGCCAAATCTATAATGGCCTATAATGTGAAACTCGGAAGAGAAGAGGCTGTTGGTATTATTGCGATTCAATTCACGCCTGTATCACTACAGGTCGGGGATGCCAATAATTTGAAGGCTTATTGGGAGTCAGTGGTTATAACGGTGATTGGAGCAGTTTTATTTTTTGCACTTCTCTATTTTTTGACTATGAGGCACTTTGAAGAGATGAAGTTTCAAATTGAACAAGTGATGAGAGGAAAACAAAAAGAGATAATTAGTAAATATCATATGATTGAGCTGACGAAGCTTCGGAATTTAATTAATTCTTTATTACAAAGAATAAGAGAACTTCAAAATGAAGATGATGGAGAGTCTAGTGATTTAGAAGATGAGGAACCATATATAGAAACATTACATCAATTTCTATTAGCTGCAGGTGGAGCAGCTATGGTGCTGACATCGGAGAAAAAAATTAGATATTTAAATCCAGAAGCTGAGGATCTAACTGGTATTAGAGAATCCATGGCAGAAGGAGCAGAAATATTAGACGTAGCTAGAGATCAAGGATTTGCAGCCACTATTATTGATATATGTGATGAGACGGTTAATTCTCAAGGAGAGGTTGCCAAAAAAGAATGGGAACTTAGGGGAGAGAATTACAGTGTATGTGCCATAACTTTGTTTGGAAGAGATAGTTTTTCCAAAGGCTTTTTTATAACATTTGTAAAGGAATGAGTTAAAAGATGTCACAAAATGTACTTGTATTAAAGAATTTTGAAAAGCCTACTGATCCAGGTAAGCATTTCAGATTACTTTGCTTAACAGGTAGCAATAAGGGCCAGTCTTATTTTCTGACAAAGGGAAGAATTGTTATTGGTCGAGGTGATGAGTGCGATATAAAAATCAACGATTCAAAATCATCTAGAGAGCATGCAGAGGTCACGATAATCGGTGGTGATGTTGTTATAACTGACTTGAAATCTCAAAATGGGGTGGTAGTCAATGATTTCAAAGTGACTCAGCACAAATTGTCCCAAGGGGACACAGTCATTATTGGACAAACGGTTTTCAAATTTTCTGTTGTTAAAGTAGATGCACTTGTTAAAAAAGAAAAAGAGGATGAAGAAGATTTAGGGAATTTTGAGGATGTCAAAAGGAGTACCAATGATATTCCTCCAGAAAAAAAGAAAAAGAATTTTCTGATAGGAGTAATCGCAATTTTGATAATAGTAGTCCTTTTGCCCGATGATGAGTCTAAAGAAGAAAATGGGTCTAACTTAAAGGCTAGGCCTGTTACAGATGAATATACTGAAGCGATCATGAGAAAACAATTAGATGAAGATAGAGAGCTCAAAAAGAAGCTAGATGCAATTTTTCAACGAGGCCAAAGAGAGTTACGTGAAGGGAATTATTTTAGAGCAATGAGTGAATTTAATTTAGCTCTAATCTTGTCTCCAAGTAATGGGCGTGCAAGCTTTTATCTCGAAAAGGCAAAAAAAGCACTGGATGATGAAATAGAGGCCCATTTTATAAAAGGGCGTAGAGAATATGACTCATTAAAGTTTAAAGGTGCAGTGCAATCGTATTGTGCAATTGCAAGGCTTTTACAAAATAATAGAGAAGATGAAAGATTTAAAGACGCGATTGAAAATGTGAAAGAAATTGAGATTCAACTGGGAATTAAAGAAGGTGATCTTAAGTGTATACAAGGGGAGTAATCTCCTAGACGAAATTAATATTGATATCTCGAGAATCGTCGAAAGTGACGATAATGAGGTCGCGTATTATATCGGAAGAGCTGAAGACTGCCATATTCTTTTAGAGGATCCTTTAATTTCAAGATATCATGCAAAAATTGTCAAGAGTGGTGAAGGTTGGATGATTTTTAAAGAGTCTGAGTTTGCCGACCTAAGAATCAATGGAAACACAATCAAAGAATACAATATTAAAAATGGGGATATATTAAATATTCCCCCATATTCTATTGGTTTTATGATTAATCAAAACGAAGTGCTCTCTGACACTTCAGCTGATGATATCAGTGAAGAGATTAGTACTGAGCCAGTTGCAGCCGAAGTTTCTGAGCAAGAAATTGTGCCTCAACCTGAAGATACTTTAGATGATCTAATATCTTCTGATTCAGATGCACCTGAAGCTGTTGAGTTTGTAGATGAAGTTAAAGATGGGCAAGAGGGTGATGAGGCCAGTGTTCTTGAATCAGATTTTAAATTGGCCTCAGATATAGAAGAGGAAGGGGACGGAGAAAACTTTGAATTTGGAGAAGAGGGAGATAGTGATGGAGACTACTCCGAGGATTCAAGCGATGAAGGCCATGGTGATTCAGATGATGAGGGAGGTTTCGATGATGATGGAAGTTTCGATGATGAAATGGAGCTTTCTGATGAAGGGGACCAATCTGTAGAAGACTATGATCCTCAGACGCAACAATTTCAATCTTTTGCCAATTTCTCTCTTAAGTTATCAGGAGAGTTTGCACCCTATGATAAATATACATTAGAAGACAACGAAGTCTTTTTTGGAAGAGATCCCAGTAAATGTAAAGTCCTATTATCAGATACAGAAGTTTCAAGTGTTCACGCGGCCATTAGGAAAAAAGGTTTGGCCTGTGAATTAGAAGATTTAAATTCTAGTAATGGCACTATCTTGAATGGCGAGAGAATTAATAAGGCGATGCTAAGGCCAGGGGATGAATTTTTAATCGGTAGTACTTCATTTATCCTAGAAATTGATTCTGATTTACTTAAAAGTGAAGAAGATAGGTTGATGCCTGTTGAAGAAAATCAAATAATTGAAAGAGAAGAAATAATAGAAGAGGAAGTGAGTCTGCTTGAAGACGATGAAGACTCGTCCGAGTTAAATATAGATTTCGACACTCAGGCGGAAGGTGGTAAAGCTGGTAAACAATCAATATTAGAAAAGCTAAAAACACTTGATAGAAAACAATTACTAATTGGGGTGGTGATAGTTTTAGGTGCTTTAAGCTTTTTAGGAGATGACGATAATCCAGATACCGCAAGCAGTACAAAGAAAGGCGAAAAAGAAGGCAAGAGCAGAAAAATTGGTAAGGGAGGTGATGCTAAAGACAAAGGCAAAAACGATGCCGATGAGAAGAATAAAAGTGCCAATATTACAAAAGCAGCACTCGCAAGACTTTCAGATGAACAAAAATCTAATTTAAATAGTCGCTATATTTTGGGGAAAGATTTGCTGGAAAGAGGAAAATATAAAGAAGCTATCTATGAACTAGAGGAAGTAAGTAAGGTTGTTCCGGGTTATAAAGAAACGACGAACTACTTAAAGTTCGCAAATGAGGGATTAGCTGAAGTTGAGGCTGAAGCAAAAAAGATTCAAGAGCAGCTTGAGCGCGACAGAAGGGCCAAAAGGGTTAAGGAATTAGTGACGCTAGCTAAAGAATCAGTGAAGAAAAAAGAGGTGATTCCCTCTGAAGCCTATTTCGCTCAAATATTAGAGCTTGATCCTGAAAACCTAGACGTACCATCTTTGAAGATGCAACTTGATGCCTTTAAAAAGGAAAAAGAGCGAAAAGAAATAGAGTTAGCTCAGAAAAAATCAGAAAGAGATAGGCAGGTAAATAGCTTAGCTCCGGGGAAAACGGCTTACTTAAAAAAAGAATGGTTTAAATCCATTGTTAAGTTAGAAGAGTTTTTGCGTTTAAAAAACCTTGATGAGGACCTTGTAAAAGAAGCCTCTGCGATGCTTGATACTTCAAAAAAGAGTTTAGATAGTTTGATTTCTCCGATTCTTGGAAAGGCGAGATCCCTTAAAGAAGGACAAGATTTAAAGGGTGCTTATCAATCATACTTTGAAGTTATGAAGATTGATCCATCCAATGTTGAGGCCTTGAATCAAACTTCTAATATTAGTGATATTTTAGAGCATAGGGCCAGGGTTGCTTATAGGGGTGCCTTGATTTCTGAATCCCTTAGTCTCTATGAAGAAGCTAAAGAAAAGTTTCAAGAGGTCAAACAGATTTCCCCTGTTGATAGCTCATACTATAAAAAAGCAGATTTAAAGCTTAAGAAATACCTGGAGTAGAATACTTATGATCAAAATAAAATCATATGCTGCTGAAACAAACTCGGGACCTTATTTAAATATAAATGAGGATGGCTACCTTATTGATTTAGCAAATAAGCTCTTTGTGATTTTTGATGGATTTGGTGGTTCAGGTATCGGAGATAAAGTAGTTGAGGTGCTCAAAGGAGATATTGCACATTTCTACACAAAATTTGGAGGAGATCCAGATTCGACTATGCCATTTTACTTCAGTCATAAATACCTACTGGAGGGAAATGCCTTAATTAATTCACTCCGTTTCTCCCATAAAAACTTATTAAAGAAAAATTCTAACATTGCCCCTAACCAAAGAGGTGGAGCAAGTGCCATCGCCATGTCTTTTTCTGAAAATATTTGTACCCTTGCTGGAACAGGAAACTGTAAGGCCTATTTAATTAGAAAAGGCAGATTAAAATGTTTGGTGGACGATGATTCCATCAGGTGGGTTGTGGGTGACGATTATCACAAAGAAAATTTGACCTGCCCTATGAGTGGTTTCGGCCTATTTGAAGATTTACATCTGAAGGTTACCGAGGTTAAGCCTGTCCAGGACGATGTCTTGCTTTTTTTAACAGACGGTACTTATGCTCGACTGGAAGAGGAAGAGCTTCTTTACTTTGCTCTCAAAAGTGATTTAACTCCAAGCGAAAGAATCGGTAAGCTTTTCTCATTGGCCAATGAAAGGGGAAACCACGACAACCAGTCGGGCTTATTGATGCAATTTTGATTCCCTGCGACATATCGCTATAACAATTTGAAAAAACATCTAAATACCGTAGAATAAGTTCGTAGGGAGTTTTATGTCCAAGCGGATTTTAATTGCAGACGATAGTGTGACTATTCAAAAAGTCATCAAGATTACACTGGCCGAGCAGTCGTGGGACCTTGAGGTTTGTAGTAGTGAGGAGCAGCTATTTGCTAATCTTGAAGGTGCAGATCTTCTACTCCTGGACTTTTCTCTCAGTGAAACGAGATCTGGCTATGATTTAGTTAAGCAAGTGAAGAGTGAATCCCCAAACACTAGTATATTAATGATGTTTGGCACTTTCGATACAATTGATGACTCTGCATTAAAAGAAGCTCAAGTTGATGATAAAGTAATAAAGCCTTTTGATAGCTCAAAGTTTGCAAATTTATGTATTAGTCTGACTTCTGGAAAAGATGCAGAAGCACCAGATATTTTCATAGCTCCAGACCAGGAAAATGGAGACAGTGATCCTATGAATGAGGGATCAGTATTTGATGAAGATGATGGTCAAAGTTTTCCTTCTGAAATAGATCCACCAACTCAAGAAATAGATTTAAGTGATTTAAATAGCGAATCTGAAGAAGATCTTTGGGAGATAGATTCCTCTGCGGTAGCTGATGAAGGTGATAGTGCATCTGAAGAAAATATCTTAGATGATCCACTACCTTTAAACGAGCCGCCTTCTGAAGATAAGCTTTTAAGTGAAATTCAAGACTGGGGTATCGAAATACCTGGTGTCATCGGCGATATTGAAAGCAGTGATAATGAACTTCCTCCAATTATTGGGGACAGCACTGCTGATAATGAATCTTTGTTAAGTGATCTTCCTCCAGGCCCCATCGATGATCTTCCTAGCGGTGATAGTATTTTACCAGTGGATAGTGATCTCGAATATCCAGACCTTGAAATGGGTTCCGTGGATGGGAGTCTTGAAAAACTTCCAGATTCAACTGATCTTGAATACCCGGATGTGGGAGTAGTGAGTGAAGAAACCCTTGAGCTTGAAGGCCCTGGCGAGGGGAGTGGGAATTTTGATCATATAAAACTCGATGCAGATCTGATCCCATTAGATCAGCTTAATAGTGGTGAAGAGGAATATGAAGAAGAGTTTTCTTTTGGTTCACCTCCCATATCTAGTGTTGGCACTGACTCTGAAGAGGGTGTGAAGGAAATCCAAGAAAAGATTAAGGATGAAGAAGAGGAAGAAGAGTTTTGGTCTGTGGATGAGTCCGCAGTTAAAGAAACTCCTGAAGTAAAAGAGGCGAGTTTAGACGATTTTGATGAAATCGATAGACCTGATTTCTTAGAAGAACCCACTGCATGTGGCCCATCTTCTATCTCTATGGATTCAATTGATTCAGGTGCAATAGCAGAGGAGTCACTAGATTTATCTGGCATTGAAGAAAAAATGACAGCAGAATTGACTCCAATTATTGAAAAAATAGTTAGACAATATTGCCAGCAAACTCTAGAAAAAGTTGCTTGGGAAGTTATTCCCGATTTAGCTGAAAATATTATTAAACAAGAACTAAAAAAAATATCTGATGATGTTCTTTCAAACCAGTAAAACTATAAAATTCTAAGTGAACCGCTATAAATTTCTATAGGTTTTTTACTACTTAAGGGAAGTACAATGGCCTGGCCTATTTCACCAATACCGAGAAAATTACCACAAGTTTTGTTAGCATCATCAATGACCTCTATCTCTTTATTTAAGTGACAACAATAAGAGTTCCATTTTGTGATAATTTGTTCACACGTCTTTCTATTTTTTAAAATAAAATTAAAAATGTCTAAGGGGACCGACTTTTGTGGATGTTCAATCTCACTTTTGATTTTAACAAAAGAATGTGGGTAATCAAAATTAGCATTTTCATCAAAATTTTCTACGCATTGTATATTGATACCAATGCCTACTGCGATAACTCCACCGGTATTGTGACAAATTATGCCTCCTACTTTTTGGCACTCAGGAGTTAGTAAATCATTTGGCCACTTCAAAGCGAGTTTAACATTGTGGTGCTGTTGAAAATATTCAACCAAAAGCACTCCTATTTCGAGTGAGGTTAGGGTGACTTGTTCGCAGGCCTTAAGCGCTATAGAAAAAGCTAATGAGTTTTGAAATTGCACCCACTGGTTTTTTCCTCTTCCTCTACCTGTTTCTTGGTTTTCAGTGGAGATTAGGGTTGGGTTTTGTAGGTAGTTCCCAGTAGATCTTTTAATATCCTCTATTAAAAGGTCTTGGGTTGAGCTGCAGCTTTTGCGGTGTACATGATTCATAAATTGTGTAATATCAGATTACTTTGACATTGAACAAATTTCATAAGAGGTGCTTTGTGTCGTCAATCAAAAGAGATAAACCAAGAGAAATTCTATTTACTCCAAATATTAACCCCTACGCAACAGGTAGTGTCATGGCTGAGTTTGGAAATACCAAAGTCCATATCACTGCGACTGTAGAAGATGATGTTCCAGGTTGGCTAAGGGGAAGAGGAACTGGCTGGGTAACAGCAGAATACAGTATGCTTCCAGGTTCCACTCATGACCGAGTAAGAAGAGAAAGAAAGGGTACCGGGGGCAGAACAATGGAGATTCAGCGTCTTATAGCGAGATGTTTGAGAGCTGCCGTTGATATGGAAAAATTAGGTGAGAGACTTATTACTGTTGACTGTGATGTTTTAGTTGCCGATGGCGGAACAAGGACCACAAGTATTTCTGGTGGCTATATCGCTCTGGCCATAGCCATTAATAAACTTCTTAAAGACGGGGTTATAGAAACAAATCCACTTGTCCATCAGGTAGCTGCACTAAGTGTGGGGATTAACTCAGATGGAGATGTCATTGCCGATTTAAACTATGAAGAGGACAGCAGCTGTCACACTGACATGAATGTTGTCATGACTCAAAGTGGGGATTTTGTTGAGGTTCAAGGAACTGCAGAAGGAAAACCATTTACACCAACACAGCTTGAAAATCTTCTCACTTGCTCGAAGACTGCCATGGAGCCAATTTTCAAG
>Ga0257117_1000915_pt1 | contig 19736 bp, 19 predicted proteins | sample SI112_135mmetaG_FD_190157 | JGI IMG/M metagenome (GOLD analysis project Ga0257117, IMG submission 190157) | Marine microbial communities from Saanich Inlet, British Columbia, Canada - SI112_135m | ecosystem: Environmental > Aquatic > Marine > Inlet | place: Canada: British Columbia | collected... | reverse complement strand
GAAAAGATCCTCTGAAGCTTTTGGCTTTTCAACCATCTCCAGAATAGTAGTTTTGTGGTAATATTTTTTAAAATTCTCACAGCCCAAAAATTTTCTTAAACCTTGATCCTTATGTGCCCCTATTTCGAAAAATACAACATCATGTCCTTTCTCCTGAAAGTCACTCCAAATAGGTTTATGGTTTAAATCTTCACAATTGCCTTTAATATTTGCCACCCCTAGCATTTGAGAGTTAAAGCTCTCTGTCGAGGAAGGTCTAATATTGTAGAGATTATAGTTCCAAAGTTTTCCACCACATGAATATGTTTCAAAAGATGTTTTTCGACTTGCTTCTTGATATGAATATCGAAGCAGTGCTAAGTGCTCCTCAGCTAGCCCCGCTATTTGAAACCAGACAACTGTTTGTGGGTCAGTATCAAAAGTGTGTCTCTCCATATTTAGAGAGGCAATTTGTGAGCAACTCAGAAGAAAAAATAAACATGGCCACAATCTAGTCAAAGCGATTCGTCCTTTCTTTCTATGACTATAAAAAACCAGTTTAGTGATTGATCGAAAAAAAGCAAAGATAAACTAAAGCACAGTAGCGCCAGCAGAAGAAAAGAATTATTTGTACTACTGAGGTACCATATAAGAGAACCACAACAACCCACAAAAAATAGCCCCGATAGGCACAGCTTTTTCATGGCGATTTTATTTCTCGGAGCAATGTACCTTAGCGCCATCCCTGAGGCAAAAATGCCTAAACAGCCTGTGATATAGGCGAAAGCATTGGGAAAATATTTAGCTGAAGTGACTCCTACAAGGGGTCCGAGAAAGAACACTTTCTTACCAACGGCCATTTGTTTCTTTTGAAGGAATGGATCTTCGACTTTTCCAGTCAACAATAACATTCCGGCATATGAGAAAAAATATAGGCCAGCTACAGCACCAACAAAACCATTTTTAAAAACTGGTCCCAGTTGAATATTGAATAATAGAACCATGCAATAAAAAACGAGTGAAAAGGCAGCGATAACCTTATGTAAAGTTCTCCACTTAAAAAATGGAGAATTAGGAATTATGCGAAATGAATTTGCTACGAGATAGGCAGAGGTGAGTCCAAATGCGGCAAGCTGCGCAGCGATCATTGGTTTAATTTCTAGCATATTAGCTTACCTTATAAAAACTTTGTATAATAACAAAGCAAAATATTTCAAAGTAAGCTTGGGAGAAAAGATGGACGGTAGTGCAGCACTAGCCACTCGTGAAATAATGTGGGCAATTCCTGACTCGTTTAAATTGGCGATGTATGTATTATTTTTTATTAGTACAGGCATCATGTTTAAAGGCCTTTTTGAAAAATTAAGCTATATTTCCGGAAAAAAGGGAGTTTCTGCTCTCACTGCTCTAAAACCTGGAGCTGGATTAGTTCCAGCGCTTTCAGAACTAAGATGGGATAATTTTCTAAAAACACTTTTTCTTCAAGGAAAAGTACCCAGAGATAAAAAAGTAGGGGCCTTCCACGCCCTAATATATTATGGCTTTCTTATTTTGTGGATTGCTACTGACCTTGTGGCCATTCACGCCGATACACCTTTTAAAATTTTTCAAGGCCCACTTTATATCGTCATAAGCTTTCTGGCAGATATTGCAGGAATCATGGTACTAATAGGTCTTTTTCTTGCCTTTAAACGAAGATACGTTGAGAGACCAAAGTATCTTTCAGCAACTAATCCAAATCGTGAAAGATTTATGTATGGAACTCTAGCTAACCTAGTTGTAGTTGGTTACTTGATTGAAGGATTTAGAATTATGGGCACCGGCATGCCAGCCGGTGAAAAACTTTGGGCGCCAATTGGATACACGCTAGCGCTTTCACTTCAGGGTCTGGCCCTTAGTGACGGTACCCAAGCAATCCTTTACCAAGGCTTATGGTTTTTTCACATGGCAATGACAATGATTTTTATTGCCAGTATTGGATACACAAAATTTTCACATTTTATTTTTCTTCCATTTGCTTCACTAATCACTCCTGCAAGAAGAGGTGCCATTTTAGGTGCCATGGACTTTGAAAATGAAGAGGCTGAAACTTTTGGTCTAGGTAAACTATCAGAGTTAACAATGAAAAATCGGCTAGACACAATTTCTTGCGTCGAATGTGGTCGTTGTACCCAAGCATGTCCAGCTGAATCTGCAGGAAAACCGCTTGATCCCAAATTGATAATCACAAAACTAAGAGATTTTGCTGAGGGAGTAAAAAAATCAGGTGAACCCGATGGCGATATTTGGGAAAAAACATTATATACCACAAACGAGCTAGACTCATGTACTACCTGCGGTGCTTGCATGGAAGAATGCCCAGCGAACATTGAACACGTCAGCTTGATAATGGAGGCAAAGAGATACAAGGTTCTTACCCTTGGAGAAATACCTCCAGCTGCCGGAGACGCTGTTAACAAGATAAAAGTAAACGGAAACCCATGGGGAATAGCTCAAGATGAGAGATTTGGCTGGGCCGAAGGTGTAGATGTTCCCATTGCGGAAACCGGCAAGAAGGTAGACTATCTTTACTTTGTTGGCTGTGCTGGATCACATGATGATGCAAATAAAAAAGTCGTTGTCGATACAGTTAAATTATTCAATGCTGCTGGAGTTGATTTTGCTGTTATAGGAAAAACAGAAAAATGTTGTGGTGATCCTATTAGAAGAATTGGGGATGAATATTCTTACTTTGAAGTTGCCATTGATAATATTGCTAATATTAATCAATATGATTTCACTAAGATTGTGTCCCACTGCCCACACTGCTTACATACAATTGGAAAGGAATACTCCCAATTTGAAGGTGGTAACTTCGAAGTCATTCACCACTCTGAACTTTTAAATGAACTACTAAAAACAGGTAAGCTAAAACCTAAGAAAAATATTGATGAAGAGCTTACATTTCATGATCCATGCTATCTGGGACGTCACCACGGTGAATACGATGCTCCAAGAAAAGTATTAGAAGCAATTCCAGGGGTTAAAATAAAAGAGATGGAAAAAACCAAAGACACAGCTAGATGCTGTGGCATGGGTGGCGGAAATATGTGGTATGAGCTCCCAGAAGGTGACCACCTTGCTCTTAATAGGCTTGAAGATATTGCTGAAATGAATACCGAAAAGCTGGCTACAGGTTGCTCCTATTGCTTGATCAATTTTAACTCTTCGAAGGGACAAAACTCTAAAACAGAAAACCTAGGGGTTGAAGATATCGCAAATATTTTGGCAAAATCAGTGCTCTGATAAAATTTTTACATTTTTATCTATTGTGGTTATTACATTAACCACAATTAGTAACACTTTTGGTGCACAGAAATTTACGGGTTTAGTTGGAGGTCTTGAGGAGCTTATCGAATTATCGAGCAGATCCTATACTCAAGCACTAACTGAAGTAAGCCAAAAAAATATTGATGAGAAAAAATTAGCCGAACTTAGTCAATTCTCACTCTCCCCACTTTTCACAGCGAGCTTACTACTTCACACAGATAAAAAAGTTCTAAGCCTCATTGGTAAAGATTTTTGCAACTTCTATTCATTTCTAGAGGCAGGAATGCTCAAAGGCCCTAGCGGTGAAATAACTAGAGTCTTATTAAGTGTTCCTAGAAAAGATGGATCCAAGGCACTAATATATGTTAAGAAGAAGCATTACCTGGCCCATATTCGTAAGTCTAGTTGTGGGGATCACAAATTAATAGCCCAAAGATTCACTAAGAAAAACTTTAAAACGACCCTTTCAAAACTAGATTTTTCTCTTCCAAAGTCAAAAAAACAATGCTTAAAAATGGCAAATGAATGGGTCGGCAGCAAAAACATTGCCTATGTCTGCTCAATTTCTCACTGGGTAAATAGTATTTCAGATTATGAAATGGAACTTCAGACAATAAAAAGTGAAAATTTCTCACTAAGAAGTGATATAGAATCAAAAATTATAAGGGCCAATAATTATCGTGGAAAAATGAACAGATACCAAATCGGATTTTTTAGAAATCTTTGTCAAAATATTGATAATCTGAATGCACTTTGTAATCAATATTCAGCTAAGGGATTTTGGAATAAAGTGATTAATGGTGAATCTCCCATATATAATCTCAAATATCGCTGCCAAGGAATTTTAAACAAAGACCATCTTAAAAAAGAAGATTACGCCAACTGTACATTGAAAATGGATCAAGACAATTCAGTTTGCCACTTTGCTGGAAATAAAAGATATCCATCTTTCTTTCCAAGACCTTCATGTTCTGAAGTATCAATTGCACTCGAAAACTCGCATCTCTATGCGAACTATCAAGACTGCCCAGGAAGAATCGATAAACATATTATAAGTACTGTTAATAGAATTATCAAACATTACAAAACAAAGAATTTCGACTCTGATTCAAGTACGTGTGCCACTGATCCAACTTCTGAATATGTTGATCTAAATTTAGAATTTGGTCATCAAAGAGGCTGGGATATCAAGTATTGCTACTACGATAAAATTAGAGCTGAAAAACTGTGCTACCCCACACTTTTAGGATCACATCCAAAAAGTGAATATAGCGAAGAAAAAACTATACACAAAATTTTGGCCCGGCTTAAAGGCATCACCAGCGAAGAAAAATGCACGCTAATAAATAAGAAAAATTACAACCCTAAACGGCTTGCCCATGCTCATGGCTGCTTTATCCAATACGATGACCAGAAGTGTACAACAACTCACTGTCCTAAAAAAATCATGTATCGAGGAAAGGAAATTACAGGCATTGAAAAGATTGGCAATAGCTACCTTGAATTTACTTCGCATTCATACAAAACTTCTAAGTTTTCTCTACTTGCTATACTTCAAGAGCAATTAAAGTTGAGTCTTAAAAAAATAAGAAATTTAACTCAAGCCCGTGAGTTTTTAAAATCCACAAATAGTCATATAATCATTGGCATCGGCTGTTTAGAACAAATTTATCCACAGAAATTCAAAATTGTTTCTTTTAACCAATGTAATCCAATTACTTTTATATTAGATGGTATGATTGAGGACAACTTACGAGCAAAACTAATTTTCAGAAGTGCAATTGATGATGTACATTCACCTCGAATTATTGAGTGGAGCTATATTTTTAATTCCATAAAATCATATCAACAGCTTCATCCCAAAAAGGAATGGGGGTTATATGGACTTCATTAAAACCTTTGTAATCACTGCTCTGGCCATAGCATCTAATTGCGGTCATACAAAAGAAAGTAAGCCTAAGGTACTGAGCACCAAACAAGACATTTCGAGAATTAGATTCATTACAGGTGATGGGAAATTTACATTTTATCAAAGAAAATCTGGTCCATTATACGTCTCTACAAATTATGCCGTTAAAAAAGTATTAGATGGGGAGTCAGATTCATTATTTTTAATGAGTGGAAGTGCAGTAAGAAAAAGGCTTATTGTTGAAAATATTGACCATTATTATGGTTTACATAGTTTAAATGAAATCCACAATATATTCACAACAACAATCGATGGAAAAAAAGTTACCAAAGTTGGGCAGGGCCTATACCCAAAACTGCAGTTAAGCGATCAATGGATTTCATACTACCTGCCACACCATAAAGAAATTAAAGTGAAATTTCTTGAAGATTTAGATATATCTCTAAGTATCAGTCTCAATGTTAATCATGATCATTATTTTTCACCACAAGTAATGATGCTTTCACAGAACCATATTCTGTATACTGATAAAAATGCCAATGACCAAACGGGACTCTTTCTATTTGAGAAAGATCAAAAGAAATCAAAACTAATATATAAAACGCCAGTCGCAGGAGTAAAGGTGGAGCTTTGTGAAACCAACAAATATATCATCTTTGGCAAATTTGGAGCTTTTTCTACAAAGGCTGGATCAACTATTTCTGTACTCAAAAAAGGTCCCGATATTAGTATCGAAAATCAAACAATTATTTACTCATCTAAACAAAATGATATAGGGAATATTATTTGTAATGACCAAGATGAAGTATTTTTTGTGAAAGATGTATCACTTGCAGGGGACTTCCAAAGAAAACACGATGCTTTCCTTGTAAAAATAGAAAGTAAAAAACTTTCCCGATTAACAAACTCAGCCGATGTTACACAAATTTTTGATTTAGATGGCCGTATTCTGGCAGTGTCGAAAGGGAAATACTTAGTCCTTCGAGGTGATTATAAAACAGCAAAGGACTCATTAAATGAATAGAAGTCTATTTGCAATTTTGTTGTTCTTTTCCTCACAATTGCAGGCGGGTGACAATCTTCTAAATCTTATTGAGCTAGAGATTGCCAAATTCGACGATGTTGAAAAGACTACTGCCTTAAAAAAAATAAAAGAGATAAAGGCACTTGAACCCAAAATACCAAAAAAAGAGTTTCTCTTCATTGTAACTTCAACTACCTTTAATACATTACTTGAATACAAGTATCCTGTTAAACCTACCCATAAATTTGATGAAGAAGTTTTTGCAAAATTGGAAAAAAAGCAAAATCATTATAAGGCATTCCCTTTTACAACCTGGATAATGAAAAATTTAGTTCATGATATTAAAGAAAGTATTAATCCTGCATATTTAAAAGGAAATAAAAAAGCTAAATATGTTCAGCCCCAAAAATTTAAAAGAATAAGACTCCTTTTGCCTATTACATCCATTTTTTTAGGCACTACTAAGTCAGATATTCACAGCTTTATTATTCCATGCTACCAGCAGATTTTAAGCACTATTTCTTTTAACTTAAGACTTTATGCTCAACTAAACCCTGAAATGAAAGAGGTGGAAAAAGAAGAAGAGGAAAAAGAAGAAGAAGAGGAGGAGGAAGAAGAAGAAGAAGAGGAGGAAGAAGAAGAAGAAGAAGAGGAGGAAGAAGAAGAAGAAGAAGAGGAGGAAGAAAATACGGACAGCGACGAAGATGAAGAGGAAGAGGAAAAACTTGATAAAGTGCTAGAGTCAATTATTCCTATTCAGAAAAAAGCACAACCGAGTAAGCCACCTGGTTGGAAACCTGAAGAAGAATAACCTGACTTCAGGAGTAAAAAATGACTGTTTCATGAGTTATACCTAATTAAACAAGCGTAAAAATTGAATTATCACCCAACCTGACTGGTCATCACAAAAACAGTATCTTTTGGTCAAGTAATTTGGTTATTAATTTTTCATAATTATTCAATTCACTGTAGTGACAAGGCCTTTAGATTTAAATAACATTTATTACTAATAAATTAAAAAGGGGTTCTCTATGAAATATTTTCTTTTAATGATGCTACTTGTATTAAATCTCTCATGTGGAGGAAATTCCACTTCATCCTCTGGAGTAAGTTATTCAGGTCCGGGTTCAAATTATAGCCTAACTGTAAATGAAGTAGGAGGTAGTTTTTCACTCACGGAGTCTGATGCTGGTTGGACTGTCACTGGGGAATTCGAAGAACTCAATTCAGGGTTTGGTAAACTCACAACTACAACTCAAACAGTTATTGCCGGCTCTCCTCCTGCTGTAAATTCTGTTCATTATGTATTTTTAGTTCCTGGACTTACGGCCATGCTACAACTTTCAGGTTCTACACAACTTACTCCTACTATAATAGCAGGTAGCTGCCCAACAGATAACTTTGAAGGCAATTGGCTCTTCCTTAATGTCGATGCTGCTTACGATATTACAACTCAAGATACCTTCGGAACTTTTTCCTCTAATTATGCTACAGGAGCAGCCTCTCTTCCCACTAAATACATGGTTGATGGCACTGTCTTTGGATCGGCTTCATCACTTGGAATCTTCACATGCTCTAATGGGGTTGGAACTGTTGATACTGCAAGAATGTACATGACTGATGGAGGAGCAATTGTAAACACAGATGTCAATACAGCAGCTAATAGCCAATTTATTGTGGCCCTTGAAAAAAAGGCAATTTCAAACATCACTGGCTTAGATGGATCGTATATTGGTTTTGTAAATACAGCTAGTGGTACTGCTCTCTATTCTGTCACAGCGACTGTGACAGCTGGAGTAATAGCAATAACTTCTATCAACCCCGAAACTGAGGCGGCTGATGGCAATATCAGTACTAGTATGACCATGGCCAACATCAACACTCCATCAGATGGCTTTATGACCGGAACTTTTGGATCATCTGCTGCTGCATGTATGGGCGTTCAAGGAATCAATAGCTCAACAAAAAACTTCATCATGTGTGGAGCTCCCGATCCTGGAACCGCAACAGCTATTTATAATGTTGTACTAATTTCAAGATAATTTTTTATGGGACCTTCGCCATCGAGGGTCCCTTTCATTTTAATCTAATCGACCCTTCTAATTCACATCTAATTGCACCGTAGCTAGAGGTAGTTTAATATGCTATGATCCACCTTAATACAGTGAAATACCTTGGATAAAAATATGGGATTAAGCAAAAAACCTTACCGTGGAACGCGAGATTTTTTTCCTGAAAATAAGAGAATTCAGGACTATATATTTGAAAAATGGCGTTTTAGCGCAGAGCAGTTTGGTTATGAAGCCTATGATGGCCCCTTCCTTGAAGAAGTTGATCTCTACAGAGCTAAGTCAGGGCAAGAGCTTATCGATGAGCAAATTTACTCATTCACAGATCGGGGCGAGAGGTTTGTGGCAATACGTCCAGAGATGACCCCTACCCTGGCACGGATGATTTCTGGGGTCCACACCAACCTGCCTAAACCAATTCGTTGGTACTCTATCCCAAACCTTTACCGATATGAAAAACCTCAACGTGGAAGACTACGAGAGCATTGGCAATTTAATGTTGACGTCTTTGGTGCTCCCGAAGGTTTGGGAGAAATTGAAATTGTTCAGCTTATTGCCCACGTTTATCAAAGCTTTGGTGCAACTAGTGAACACTTCGAATTACTAATCAATGACCGCAAGTTTGTGGATTTTATTTTTAATGACTTACTAAAGCTTAGTACTGAAGATAGCTATAAGCTCTATAAAATTGTAGATCGCTCGAAAAAAATTAATCGAGATGCCACTAAAAAATCTCTTGTCGAAATGAAATTGCCTGATGAAAAACAAGAGGTATTTTTCGAATACTTGGATTTAAAATTATTTTCAGATGCCATCTCATTTGCTGAAAAAAATGGCGGCGGTGAAAAAATATCTGTTTTAAAAAGCTTTCATCAAAAAGTTGGAGAATTAAATCTAGAAGAATATTGCAAATTTGATCCATGCATTGTCAGAGGCCTTGATTATTACACAGGCATTGTGTTTGAATGCTTTGATAAAAACCCAGATAATAAAAGGGCATTGTGTGGTGGGGGTTCCTATGAAAACCTTCTCAAAATTTTTGATGAAAAACCATTATCGGGGATTGGCTTTGGTATGGGTGATGTAACCATGCAAGATTTTTTAAAAACTCATGATCTGCTACCAGACCTCTCTACTCAAAAAGTCGACATCCTTTTAACTTCTCAAATAATAGAGGGAGAAACTCCATGCCTACTGCTAGCTAATCAACTGAGGGCAAAAGGGCTCATGGTTTCGACACAGTTTGGAGTAACCAAATTAAACAAGGCCTTCGGACTTGCCGAAAAGAGAGGGGCCAAATTTATTGGACTAATAGGTGATAGGGAACTCGCGGACAAAAAAATACAAATCAAAAACCTTAAAGACCGGAACCAACACCTATGTGATATTGATGAGGCCTCTGAGATAGTAAAGTTTTTAAACCATGAGCTATGAATTACTAAAGTCACTACATATTATAGGTTTTGTTTGCTGGTTTGCAGGTCTTTTCTATATTGTAAGGCTATTCATTTACCATGTTGAAGCTATTTCAAATAAAAGCTCATCTGAGTTAACTGAGCAATTTAAAATAATGGAAAGAAGACTTTGGTACGGGATAACCTGGCCATCACTCGTGGTAACCATCGTTTTTGGGTTCTCCTTGGCATTCACCACAGGATTCATTGAAGACAGCTGGCTTCATGTAAAAATTTTGCTAGTGATGGGCCTTGTCATCTATCACCTCTACTGTGGAAAACTACTAAAGGCATTGAAAGAAAATCGTGTCCTGTTAAGTTCCGGAAAATTAAGAATCCTCAATGAGGTTGCCACACTATTTCTAGTATCGATTGTGTTTCTTGCAATATACAAGTCATCCCTTGAAATGCTCTATGCAGTAGCTGGACTTATTGTTTTTACCTTTGTGCTTATGGCAGCTATTAAAGCCTACAAGAAAATAAGATTGCGCTCTTAAGTAAAAGCCCTCCGCCCACATTAAACCTCACCATTGCCCTAATACTTCGCCCTCGCCCTCGCCAATCAGCTTGGGTTTGATTCAGGACATAGGTTTTGAAATCGGCGACGGCCAGGGTTACGGTTACGGTTACGGTTACGGTTACGGTTACGGTTACGGTTACGGTTACGTACTAAGACTAAGCAATAGACCAAAAAAACATCCTAAGACACTTTTTCGAATATTTTTTCTTTAAGATTAGATTCAGAACTTTCAATATCTAGGTACATATTGATAAATTTCTCACCCAATGTTTTATCATAATCTCTTAAATTCATTTTCATCCTAGATACATCTTCAAGAAGTTCTTGCATCTCATCTTGATTAACTCTTTCAACTGTTTCAAGTGCTTTTACCTTCAAATCGATCACTTCTTCCCTAATTCTAATAATGTCAAAAGCCTCACAAATAGCCTCAAGGTCATCAATTTTCTCTTCTCTAGTTCGGATGTCTTTTCTAAGACCGTGTATCTGATCTTCCTTCACATTTAGAGAATCATCAAACTCAAGTTCTTTTTTTCTAGCGATATCTTTAATTTCAGCAAAGTCATCTTCCATTAAGTTTATTTTTTTATCTTTTTTCTCATTTTCGAGTACTACATCTTTAATTTTTTCATCTTGTTTTTTCGCAGCATGATTTAATTTGTGAACATGTTTTTCTTTTTTGCTTACTTGAAGCTCTAATTTAGCGATGCGGGATTCCGCGCTGGCCAACATTTCAGAACTTTTGGACATCTGGTTTTCCAAAGTTTCACGAAATTTTGCCATTTGCTCAGCTGACAAATTGCCACTTTTTAAGACATCAAAATCTATATTTGGTTTCTGTATTTTTGAGGAATCAACTTGGGGTGCGTTTGCTCTTTGGTTTCTTTCAAACTCAAGTTGTCTTTTAAGTTCTTCATTTTCCTTTTTCATTTTAATATTATTTATTCTTTCTTTTTTTAATGTAACAGCAAATTTTCTCTTTAGATCATCCATGGCCTTTTTCTGCTTCTTTGTAAGCATCAAGAATTTCTTCTTTAATAGGATCATCTCTTTTTGATGGTCACTTGGTGAATTGGCCATTATTAAAACTCCTTATCTGACTAAACCTATCGGTCTTTAAAGCAATTCACTTTACAAAAAAATTGCTCCTAAAGGTGCAATAATATAGGCTAAATAAATACCGTTTACCAAGCTAAAGGAATAAATTTGATCTTAACAAATATAGAGTCCGTACCAGGCCATAGAGTGGTAGAGCACTATGGACTAGTCCAAGGCAGCACAGTCAGAGCTAAGCATGTTGGAAAAGATATACTAGCTAGCTTTAAAAATCTAGTTGGTGGCGAGCTTGCTAGTTATACCGAGCTTCTCAATGAAAGTCGTGCGGTAGCAGAAAAAAGAATGGTTGAGCAGGCACAAGCAACCGGTGCCAACGCTGTTATCAATATAAGATTTAGCACTTCTTCAATTTCTCAAGGTGCAGCTGAGCTCTTTGCATACGGAACAGCCGTAAAAGTAGAAAAAATACCATGGAAATAATTGTTTTTCTTATACTACTAAGTCTTGGATATTTTGTTGGTCAGTCTATAGAGAAATCCCATTACAAAAATATTATAGTACGGGAAGCTGAGCTCCTACATATACCTGTTACTACTGATAAAAAAACTCAATTTGATGGTGCGGGAACTCAGGGAAGATTATTTGTTGGAAATGTTGTTATCAGCGGTGATTATTTCAAACTTGTTGGAAGTAGCCTAAGAAGCCTAGTTGGAGGACAAATAACTTTCTATGAAACCTTAGCCGATAGAGCAAGAAGAGAAGCCATTTTGCGAATGAAAGCACAGGCAAATAATTGGGGGGCTGAAAAAGTAGTAGGCCTTAGACTAGAAACTTCTTCAGTGGGAGGAAAAGGTCCTTCGGGAGAATCAAAATTAGTATCTGTTGAAGTTGTTGCTTACGGCACAGGCATCAAACAACCATGAAAGAAAAATTTACTCCTAAAAAAATTCCGGAAGGAATAAACCGAACACATGAAAGCCAAGTGAAAGACCTTGCGGCCCTAGCAATATTTTTTGGGATCATGCTACTGCTAGCTCTACTGCTAGCTTTCCTTCTAATTTTCGCCATTAATTCAAAGCTAAAAAATTTCATCAATTACCAGGAAGAAGTGGCCCTAGGTGCGCGCTATGGCCACTACCTTGGGGGCTCAAAAGGTAATCGAGATAAAAATCTAGAGACCTTCATCACCCATCTGTGGAATGGCATGCAAGATGATTCAAAATACCGCGATCTCGATTTTCAGGTTAGAGTCGTAGCAGAAGATTATTCAAATGCTTTCACCCTTCCAGGTGGAATTTTCCTTGTGACACATAAGTTCTTAGAAGAATCAAGTAGTGAAAATGAACTTGCCTTTGTGCTTTGTCACGAATTAGGCCATTTTTATCATCGCCATACGTTTTCAAATATCACCCAGCAGCTATTCATAGGTATTTCTTCTTGGGCCTTAAATATGGAAATAAAAATTGAAAAGTTATTTCAACTTATTGGCCTCAAATTTCAAAGAGATCACGAAATACAATCAGATGGATATGCACTCAGATGTGTAAATAACAATTATGGCCATGTTGCAGGTTCAAAAGATTTTTTTAGAAAAATTGGAAAATTAAAAAACTCAAAACTATCAAAGCTCACTAGCTTTTTTTCAACTCATCCACCAAGTATGAAGCGGCTTGAGTTTTTAAAAAAGCAAAGCAATAAATATGGATATAATTTTGTTGGCGAAAAAATCCCTTTGGTAGTTCATGAACTCAAACAAAAATACGCTGTTCCCTAATTTCCTGAGAAACGAACCTCATCTACCAATTTATACAATCTATCCACCATGACAATACGATCACTTGTTCTATCAAATCTAATCGATTTTCCAACTGTAAAATTGGGAAGGTCATTATCACTTTGAGCAAACATTAGAACAGGGCACTTAAAAAGTGCTGAAACTGATCCAAATCCCCTGGAATAGGCAATAGAACCCTGGGCATAAGACATTATTGATATCATTTCTTTAAATGTCGTTTGGCCGGCCAAATTTATATATTTGTTTTGATCACCCAATTGCTCTATCACCGAGTGAATATATGCTTCATCTTTAAGGCTACCTAAAAAAACAAATCTTTCCCCGTCAAAATCATTAAAGAAATCTGCCCACCAGCCAGGATCAAGCCACTTTGTATTATTTTTTGAAGTTATCCCCACAGCAAAATAGCGATTTTCAGCATGGTCCTGGTAATAGGGCTTAGTTCGACGACTTGTGATAGTTTTTCTGGATACTTTTTTCTCAAAATAATTATCCAAAAGTCTTAAATATTTCTCAGAAGAAGGAATTGTATCTGGAACTTCATAGGCATGAGTAAGAGTCCCCTTTTTAAAAAGGTGATGATAACCCACTCTATCCGTTGCTCTAAAGCACAGTCCCATCAAGGCTGCATAGTATTCATCTGGAAGGGTGAAAAAAGCGTCAATATTATAAACATGTTTCAAATTGACAGCATATTTGTGCACACCAGGTATGCTCCCCTCTTTATCAACATCAAAAGGGTATATGTCTATTTCATAGGGAATGACTTCCATCAATTCGGTATATTCTTTAGGGCATATAATACTAAATTCAATTTTGTTCTCGTCAGCGTAACATTCACACAGCTCCATAAGAAATGGAAGAGAATCTACAACACCACCAAGATCTTGAGGAAGACATACAGCTATTTTTTTCATTTGCTATACCCTATTAAATCTTTCTTGTTATTAGTCCAAAGAGTTGTGTAATAGATTACACCGTATGGAAGCACAAATAAGTTTACAACAGGAATGGCTATCAAAGTCGCAAACCCTCCTCCTGTCAAAATATATTCGATTAGGTGATTTTTAACATCAGTTTTACAAGCTGAAAAAGGAATATCGTGCCTACTCCATGAATAATCCATAAACTCAATGGATAAAAGTACAGCAGTGATAATCATACTAATGGGAGCTAGTACTGGGAACAAACTTAAAAGTAATCCAAGGGACGCCAGTACTACAATGAAGGCCACCTTTTTTATTTGATTAATAAAAGAAAAAATTGCGTTGGCCAAAATTCTCTTAAAGGTGCCACCTAAACTTTCTGGCGTCTCACCTCCCAGAATTTTTTCTACTCTATGAGAAATAGCATCATTAAATGGACTTGCTAGAATTGAAACAATGAGAACGAAGGTCCAGTTCACTATAAAAAACAACAGTACTGTTAGTATCGAAAACAAAAGGTAGTAAACAACCACTCCCCAACTCTCAGAGACGTGTCCCTTAATCCAAGTGTCTCCCCATCCCAAAATGGAGCTATAAAACCAAGACCCCATTCCAATATAAAGACCTACCCCAATGGCTACAGGAACCATGCTTAGAGCAAGAATAATTTTATCTTTGAACATCAAACGTGTAGCCTGGAAGGCACTAGGAATCATATGTTTCATTTCTTATCCCCTGGCAATTCATTGAACTTAAATTCATATAGCTCATGGTAACGATCGAGCGATGATCCATCCGGTATACTCATTACCAATTTCTCTAATTTATCCCAGCTCAGCACTTTGTCTAAATAATTATTGCCGATCTTTAACTCGCGCACCTTTACAAATTTTCTCTTAGCCTTAATTAACAAGCCGTTAGCGCCCACAGTATTTTGGTTTTTGTAATGAAGCAGGCAAGCGGCCACTTGAATAATTGCCCAGTAAACATATCTTACTGGATCATGGGCATCTTCTAACCAATGGTGCTCTAGTGCTTCATGACATTCCCAAAATTTTTCCTCATTAAATAGTTCTACGCCCTTTCTAACTCGGTCAATATATTCTGGCCCAAACCCAAGATTTTCACTCATAACTTAAGCCAAAATAGAGTAGCCAGAATCGATGTATAAAATTTGACCAGTTACATTTTTTGAAAGATCACTTCCTAAATAGAGAGCTGTGCCAGCAACATCTTCAGGCGTCACATTTCTATGAAGTGGGGCCCTCTCCTCAACAGTCTTTAGAATACTTCTAAAGCCAGAGATTCCACTTGCAGCCAGTGTTTTAATTGGTCCTGCTGAAATACAATTAACTCTAATTGATTCCTTTCCAAGATCATCTGCAAGATATCTAGCTGATGCTTCCAGAGCGGCTTTGGCCACTCCCATCATATTGTAATTTGCCATAACCTTTTGAGAACCGTGATAGGTCATGGCCATTATTGATGCATCTTCATTAAGTAACTCTTTTAGTGCATTGGATACTCCTAAAAGAGAGTATGCCGAAATATCACAAGCAAGAGAAAAACCATCTCTAGATGTTTCAACAAACCTACCTTGAAGATCATCTCTATTAGCAAACGCTAATGAGTGAACTAATATATCAAATTTTCCCCATTTCTCTTTTACCATCTTTGCCATATTTTCAATGTGTTCATCACGACCTACATCGAGCTCACACAAAAAATCTGCATCCACTTCTTTTGAAAGTGGCTCAACTCTTTTGTAAAGAGCATCATTTAGATAAGACATGGCAATGCTGGCCCCATTTTCTTTAAAGGCCTTAGTTATTCCCCAGGCAATTGATCTCTCATTGGCCACGCCAAGAATCAGTGCCTTTTTTCCTTCTAGTAATCCCATATTGTCCTCCGCCACACTATGTGGGCTTATGCTCGTTTTAATCTTAGGAGTTTATTATTATTTTGAAGACTTTGGTAAGTAAATCAGCACACCAAAGCTTTGCTGTGCGAAACAAACAAAAAAAGCCCCTCGGGGTGAGGGGCGGGGTTCGACATTGGGGACTCTTACCTTCTCAGGGGAGCCTTTTATTATTAAAGTCCGTAGAATAAAACTTTTGCTTGGCGTGAGTTATCAAATACTGCTGTTTCAGTGTCGCCAAATACTTCGATTGATCTGATACAACGGTTTGCTCCTCTAAGGTCAATCCATCTTGTTGAAGATCCTGGTGCATAAAACTCTCTGATATTGAGATTTTGTGAGCCACCATTTTGAAAGTTTAGAGTTACATAATCAATTTCTGCCCCGTAGCGTAAAGCATGCATTTTTACTTTAGAAACTCTTTGGTTTGCGTAAGTTGCACAGCTTGGAAGTGAAATACGATCGTAATCTTTCCAATCAGCTAGTGAAGTTGCACCAAGAAAAGTAGTCGCTCCAAGGTAGTTAAGTCTTGGGTAGTGAGCTCTTAGTGGAAAAACGTAAATTCGTCTAGCTGGCCTTGCAACTACATGTGGTCTTGGTCTTACAACTACAACTGGTCTTCTTCTTGGATGCTTTCGCTTAACGATAATGACCTTTTTTGGTCTACGTGGTCCTGGTTTTACAATAATAACTTTCTTAGGTCTTTTAGGACCTCTTTTTACGATTACAACTTTTTTCTTCTTAGGTTTCCGGTGACGTGCACTGGCATCAGTCCCTGAAAATACAAATGTAATGGCAATTAATGCTGCTAAAAATTTCATCTTTCTTCTCCTGTTTATTTTTCGACTTCCTCTCTAAAAGCCTTTTGATGTTTGTAGTTATAGGGAGCCGAAGGCTACGGGTAAACTAAAAATAAACAAATAATGATTCCAAGATTTACTATTAGTAAACTCTGATTGTAAATAGCTGATATTAATAAGGTTGATAACGTAATTTTTAGACACTATTATCATTTGTCCGATAATTTTTATCCAGGAGCAGGTCATGGCCACTGAATTTCCTACAGAAAAATCTCTCATTCCTAGTCACCTGCGTGATCTAAAAGCCTACCAAGCTGGAAAGCCAGTGGAAGAGTTAGCGAGGGAAATGGGACTGGAAAAAATCTCAAAACTAGCTAGTAATGAAAACCCACTTGGACCCTCCCCATATGCAATTAAAGAAATGACTCAAGGTCTTTGGAATTTGCACAATTATCCTGACATGCATGCCTTTAAACTCACTTCAATGCTGGCAAAACTCTATAACCTAAAAAGAGAAAATATTATTTTGGGTAATGGTTCCGAGGGAATCATGTCATATATTTCACGCGCTTTTATTCAACCAGGTGATGAGGTTCTAACAAGTGAGCACACTTTTGTGGGCTTTTACATTGTTGCCAGAGCAAGTGGTGCTAAATTAAAGACAGTTCCTCTAACAAGTGATTACCGCTTTGATGTTAAGGCACTTGCAAAAAATATTACCCCGAAAACAAAAATAATCTATATTGCCAATCCAAATAACCCTACTGGAACCTATATTACCAAAAGAGAATTTGATGAACTCTTAGAAGCTGTTCCTAAAAATGTTTTAATCATTCTAGATGAAGCCTATTATGAATTTGCTAAACAAAATCCTGACTATCCCGATTCCATGGACTATCGCTATGATAATTTTATAATTCTAAGAACCTTCTCCAAGGCGTATGGTCTTGCAGGAATCAGAGTTGGATATGGATTTGCCCATGAGAATTTGATCTCAAATTTAAAAAAAGTAAAACTCCCTTTCGAGCCCAATTTAATTGCACAACTTGGAGCATGTGGAGCTATCCATGATCAACCTCACTTAGAGAGAACTCTTCGAAATAATAAAAAAAGATCCAATGAAACAAAAAAATATTTGAAAAAAAATGGATTCGATCCCATTGACTCAGTAACTAACTTTATTCTTTTCAAAGTTGGCACTGAAGAGAAAGCGAATTTTCTTTTTGAAGAATTGTTAAAACTGGGTGTGATCATTAGGCCCATGAAGGCCCATGGGATGCCCGAATATGTAAGAGTATCAATAGGAACAAAATCTGAAATGAACCACTTCTTTGATAGTATGGATATCGTTCTTAAAAAACTTTAATGACTGCACTGCTAAAAAATACAATTCTCACCTACTTACTTCTTGGATTCGCCATTTGCGCAGCTTATTTTCAGATCCAATTCCTCTGGATTCCATTTTTTGCGCTAGCATTGATACTAGGTCTAGCACAAAAACAAATCCAGCCAATAGGTATTGTCAGTATTGTTGTTTACATATTATCAGCAATTTATTTACAAAGAAGTTGGAACGATCTCACGTTCAACCCTCTTCCCCCTATGATTTTCTTTGTCATTTCCACAAAATTTTATTTCCACAAGATTCCTGGTATCACAGCTTTTGGTTACGATCCCCATTTTAAAAGAGACGAAAAATCTAGTGAGTTTGAACTTCTATTTTGGTTTGATAAACCGCTCATTGGTCTATTGTTTTTTGCATTTATTGAAACAACAGCTGCAATCGATTTACCACTATCCGAACAGATAAAGTCTTTTCTCATTGCCTATATTGCAGTCCTTGCTGTCCTTCTCCCAATTGGACTTTTAATTAAATACATCTCCTTCAATCCTAAATGGGAAAAGAAATTTAGTATTTGGGCCGTCAGAAATTTACTGTTTACCTGCGTAAGCGAAGAGATTTTGTTTCGAGCATTTTTTATAGGAGTTCTCTTAAAAATTGTACCTATAGGTGAATACCAGGTTGTAGCTATTTGCCTCACATCAGCACTATTTTTTGCTCTCACTCATTTTAAAGGCGGGATTTCTTATATTGCCCTCTCATTTCTGGCAGGAATTGGTTATTCATGGGTCTATATTCAAACTGGGAGAATTGAATGGCCGATTCTTTTACACTTTTTAATCAACACTACACATATAGGGCTATTTACTTATCCACATAATTGCAGGAAATGGCGCATCTCATAACCTTATTTTTATACTTTAATTAACTTTGAAGGTAACTCGCGACTCGACTCATCAAGGCGATAAAATTTAAGAAGTAATTTGTTGGCAATATAAATAATCACAATATTTAAAAAAATTGTCCCAAATAATAGATAGCTCCTTGCCGGTACATATCCAAAGTGGGTAAATCTATAAGTAACGACCTGTGATATTAAAGATGTTAAGATTAAGTTCCCATTACTAAGCTTAAAAGCAAAAAACTCAACGCCTGCCCCCAATAAACCTACAATAAACAGACCAAAAAATAAAAATAGAAATGAACCTGGGTAGTAGAAAAAAGCAAGAATCCCTGGAAGAAAAATTTTGTGTAAATTAGATAAATCAGCACTCAAATGAGGAGGTTTACTAATCTCGCGATCATAAAAGCTTGTTCCGAAGTTATGATATTTTTCTTCCCAAGCTTTTGCCCATAGATCCCAACCGCGTTTGGGGTAGCTTATCACGGCCATAACCCCCTCTATACCAACCCATCTATCAATGATGAGGTTTGAATGAATATTGAATATCTTTAAATTGTGAACTGCTGACTTAATATTCTCTTTGAAGTTAGTTTGAGCTGGCTCAATTACTTTGATTGGTTTGATTGATTTTGATATTTGTGTTGCTACGACTTTATCTCTAAATCGAAAGTGTCTTAGCTTATTTACAAAGGACACTGAACTAAGAAAGAGAGCTAAAAATAAGACTGTGG
>Ga0257117_1000910_pt1 | contig 19803 bp, 21 predicted proteins | sample SI112_135mmetaG_FD_190157 | JGI IMG/M metagenome (GOLD analysis project Ga0257117, IMG submission 190157) | Marine microbial communities from Saanich Inlet, British Columbia, Canada - SI112_135m | ecosystem: Environmental > Aquatic > Marine > Inlet | place: Canada: British Columbia | collected... | reverse complement strand
AATATTCAAGGGAAGTGGCCTTAAAAGCTAAAAGGTAAAAAACTCGATTTTCACCAATTGGAACTTCAAGGCTTGCAGTGCCACCAGAGGTAATAAATTGGCTGGCTACGGCAGCAGTCGCAACAACAGAGCCCGCATTATTAACACATTGGTTACCGCCACCACCTTCCCAATCAGCAAGAATTACAAAGCAGTCAAAATCGGCAATATTAGTTGGATCTGTTTGGCCCCAAAAATGCTTAGTAGGTTTCTTTGAGCTAGTCCTAGATTGTGATGACTTAGGAATTGTAATGGAAACTAAGGCCATTTTTTATCTTCACTACCTCTTGAGCAAGAAGCTAGCAAAGCAGTAATAATTAGAAGTAGCGGTAAAAGCTTTCTCATATTTTATCCATTTATACTTTTTGTAATTTTCTGATAAATTATATTAAAGCACATCTTGCTTCGCTTCATACAGCACCATTATGGGAATACTTGAGTAATAGAATTGGGAATTATGGAAGAGAGGATTAAAATTCAAGTGGAAACAATTAGTGGGAATCCCACTAGTGGTGAAATTATGATAACAAAGCTTAGTAAGAACCAGAGAATGAAAACTGCTTTTAAAAAATTGTTTTTTTTTGGGGGGATCGCTATTTTTAGTGTTTTTCTACCAGTGCTTCATTTTTTTCTGGTGCCTCTATTTCTTATTTTGGGTATCGTTTTTGGAGTGAAAAGTTACCGTGTGGATTCGTGTCTTGTGAGTGGAAATGGAAGTTGCCCACATTGCAAAGAGGGTATCAATTTCAAATCAAATGATTTAGTGTGGCCCATATTGGTGAAATGTCATAAATGCTCTAGAGACTTAAACATTTCTATGGCTACTTATAATTAAACTAAAATATTATCGATAGGAATAATCATGGAACAACAATTACTTGAAGTCTTCAACAAGCAAAAAGAAAATCGTTGGGCAATTTCTCAAACGGGTGCAGAGGATCGAATAAATAAGTTAACTAGTCTTAGAGACTCTATTATTGCAAGACAAGCTGAATTGCAGCAGGCTATTTATGATGACTTCGGAAAAAATCCTTCAGAGACGGACTTAACAGAAGTATTTCCAACAATTTCAGAGATAAACCACACTATTTCTCACCTGCGTTCCTGGATGAGACCGACAAAGGTTAAAACTCCTCTAACTTTGTTTGGAACCACAAGCTATGTTCGATATGAGGCCAGGGGTCTGGTACTAATTCTCTCGCCTTGGAACTATCCATTTAATTTGTTGATTAATCCACTTGTTGCTGCAATCGCAGCTGGCAACTGTGTAATTGTTAAACCCTCTAGTAAAGTTCCGCATACCTCCAAATTTATTAAAAGTTTTCTTGGTGATTTATTCGACGAAAATGAAGTGGCAGTATTTGAAGGAAGCTCACAAGTATCAAATAAACTTTTAGAATTTCCATTTGATCATATATTTTTTACAGGAAGTCCAAGAATTGGAAAAGTTGTAATGGAAGCTGCTTCTAAAAACCTAGCGACAGTGACTTTGGAGCTGGGAGGTAAATCTCCAGTAATTGTTGATCAGAGTGCTGACCTAGAAAAGGCCGCTGAGAGAATTATGTGGGGGAAATTTATTAATGCAGGACAAACTTGTGTGGCACCTGACTATCTTCTCATTCATAAATCTCGTGAGAGTGAGTTTATCTCTCGGGCAAAAAAAATCATTGCCGCAAGATATGGAGAGACTGAAACCGATAGAAAGGAAAGTAAGTGTTTTGCCAGATTAGTGAGTGAGGGAAGTCTGACAAATTTAAAAGCAATACTCGATAAAAGTGTAGAGCAAGGTGCAAAAATAGAAATTGGTGGAGAGTTTGATCAAGACTCCAGGTTTCTTTCTCCAACGCTTTTGTCAGGAGTTAAAAATGATTCCTGCATTATGGAAGATGAAATTTTTGGACCCATACTCCCCATAATCACCTATGAGAAGACGGATGAAATTTTTGACATTATAAGACAAAGAGAAAAACCTCTCGCTCTCTATATTTTCAGTGAAGATGAATCAAAAGTTGAAAAAATAATGTCAGGAACGACTGCTGGTGGGACTTGTATAAATTCTCTTATTCTCCACTTGGCCAATCCTGATCTTCCTTTTGGGGGAGTAGGTAATAGTGGAATGGGTAATTACCATGGGCTTTTTGGTTTTAGGACCCTCTCGCATGAAAGGGCCGTGCTAAAACAAACTAAAATTTTCGATTCACTTAAGCTTTTTTACCCACCTTACACCCCTACAGTGAAGAAGATGATCCAATTTGCTACTAAGTATCTCTAGCGAAAAGACGCTGTGCATGTCGGTTTTTTTTGTCAAAGAGAACTTCAGTGCATACAATTCATGAGTGGGACCTAAAGGTATTTTAAAACTTTCATTTTCATTTTTGCTTCTTCTACTATTTGGAAGTTACACCTATCACTATCTTGAAGGCTGGGGCCTTCTAGATTCTCTTTACATGACCTTTATTACTCTTAGTACAGTCGGTTACGGAGAAGTTCATGAGTTAAGTGATAGTGGAAGAATTTTTACCATGTTTTTGATTCTGGGAGGAGTTGGGCACATGGCCTACTTCATGGCAGTTATTTTTCACCTCATTATCGATATGAGGTTTAATACATTTTTTAGGAGAGACAAAATGAGTAAGTCCATCGAAAAGCTAAAAGGTCACACAATTATTTGTGGATACGGGCAAATGGGAAAACTTATCTCTGAGGAGATGATAAAAAATCATCACCCATTTGTAATCATCGATAGTAATTCTGAGTTAGAAGAGGAATTAAAAAAAGCTGGGGTGTACTACGTTATAGGAAATGGTTCTGATGACTCTATTCTGGAAACAGCAGGAATTGATCGTGCAGCTAGCCTGGTAACTACTGTCACAAATGACTCTGAAAACGTATTTATTACCTTAACTGCAAAAACTCTCAATAAGGATATTAGAATTATTTCGAGAGTATTTGATGACTCTACAATACCTAAACTTAAAAAGGCTGGTGCTTTCAAAATCATTTCGCCTTATGCACAGGCTTCACAAAAGATGGCACAAAGCATTATTAATCCAGCTGTTGACGATTTTCTTGAAGTCATTTCTAACGAAGGAAGAACTGAGTACCGAATTGCAGATATAATAGTAAAAGATAAAATGCAATGTGCAGGAAAGGCCTTAAAAGATATCAAACTTAAAGAACAAGGTGTCATTATTGTAGGTATTCGAAGAGAAAATGGTGAAAGAATATTTGCACCTCATAAAGATGTCACTATTGAGCTTGGTGATCAACTTATTGCCATGGGCTCCGGAGCGAATTTTACAGAGCTAATAAGCTCAATGACACAAGAAAACTAATTTTTAGTTGTAGAAAATACAATACCGTCTAAAAACTCTTTTGAGTATTTAGCAGCGGAGCTTAAAAAAAGAAAATAGACTCAATCTTTAATTAAATCCAGGCCTTTTTTTTCAAAGACTTCTCGATGGATGAGCTCATCTGGTTCGTAGATATCAGCAGCTCGTCCAATTATAGATGGATTTATAGCTTTGACAGTTGCTTCATCACGACCATCATAATTTATAGAGTTAAGCACATACCTTAAGGTATTTAGTCTTGCTCTTTTCTTATCATCACTTCTAATTACGATCCAGGGGCAATCAGGAGTATCAGTAAAGAAGAACATGCTTTCTTTGGCCTCTGTATATTTTGACCACAGACTGAGGGAAGCTATATCCATAGGGCTGATTTTCCATTGTTTAAGGGGATCTAAAATTCTTCCAATGAATCGTCTCAGCTGTTCTTCTCTGCTCACTGAAAACCAGAATTTATAAAATGTAATTCCACTGCTGATGAGCATTCTTTCAAAATTTGGTGTTTGAGCTACAAAATTCATATATTCGCGCTCGCTACAAAAGTCCATTACCTTTTCAACGCCTGCTCTATTATACCAAGATCGGTCAAATAAGACGATTTCACCATGAGTTGGAAGTTGTGAAATATAGCGCTGAAAATACCACTGTCCCTGTTCTACATTTGTGGGTTTTTCGAGTGCCACAACTCTTGCCCCCCTGGGATTCAAGTGTTCTGTAAATCTTTTAATGGTACCACCTTTCCCGGCAGCATCTCTTCCCTCAAAAACCATGACCAAGCGGTTTCCCGTTTTTTTAAACCAGTTTTGCATTTTAACAAGTTCAACTTGGAGTAGTTTTTTATCTTTTTCGTATTCAACACGTCCCATTTTCTTTTTATAGGGATAGTGAGCACTGATAATATCGTTTTTTCCAGCACCTTTAATTTTATTGATAATTTTTTTTGGAACGAGTTCTTTTTTGATCAGATAATCATACAAGGCTTCATCGCCATCTTGTGCATGTATTCTTATTTCTTTAACTAAGTCTTCTATTTCTATTCTTCCTTGCTATAGCGATATACCACTATTTTACACAATATTGGCCAATAAATATTAAAGAGAAACTATTTCCAGGGCTAATCACCGAAGCCAAAATAAGTTGGCGCAATTGAAAAGATCAAAGTAAAGACGATTCATAAGATCTTGAAAACATGAATGATCGATGAAAATTATTTAGGGCCAGATTCTCATATGTTACTATTTGCCTTGGTAGGGAAAATGAACTCTGATCAGTTTGGGATGACAAATGTCAATGTTGAAGCGATTAAAAAAAGATGGAGCTGATGGCTTTAAAAAAATGGTGAAAACTATTGAAACCATCGATCCCACAAAGCAAAGAGATGTGGTAACTGCAGGAATTCTTGAAGATGCCAATTATATGATGTGGGTTCAAAAAAACTTAATAGATATTGGTGATGTTTTAGGACTTTCAAGTGAAGAGTTCCAAACTCTTGTTGATCAAACTCCAAACTTCCCATTGATTTTAAATATCGCTTTTAGAAATCACCAGCTAGAAGAAAAAATGCTTTCTTTGATTGATTTAAAGCAAAGGAAAAAATATGAAGAAGAAAAAGAATATACACTGAGTGTTACAGTATCCCAACAAAGAAGTGCTCAAATAACATTGCTAGAAAGAGTCAGGCACCTGCAAGATCAGGGATTAATTAACTCTATTTTTTGGAAGTTTCCCAGCACTGATGTTCTCTATGGAAAATGTGCATTACCCTCAGATGGTGTATGGTCACAAAAATTTGAAAATGGATCTCCCAGTGCAGTAGGTCCTCTTGCTCTTTATGAAAGGCATGGCAATTGGGTTCATTTCTTTCCCGATGGTTCTATTATGGCCAAAGGAGGCTATCTTCGAGGGCAAAAAAGTGGAAAGTGGGAGTTCTATTCTCCTGCGGGTGAATTGGTTGCCCAGGGCCTGTATGAGTCTGACCATAAAAAAGGGGAGTGGCTTATTTGGGACGATGACGGTAAATTGATAAAACAAAAAGTGGCTTAAGTATTATTGATAGAGACAGGATTCCAATCTCTTTTGACAAGCATCATGCTGCCTTGAAAGTCTTTCTACATATTTTGCCCGTTCAAGTAATTTTCTCATCTGGTAGTTAAAAGGTATAAACCTATCTTTTTCAGTTAGTTTACAAGTGATGGTAGGAAAAATAGTCTTTGCTCCTTCAACATCATAAACAACTTGTTTTTTTATCTGACGACAAGACATTTTGGGCTTAACAAGGGAAAAGTATTGCATATGGTCTTCATCAGAAAATTGATTCTTCTTTCCCCTTATACCACATTTCATTTTACTGATCTTGGACTTACAGCCTGCTATTCCATCAATATACTTTTGCCCCGGCTTAAGGTAATCAAAGAGTTTTTGTAATCCGACCTTGTATTTTATAAAGTCAAAGATGATATCTTTCCTTGCACATCTAATCAGTGATGTCGCAAATTTTCTAGCTCCAATATTGTATTTGAAATGACCAATACCATAGCAGTATAAGCTTTTTGGGATACTCTTTACGTGGGGAAGCTCTGATAATGGAGCATATATATTACAGCCCTCGTTATTTCTCAAAGATTTTTGGTCCTGACTAATACAGTTCTTTGGCGTGCAAAACCCATTGAGGTAATATGCCGTCTTGCTTGAGTATGCCAACTTACACTTTTGAAGAGCAAATGCGTTGGAAGCTCCTAAAATAATTATCATGGTAAATAATTTGATCAAAAAATTCTCCTATGACTATATTATGAATTTTAAACATAATTTGCAAAGAAAGGTGTTTGCTCTAAATAATCTATTTCTGAGTATTTCAGTTTGGATTGGTTCTAAGACTTGCATAAAATTTAGAAATGTGGAAAACTCATTTTTTTAGCCCCACTAGTGCAAGAACTATTAATCTTGTTAACTCCTATTTCAATGGATATTGGCAGTAAAGTAATGGTAGTTACCCTACTTTGCAGAACTCTGGCTCTTCAATAAATTAACCTGTTAGAGTTAGCCTTTGTTATAATTGTGTATATTAATTAGACACCATCAGTAATGTTTTCTAAAGACCAGCTTCGAGTAGATTTAAACTCTTGATGATACTAAAATTACCTACTTTCTATAACATGGCTGGGGGGCTGACTTGAAATTTACTTTCATCTCTATTTTGGTATTTTTGACGTCTGGCTTGGTCTTTGCTGGATCTGATAGTGCAGGAGGTGGCGGATCACAAAAAATGAAGTCCCACAGATTTTCAAAAGATCCAATCAGAAAAATTAGTTTAAAAAAATCCATAACTCTTTTAAGAGAAAAATTAAATGAAAATCTTCTAAAAGAATGTGATGTCATTGAGCCATTTTACCTGCCAATATATAAAGATTGTAAGTATCCAAAAAGCTTTACCACGGCGGTTTTAGATGATTTGAATAGGCTTGAAGCGATGAATGATTTTTTCTTTTTGAAGAAACATTTCAGTGTTGGATTTCAAGGTATTTATTCTCATACTCCGAGTTCTCACTCAGCATTTACCAAAAAACTTCCTGGTTCAGCAATTTACTTTGGTAAAAGTGTGCGGAAGACCATGCTCAAAAAATATCAATTTGCGAAGTTGATTTTACATGAAATATTGCATCATGTTTTACTGGGTAAACTTGGCTCAGATGAGGCCTTAATTGAAGATGTCGCAGAGGATATTATTCTAAATAAAGGCCTTCGAAGTTCAGGTCTAAAGACTAAAATTTCGGAGCAATTTTTCTATCAACGAAATCACACCAAAGATTACCAAGACCAAGCATTGAAATTTGTTAAAGTGGAGAAGAATTTTTTTGAAAGTCTATCAAGTCTGCTAGGTAGAGAAGTGGCTTTTGAGAATTTTTCATGGAGTGATCTAAAGTTTATTTTAGATGAAAGGCTGGGACATTCTTTAAAAATATTAGCTCCATCTGGAGTTCCAATAGGTGGATTTAGGTTTTCTAGTAAAGGGATTATTACATCAGCCTATTTATGTGACTCAGGGATATTTTGTCATATAACAGAAATAGAATCTACAAAATGGAACATTTCATTATTAAAGACTAATTTAATAGAGACTGCCTCTATTTATTCAACTGCCTATTCCTTTCAAAGTGATAATATCTTTTATAGAAGTGCTCAAACTTCGAGTGATGCACATTATTCAATTGTCATGAAATATCTATTTGGCGAAGTTCCTTCAACCCTTGCACTTTCTTATCCTGGCATTAATGCTTTAATCGATCAAACCAATGAAGTAGTACATAAGTCAGATGGAATTATTTTTTATCGTAGAAGCCTAGGCGAAATTCAATTTTCTGTAAGTGTTGATCTGATGGGGGAAGTCACCTCTATTAGCTTCACATCTAATATTGGATTTTCATCAAATTTGATGGGCCTGTGGTCACAACTTTACCTTTTTGATTCAAGCCTTGAAGTTGGTAGCCCTACAATGAATTATATGATGAGATGTATTTTAAAGGGAGAGAATAGGAAGTCTTGCCAAGTGATATATTAGTCTAGTTACTTGATTTTCTTTTTCTTTTTCTTTTTTTTCGGGCCCTCTTTTTTTGTCTTTCATCCAATTTCATATGGCGATCGAATAATCTTGAAGCCTTTGTCTCTTTGCGCTTTTTTTTCTCTGGGGATTTGGCTCTTTCACTACTGTCTTGTACCCTGCCTATCCTATTAACTGCCCCTTCCCATCTCTTCTCAGGCTTGCTCTTGCCCTGTCTAAACTCTCTTCTTTTTTGCCTCTCACTTAGCTTTATAGACCGGCTGAAAGCTTTTCCAAGTCTCTTTTCACGCCTTGCCTTTTTCTTGGGATCAGTTGTGGCTTCAAGTCTTGTGGCCTTTTTATCAAACCGGTTAAAACTCCGCCCCCACCGTTTTCCCTGTCTATGTGAGAGACCCTCTTTCTTTTTCTCTGCACGCGATTTTCCCAGTCTAGATTCTCTTCTTTTTTGTCTGTCACTGAGCTTGATATGTCGGCCGAAGGCCTTTCCAAATCTATTTTCACGTCTTGTCTTTTTCTTAGGATCAGTTGTGGCTTCAAGTCTTGCAGCTTTTTTATCCATCCGATTAAAACTCCTGGCCCACTTTTTATCTTGCCTTTCTTTTAGTCGAGCTTTTCTTTCTTCAACTTTTTCAGCATTTGCTTCAACCGGTTGGTAAATAAATAGTATTGAACATAAAAGAACTAGAACCACCTGATTTAAATTCATTTAACTGCCCCCCTATTTATTAATTGATTATATAGGTTATCGGCTGACTGAAAGAATATATTTATGTAAGGTCATATTTTTCTAGGGAGTTATTTATGGAGCCTGCATCAATTGTTTACCTCGAAATTCCGGCACCTGAGCCTAAAAGATCTGCTGAATTCTATCAAAGTCTCTTTGGTTGGGATGTAAGCTCCAGTAACCTAACTGATAAGCAGTACTGGATCTTTCGTTGTGGTGAAGGACAGTTGATGGGAGCCTTCGACTCAACAAAAGTTGTTTCTTCAGATGGAGTCATTCTCTATATTAAGGTGGACGATATTGAGAGGGCCCTTGCGAAGATTAATTCTCAGGGTGGTGAAACTATCAGTGGGCGTTCGGAGATTGGGGGCGGCTTTGGTTACTCTGCCATGTTTCGAGACCCAAATGGAAACACCATTGGGCTTTGGGCCAAGGAGTAATTACCTACGAGATGCGTTATTTGGGAATTGGATCATAATTTTAAGTTTCTTGTAGGCGTGTTTTGATCTTTATGTTAGCAATGCAGTATGACCTCATCGGAGTTATTCTAGTATGCGACCATTAAATGCGCCTTGCGTCTTTTTGCTACTTCTTTCTACTACCACTCTACACGCAGTGGTAAACAAAATAGATATTCGTGTTGAACCATCAGAGTTTAGATCTCACCTTCAAATTGAAGACAAATTTGAATTTTCTTGGGCCAAGGCAAGTGTCAATGGGCAGCCTGAAGCCGCAGCCGAGCTTTCGACCAGAGGCAATTCTTGTCTTGGGGCACCCAGGAGATGTTTTAAAATAAAATTTGCTGAGGATATACGACTTAAAATAAGCGAAACCAAATTTTGGGAAGTGAAGAACTTCAATTTGACTAGTATGTGGCAGGACAATGGATATATTAATCACAAGATTGGTATGGGCCTGGCCAAAAAATTAAAGCTTTTAAGCCTTAAAAATACTTATGTTCTTTTGACTGTGAATAAGAAGCCTTATGGCCTCTACATAGCACTCCAAAAACCTACCAAAAATTTAAAAACTTCACCTTATGTGGCCAGAAGACGCGAAGAGGGTGAAGCGGACACTAAGAAATACCGGTCTAAAATTGCCGGCTCATACTCCGAGGCTGATTTCATCACTGCCTATGAGTCAATGTATGAAAGAATACAAAATAGAAACGACGAAACTCTCTACGGCTTTTTGAAAGAGAGACTCAATATAGAAAATTATTTTAAGCTACTGGCCCTGCATACATTGCTCCGAAACGGAGATTATACAGATGAGCTCTTCTTTTATGCGAGGCCCCTAGAGCAGACACAGGGAAAAATCTATTTTGATATACTGCCATGGGACTTTGAGGACCTATTCTCTTCACCCCATGATGGAAAGCCAAACAAGAAGGCGGGGAAGAAGGGTTATTTTAAAAAAACCATTCTCTATTCTTTCGAAGATCCACTAGATATGGCAATAGCAAGAAACTCTAGCTTGTACCGTAAATTTTTGGCCCGCGCTAAAAATACACTTGAAATAGAGCTCACTGATGAAGTCATTGATCAGGTGATCAAAAAAGTTCACTCAAAAATAACACCATATCTCGACTTCCCAGGCGTTTACAGCGCTTCTAAAAGAGATGAGATCCATGATGACCAGGTTTACTCAAAAGGTTATATTTTAAACCTGCTCGAAAAAAGAAAGTCTGAACTTAAAAGTAGAAGAAAATTATTACTTAGAAAAATATAAGGAGAGTAAAAATGAAATTGGTACTATTAGTTTCTCTAATATTTTCATCAAGCGTATTTGCTGGTGGAATTTGCGACAGAGGCGAAGATGTAAGAAACAAATTATTAAAAAATCTTGGAATGAAAAGATGTGCTGATGTTACAGCAAAAGACCTTGAAGAGGTTACAGATCTAGTGATCATTTATGATTGGGGAAATCACAAAGGTGATAAAACCAAAATGAAAACGATTACTAAAGAAGATCTTGCAGGACTTGTTAATTTAAACGAGCTCGTTATCCAATTTTCTGAAATTGAATCCCTTGCAGAAGATACTTTTTGGCACCTTAAGAACTTAAGAATGTTAGATTTTTCTCATAACCTACTTAAAAAATTTCCTAAGAAATTATTCGCAGGACAAAAAGATCTAAGATATCTTGAGCTTGACTCTAACCCTATGGAAGGCGGAAAATTTCCAGTGGGACTATTTAAAGGACTTGAGTCAGTAGTTGAATTGGATCTAGATGAATTGGGTCTTACTGAAATTCAACCAGGACTATTTTCTGATCTCGGAAATCTAAAGTCTCTAGATTTAACTGAAAATGAATTAAATACATTTTCAGCTGATTCCTTTATGGGTCTTAGAGCACTTGAAGAGCTTGAGATACAAGGTAATCCACTTAAAGGACTTGATAAGAGTGTTTTTTCAAAATTTCCTAAGGGAACAGTTGTTTACGAATGGGAATAATAGTTTAATTATTTAGAATTAGGGGCCCTGAGCATAGGGCCCTATCCTTGTCTTTTATTCCTTCAAATATTCAGCTTGTTGCTCATATCCGACCAGATTGGACAGGTACATTGGTCCATACCATCCCTAGATAATAATCTGAGTTAAGAACTATAAAAATAAAGCCGAAATATTGTTTAGAACCTAACAGGTGTATTAAAAATGATATTTTTTAAAAAAACCATTCAGCTTATACTCACAATGTTTTCGCTTACATTTAGCCTGTATGCAGGAGGCAACTTCGATAAGGCTTTAGGTGCACAAAGTAAGGGGTACTATTTTGAAGCAATCCAGTACTACAGACTTGAGCTGAAAAGGCATCCTGAAAATCACCAGGCCCGCTCGAATATGGCCGTATCGCTTTTTCAAGTTAATGATTTGAAAAAAGCAGAAATGGAAATGAAAAGAAGTTTAAAGGGAAATCCATTTTCAGTTGATTCAAATTACAACTTAGGACTGATGCTAAAAAAACTTGGACGTTTCAAAGAAGCCATTACTAGATTAGAGTATGCAAAGAGATTAAGACCCTCATTTTTTGAGTCTTACTCTCAATTAGCAGATCTTTATGAAAAGGTTGAAAACTACGCGCACGCAGAAAGCACATATTCTGAAATGTTAAAGATGAAGCCAAAAAATCCCTCTCTTTTATTTAAGTTTGCCAACTTCTTAGTAAGAGCGACAAAGTATCTTGAAGCCGATAAAAGGTTTGTACAAGTGCTAGGTCTAGCAGGGACTGATTTTAATTACAATTTTGCTTATGCACTCTTTCTCGATCACAAGATCGATAGGTCTGAAGAGGCAATTAAACGATATAAAATAGCACTTAAGCTAAAACCGGGCCATGTTGATTCCAGGTTAAATCTTTCTTTAAGGCTAGCAAAAGCAGGAAAAGTAGATGAAGCCAAAAAGAATTTAAAAAAATTGATTGGAAAGTATGCACCGAAGTCACCACATGGGTATTTCCATCTGGGAAGATTATATAAAGATGAAAGTCATTACAAAAAAGCTATTGGACTATTTAACAAGGCCATTGCCTTAGATCCTGGTGGTAAAAAGCCATATGAAGAAAAAGCTTCAATTTATGTTGTTCAGAAAAAATATGATTTAGCGGCAGCTCAATATTTGAGCATTTCTAATTTTGATCCCAAGTATATAAAATCCTATCTTTTTAGAGGATGGGCATTTGAAACGATGGGAAATCCTCAGGGGGCCCTTAGTTTGTATCAAGAAGCACAACAAATCTCACCTCTAGATTTAGATGTGAATTTAAGTTTGGGTAATATATATTTCACCATGAATAGGAAGAAAGAGGCCATCACAGCTTATTCAAAAGTATTGAGCATAGTGGATACTCATGAACTTGCTAGATATAGATCTGGAGTTTTAAATTTCAAGATGGGTGACTACGATGCTTCAAAAGATCATTTTGAGAAAATAGCAAGTGAGTCAAAGTTCTACCAAGTGAGCCGTGAGTATATTAGCGACAAATCGAGACTTCCCTCCTCAACAGATTAAAAGACTCAGGTTCTCACTATTTTCTTACTGGCCTGTAATCTGCTCTATGAGATAAAATATGTTTAATATACTTTGAAAGGAAGTGGTATTTTGAACATATATACGATTTCTAAATTATGGATTTGGCTTACAATTGCTTTATCCAGTGGAGCCTTGTTATCAGCTGAACACATCGTTAGTTCTGGAGAGTCTTTGATGACAATTTCACATAGGTACTACCAAACACACAAGTGTTGGCGTCTAATTCGTGATGAAAAAAAACAAAAAGTTGTTGGCGAGAGTATTGAAGTTGGCCAAAAACTATTTATTCCCGAAAAATCTGAATGCGCATTACTTCAACCTTGGATTTTAAAGGCTTCATCAAGTGCGGGTTTAGTTAAAAATAAGAAGAAGGTATCAATTTTAGAAAAAGAAGATCGATTTATTATTTTCAATGAAAAGGGCGAGGGTTTTAAGATGAAGCCACTTGCCAAAAGAAAGCCACTGAAAAAACAACTCAAAAAAACTGTAATAGAGAAGAAGTTTCATCAAAAAAATTATGAAATTCAAATTGCAGCCTTTAGTACTTGGGATGAAGCCTATTTTTTCAAGAATCAACAAGAGAAAAAAATCCAAGAAGATATGAGAATTAATAGACCTATGGAAGGAGAAAAAATCAAGTGGTATCGTTTGAAACTTGGACATTTCTTAAATTCAAAACAGGCCATGAGTTTTGCAAATAAAATGGGTTTTAGTAAGCAGTATCCAGGATTCTTCATTACAAAAGGCGATGGTAGCGGGATTGGTAAATAGTACTTATTCGCTAATCTTTTTCCAAACGGCATCTTTAAAAAAATAGATTTTCGTAGGAGTGGGATAACCTTGCTGGATTTCTCCCGATTCACTGACTGCTGGCGCCCCCATTTTATATTCTAGAGTTCCAGTCACTTCAACATCCACCTTACTGTGAAAGTCATCTGGCCAATTACCGACATTTTCTAAAAGAATATAGTCCTGATCAACCATTACTATGGCTCCACTTTTTTGATGGTAAGCCTTACCTTGAACTGTGATATTTTGACCAATGTGTTCAGATAAATTTATCATATTTCCACCTTTATTTATTTTTTTGCTATGAGAACAGCTCAGTGAGAGGAGAAGGATAGATAAACCACAAAACAGACTAATTTTACCAGTTAAGTTCAAAGAATCTCCCTGCGACAAAAAATAATTTTTGCAATGATTCGTAAGGTATATTGTATAATACTCAAGATACCATAGTTTTCAAAAAATTGAGAGATATGAATAGATTATTCTTTTTAACTTTTATCTTTATAGGCTTCACCATTGACCAAGTAACGAAGTATTGGGCGAGATCAATGGCTTCGCCTATTCCTGGGAAATTGGTAACTATAGATCTTCATAAAAACTTTGCCTTTGCACTTGGAAGTTTTGAATTTATTGATGCTAAAAAACTGGCATTGTTTTCAGGTTTATTATATTGCTTAATTGGAACATTTTTATTTTTTCTAGTTTTCTTTGTTTTAAAATCTAAGAAGTATTCAAAAGTAAATTGGCCACTGGGATGTCTTCTTGTGGGAGTGAGCGGAAATGCCATTGACAAGATATTCAATGGATTTGTTACAGATTTTTTAATTTTTGAATTACCTTTTCTAAATCAATCAGTCATAAATATAGCAGATATCTATTTTTTAATAGGAGTAATTTCTCTTGTGGTAATTATTCTTTTTCAGTCTGCTAATATCTGGTATGAAGGCAATAGAAGAAAAGTGATAATGGTTGATCATAGCTTCCAAAAAGAATTTGGAATCAAATTAATGTTTATTGCCCTAATTTCCACATTTTTTGCCAATATAATTACAATTATGGTTTTTAACTTCTTAAAAGTGAATATTTCCCATTCAATAATTTTTATTTCTCTACTAGTTCAATTCATTTTTTTGATATTTTTATGTTTCACGACTTACCTATTTGGGCTTCTAGAGTCTCATAAAACCAGTGGCGCCCTCTTTTCTTATAAAAGATCACTAAAAGCGGCACTATCCCAGTCAAAAACTCATGATTTCAAACTCAGGGAGGGAGACTACCATGTGGAAATCCTTACTGACTGCATGGACCAGGTTTCGGATTACATTGATGCTAATGCCACAAAGAATTCTCATCTCTCTAGTGGTTCTGACTCTTAACATTTTCCTGATTATAGTTTCTTAGGTCTTTATTTTTTGTTTCATATGAGTTTCTGCCGATAATAAAGTGGATTAACAATAATTCATTATTTATCAATACAAATACTAATAACTACAATCGTAGATAGTAACAATATGAGGGGGGATTTATCCCCCTCAATATTTAATTAGTAGTCATAGAATTGGTATTTTTTGCCCTTGCTTCCAGGTGTGCTTTTACATTTTTTCATTGGTTTCAAATTGATATCACCGTCGGGATCGGCCATGCCACCATGACCATCACAAAGAGCAGGCCCGATACCTGATAGTTTTGCAATGGAGAGGCCAACAATATGTGGGGCTATTGGGGTAATTTAGACTATATGAGTTCTAATGTGCACCTTGTAGTGCGGAAATTTACTCTTAGGGTGACACCAATATTTTAAGTAGCGCAACGAGACAGAGGTTGAATTAGTTTTGCTTCTTCACCCTAAGGCCTTAAAATAGATTTTTTAAGAGGAGATTATTATGAAATCTGGAAATCCAGCATTATCCGATAAAGTATTTAACAAATCAATTACTCGTAGCATTGGTGAGTCCATGACTCTTCAAGGGACTATCAACAAAACTTTTATACTTCTTGCCTTGGTTTTTGCCACAGCTATTTTTACTTGGGAAAAAACAATGCCGGCGTTTGGTGACGTAGCACCTGGTGCTGGCTCTTATGGATATGTAATGGCCGGTGTGATTGGTGGACTTATTTTTGCCATAGCAACAATTTTTAAAAATAACTGGGCGCCTATTACGGCTCCAGCTTATGCATTGTTTGAGGGCCTCGCCCTTGGAGCGATTTCCGCGATCTATGAAATCCAGTACGGCGGAATTGTTTTTCAAGCGATCTTTTTAACCTTTGGAATTTGTCTGGCCCTTTTACTTGCTTACAAATCAAGAATTATTAAAGTAACCGAAAAATTTAGGATGGGTGTAGTGGCCGCAACGGGCGGAATTTTTATCGTATATATGCTTTCATTTGTTTTATCCTTTTTCGGAGTCACTATTCCCTACATCCATGGCTCAGGTTTAATTGGAATTGGCTTAAGTGTTTTTATTTGCATCGTCGCCAGCCTTAATCTTGTATTAGATTTTGATTTTATTGAAAAGGCTTCATCAAGGGGAGATGTTCCCAAGTACATGGAGTGGTATGGTGCTTTTGGATTAATTGTGACACTTGTTTGGCTCTACCTTGAGATTTTAAGACTTCTATCAAAACTAAATAGTAGAGATTAATTTAAATTTGTAAGGGGTGGAATTTGAAAATATCTAAGCTCTGTATTGCGGTCTTTAGTCTTTTATTTCTCTACTCTTGTAGCTCTGATAAAGAGAGCACTCCTGGTGAGGATCAAGCTCCAACTTCACCTGTTCCCACTGAGGAGGTTGCCTCACCCATGATTACTGCTGGAGCTAGTGAAGAAAGTAGTGCAAGCAATGAATCCTATAGCGATTGTGCAGTAGATGTTCATCAGCACCTTTCAAATGGTGTCAATTTCTCTGTAGGTTCAGCTACTCTTTTAGAAGTGATGTCTTCAACTTCTGATAAGTCAGTTTTAGTAAATGGGCATAAAGGGCTCTCAAAAGTTATTTTAATGCCGCCACCAGAAACGGGAGATGGTTCGGGCCTTGGTGCAAATTATCAAATTGATACAAATATGCATCCTAGTCTAGTTCAAGCTGTAGCGGATAATTCAGATAAGTATTTCTTGGCCGCTGGTGGGGCTGCTTTAAATCCAATTATTCACAAGGCCCATATTGATAGAAGCGCCGGTGATGCGACTGCCTTTCGTGCAGAAGTAAAAAGGTTAGTGGCACTTGGAATAAAATCTATTGGTGAGATGGCCGTACTGCATTTATCCATTACTGGTACCCATCCTTATATTGTGGCGCCAGCTTTTCATCCCCTTTACCGAGTGCTGGTTGAAGAAGCTGCCATTGCAGGAATCCCAGTTGATATCCACCTTGAGGCCATCGATACCAAGAAACACTACAGCCTAAAGATTCCGGAGGATATGCCCAAGAATAGTGAAGGGGTATCTTGTTTTAAGACTGTTGATGGAGTGGGCGCGGATAGAGGGTTAAACCCATCTGAGATAAAGTCCAATATCATGGCCTTTGTTAAGCTATTAAAATACGCCAAGGACTATGCCTGTAATACAGTTGGTGACTGCTCAAAATCAAAGATTGTTTGGAGCCATGTGGGATGGGATAACACCAGTGATCTGAATACCACTGTTGTTGGTGATCTAATGGGGAACAATTCCAATTTGTACGCGGCCTTAAAGATGCTCAATAGTCCTGGAAATTGCCAAAGTATTGAAAATAGACCACTAGATGCCTCTGGAAATCTTCAGGCACACTGGAAGAGCCTATTTGAAAAATTCCCAGATCGTTTTGTTATTGGCTCAGATGAGTTCTTTGGGGAGAGCGCAGATCTCACAATTGGCTCTGCCAGCACCCAGGGAAGCTGGGATCTCATAGAAAAACTTCCAAACGAGCTGAAAAAGGCCTTCGCCTGCGATAATCCTCGCCGGATCTATAATCTATAGCATTTTGAACCAGATCATTTTGGCCCCAGGGGCCATAATAGAATACTAAAACAATAAGATTTATTGAGTTTTCAGTGGCTTAGCTGTGCCAAGTTTTGGCCTGGGGCTTGCTTTATAGAGAGCATCCGGGTTGAAGACGACTAATTAAATAAGTCGCCTGGTCCAAGATAATTGAAAGATTGTCCATCACACACACCTACCTTCTTCAACCCATTACCCGAGAGCAAGCGAATGTAAGCTCTCTCCCAACAGATCTACTACCCCACCTTTAGGACAAATACTTTTAACCCCGGACCAGGCCACACTTATTTGTGTGACCTTTTACTGATCCCAGTTTGAATTTCAAGTGGCGTATTCCTCATCGGAGTGTGCTACACGCCTTCTTCGTCATCCACCACTTGAAATCCAAACTGGAATCAGTAAAACTGCCATAGCTCATGTTTTAGAATGACTAATTTTTCCTTACTCTCTTTTAACTTTCGCTCCAGTCAGATCGCTCTATAATATAAAGCGGTAAACTTATATATTAGGAGCTGAAATGAAAGCTGAAGACTTCATGACAAAAAATGTTATTTCATGCAACGAAAATAGTACTGTAAAACAAGCAGCTGAAATTATGCTAGAGCATGGTGTTGGCGGCCTACCCATTGTTAACGATGCTGGAGATTTGGTAGGAATTCTTACTGAGTCAGATTTTGTGGGAAAGAAAGTTGATATTCCCCATGCGCTTGTCTCTATGAAACAGCTCTTTGGTGAAACCTTTTTCCATGGAAGCGTTGATGATATTTTTGCCAAGGCCAAAGATTATAAACTCCATGATGTTATGACTAAAAACCCAATCACCGTTGCACCGGACGCTAGCCTAACTGAGGTCAGTACTCAAATGCTTGAGAGAAAAATCAATAGATTGCCGGTGGAAAAAGATGGAAAGCTTATTGGCTTTATCACTAGAAAAGATCTTTTACGGGCATTTATAAAACTCTAGTCCCCAATAGGAACACGACCTTTTTTCTGAGGAACACTTTTGGTTACGAATGAGGCGTCGCGCCTTGGCGTCAACTAGATCCCTTTGTTAGCTCTATGAATTCAATCAAATTCGAGGAGAATTTCTAATGAAAAAAGTAATATTAATGTCAGCATTTTGTTTTTCAGTGGCCGCCAGTGGGCAAACTTGTTTTCAACTTTCAAAAGATGGGACTGCTTTTGCTAAAACACCAGAGCTTCTTTGTATGGAAGAAGTAGGCGACGCCAAGTACAGCTTTACTTTAGAGACGGGACTCTTTGCAAGAGAAGTTCATGTGAGTTATCAGCTAGATTTAATATCTCAAGCTGAATGTTTGGCCTGCAGAGTTTCAAGCTACGCAATTAGAAACCCTTCAAATTCTACTTATTCTGAATCAGCTCAAATTAGCTTTAATGGAAAAGTTAATATTTGGGATGGTGCTAAAGAAAGTGGAACTGTAACAGTTGCAGGAAAAAAATATTTTTACAGATCATTTTAGGTTAGTACCTAATAAACTGAAGGATGCTTTGCATCCTTCAGCTTCTGCCATCTAGTTAACACAAAGACAGTTAAATTTTGTATACATTCTGGTGATCCCATTGCTTCCAGCTGCCAGACACACTGGAGTCAGAGTATTTCCATTTTTGTAATAATTATTACCAAATACAGTTCCTCTTCCAGGTTTTCCTCTTCTGGCCACAACTACCCTGCATAGGTAAGTAGAATCAATACCACTAGGTACTGTGTAGGTACCTTTTTCAGCAATGTAGGTTTCATTTTCACGACAAGCAATGTGGCAAGCCTTACCAGCATTTGGAATCCAAACCACATCTTTATTAGATACAACACTAGTTTGAATGGGGCTTGCAAATGTTAGCGGTGATAGGCCCGCTAGTAATAGAATTAATAATGTTTCTTTCATTTTCTCTCCCTCTTTGTGCAGAAGACACTTCTGCAATATTTTTGCTATAATGACACCAGCGTTTATTCAAGATCTCTTGGGATATTGATGAGAAGATCGTGGTAAATTAATGAAACCATAATGCTAGGAGTGGGTAATAAAGGTATTAATAGAATTAGAAGAGCAACTTAGTTTTGACGATGCAAAAGACTTACTTTTGTTATCTGAGCCTTGGAAAACCCTTAATTTTAACGAAAGTGATATTCAAAAAATTGTCGCCGACTCCAAGAACTCTTTTTTATTAGTTACCAGAGACTCTGAAAAACTAGCGGGCTTTGCACTATTTAGTGAAGGATTTTTAAAAGGGTGTTATCTCAAAATTTTGGCCGTTGATTCAGACTATCGAGGCAAAGGAATCGGGGGGCAACTACTTAGAGAATTTGAAAAAATAAG